>Ga0081528_100134_pt1 | contig 56243 bp, 53 predicted proteins | sample HotLakmasection4_FD_71011 | JGI IMG/M metagenome (GOLD analysis project Ga0081528, IMG submission 71011) | Hypersaline microbial mat communities from Hot Lake, Washington, USA - Section #4 (SPADES assembly) (version 2) | ecosystem: Environmental > Aquatic > Non-marine Saline and Alkaline >...
CCCCCCCGCCGACCGCCCGGGCGACCCGCCGATGCTCGTCGCCTCCCCCCCGGCCCCCGCCGGGGAGGGGGGGGACCCCGCGGGATCTCGGCTCGAAGCGGGTGGTCTCGAGCCAGCGGCGGGTCGCGGCGTCGGCGGTCGCCAGCCAGTCCTGGTAGCCGTCGACGGTGACGAGGCGGACGGCGGGGGTCGGGCCGGCCTCGGTCACGAAGCAGTCGAGCATCGGGGTCTCCGTCGGGGTCAGGCGATACGCGCGAGGGCGGCGGTGAGACGGGCGGCGGTGGCCTCGGTCTCGGCCAGGCGTTCGCGCTGTTCCTCGACGACCTCCTCGGGCGCTCGCTCTAGGAACGAGCTGTTGCCGAGCTTGGCCTTCAGCTTGCCGGCCTCGCCGTGCAGTTTCTCGATCTCGCGGCCGAGGCGCTTCCTTTCCGCCTCGAGGTCGATGACGTCGCCGACCGGCAGCGCATAGGTGGCGTCACCCTCGACCAGCTGCAGGCTCTTGGCCGGCGGGCTGTCGGTCGTGGTGATACTCTCCAGCCGGGCGAGGCGGCGGATCGCGTCGTCGTGGCTGATGAGGCGCTGGCGGGTGGTCTCGTCGGCGCCCAGCACCTCGAGGCGGAGCTTCGCTCCGGCCGGGACGTTGACCTCGTTTCGAGCGGCGCGGATGCCGGAGACGACGCGGATCAGCCAGTCGAGCTCGGCGCTCGCCGCGTCGCCGACGAGGGACGTGGCATCGAGCGCGGGCCACACGGCCTCGATCAGCATGCCGCCACGGGTCCCATAGAGCTTCTCCCAGAGCGCCTCGCTGACGAAGGGGGCCAGCGGATGGATGAGATGGAGGATGTGCTGCAGAACCCAGCCGAGCGTCGCCTGGGTTTCGGCCTCGGCGGCTGCATCGTCGCCGCCGAGCACCGGCTTGGCGAGCTCGATGTACCAGTCGCAGAAATTCGCCCAGACGAAGTGGTAGAGCCCGAGTGCCGCATCGTTGAAGCGATAGGCCTCGAGCGCGGCAGTCGTGCTTGCCGCGGCCTTCGCGGTCTCGCCGATGATCCAGCGGTTGACGGTGAGCCTTGCGGTCCTGGGATCGAAGGCAGGATCGGTCGTCATGCCGTTCAGCTCGGCGAAGCGGGCGGCGTTCCAGAGCTTGGTCGTGAAGTTGCGATAGCCTTCGACGCGGCTCTCGCCGAACTTGATGTCGCGGCCGTGCGCCGTGCTGGCGAGCAGGGCAAAGCGCAGCGCGTCCGCACCGAACTTGTCGATCAGCGCCAAGGGGTCGACGACGTTGCCCTTGGTCTTCGACATCTTCTGGCCCTTCTCGTCGCGGACCAGACCGTGGATGTGGACCGCGCGGAACGGGACGTCGCGCATGAAGTGCAGGCCCTGCATCATCATTCGCGCGACCCAGAAGAAGATGATGTCGAAGCCGGTGACGAGGACCGTCGTGGGGTAGAAGCGCTCGAGCTCGGGCGTCTGGTCGGGCCAGCCCAGGGTGGAGAAGGGCCAGAGCCCGGAGGAGAACCAGGTGTCGAGGACGTCGGGGTCCCGCTCGAGTTCGACGTCGTGGCCGAAATGCGCCCTTGCGGCAGCGATGGCGGCTTCTTCCGTCTCCTCGACGAAGACGGTGCCGTCCTCGGCGTACCAGGCCGGGATGCGGTGGCCCCACCAGAGCTGGCGGCTGATGCACCAGGGCTGGATGTTGCGCATCCACTCGAAATAGGTGTTCTCCCACTGCCTGGGGACGAAGACGGTCTGGCCGCTTTCGACCGCCTCGATCGCCGGCTTCGCCAGTGTGCCGGCGTCGCAGTACCACTGGTCGGTGAGATAGGGCTCGAGCGGGCTCTGCGAGCGGTCGCCGTGCGGGACGGTGTGCCGGTAGGTCTCCGTCTGGCGGAGGCGACCTGCGGCCTCCATGTCGGCGACGACGCGCTTTCTGGCCTCGAAACGGTCGAGGCCACGATAGGGCTCGGGCGCATTCTCGTTGATCCGACCGTGTGCATCGAGGATCGGGATGGCTTCGAGCTCGTGCCGCCGGCCGACCTCGAAGTCGTTGAAGTCGTGCGCCGGCGTGATCTTGACGGCACCCGTACCTTTCTCGGGATCGGAATAGTCGTCGGCGACGATCGGGATCCGCCTACCGACCAGCGGCAGGACGACGTGCTTGCCGACGAGGTCCTTGTAGCGCTCGTCCTCGGGGTGGACGGCCACCGCAGTATCGCCGAGCATCGTCTCGGGCCTGGTGGTGGCGACGGTGATGACCCGGCCCTGGTCGTCCTCGAGCGGGTAGTCGAAGTGCCAAAGGTGACCGTTCACCTCGACCGGCTGGGTTTCGAGGTCGGAGACCGCGGTCTGCAGCTGGACGTCCCAGTTGACCAGCCGCTTGTCCTTGTAGATCAGGCCTTCCTTGTAGAGTTGGACGAAGGCGCGGGTGACGGCCTTCGAAAGACCCTCGTCCATGGTGAAGCGCTCGCGCGACCAGTCGGGCGAGGCGCCCAGGCGCTGCAGCTGGCCGATGATGTTGCCGTGGCTCGCCTCTTTCCAGGCCCAGCACTCCTCGAGGAAGGCCTCGCGGCCGATCGTGCGGCGGTCCTTGCCTTCGGCCGCGAGCTTGCGCTCGACCATCATCTGTGTCGCGATGCCGGCATGGTCGGTGCCCGGCTGCCACAAGGTCGCGTAGCCGCGCATCCGGTAGAAGCGGGTGAGCGCGTCCTGGATGGTCTGGTCGAGCGCGTGGCCGATATGCAGGCTGCCGGTGACGTTGGGCGGCGGCATCATCACACAAAAGGCAGGGCCCGGGCCGGGTTTCGGGGCGAAGGCCCCGGTCTTGGCCCATTTCTCGTAGATGTCGGGCTCGGCTGTGGCCGCATCGAAGCTCTTGTCCAGCATGGCTGGAGCACACCTTTCCGAAGTCTTTGCGGGTGACGATCGAGGTGGATGCGATTTAGGCGAAGTCGGCCGAGGCCACAAGCCGGCCCGGCTCAGCCGGTCCGCGCCTTTCTGTACGAGTCCTTCAGGCTGATCAGTTCGCCGTCGAAGGTGAAGAGATCGCAGCCGTCCACATCGTGGCGGCGGCCGGTCCTGTCGTGGCCGACGAAGCGCCAAGTCGAGACGCCGCAGTCGCCCGCCACGAGATGCCGGCCGTCCTGCCATCGGGCGTCCGGGAAGGCCTCGAAGATGCCGGCATAGCCGGCGCGCACCGCATCGCGACCGGTATAGAGCTTGCCCTCGGCGTCCGGGCCGGCCGAGGCATGAAAGGCACAAGGATCGGCCATGCAGGCCATCAGCGCTTCGACATCGTGGGCATTCCAGGCGGCACAGAAGCGCTCGAGCAGCGCCTCGCGCTTCCGGCCGAGCGCATCGTCGAGGACCTCGACCTCGAGGAAGGCGAGTGGGCCCTCGCTGCCGTTGACGACATTGTGCTCGACCCCGGTGCGCCTGGAATAGGGCACGTGCTGCGTCAGTGGTGCGGTGCGGCCGGTGCCGCCCGGCTCCTCGAGCAGCAGGGTGCCGTCGGTCAGGGGCACGATGACGTAGTCGTGGCCGTGCACGTGCCAGCCGGTCTCGGCACCTGCGGCGAAGCGCCATTCGGTGACCTTGAAGCGCTCGTCATCGATGTGGACGACGGGTTCGGCTACGGCTCTCGACACTGCTGCTCTCCGTGCGGGCGTCCGAGGCGCAAAAAATCCCGCGAGGACGTGGGGGACATCATCTCCCCCACTTCTTCTCGTCGTCGACCGCGCCGTCGCGCGGCGTCGCGGTATCGGCCTTCTCGGCGCGGTCGCGTTGTTGGGCCTTACGCTTGCGCAGGTTCTCGCGAAGCGCTGCCGCCGCGCGTTCGGCGTGGTCCTGCTTGCTCGTCGCTTTGCGAGACTGGTCTTCGGCCGCCATGCGTCACCTCGATACCGACACCGGCCTGATGATCGCTTGCGCGACCGCCGGCGCTATGGCATCTACCACACGCAATCGAGGGGCGCGACTTTCGGCGCGCGTTTCGGCCCGCCAGCCTGTCGCCTCGATGAAGCCGCCATAGCTCAGGGGTAGAGCGCACCCTTGGTAAGGGTGAGGTCGAGTGTTCAAATCACTCTGGCGGCACCATTTTTCTCAGCCCAGCACCTCGCGAACCGCAGCCGCCGTGACGGCGGCGATTTGCGCTGCCTCGTCCTCGGTGAGGCAGAGCGGCGGCGCGAAGCCCAGGATGTCGCCTTCCGGCATCGCCCGGCAGATCACGCCCCGGTTCAGCATGGCCCCGGTGACCGCAGCCCCGATCTTCTTGGCAGGGTCGAAAAAGCGGTGCTCCGCCGGGTCCTCCATCAGCTCGACCGCGGCCAGCATGCCGGCACCGCGGACCTCTGCGACATTGGCCTGACCCGCCAGGGCTTCGCGCAGGAGTTCCAAAAAGCGCGGCCCGACGGTGCCGGCGTTCTCGACGAGGCCGAGTTCGTCGATCAGCCGGAGATTGGCGATGCCGGCGGCAGCACCGATCGGATGCGCCGAATAGGTCCAGCCGTGGCCGATCGGGCCGAGTTCGTCCGTACCCTGCATCAGCACGTCGAACATCTTCTTCGAGACGATCGAGCCCGAGAGCGGGGCGTAGGCCGAGGTCAGGCCCTTGGCGATGGTGACGATGTCGGGCTTCATCCCATAATGGTCGCTGCCGAACATGGTGCCCAGCCGGCCGAAGCCGGTGACCACCTCGTCGGCGACGAGCAGAATGTCGTATTTTTCCAGCACGGGCTGGATCGCCTGCCAGTAGCCCCGGGGCGGCGGGACGATGCCGCCGGTGCCGAGCAGCGGCTCGCCGATGAAGGCGGCGACGGTGTCGGGGTTCTCGGCCAGGATCATGGCGTCCAGGCGCTCGGCGCACCAGGCGGAAAAGTCCTCCTCGCTCATGCCCGCTTCGGGGCGGCGAAGATAGTAGGGGGCCTCGGTGTGCAGCACCGGAGTGAGCGGGAGATCGAACTTCTGGTGGAACATCTTCAGGCCGGTGAGCGAGCCGGTCATCAGGCCCGAGCCGTGATAGCCGCGCCAGCGCGAGATGATCTTCTTCTTCGCCGGGCGGCCGAGGATGTTGTTGTAGTACCAGATCAGCTTGACGTTGGTCTCGTTGGCATCGGAGCCGCCGAGGCCGAAATAGACCTTGCCGCCCCGCAGCGAGGCGGGTGCGCGGTCCATGATCATCTTGGCGAGCGTGATCGAGGCCTCGGTGCCGTGGCCGACATAGGCATGATAGTAGGCGAGCGCCTTGGCCTGTCCGGCGATCGCATCCGTGATCTCCTGCCGGCCGTAGCCGACGTTCACGCAATAGAGGCCGGCGAAGGCGTCCAAGAGCCTAGTGCCGTTGCGGTCCTCGACATAGACTCCCTGACCGCCGGTGATGATCCGCGACGGGGCCTCGCCGCGCGCGAACTGGCCGAGATGGGTGGAGGGATGGAAGAAGTTCTCCCGGTCCCAGGCATCGAGCTGGTCGTTGCGCATATCGTCCATGATGGTTCCTTTCACGCCCAGTCGCGGCAGACGTATTTCACCTCGGTGAATTCTTCCATGCCCAGCCTCGAGCCCTCGCGGCCGATGCCGGATTGCTTCATCCCGCCGAACGGGATCGGGGCACCGGTGACCTTGGTCCGGTTGACCGCCACCATGCCGAAGCGAAGCGCACGCGAGACGCGGTAGATGCGCCGCGGGTCGAGGGTGTGCAAGTAAGCGACGAGTCCGTACTCGCCAGCATTGCCCATGGCGACCGCCTCCGCCTCGCTGTCGAACGGGGCGATGGCGGCCACGGGGCCGAAGGTCTCCTCGGTGAAGATCAGCGCGTCGGTGGGGACGTCGGCGAGGACGGTGGGCTCGAAGAAGAGGGGCCCCAGGCCGTGCCGTTTACCGCCGGTGGTGATCCGGGCACCGCGCTCGAGGGCGTCGGCGACGTGCGCTTCCTGCTTTCGGATCGCGCCTTGGTTCATCAGCGGGCCGATATCGGGATCGTCCAGACCGCGGCCGACGGTGAGCGCTGCCGTGGCTTCGGTGAAGCGTGCGACGAAGGCGTCGTAGAGCTCGCGCTGGACCAGGATGCGGTTGGCGGCGAGGCAGTCCTGGCCCGAGGTGGCGAACTTGGCCTTGATCGCCTCGGCCACGGCCTGGTCGAGATCGGCATCGGCAAAGACCAGAAACGGGGCGTGGCCGCCGAGTTCCAGGACCAGCCGTTTGATGGTTCGCGCACTCTCCCGGTAGAGCAGCCGGCCGATTTCGGTGGAGCCGGTGAACGACAGGGCGCGGACGCGAGGGTCTTCGAGCCAGGGCTCGACCACGGTGGCGGCATCACCGGTCACCACGTTTAACACACCGGCCGGCAGGCCAGCGCGCCCGGCGAGTTCGGCCAACGCCAGGGCAGAAAACGGGGTTTCCTTGGACGGGTGGATCAGGACGGGACAGCCGGCGGCCAGCGCCGCTGCGGCCTTGCGCGTGATCATCGCCGAGGGGAAGTTCCAGGGGGTGACGAGGGCCGCCACGCCCACGGGCTCGCGCCACACCTCGACCTCGGCGTCGGGCAGATGCGAGGTGACGCTCTCGATATTCGGCCGCTTGGCCTCCTCGGCGTAGAACTCGACGAAGCTCGCCGCATAAGCGATCTCGCCTCGGGCTTCTGACAGGGGCTTGCCCTGCTCCAGCGTCATCAGCTTCGCCAGGTCGTCGCCTGCTGCCTCGGTCAGTTCGAACCAGCGACGCAGCATGGCCGAACGGGCCTGCGGCAGGAGGTGGGCCCAGCCGGGCCAGGCCGCGTGCGCGGCATCGAGGGCGGCCCGGCTCTCGGCGGCGGAGAGTGCTGCGACCTTGCCGATCTCGCTGCCGTCGGCAGGGTTCGTCACGGCGATGGTCTCGCCGGCCGCCGCTTCCACCCACTGACCAGCGATGAAGGCCCCGCTGCGGAAGAGGTTCTGGTCGGCGAGATCGGCGGGTGCCGGCATCGATCGGCCTCCAAACGATGTGGCGGTGCTCGGAAAGTCCGAAGATTAGCCGCGAAGACCGAGAATGAGGTTCCAAAGGACCAGGGCGAAGGAGACGATCGGCATGGTCGAAGCGGCCTCGCGCAGCAAGATCGTCTATGTTCGGGCGAACACGAACGAACGGCGTCGGGGCAAGAAAACGGTGAGCAGGCCGAGGATCGGCAGGAACGAGCAGAGCCAGTAGACGTAGCGGATGCCTCTCACGTCGGCCAGCACGCCGAGGAGCGCAGCCGAGATGCCGCCCATGCCGAAGGCGAAGCCGAAGAAGATGCCGGCAATCATCCCGACCCTGCCGGGTACCAGTTCCTGGGCGAAGACGACGATGGCGGGAAAGGCCGAGGCGAGGATCAGGCCGATGACGACGGACAGCACGCCCGTCCAGAAAAGGTCGACATGCGGCAGGAGGAGGGTGAAGGGCAGGACTCCGAGGATCGAGACCCAGATGACCGAGAGGGCGCCGATCCGGTCACCGACCGGGCCGCCGAGCACCGTGCCGAGCGCCATCGCCCCCAGGAACAGGAACAGCATGAGCTGCGATTGCTGGGTCGACAGAGCGAACTTGTCGATCAGGAAGAAGGTGTAGAAGCTCGAGATGCTCGCCGTATAGGCGTTCTTGCTGAAGACGAGGAAGGCCAGCACGACGATCGCCAGAATGATACGGTGCCTCGGCAAGGGGAGGACGCGGCTCGGCTGTGGCCTGCCGGCATTGGCCTTCTGGTAGCGACCGTACCAGTTGCCGACCTGCCAGAGGATCGCCATGCCGAGGAGGGCCGCGAGCGAGAACCAGGCGATCGACGGCCGACCCAGAGGGACGACGATGAAGGCGGCGAGCAGCGGGCCGATGGCGGTGCCGAAATTGCCGCCGACCTGAAAGAGGGATTGGGCCGTGCCGAACTTGCCGCCCGAGGCGAGCCTGGCGACGCGTGATGCCTCGGGGTGGAAGATCGCCGAGCCGATGCCGATCAGGCAGGCGCCGGCGAGCAGCAGCGGGTAGCTGGCGGCGGTGGCCAGAAAGAAGAGCCCGCACATGGTCGAGCCCATGCCCACGGGCAGGGATTGCGGGATCGGGCGCTTGTCGGTGTAGAGGCCGATCAACGGCTGGAGCAGCGAGGCCGTGGCCTGAAAGGCCAGGGTCATCAGCCCGATCTGCCAGAAATCGAGGCGGAACTCGTCGTGCAGCAGGGGGTAGACGGCTGCCAACAGCGACTGCATCACGTCGTTGAGCAGGTGGCAGAGGCTGACGCCGAGGATCACCAGATAGGCGGTCTTCTCCGCCGCCGGCGCGCTTGTCGTGGTTGCCATGGCCCGCACAGTCCCGAAAAACGAGCGGCACGGAAGGCTGGTGCTGCAGCACGGTCAAGGGCCACTTTGCTCATGCTGGCCGTGCTATTCGGGGCCCGTGCTGGCCGTGCTATTCGGGCGGCTGCAGGGCGGCGTAGAGCGGCGGCGGCTCCTCCTTGACCGGCTTGGTGACGAAATAGGTCCAGTAGCGTTTGACCCCGGCATCGCTGGACAGCAGCCCGTCGACCAGGGCCTGATAGCTGTCGACGTCGTGCGCCATCACCTTGATGATGTAGTCGATGCCGCCGCCCACGGCGAAGCACTCGAAGATCTCGGGAATGCCGGCGACGATCTCCTCGAAGCGTCGGAAGTCCTCGCTCTTGTGGCTCTCCAGCTCGATCGTGACGAACACGTAGGTCAATTGGGTCAGGTGCTTGAAGGCGATCTTCGCCCCGTAGCTTTCGATGATGCCGGCCTCTTCCAGGCGCTGCAGCCGGGCCCAGCAGGGGGTCGCCGAGAGGTTGACGCGCTTGGCGAGTTCGGCCTTGGTGATGCGGCCTTCGCGTTGCAGGATCGCCAGGATCTTGAGATCCCGATCGTCCAGTCGCAACCCGCGCCCCTTCATCGCGGCATCCCCCGGCACCCGCTCCCTGGCCTCGTTGCGGCTGGTCGAGGCTTTGCAATAACCCTGCCAGCCGATCGCCCATCCAGCGGATGGTAGCGCGGCTCTTGTCGGGACGCCAATAGACTGCGCGCGCGGGGCGTTTCGGACTGGCTCGGTAAGCGGCATCGGCTGGCCTCGGCTGACTATTTCACGAGCACGACCGTGACCTTCGCCATGCTCGTCACCTTGTGCGAGACGGAGCCCATGAGCAGGCCGCCGAAGTCGCCGAGGCCGCGGGTGCCCATGACGATGCTGTCGGCCTCGTGCTCCTCGGCGAAGGCTACGATGGTGCGCGCCGGATGGCCGCGCTTGGCATAGGCATCGACCGTCGCGGCCCCGGCGGCGCGCGCTCGCTCCTTGGCGTTTTTGACGAGATCCCTGGCGTAGGCTTTCAGCGCCTCGTCCGGGGTGTCGAGCTTGTCGGGACCGCGCACCATGGAAAGCGACGCCTCGAGCGGGCTGTGATGCCGGTAGACGCACAAGATCAAGATGTTGCCGTCGAATTTCCCGGCGAGTTGGACCGCGGCATCGACGGCGCGGTTCGCCTGCTCCGAGCCGTCGATCGGCACCAGCATGCGTTGGAACACGGTTCTGGCCTCCCCCTTTCTTGGTTCATCCGAAGGCGAGATCACGCAGGAAGAGGGCAATCTGCGGGAAAAAGATCAGGGCGATGCTGACGAGGAACAGCATGAAGATGAAGGGCGGGGTACCGCGGATCACGTCCATGTAGGGTCGGCGGAAGATCGCGATCGCGGTGAAGATGTCGCAGCCGAAGGGTGGCGTTGCCGAGCCGATCGCGACCTGCAGGGTGATGATCACACCGACCAGCACCGGATCGATCTGCGCCGCCTCGACCAGGGGTGCAAAGATCGGCACCAGGACGAGGATGACGACGATCGGGTCGACGAACATGCAGCCGATGAAGAAGGCGATCGAGATGGCAACCAGCGTCATGATCGGTCCGGCGTCGGCGAGACCGAGCCCGGCGATGATCGCTTGCGGGATCTGATTGAACGAGATCGCCCAGGAGAAGGCGGCACCGGCGGCAACCAGAATGAAGACGACAGCCGTGATCAGCCCGGTCGATTTGGCGATCTCGAAGAGGTCCTTCAGGCCGAGCGAGCGGAAGACCAGGACTTCGAGGATCAGCGCATAGAGCACGCAGACCGACGCCGCCTCGGTCGGGCTGAAGATGCCGCCGTAGATGCCGCCGACGACGATGACCGGAAAGCCCAAAGGCCAGACGGCGGCGACGACCGCCTCGCGGCGTTCTTTCCAGGTCGCCTTGGGGAGCACCGGAATATCGTTCTTGAGCGCATAGATGTAGCAATAGCCGGAGAACAGAAAAAGGATGAGCAGGCCCGGCCCGATTCCGGCGATGAAGAGCTCGGAGATCGAGGTGCCGGAGATCACGCCGTAGATGATCATCGCGATCGACGGCGGGATCAGCATCGCGATATCCGACGCGTTGACGATCAGTGCCAGCGCGAAGCTGTCCTTGTAGCCGGCCTGCAGCATGCGCGGGCGCAAGGGGCTGCCGATGGCGACCACGGTCGCCTGGGTGGAGCCCGAAACGGCGCCGAACAGCGCACAGCTGCTGGCCGCGGTTACCCCGAGACCGCCGCGGTAGTGGCCGACGAAGGACATGACCAGATCGATCAGCCGGTTGGCCGAGCGCCCCTTGGTGATGATGTCGGCCGCCAGAATGAACATCGGTACCGCGACGAGTGCCGAGGGGCGGATCCCGGCGATCATCTGCTGGACCATGATTTCGGGCGAGATCGGCATGTAGAAAAAAAAGGCGACCAACGAGCCCGCGATCAGCGGGATCATCATCGGAAAGCCCAACAGCAGGAGGACGATCATCGTCCCGAGCATCACGGTGGCCACGGCGCTTGCCCTCCCCCTAGACCTTGCTTTCGGCGTCGTCGTAGGTGTCGACCATCGACGACGAGAGGTAGACTTCGGGCTTGGTCAGATTGACCACGGCCGTCATGATGTACTGGATGCCGGTGACGACAAAACCGAACGGGACCCAGATCTGGGTGATGAAGATCGGGATCCTGAGCGACGCCGAGACCCGGCCGGTGGCATAGACGGAAGCCACGTAGACGAAGCTGTAATAGGCGAGAACGAACATCGCTGCGGCGGTGACCAGGGCGATCACGATCATCATGACCTTGCGCCCGGCATCGGGCAGCGCATCGTAGATCGCCGACATGCGGATGTGGCGACCCATGCGCGCGGCGTAGCCGATGCCGATGAACGTGATGAGGATGATCAGGAACTGATTGACCTCCTCGGCGAAGTAGATGCTCTGGCCGAAGAGGAAGCGGCCGAAGATGTTGCCGACCGACATCGCCGCCATGAGCAGCACGCCCACCGCGAGCACCACGGCCTCGACCCTGGAGATGGCGAGATCGAGGACGGCCAGGGGTTTCAGGATGCCGCCGAGACGGGCACTCGGGGCGATCTCCGGCCGCTCACGGGTCGATTCGTCCTGCATCGATGGTCACCCTCGGGCGCATGCGACGGAGCGTCGGCGAACCAGCGGCCGCGCCGGCGGCCTCCCGCCGGCGCGGCAGGCGGCGATCAGCTGCCGACGCGTTCGCGGCTCGCTTCGATATCGGCTTCGAAGCCCTCGAGGATCTCGGTAGCGCTCGATCCCACCATCTCGATGAAGGCATCGCGCACCTGCTCGGCGGCCTCGCGGAACGGGGCACGCTCCTCGTCGGAGAGCACGGTCACGGTCATATCGGGCTTGGCCTCGAGGATCATCGCCTCGGCCTCCTCGGTCAGCCCCTGCTGGTACTGGATGATGTGCTCGTAGGCCGCATCGGCGGCAGCGCGCACCAGTTCCTGGTCTTCCTCCGACAAGCCGTTGAAGAAGTCACCGTTGGCGATCACCGCGGTCGTGAAGTTGTTGTGCCCGGCATAGGTGATGTAATCGGTGACCTCGTACATCTTCGTCGATTCGACGAAGAACATCGGGTTTTCCTGACCCTGGATCATGTTGAGCTGGAGGGCGCCGTAGACCTCGCCCCAGGGCAGCGGCGTCGGCGTGGCACCGAAAGCATCGTAGGTCTCGACCAAGAGCGGCGAGGTCATGACCCGGAAATTCACGCCGGCAAGGTCTTCGGGGCCCGAAACCGGCTCTTTGGTCGTCATGACCACCTCACCCTCGGGGTACATGTCGATCAAGCTGAGCATCTGGTCCTCGTACATCGCCGCCAGCTTTTCGTTGATCGTCGGCGAGGTCGCGAAGAAATCGGCGAGGACCTCCGGGTCCTCCGGCAACACGTAGGGCAGGAGAAAGACCTGCAACTCGGGGATCAGGCTGCCCATGAAGCCGGGCGAGGCGTTGGCGAAGTGGACTGCCCCCATCTGCGTGAGTTCGGTGACGTCCGCACTCTCCCCGAGCGTGCCGAACGGGAAGATGGCGATGGTGTGGTCGGAGTTCGCCTCGATGTACTCCTTGAACTGCGTCGCGTAGACACCCTGCACCTCGTGGATCGCCTCCTCGAGGGCGAACTTCCATTCTGCCGCCTGGGCGGTCGTCAGGGTCAGCATACCGACGGCGAGTGCGGTGAAACTGGTGCGGATCGGCTTCGTCATTTCGGCAACCTCGGTGCTCGGCCTCGTCGTTGTTCGGCAGACGTGATGCGCGAACGACGGGGCGCGGTTGGGTGACTTGTCGACGTCGATCGATGCGCTTCAGCTTGCTGGCAGGCCACCGCTCGTGTCCAGCGGCGAACCGTCCGTATTGCGCTCATCTGTTGGACGATCCCTCGCACTATTGGCCGAGATTTGGTCGTTTCGTCGCAATCTCGAGGATTGACCTGAAAGCCCCGCCGCCTCGACCATCGAGGTTACGGAAAGTGCGCGCGCAGTTGCGCTAGCAAGCGGGGAGGACGGTCGTTGGCGGCAGCGCTGGACATCGAGGTGGAGCGGCGCGACCTCACGGCCGAGGCGTTCGCGCCGCCCGATGCCGTTCGCCGGATCGGGCTCGTCCTGCTGTCGACCGACGCCACGACCGAAGTCGACTTTGCGCGACTGGTAACCGATGATCGGGTGCGCGTGCACGGCAATCGGATCACCTTCGAGAACCCGACGACACCCGAGAGTCTGGCCGCGACCGGCCCCCGCCTGAGGGCGGCCGTGGCCGACCTGTTGCCGGGCAGTGGCTTCAGTGCGGTCTATTTCTCCTGCACCTCGGCCACGGCGGTGCTCGGCGAGGCCGGCGTCGCAGCGGCCGTGCAGGCGGCCAAGCCCGGCACCCCCGTCGTCACCCCGGTGAGTGCCGTGCGCGCTGCACTTCGAGCCCTCGGGGCCCGGCGGATCAGCGTGCTTGCCCCTTACAGCTCCGCCGTCACCGCCCGAACGATCGCCTCCTTCGCGGCCGCCGGCTTCATGATCGACCGGGTCACCGCGTGGGGGCTGGATGACGATCGCGAAATGGGCCGCATACTGCCCGAGGTGATCCTGGAAGAGGCGGTCGAGGCCGTCGACCCGGCGAGCGATGCCCTCTTCGTCTCCTGTACCGCCCTGCGCGCCGCCGAGGTCGCGGCCGCCATCGAAGCCCGCATCGATCGACCGGTGGTGACCAGCAACCAAGCCGCGGCCTGGGTCTGCCGGGCGCATGCCGGCCTCGACAAGGCGCCGCCCGAGGCCGGCCGCCTGTTCGCTCAGCCCTTCGTTGCCGCGTGAGATCAGCCATGCCCGCCGCCAGCCAGCCGACCGTGACCATCGTCAGCGAAGCCGAAATCCGCCGAGTGATCGGCCTGGACGAGGCCGTCGTCGACTGTGTCGAAGGCGCGTTTCACCGCCTCGCCGAAGGCGGCGTGGTGATGCCGCCGATCCTCAGGCTCGACATCGCGGATCACAACGGCGAGGTCGACGTGAAGACCGCCTATGTCCCGGGTTTGCCCAGCTTCGCGATCAAGATCAGCCCGGGCTTCTTCGACAATCCGAAGCTCGGCCTGCCCAGCGTCAACGGCTTGATGACGCTGTTCTCGTCGACCACCGGCCTCATCGAGGCGGTACTGCTCGACAACGGCTATCTCACCGATCTCCGCACCGCCGCTGCGGGTGCCGTTACCGCCCGCCATCTCGCCCGCGTTGGCGCCGAGCGGGTGGCGATACTGGGCGCCGGCGTGCAGGCGGGCCTGCAACTCGAAGCGCTCACCCTGGTGCGGCCGATCAGCGAAGCGCGGTTGTGGGCACGGGATCCGGTGAAGGCCGAGGCGGCAGCCGCCCGGCTGGCGGAAAAGCTGAACCTGCCGGTTCGCCCGGTCGCGACGGCCCGCGACGCGATGGCCGGTGCCGACATCGTCGTGACCACCACACCGGCGACGACGCCCATCCTGGAGGCGGCCTGGCTGGAGCCCGGTCAGCACGTCATCGCCATGGGCTCGGACGCCGAGCACAAGAACGAGATCGCGCCCGAGGCCTTGGTTCGTGCCGACCGCTACGTCGCCGACAGCCTCGCCCAGACGCGGCGGCTGGGTGAACTGCATCACGTGCTCGAGGCCGGGCTCGCCATCGACGAACGCGCGCTGGTCGAACTCGGCAACGTTCTTCTCGGGACTGCGCCGGGACGAACGAGAGACGACGAGATCACGCTCGCCGACCTGACCGGCACCGGGGTCCAGGACACCGCGATCGCCACACTGGCGGGCGAGCGGCTGCGGGCCGAGGAGGCGGGTCATGTCCTGCCGCTTTGACACCCGACCTGCCGGAGCCGGCGTACGATGACGGAAGCCCCGATGCGCTTTACCCGTGACGAGTTCGACGCGCGGCTGAAGAAGACGCGGCGAGCGATGGAGAAGAAGGGGATCGACCTTCTCCTGGTCACCGATCCCTCGAATATGAACTGGCTCACCGGCTATGACGGCTGGTCGTTCTACGTCCATCAGCTGGTCGTGCTGCCGATCGACGACCCGCCGGTCTGGTACGGCCGCGGCCAGGACGCGAATGGTGCCAGGCTGACGGCGTGGCTGCCCGAGGACCGGCTGATCGGCTATCCCGACCATTACGTGCAGAGCGAGGTGCGCCACCCGATGCAGCTCCTGGCCCGGATCATCGCGGACCAGGGCTGGGGGAAAGCCCGGATCGGGGTCGAGATGGACAACTACTATTTCTCGGCGGCCGCCTACCATCACCTCGTCGAAGGGCTGCCGAACGCACGCTTTTCGGATGCGACGGCCCTGGTCAACTGGCAGCGGGCGGTCAAGAGCGAGCAGGAACTCGCCTATATGCGCAACGCGGCACGGCTGGTCGAGCGGATGCACCAGCGGATCTTCGAGGTGGTCGAGCCCGGGATCAGAAAGTCCGACCTGGTCGCCGAGATCTATGCCGCCGGGCTGCGCTACCGGGACGGAATCGGCGGTGACTACCCGGCGATCGTGCCGCTGCTGCCATCCGGCCCGGATGCCGGTGCGCCGCACCTGACCTGGGACGACCGGCCGATGCAGAAAGGCGAGGGGACGTTCTTCGAGATCGCCGGCTGCTACCACCGCTACCACTGCCCGCTGTCGCGCACGGTCTTTCTCGGCGATCCGCCGGCGCACATCCTCGAGGCCGAAAAAGCCGTGCTCGAAGCGATGGCGGCCGGGCTCGACCATGCCAGGGCCGGCAACATGACCCAGGACATCGCCAACGCCTTCTTTCGCGTCCTGGCCGAGCACGGCATCGAGAAGAACAACCGCACCGGCTACCCGATCGGCGTCAGCTACCCGCCGGATTGGGGCGAGCGGACGATGAGCCTCAGGCCGGGTGACGAGACGGTGCTGGAGAGCGGCATGACCTTTCACTTCATGTCCGGGCTCTGGATGGAGAACTGGGGCCTCGAGATCACCGAGAGTATCGTCATCGGCGAGGACGGGCCGGAGCTGTTGGCCGAGGTCCCGCGTCAACTCTTCGTCAAGTCTTGAGGGGCCCTGCCATGATGTCCGGCCCACCGTCGCCCGTCGAACCCACCGTCGATTTCGATGCCGAAGGGGTGCAGCACGGCTACCTGCGCCTGCCCTGGAGCCGTGACGACAGCGCCTGGGGCAATCTGATGATCCCGATCACCGTCGCCCGGCAGGGGCTCGGCCCGACGCTCCTGATTACCGGCGGCAATCACGGCGACGAGTACGAGGGGCCGCTGGCGATCCTCGATCTGGCCCGGCGGCTGGAGAGCATGACCCTCGACGGCCGGGTGATCCTTCTGCCCTTCATGAACTATCCGGCGGTGAAGGCGGCGCGGCGGACCTCACCGGTCGACGGGCGCAACATGAACCGCATCTTCCCGGGCTCGGCCACCGGTTCGCTCTCCGAGAAGATCGCGGATTTCATCATGCGCGGCCTGTTGCCGATGGCGGATACCGTCCTCGACTTCCACTCGGGCGGCCGCACCCTCGATTTCCTGCCGTTCGCCGCCTCGCACATCCTGCCCGACAAGACCCAGGAAGCGCGCTGCGATGCGGCCGTCGTCGCCTTCAACGCGCCCTACAGCGTCAAGATGCTGGAGATCGATGCGGTCGGCATGTTCGACACCGCGGTCGAGGAGGCGGGCAGGACCTTCGTCACCACCGAGCTCCGGGGCGGTGCCACGGCAACGGCGAAAAGCGTCGCCATCGCCCGGCGCGGCATCACCAATTTGATGCGTCACATGGGCATTCTCGAGGGCGAGCCCGAGTACGGTCCCAGCCGCTCGCTCGACATGCCGTCGAGCGATTGCTTCACCTTCGCCGATGCCGACGGCATGCTGGAGCTCTGCGCCGACCTCGGCGATCCTGTTCGCCGCGGCGAAGTGCTGGCGCGGATCTGGCCGATCGGCCGAACCGGTGTCGCCCCTGCGGAATACCGGGCGGCTCTGGACGGCCTCTTGATCGCCCGCCATTTCCCGGGACTGGCGCAGAGCGGCGACTGCCTCGCCGTGGTGGGAACCGAGGAGGCGGGATAGGCAGAGCGAACGGCCGGCCGAGCCCTGCTCGCGGCCGCGAGAAGCCTGCCCGCGAGCCCTCGAAGAGCTGCGCCGGGAAGCCCCGGCGGGTGCCCAGCCGACGACAACCGCTGCCGAGCTCTAATCATTCGATGGCGAACTCGCTGGCCTCGGTCTCGGCTACCGCCTCTTCGCAAGCATCGTCGGCTTGCGCCTCCAAACCGCTCGCACTCCTGCTATCCAGCAGGTGCTGGCCGCCGAGCACGAGGCCCGCAAGGACGGCGAACACGCCGAGGATAGAGGCCGGCACCAGCCAACGGGTGCGTTCCGTGCTGTCGGCCAACATCTGCGCCGACTCGAGTGGCAGGACTCGCAACCAGGGCACGAAAAAGAAGAGTGCCACACCGATGGCGTTGTCGAACACGTGGCCGAGCGGGATCTGCAGGGCGACGAACGGGTAAGCGCCGTCCACCGCTGTTGCCGCGAGCAGTGCGGTGATCGTGGTGCCGACATTGGCGCCCAGCGTGAACGAGAACACCTGCACGAGGGTGAAAAGCCCGGCACCGGCCATCGGCACGATCAGGACCGTCGTCAGTGTCGAGGACTGGACCAGGATGGAGACGACGGCACCGAACAGCAGCGCCAGCCCCGCGTTGCGGCGGCCGGCCGGGTCGAAGAGCCGCTTTGCCCGTCCGGTCATCGCTGCCTCGAGCAGTTTATTCAGCCGATAGACGCTCGGGATCACCAGGCCGATGCCGACGACGATCATGGCTATGCTGCCGATGGTCTCGGGCAGGGTCGCAATACCGTCATGCAGGGCGTTGACCGCCGGTCGGGTCGCCATGAGGATGAACTCGAGATCGCGCATCGAGTGATCGCCGGCACCCGCGAACAGGCGCGCCGCCGCACCCGCCATTCGCTCCAGCGGCTGAAAGAGAAGCTCGATCGGCAAGCAGATCAGGATGCTGTAGAGGTTGAAGAAATCGTGGACGACCGATACGCCGAACAAACGATTGAAGGCCTTGTCGTCGCGCAGATTGCCGAGGCTGACGCTCGTGTTGGTGACCGTAGTGCCCATGTTCGAGCCCATGCTCATCGAAATGGCGACGGCGACCGGCAGCCCGCCGGCGACCAGCCCGACGATCATCGAGGTAACCACGCTCGACGATCGTACCGATGCGGTTGCCAGCACGCCGACACTGACGCCCATTGGCGAATTGCTCGCAAAGCAAAAATCCGCTCCGCACCTCCGGCGCCGCCGGACACCTCGGTGAAGCCGCGGCTCGAGCGGCCCACAGCCACGAGCAGCAGGTAGACCAGCGCCGAGACCGCGAGCCATTGCCTCAGCACGGCGAAGGTGCTCTTGCGCCGCTCGGCTTGCCCGACGATCGGCACGTTCACCGCTTGTTCCTTGTGCATCGCTTCCATCCCCGCCGAGCTGCCGCCGCAGCTCGGTCGTTGCGACAGCAGAGACGTGCGTGCTTTCGGCGGCGCTGCCTCGTCTTCGGCACATCTCGCCGCTGCTCGACCGGGTATCGCCAAGCTACCGCGCATCGGTCACAGGCACGCGAGAACGAGCGTCGAACAGCCGACGACCGCAAGGACGGCCGGTCCGCCCGACCGAAGCGGGGTCTCGACGAGCTCGAGCCGGCGGAACGACCGCCTTCTCGCGCTCACTGCTTCGCTGCCGAACAGCCGCTGCTGCGCCACGACCGGCCTTCCGGGCGGCGGGAGCCGAATGGGCGCAAGCGAACAGCCGGGTGCGATCCGGACCTGCCTTCGGCCTCCTTGCCGCCCGCGACGTCGTGTGGCCCGCGCAGAACGATGATGCTCTCGCTGCCGAGGGGGTCGAGGGGGTCGAGGGGGTCGAGCGGGTCGAGCGTCGCGCGGACACACGGTCGCCGATGGCGATCACCCCCGAGCGCAAGCTACCGAAACGCCCACCGCTGCGGCCGGTGCGGGCTTGTCGCGGTTGGCCGCGGCACCGATCTGCCGCACAACGCGCTCGCGCAATCGTTTTTCAGGAGAACCGGCATGCAGATCAATGCGGATTTCTCGCACCGTGCGGCGGTCCATGCGGCCGCAGTGCATTGGGTCGCCTCGCCGATGGCCGGCGTCGAACGCAAGATGCTGGACCGGGTCGGTGACGAGGTGGCGCGGGCGACCTCCATCGTCCGCTACGCACCGGCGAGCCGGTTCTCGCCGCACACGCACGGCGGCGGCGAGGAGTTCCTGGTGCTCGACGGCGTCTTCCAGGACGAGCACGGCGACTATCCGGCCGGCAGCTATGTCCGCAACCCGCCGCAGTCGCGCCACACCCCGGGCTCGGCCACAGGCTGCACGATCCTCGTCAAGCTCTGGCAGTTCGACCCCGACGACCGCAGCCCGGTCCGGCTCGACACCCGATCACTGGCGCTGGCACCGATCGGCGGTCGCCCCGGGGTGCTCGCCGCCGAGCTCTTCCGCGACGCACGCGAGACCGTCAGGCTGGAGCGCTGGGCGCCGGATGCCGTTGTTCGCTACGCGCCCGAGGGTGGGCTGGAAGTGTTCTGCCTCGACGGCAGCTTCGTCGAGCAAGGCGAGGCCTTCGCTCGGTGGTCCTGGTTGCGCCTGCCCGAAGGTGCGCCGCTGCAAGCCGAGGCCGGTGCCGAGGGCTGCCGGGTCTGGGTCAAGGAGGGCCATCTGCATTTCGCCACGACGGCAATACCCGGCCCCGTTCGACCCGGCCCGGCGTGTGGCACCCGTCAATAGAGCTGCGGCTTCGGCCGCGGGATCGGTGGCGGGATCATCGGTCCGGTATCGAGCACGAAGGCCACCGGCTGGACGGCGGCCTCGGCCAACAGCTCGCGATAAACGTTGCGGCCCTCGATCACCCGTTGGACATAGTTCCGCGTCTCGCGGAACGGGATGAGCTCGATCCAGTCGATCAGGGCGTAGCGGTCGAGCGTGCGCGGGTCGCCGTGCCGGGCGACCCAGGCCGCAACGCGGGGTGGACCGGCATTGTAGGCCGCGGCCATCAATTCCAATCGATCGTCGAACCGTTCGGCCAGCATCCCGAGATAGCGCACGCCGATCTGCGTGTTGTAGTGCGAATCCAGATGGAGCGATTGTTGCGACCAGGGCAAGCTGAAGCGTTCGGCGATCGCCCGGCCGGTCGCCGGCATGACCTGCATCAAGCCGAGCGCCCCGGCGGGGCTCTGTGCTGCCGGGTCGAAATGGCTCTCTTGCCGGGCGATCGACAGGGTCAGCGCCGGTTCCACCGCGTTGCCGATCGGGTAGAGCAGTCCGTGATGGGCGGGGATCGGGAAGGTGACGATCGGGTCGACCACGCCGGCCGCGACACCGTGCTTGCCGAGTTCGACCACGATGTCCGGTCGGTTGCAATCGCGCGCCAGGGCTATCACCCGGCTCTTGTCGGCGATGTCGAGCAGCAGCCGCTGAAGGAACGGCACGGCATAATCGGCGAGGTCGAGGGCGCAAAACAGCCGGACCAGGCGCACCTGATCGCGGCTGTCGAAGGCCGGATCCGGCAGAAGCTCGCCATTGAAGGGGGCGGCGATAGTGCTCAGTCGCAGCGGCTCGCCCAGTTCCTCCAGCGCCAATTGGCCATAATAGGTGGTCGGATGCTCGGCCGCCAGGCGATACCAACGCCGGGTCGCGCGCTCGTCGCCGAGCGCCGCTGCGGCCCGCGCACTCCAATAGGCCGCCCGGGACCGGCTGATCGGCATCGTGACCGCATCGTACATCCCAGCAAAATGGCCGAGTGCCGTGCGTGGGTCGCCGGCATGGCGCAGGGCCAGCCAGCCGACGAGCCATGCGGCCTCTGCGAAGGCGGCACCGTCACGCTGCCCGTGACGTGTGGCGAGGGCATAAGCCGCGGCGAGATCGCCGTCGCTGAGCGCAGTTCGAATCTGATAGTTGCGCTCGTTCCACCACAGCGACGGCCGGCCGAGTTCGGCCGGCGGGTCGAGCAGGATCTCGCGCACGCCGTCGTCGCGGCCCTTCAACCGTCGCCACCTCAGGCGGTCGTAGGCGAGCCCCGGATCCTCTGCGAGAGCAACCGGCACTCGGCGGATCAGGCCGTCCACCCCGGGCGCCATCGCCTGGAGCGCGAGGCGTGCCTCGGCGAGGGCGGCCCGCCCGGCCGACACCCGCCGCAACAGCCGTCTGGCCTCGCTTTCGCGACCGTCCCAGAGCAGCCGATCGAGCCGTGCCTCGTGGTCCGCGGGCTGCAAGAGATGCCCGAACGTCTCGAGGAAGAACTGCTCTTCGCTCAGGCTGAAATTGTCTTGGACCCAGCTCTGCCGGACCAGCTCGCGGCCGTACTCGGCATCGCCGATGGCGAGCTCGGCCTCGGCGAGCCGAATGCGGCCCTGCCGCGTGCTCGGGCGACGGTCGGCGAAAAAGCGTAGCCGCGTCGCGTAATCGATCGTCTCGTCGATCCTCAGCTCGGCATTGGCGCGCACCGTACCCAGCCTCGGCCAGTCGGGGTAGCGCCGCAGGAACGCGTCGTAGCGATCGAAACCGATGGATCCGTCGCCGGCGACGAACTCCCGCCAGAAGGTGTAGGTGCGCAGCAGCGGCGAGCCCAAGGTGTCGATATGCCGTCGGGCCACGGGCCATTGGCCGCTGTCGGCGGCAGCCAAGGCATCGATCAATGTGCTGCGTGCCGCGGCATCGAGGGACTCCGCCGCCGCTCTCGAGGGGCCGGCGAGCAGGAGGCCGAGCAGCAGAACGAAGCCGCCCACTCGTAGCCGGCAGCGCAGGCGTGGTCGGCCATCGGCTGCGGCCATGCGCCCGTGGCGGATCGCTGCGTCGTCTTGCCGGCCGGTCGACCGGGGGTTATGCTCACGCGTCATGCTGCTGCCTGTCGAATTGAGAGCCCACTGCTGCCCGCCGGGCTGGGGCGGGCGTCGGCGTGCCACTGGGCTCCGGCGACCAGTGGCGGTGGTGGCGCACCGCGGCCCTGGCCTCCAGCCCGTGGTCGCCGGTGCATGGTCGTCGGCCAGCGCGCCTTCATCAGGATGAACCCGCATGTTTCGTGGATCGATCGTCGCCATCGTCACCCCGTTTCGCGACGGCAAGGTGGACGAGCGAGCTTTTGCCGAGCTGATCGAGTGGCATATCGAGGCCGGCACGCACGGCTTCGTACCCGTCGGCACGACGGGGGAGAGCCCGACGCTCGACCACGCCGAGCACGAGCGGGTGATCGAACTCTGCATCGAGGTGGTGGCCGGCCGCCGTCCGGTGATCGCCGGCACCGGCTCGAACTCGACGGCCGAGGCAATCAGCCTGACCGCGCACGCCGCACGCGCCGGCGCCGACGCGGCGCTGGTCGTCACGCCGTACTACAACAAGCCCACCCAGGCCGGCCTCTTTGCGCATTACCGAGCCATCCACGATGCCGTCGATCTACCGATCATCATCTACAACATTCCCGGCCGCAGCGTCATCGACATGTCACCGCAGACGATGGCGCGCCTCGCGTCCCTACCTAACATCGTAGGAGTTAAAGATGCGTCAAACGATATCACCCGGCCGCTGGTGACGCGGCAACTTTGTGGCGAAAATTTCTGCCAGCTGTCCGGTGAGGACGGCAATGCGCTGGCCTTCCTGGCGCATGGCGGGCACGGCTGCATCTCGGTGACAGCGAATGTCGCACCGGCACTCTGTGCGGCGATGCAGACGACTTGGGCCGGTGGTCGGCCGGCCGAGGCCTTGGCCCTTCAAGACAAGCTTTTTCCCCTGCACACCGCCCTGTTCCTGGAGACCAGTCCGGCCCCGACCAAATACGCGCTGGAGCGCCTCGGTCGCTGTTCAGGCGAACTGCGCCTGCCGCTGGTCGGAATCGGCGAGGCCACGGCGCAGGCGGTCGATTCGGCACTGGCCCATGCCGGGTTGCTCGAGCCGGCCCAGGCATAGCGCCCAGCGAAAAGCCACGACATGAACGAGCGATTGCGTGCGCGCAAAAGCGTCGCCCAGAACCGGCGGGCGTTTCACGATTATGCAATCGAGGACCGCATCGAGGCCGGCCTGGTGCTGACCGGCACAGAGGTGAAGTCGCTGCGCGAGGGCCGGGCCACGATCAACGAGGCGCATGCCGGCGAGATGCAAGGCGAACTCTGGCTCTTCAACGCCAACATACCCGAGTATCGTGGCGGCAATCGCTTCAATCACGAGCCCAAGCGGCCGCGCAAGCTCTTGTTGAAGCGGCGCGAGATCGGCCGCCTCTTGGGCGCCGTGCAGCGCAAGGGCATGACACTGGTGCCGCTGTCACTCTATTTTTCGAAGCGCGGCTTTGCCAAGGTCGAGCTCGGCCTCGCCCGCGGCAAAAAGGAATACGACAAGCGGCAGGCGCTGAAGGATCGCGACTGGTCACGCGAAAAACAGCGGCTGCTCCGCCACGGCGCCAGAGAGGGCTGAGCTGCCGCGTCGACGACGATAACGGCACACGGTTACGGATTCTTAACGCCTGGCCGCTAGAACCGCACAGGCGTGCCTCGCGTCGAGGCCGCTGGTGCAGGAGCGGCAATGCTTGCGATCGTCGGCATCCTCATGGTCATCGGCCTCGTCTTCGGCGGCTATACCCTGGCCGGCGGCAAGTTCGGGATCATCGTCAAGGCTTTGCCGTTCGAGATGATGATGATCGGCGGCGCCGCGGTCGGTACCTTCTTGATCGCCAATGGCAGCACCGTGGTCAAAGGGGCGCTCGCCGATCTCAAGCGGGTGTTCAAGGGCGCCTATTGGACCCGCGAGGACTATCGCGATCTCCTTTCGCTCATGTACATTATCGTCAAGCTGCTGAAGACCCGTGGCGTGCTGGCCCTCGAGCCCCATGTCGACGATCCTGCGGAAAGCAGCCTGTTCGCCAAATACCCGAAGATCCAACACGATCACTTCGCCCTCGATTTCATCACCGATACGCTGCGGATGATGACGATGAGCATGGACGACCCGTACCAGGTCGAGGACTGTATGCAGCGACAGCTGAAAAAGCACCATGCCGAGTTGCATGCCCGCTCAGGCGCGCTGCAGAACGTCGCCGACGCCCTCCCCGCCATCGGCATCGTCGCGGCGGTGCTCGGCATCATCAAGACCATGGCCTCGATCGATCAACCCGTCGACGTGCTCGGCGGGATGATCGGCGGCGCGCTGGTCGGCACCTTTCTCGGCGTTTATCTCGCGTACGGCTTCGTCGGGCCGATGACCGCGAAGCTGAACCAGACCTATGAGCAGGATGGCCAGTTCTACGCCATCATCCGCGACTGCCTCGTCGCCTACTTGCAGGGCCACTCGGCACCCATCGCGGTCGAGCTCGCGCGCGGCAACGTGCCTTCGGAGCTGCAGCCGAGCTTTCAGGAGATCGATGAAGTGCTGCAGGCACTGCCGGCCGATCCCTTGGCTTCCTGAGCAGCGGACCAGGCGAGAGCGAAACGTCAGGCATGGCCGACAACAGCCCGATCATCATCCGCAAGGTCGTCGAAGAGGGCGGCCACGGCCATCACGGCGGTGCGTGGAAGGTCGCCTATGCGGATTTCGTGACGGCGATGATGGCGTTCTTCTTGATGCTGTGGTTGCTGGCGACCGCCGACCAGCAGCAGCTCAAGGGGCTCGCGGAGTATTTCAGCGAGGCCACGGCCAACAGCGGCAAGCCGGGTGGCGCCGGCGGGATGCTCGACGGCATCACCATCGCGACCGACGAGATGAGCGTTCGTCTGCCGACGTCACCGTTCGCGCCGGCAGTACCGCCGTTGACAGCCAGCCCGCGCGAGCCCGATCCGGAGGCGTTCACCCTCGATCTGGCGGCCGAATACAGTCGAGCCGAAGGGCTGGAACTGGAACTGCAGGGCGAGCTCGCCGACGAAACCTTCGAGGCGGAACGGCAGCGACGTGAGCAGGCGGCGTTCGATGCGGCCAAGGAAGCGATCTTGAATGCCTTGAGCCGGACCCCGGAGCTGGCCCGCTTCAACGACAGCCTGTTGATCGACGACACGCCCGAGGGTCTGCGCATCCAGCTCGTCGATCGTGATCAGACGGCAATGTTCCCCACGGCCTCGGCAGAGCTCTATCCGGCCGCTCGACAGCTGATAGAGCTCGTCGCCCGCTCGATCGAAAGCCTGCCCAACCGTCTCTCGATACGGGGCCACACCGATGCGCGGCCGTTTGCACCCGGTGCGGGCTACAACAACTGGCGGCTCTCCTCGGACCGTGCCAATGCGACCCGCGAAGCGCTGGTGGCCACCGGCGTGTCGCAGCACCGGATCGCCGAGGTGATCGGCAAAGCGGATTCCGAGCCGCTGGTCCCGGAGGATCCGGGCGATGCGCGCAACCGCCGGATCTCTTTGGTCATGTTACGCGACAGCGACGCGGCACTCGGCCCGACGAGTGCCACGAGCCCGGCACAATAGGCTGCCGAGACGGTTCCGATGCTCGTCACGCGGAACGAAAACAATCTGGGCGAGCGGCGTAGGGGCCAACGCGGCAGCGCAGGTCACCCGAACCTCGATCCCGGGTTCTCGACGAAGCCCGCGGGGCATTCTCGTCGTTTCCCCCGCGGGCAGCGCGTCGGCAGACGAGAGGCGTCTCGGCGCTGCGGCTGTCACGACTTCGACGACACGTGGCTGGCCCGGCTTTCTCACCACGTGCGCGGTTGACTGGTCGCTTCAGAGTGGCTGACAGGTAGTCGAAACCATCGATTGATCAGGCGAGTTGATCCGTCGTGCCTATGGCGTGGGTCTCGGCTGGTGGCGGTTCGGCGTTGTTGACGCACGGTGCGGCAGCGGTGCCGGAGGACGCGTTCATGAGGCTGCGGAGGTCAGCCGCGGGCGCAGTAGAGCTGCTCATAGAGCATCTGGGCCTGGTATTCGCCGGCCTCGGTGGGGGCACGACGAAGTGCGGATCGGCACCGCTTTCGCCACGATCGGGCGTCCATTCGGCTTACGCCACGACCCTCGTGCGACGGCTCCAGCTCTCTTTGCTGGTTCAGCGAAAATCGGCGAAGTGGCACCCAGGCTCGCCGGTTCGCTCCGCGTTGTGTTCGGTCCATCACGCGGCGGCAGGCCGCGCGATCCAGCCCTGCAAGGCGCGCGCTCACGATCGGCCGGCACGCCGATCATCCAATGGCGCAGGCGTCCAGGTCAGGAAGACCTGGACGGCCAGACCCCGACGGGGCGAGCGCGATGGCGATGTGGTCGACCAGCCGTTGATTACGGGCGAGGCCGAACAGGTCGTCGACGCGGTTGTCTTCGCACCAGCGAAGGCCAGGAGGCGTTCGATCCGAACCCTGGAGGGGACGGGCGATCCGAACCCTGTAGGGGACAGGGCCGGCAGGCCGTGAAGGGGTATACGCGATTCTCTGGCGAAGCCGCTGTCGACGCGCAGGACGAGCCTGATCCTCGGCCATGATCCGGAAGAGCCGCATCATCCATCCGCGAAGCGGCGATGGACAGCAGACCGTCGCGGGCGGCGCCGATCCGCCCGACGATACGCGCAGCTTTTTCGACCGCAACCCGCCGCTCTACGGCCTCCTGGCCGCGTCGCCTGCGGTGATCGGATCACCGCGCTACTGCTGCGCGATGCATCGGTGTTCGAGCGGTGCAGCTTTGTCGCGAGCAAGTGCCAGCCAAAGAAGAGATAGAGCGGCGGGTTGCAGTGGCCGTCGTTCTAGCCGTGCAAGAACCGGCCTTGCAGGTGGCCATGGTGCGGGTCGTCGGTGGCAGCTAAGTCGAGAACGATCTCCTTCGGCGGCTCGGCATCGGCGTCGAAGAACAGGCTGACGAGCAATGGCTCGATCGCCGCCGGATCGGGCACGAACCGGCGATAGCGCTCCGCCACGCTGCTGCCGTGCTCCGGCCGGTTCAGCGTGTTCTTGCCGGCAAACGGGGCACACCGGCCGTGCCGCACCTCGAGCCGCCCCAGGACCACGCCCATGGGCGGATCGTGCCGCAGCAGATCATAGTCGAACCGATCCGCGTAACGATCGATGGCCAGGAAGCCATCGATCCGGTCACGGAAAGGGACAGTCCCCGGCGACCCCGGAGGGCGCGATGCCGAGCACCCTCTGACCGACGAGGGTCGGCACATCGTGCCCGATCCGCTCGCGGCAACGCCATCGCCGAAGCACACGGCAAACCGCTCGATCAGCCCGATCGGCCGATCCGCGGCGCCGAGCAGCAGAGCCCCGGCGTTCGCGCCGATCGCCCCGCCGTGGCAATACGCCACCACCCGCCGGCCCTCGACGGGTGCAAAAAATAGCCCTCTCGCGCGACCCGCCAGCGCCATCGGGGAGCCCTCCTGCGACGGTTCAACGCGTTGGCGCAGATGAACTTTCCCACGTGCAGGACCCTGATGCACCGACCCCAGGCGAGAAATCCGGGCCGGGCTCCGGCAGGTGTCCATCGGCGGTGTTCCAACCGCGTGCGTGGTCGTTCACGAACGGAACCCGGCGATGAACTGCCGCAATCGCCAGGCGTCGACGGCCTTTGCGGCAAACCCGGAAATTCTCCCGCTGACTCGGGCCTCGTTCATCCTGGCAACCCGCCCAGCGACGCGGCAACCTCTTCATCGCCGCTGGCAGAGCCACTGTCTGCAGCCCACTCTTCGTGGGCGCCATCGTCGCCGCCATAGCCAACCCGATTCTCGAAGCCTTTCGCGACGGCCTGATCGCCACCGGAAAACCCAAATAGTCGTCCTCGCCGCCGCCGCCGGAGAGCTGCCCAGTATTCTCGACGCCATCATCGGGGACCAAAAAACCGCAGCAACCCGCTCGACAGCGGAGACAGTCGCTTCCTGTCACCGCGGGCCCGCCCCCTCTCGTTTCGGCGCCGGGCCCAGCGCGGAGGGCTCAGGCGAACAGCGAATCGATCGACGATTGCTGCAGACCGCTGCCGGCAGCGGCAGGACCGTTCAGCAGTGCCTTGTCGGCGTCGTCGAGCTCGGCCTCGGGTCGTGCGGCCTCGGCGATGAAGCGGTCGCGGCCGACATGCTCGATGATCGCGAGCAGGCGCTCGTCGACATCACGCAGCAGGGTCATCACCCGGGTGATGCGCTGACCGGTGATGTCCTGAAAGTTGCAGGCCTCGTAGATGCTGGTGACGGCCTCGATCGCGGCCTCCCGGTCGGCGCTACCCGGGGAACCGTCGCTGCCGGCATCGAAGCTGCTCTCGATGGTTTCGGCGGCGGTCAGGATCTGCTCGGTCGCGAGTTCCGTCGCGGCGACAATGGCGCCCAACTCGTCGACCGCCGATTGCACGCGATCGTTCTCCATCATCGGATGACGGATGGTCGCCACCTCGCGCATGGTCCGTTGGATCTTGTCGCTCAGATCCTGAAGCTCGGCTCGCAACTGGCCGATCGTGTCGTTTTCGCCAAGCATCGCTGCTCCTCGGGGTGCAAGCCCGCAAAAGGGCGGGTCGAGCGCGCGAACCCGCAAGCCGTCGCGCGACTTCGAAACCTACCGGCGAAATCTGAAGATAGTCTTAAGCCCACACGGTTTTTCGGCACTCGCCCGACACGGTCGAGGCGAAGCGCCTCAGGCGTAGCGGCGGAGCAGATGGCCCGCGAGATAGAGCGAGCCGCAGATCAGAACGACGCACGGTGTTTCGGTCGTGCCGGCGATTCGGGCGATGGCCGCCTCGGTGCTCGCCGCCGCTGCGGCGTCGATCCCGAGGGCTGTCGCGGCTTCGACGATCGCCGCCGGATCGCGGCCGAGCGGTTCGTCGGGCACCGGCACGGCATGCAGCCGGCGCACACGGCCCTGCATCGGGGCCAGAAAGCGGGAGGAATCCTTGGTTTCCAGCATGCCGACCACGAGCTCGACCGGCCGGCCCCGGGCGATCTCGCCCAAGCTTGCGGCCAAGGCCTGCCCCGCTGCGGGATTGTGGCCACCGTCGAGCCAAATCTCGAGCGGTGCGCCGCCGGCAGCGGCCGAGCCGGCCCTCGGCAGCGGCTGCAAGCGGCCGGCCCACTGCGCGTTCAGGATGCCGCTCGCGATCGCCGTCTCGTCGAGCCCGAGCGCCAGGCCGGCGCGAGCGGCGAGCGCTGCATTCTCGATCTGGTGTGTGCCTTTCAGACCTGGGCGCGGCAACGCCAGCTGCCGGCCCTCGGCATGCAGAACCGCACCCTCCGGCCGCGGCTCGATCGACCAGGCGTCGCCGTGCGCCGCCAGGGGTGCGCCGACGCTGTGCGCCTTGGCCAGCAGGACGGCGAGCGCTTCGGGGGCCTGCGGGCCGATCACCACCTCCACCCCGGGCTTGATGATCCCCGCCTTCTCGCCCGCGATCGCTGCGAGCGTGTTGCCGAGATAGGCCTCGTGGTCCATCGAGACGGGCGAGATCAGGGTGAGGCGCGGCCGCTCGACCACATTGGTCGCATCGAGCCTGCCACCGAGCCCGGTCTCCAGCAGCAGCCAGTCGGCGGGCGTGCGGGCAAAGGCGAGAAACGCCGCGGCCGTGGTGATCTCGAAAAACGTGATCGGATCGCCGGCATTGGCCTTCTCGCAGACGTCCAGGACCTCGGCGAGAAAACCCTCCTCGATCGGTCGGCCGTTGAGCAGGATCCGCTCGTTGAAGTGCACGAGATGCGGCGAGATGTAGCGGTGCACCTCGTGGCCGGCAGCGACGAGCATCGCGTCGAGCATGGCGAGCGTCGAGCCCTTGCCGTTGGTGCCGGCGATATGCACCACCGGCGGCACCTGCCGCTCGGGGTGGCCGAGCCGTTCGAGCAGGCGCTGCAGCCGGCCGAGCGAGAGATCGATGCTCTTGGGATGGAGCGTCTGCAATCGGGCGAGGATCAGATCGCTGCCGAACTGGGTCACCGTTGCCTCGTCACACCTGGAGAAAGGAATGCTTCAAGAGCGGTCGTCGGCCGCGTCGACCGAGGGCTCGGTCGACTCGACGGCGAGATCGGCCGCGGGCTCCGGCAGCATCGCCGTCGCCGCACCGAGCAGCGGCCGGCGCAACAGGCTCAGCACCCGGGCCAGGGTCTCTCGGAGCTCGAAGCGGTGCACCACCATATCGACCATGCCGTGCTCCAGGAGATACTCGGCCTTCTGAAAACCGTCCGGCAGCTTTTCGCGGATGGTCTGCTCGATCACCCGGGCACCGGCGAAGCCGATCACCGCTCCGGGCTCGGCGATGTGGATGTCGCCCAACATGGCGAAGGAGGCGGTGACCCCGCCGGTGGTGGGGTCGGTCAGGATCACGATATAAGGCAGGCCCGCCTCCTTGACCTCCTCGACCGCGATGGTGGTGCGCGCCATCTGCATCAGGGAGACCGCGCCTTCCTGCATCCGCGCCCCGCCCGAGGCCGTGACGACGACGAAGGCCGCCTCTTGCAGCACGGCGAGCCGGGCGGCGGTGACGAACGCCTCGCCGAGCCCGGCGCCCATCGAGCCCGCCATGAAGTCGAAGTTCATGACGGCAATGACCGCCGGCAGGCCGTCGACCTTGCCGTGTGCCGCCTCGAGCGCATCCTGGCTCTTGGTCTTGGCCTGGGCGTCCTTCAGACGATCCGTGTAACGCTTGGCATCACGGAACTTCAGCGGGTCGACCGGCGCTTTCGGCAGCTCGATCCGGGTCCAGCTGCCCTCGTCGAACAGGCTCGCGAAGCGGTAGGCCGGCCCGACCCGCATATGGTGGCTGCAGTGCGGGCAGACCCGCTGGTTGGCGTCGAGGTCACGGTGAAAGATCATCCGCTCGCAGGACGGGCATTGATGCCAGAGATTCTCCGGCACCTCGGCCTTGCCGGTCGAGCGGACCAGGGCCTGAAAGCGGGGGCGGACGTAGCTGGTGAGCCAGTTCATCGGATTGTCCGCCGTTCAGGCCGCCCGCGCGGTGCGGACCGCCTGGGCGAGGCCCCTGACCTTGGCATGCACGGCAGCGGCAAGGCCCTCCGTGTCACCGCCGGCAACGTGGCGGGCGACCTCGTCGACCAGGGCGGAACCGACCACCGCCGCATCCGCCAGCCGCGCGATGCCGGCGGCCTGCTCGGGCTCGCGGATGCCGAAGCCGACAGCGACCGGCAAATCGGTGTGCCGGCGCAACCGTTCGACGGCGGCCCCCACCATATCCGCGACCGGTGCAGCCGCACCGGTGATGCCGGTGATCGAGACGTAGTAGATGAAGCCCGAGGTGTTCCCCAGGACCTTGGGCAGGCGCTTGTCGTCGGTGGTCGGCGTGGCGAGGCGGACGAAATTCAGCCCCTTGGCCATGGCCGGCAGGCAGAGCTCGGCGTCCTCCTCGGGCGGCAGGTCGACCACGATCAGCCCGTCGACCCCGGCAGCGATCGCCGCTTGGAGAAAGCGTTCGGGGCCGAACTTGTGGATCGGGTTGAAGTAGCCCATCAGCACGAGCGGGGTCTCGCCGTCGGTCTCGCGGAACCGTGCGATGTGCCGCAGCAATCGCTCGAGGGTCATCCCGGCTGCCAGGGCACGCAGGTTGCCGGCCTGGATCGAGGGGCCGTCGGCCATCGGATCGGAGAACGGCATGCCGACCTCGATCACATCGGCCCCGGCCTCGGGCAGGCCGTCGAGGATCGCCTGGAAGGTCACAGGATCGGGATCACCGCCGCAGACGAAGGTGACGAGCCCGGCCCGGCCCTCGTCGCGAAGTGCCCGAAAACGCCGGTCGAGGCGCGAGGCGGTCATCGATGTTCTTCCTAGAAAATAATGGCGATCAAAGGGTGACGCCCATGTGCCGGGCCACGGTAGCGATGTCCTTGTCGCCTCGGCCGCAGAGATTCATGATGATGATCTGATCCTTGTTCATCATCGGCGCCTGACGGGTCACCTCGGCCAGCGCGTGGCTCGGCTCGAGCGCCGGCAGGATGCCCTCGAGCCTGGCGCAGAGGCCGAAGGCATCGAGCGCGTCCTGGTCGGTGGCCGTGGCGACCTCGATGCGGCCCATGTCCTTGAGCCAGGAATGTTCGGGGCCGATGCCCGGATAATCGAGCCCGGCAGAGATCGAATGTGGCTCGACGATCTGCCCGTCCGCGTCCTGCATCAGATAGCTGCGCATGCCGTGCAGGACGCCGGGTTCGCCCGCGGTCATCGCCGCTGCGTGCCGCCCGGTCTCGATGCCGTCGCCTGCGGCCTCGACGGCGATGATTCGGACCTCGGGATCGTCGAGGAAGGGATGAAAGAGACCCATGGCATTCGATCCGCCACCCACCGCCGCCACCAGAAGGTCTGGCAGCCGGCCCTCCTTCTCCTGGATCTGCGCTCGGGCCTCGGTGCCGATGATGCTCTGGAAATCGCGCACGAGGGCAGGGTAGGGGTGCGGGCCTGCCACCGAGCCGATGATGTAGAACGTGTCCTCGACATTGGTGACCCAATCCCGAAGGGCTTCGTTCATCGCGTCCTTCAGCGTCTTCGAGCCCGAGGTCACCGGGACCACCTTCGCCCCCAAGAGCCGCATGCGGAAGACGTTGGGTGCCTGCCGCTCGATGTCGCGCTCGCCCATGTAGATCACGCACTCGAGCCCGAAGCGGGCGGCCACGGTCGCGGTCGCGACGCCGTGCTGGCCGGCACCCGTCTCGGCGATGATCCGCTTCTTGCCCATCCGGGTCGCGAGCAGGATCTGGCCCACACAGTTGTTGATCTTGTGCGCACCGGTATGGTTGAGCTCGTCGCGCTTGAAATAGACCTTGGCCCCGCCGAGATGGTCGGTCAGTCGCTGCGCCAGATAAAGCGGCGAGGGCCGGCCGACATAGTCCTTGAACCAGCTCTCCAGCTCCGCCTGGAACCCTGGATCCTGCTTGGCCGCGACCCAGGCTTCCTCGAGCTCCAGGATATTCGGCATCAGTGTTTCGGCCACGAACCGGCCACCATAGATGCCGAAATGCCCGTCCTCGTCGGGACCGGCGCGAAAGCTGTTCGGGCGCTGGGTCGCTGAAACGGCGGTTGCCATGAATGCCTCGTTCAAACGCTGAGAGCCGTGATGTCGCGGGCCCGGTCGAGCAGTCGGACGATCCGCGCCGGATCCTTGATGCCGGGTGCCGTCTCCAGCCTGGACGAGACATCGACCGCCCGGGCACCGGTGAGCCGGATCGCATCCTGCAGATTGGCCTCGTCGAGCCCGCCGGCAAGGAGCCAGGGCAGATCGATCTGCTGGCCGGCCAGGAGCCGCCAATCGAAGGCGAGGCCGTTGCCGCCGGGGATGGCACCCGGCACCCTCGGCGGCTTCGCATCGAAGAGCAGCATGTCGGCGACGCCCTGATAGGCGGCGTGCCGCGCCACGTCCGCCTCGTCCGCGATCGAGAGCGCCTTGATCACCGGCCGCCCGGTCAGCGCCTTGACCGCCGCCACCCGCTCGGCCGTCTCCTTGCCGTGCAGTTGGATCAGATCGAGCGGTGCTTCGGTCAGGACGGCCCGGAGCCACGCATCGTCCGGATCGACGAACACGCCCACCGCCTCGGCCCTGCCCGGCCGCCCGTGCACCAGAGCACCGGCAGCCTCGGGCGTCAGCGAGCGTGGCGACGGCGGAAAGAAGACGAAACCCAGCCAGCGCGCGCCGCCCGAGATCGCCGCATCGCGGTCGACCAGCCGCGTCAGGCCGCAGATCTTCACATCCACCCGCATCAGGCAGCCTCGAGGTCCAGAGCAATGGCGCGGGCCGCCGCCACCGGATCGGCAGCTGCCGTGATCGGCCGGCCGATCACCAGCCGATCCGCCCCCGCCGCCAGGGTCTCGACCGGGTCGAGGGTACGCTTCTGGTCGTCGCCACCCGCCTTCGGCCGCACCCCCGGGACCACGAGCTTGGGTTCCTTGCCGAACGCTGCGCGCAGCGCTGCAACCTCCAGCGGTGAACAGACGATGCCGTGACACCCGGCCCGCAGCGCCAACTCGGCGAGCCGCAGCGCCTGCGTCGTCGCGGTCCCCGACTGCCCAGTCGCCTGCAGGTCCGTCTGATCGAGGCTGGTCAGCACCGTCACCGCCAGGACCCAGGGCTGCTGTTCGCTGTCGTTCGCGACCGCCACGGCGGCGCGCATCATGTCGAGGCCGCCGATGGCGTGCAGCGTCACCATCCGCACGGGCAGGGCCACCACGCCGCGCATCGCTCCCGCCACGGTATTGGGGATGTCGTGCAATTTGGCATCCAGGAAGATCGGCAACCCCAGCCGCGCCATCCGCTGCACCCCCTCGGGACCCCGTGCCATGAAGAACTCGAGGCCGAGCTTGATCCCGCCGACATGCGCTGCGAGCGATCGCATCAGATCTTCCGCCCCCTCGAGATCGGGGCGATCGACGGCGACGAAAACGGGGTTCTCGAACGACAAAACGGCGGTTTCCTCGGGCGGCTCGAAAGTGTTGCGGGGTTATAGCAGCAAGCCGAGACCGTCACCAAGCGATGCGGTGATCGGCAGGCTAGACCGGCAAGAGCGGAAACGAACGGTTGAAGAACGTGATGCAGGATGAACGCTGCAGCTCAAGCGCACCGCAGGCGGCCGGAGTGCCGCTCGTGCCGGCGCGCTCGGTGACCCACTGATCTACGTTTTGCTGGCGCCCCGGTAGCGCTGGGATCGGCCGGTTCACGGTGATCGGCCGCGATCGACATGGTCACCACCGGACCGGCTTCAGTGGATGGCCGACGGTCAACGGTCGGCGAGGCTATCGATTCGGGCGAGATTATCGCTCGGTGTCGCCACTCGAAGCTTTACGCTCACCGCACGACGAGGGTTGCGCCCCGATGCGGAGAACAGGTCGGTCAGGACTGGTTGGCGTTCCCCTGCAGGATACCGATGAGCTCGCGTCCGACACCTCCGGCCGTGTTGAAATTGCCCAGCAGGACGCCGATGTTCTCTCGCCCGCTGCCGCCGCCCGAATTGAAGTTACCGACCAGAATGCCGACATTCTCGCGGCCGCTGCCATCGCCAGAATTGAAATTGCCGACCAATATTCCTATGTTCTCGCGGCCGCTGGCCACGCCTTCGTTGTCGTTGCCGACGAGGACGCCAACGTTTTCCCGGCCGCTGAAATCACCCGAATTATTGTTTCCGACGAGCATTCCGACATTGTCTCGACCGGAATTGGTGCCGGAATTGTTGTTGCCGACCAATACGCCGGTGTTGTTGGTCCCGGCGCCGTCGCCGGTGTTGTTGCGGCCGTTGAGAATGCCGGTGTTGCCGTCGCCGCTGTTCAGTACGCCGACATTGTTGGTGCCGGTATTGAAAAAGCCGTAATTGCCGTTCTCACCGAGATTGACGATCTCGCCGATCACCTGCTGGCCGGCATGGACCCGATCGAGTTCGGCATTGTCGAGCCGCAGAGGTTCGGCCGCTGCAGCACTGGCCATGACGAAGAGACTGCCGAATACCAACAAAAGCGCACGCATGTGAGATCCCCCGCAGATCGATTGTACCGACTTCGGCCGACGGCCCATGAGCCTAGCCCGGGCGGCCGGCTGGGGCAACCCGGTCCGCCCGGCGTCGCGGCGCGCCCGCGGCTGCGCTCAGAGCCGAAAATGCGGCACGGCCCAGTCGGCGGTCACCCCGTGCTCGCTGGCCAGAGCGTCGAGGACCTTGCGCTCGGCGGCAAGGCTGGCCCCCTCGGGAAAGCTCGCGGCGTGAATGCCGCGCATGACGAACGCCGTCGCCAGGCCGGCATTCGCGGCACCCTGGATGTCGTGCTCGAAACTGTCGCCGACACCACAAATCTCGTGTGGCTGCAGATCCTCGAGGACATCGAGGCAGGCCTGGTAGATCGGCCGATGCGGCTTGCCGACATAGATCACGCGGCCGCCCAGCTTCTCGTAGCGTTCGGCGAGGCTGCCGGGTGAGCGGGTGAGCCCGCTTTCGCTCGGGGCCACGCGGTCCGGGTTGGCGCAGACCATCGGCAGGTCTCGGGCGACCGCGGCCTCGATCACCGAATCGAACGCCTCGAGCGAGTGGGTCAGCGCGTCGAGCCAGGTGAGGTAGATGAAATCCGCATCGGCCGGTTCCTGCACGAGCTCGAGGTCGAGCCCTTCGACAGGCCCCAGATCGTCGGCGCGGGTGAACAAGACGCAGCGGCGGCCGAGGCTCTTGAAGGGCTCGACCGTGCGCTCGTGCAGCGCCCGCCACGTCGCCTCGCCGGAGGTGACGATTCCGGCGAAAGCTGCGGTATTGAAGCCGAGGGTTTTGAGCAACGCCTCGTTGAACGACCGCCGGCGGCCGGAATTGCTGAGCAGAACCACGCGCTTGTTGCGCCGGGCGAGTTCGGCCAGCACCTCGACGGCGCCGGGATAGGGCCGCTCACCGTTGTGCAGCACGCCCCACTGGTCGACCAGGAAGCCCTCGTAGGCGTCGATAAAGGCGCCGACCCCGTCGACGATGGCGGTTGCGTGCAAAGCCCGATTCCTGTGTGGTCGAAAGGAGTGACGTCGAGGAGAAAACCGTGGCTAGACGTATCGATCCCGGGCTCGAAGGCAAGCGCGTTCTGATCACCGGTGCCAGTCGCGGCATCGGTGCGGCGGCCGCACGCCTGTTCGCCGAGGCCGGCGCGCGGCTGGCGCTGCACTACCGGCGCGAGCCCGCCGAGGCGGCTCGCCTCGATGGTGCGGTCCTGCTCCGGGCAGACTTCGCCGATCGCGCCGCACCGGCCATGATCGTCGAAGAAGCGGTCGCCGCCTTGGGCGGGCTCGACATCCTGATCAACAATGCCGGACACATGCTCGGCCGCACAGCCCTGGCCGAGATCGACGACGCGGTGATCGACCGGGTCTTCGATCTCAATGCCCGATCGGTGGTGACCGCGTCGCGCGCGGCCCTGCCGGCATTGCGGGCGAGTCGTGGCGTGATCATCAACGTCAGCTCGATCTCCGCCCATACCGGTGGCAGTGCCGGCTCCGCCCTCTATTCGGCGTCGAAAGCCTTCGTCGCCACCTTCACCAAGGCGCTGGCCACCGAGCTGGCGCCCGACGGCATCCGGGTCAACGCGGTTTCGCCCGGGACCATCATGACCGACTTCCACGCGATCTACTCGACGCCGGAAAAGCTGGAGGCGACCCGGAGCAAGATACCGCTGCAGCGCCTCGGTGCCGGCGAGGATTGCGCCGGTGCGTTTCTCTTTCTCGCTTCCGAGCGGCTGGGCGGCTACGTCACGGGGCAGATCGTCGAGGTCAACGGCGGCCAGCTGATGCCCTGAGAGCCCGGCCGCCATGGACCGTCATCCCCCCAGCAAGCGTGCCGAAGCCAGCCCGACGAGCACCGTGAGGCCGACCAGCAGCGCAGCCAGTGTGAACAGCGAGGCATGGTTGCCGACCCGGATCGGGGCGGTGCGCCGGTGCGGCCCGCGCCGGTCGCGCCCGGCCACCATCAGCAGATAGAGGCGGCCGCCTGGCCATGGCAGGCCGAAACGGATGTCGATCGGATGCTCGCCCCAGGCCATCTCCTCGGCCGCCTGCCTGAGCGCCAAGAGCTGCTCGTGGTCCAAGGAACGGCGCACCGTCCGCGGCAGGCGCAGCATCAAGGACTTGAACAGCCCGTGTCCGTCGATCGGTGGCGACCACCCGACCACCGACGCGGGCAAGACCGCAGGCCGTGCCGAAGCGCCATTGCCCGCCACGTCGCCGGTGCCCGCCACGTCGCTGGTGCTCGGCGGCGGATCACCCGCTACGGTGAGAGTGCGATCGGGCGGTGTTCGAATCGGCATCGCGAGCGGGTCTCCGCAGAGATGGAGGGGCCGGCGCCCGGCAGCAGCGGCGAGTTTCGGCGAAAGCCGCGCCGGGATGTGCCGATGACCTTAAGCGCCCAGCCGTTAACAGTTCGTTACACCGCGGACGTTTTAGCCCAGCCGCCGCCGGCAGCCATGGCACCATCGGGCGGCACGGCTCCGGGGCGATCCCGGTCGATTGTGGCGAGCGGGCGACAAACGCGAACGGGCCGGAGCGGCGCGACGCCACGACCGCTTGAGCCCGACGTCTGCGTTGCCTACAACCGGAAGAACCCGGGACAGGTTCGACCGTTGCCGGGCGTTGCATCGTGCCCGCGACGTCGATCGTCGGACCGCCACACCCGTTCGTCGGAAGATCGTGCTTGCCCATGTCCACCGTTCTCGCCGTGCTCAGGCCGGCGCTCTCCAGCGTCAACAAGAAGCTGACCCGTGCCGTGGTCCTCTACCCCACGAAGCCGTTTCTCGCGGTCGAGAAGCAGATCGGCCTCGAGCGCTGGCTGCGCGGCCGCGAACAGTGCCAGAAGCTGGCCGCTGCCGACGCCGTCATCGTCTCCTTCGGCAAGAGCGGCCGCACCTGGCTGCGCGTCCTGATCTCCCGTTTCTACCAGCTCGAATACGGGCTGCCGGAATGGCTGATCGGTTTCGACAATTTCCACTACCTGAACCGTGCGATTCCCAAGATCTTCTTCACGCACGACAACTACGTCAAGGACTACAGCGGCAATCACGACACCAAGGCCGACTACTACAGCAAGAAAGTGGTATTGCTGGTCCGCCATCCTGCCGACGTCGCGGTGTCGCAGTACCACCAGTGGCGCTATCGGATGCGCGATCGCAAGAAGACGATCAACGCCTACCCGGAGGAGGAGGTCTCGATCTTCGATTTCGTGCGCAACCACCCGGCCGGGCTCGAGAAGACCATCGACTTCATGAACGGTTGGGCGCGGGAGCGTGACCGGCTCGGCGCTTTCATGATCCTCCGCTACGAGGATCTCAAAGCGGATACCGCCGGCAAGCTCGACGACGTCACCCGCTTCATCGGCACGCCCGGCGACCGCACCTCGCTCGACGGCGCAGTCGCTTATGCATCCTTCGAGAACATGCGCAAGCTCGAGGCGGCGAACACGTCCTGGCTCACCGGCGGTCGGATGAAGGCCAGGGACCCGAACAATCCCGAGAGCTTCAAGACCCGGCGCGGCAAGGTCGGCGGCTTTCGCGACTACTTCACGGATGCGGAAGCCGACGCCATCTTGGCTTATGTCGACGCGCAGCTCGATCCGGTCTTCGGCTACGGCCGGCAGACCGCGAAAGCCGAGACTTTGGCGGCATCCGCCTGATTCGGCGGGTCGGCGGCCCCGCCCCGACCCCGCACCACCAGCATCGGCCGGCGATCGACGTTTCGGCCCGGCCGCGGAGAACCCGAATGAGCGAGCAGAAGCCTACCGTCTTCATTCATACCAACCCCAAGCAGCAGGTCGGAGCACTGGTTTCGGAATATTCCTTCAAGCGCAACAGCAAGACGCCCGACGCTTTTGCCGTGAAGATCGTCTCGACCGAGGATTTTCCCTGGTTGAAGGCGAAGGAGGGGCAGACCTACCTGCGCGACGGCTTGATGCGCGAGTGGCTCTACGACGATCTCCAGTCCTTCACGCCCCTGCGCTTCACCCCGCCGGAGTTGATGGGCTATCGGGGCCGGGCCGTCATGGTCGATCCCGACGTCTTCGCCGTCGGCGACGTCATGGAGCTTTTGACCCGCGACATGGGCGGCAAGGCGATCCTGGCCAGAAAGCGCGGCGGCGACAAGGAGTACGCGTCGAGCGTCATGCTCTTGGATTGTGCGAAGCTGACCCACTGGCGGGTCGAGGCCCAATTCAACGAGATGTTCGACAAAAAACGTGACTACATGGAGTGGATCAGCCTGAAGCTGGAGCCGCAGGCGAGCATCGGCGACCTCGAGGCAGAATGGAACGATTTCGATCACCTGACGCCGCAAACCAAGCTCCTGCACAACACCAAGCGCTGGACACAGCCCTGGAAGACCGGCCTGCCGGTCGACTTCACCCCGTCCTCCAAGACCCGGCGCTTCGCCCCCTTGGGCTGGTTCCGTCGGGCGCGCGAGGCCGTCCTCGGCCGCTATGGCGGGCTCGGCACCTACAAGCGCCATCCGGACCCGAAGCAGGAGGCGTTCTTTTTCGGTCTCCTGGCCGAGGCGATGGAGGCCGGGCACGTCAGCAGGGCCCTGGTCGAGGACGAGATGGCCAAGAACCACGTTCGCCACGATGCCTTCGAGGTCATGGCCCGCGTGGCCGGTTCGCCCGCCATGGCCGCCTGATCGACCGCCGCTACGAAGACCAGACGCGTGTCACACCTGATCAGCAACAAGCGCATCCGTAAATGGCTCAGGCGCTCGGGCTGGAGGTCGAGGCTGAGCGGCCCGGTCGAGGACTTGGCGTTGGTCGCCTTCTGGACGTGCTGTGGCTGGCTGTCACCGGAGCGCGCGTCGCGCTTCGGGATGGCCGTCGTCGGTACGTTGGGTCCGCTGACCCCGAAACAGGGCAAGATCGAGGGCAACCTTCTGGTCGCCTTTCCCGGGATGAGCAAGCCCGAGCGCCGGCGAATCGCCCGAGACATTTGGCACAACATGGGGGCGAGCGCCGGGGAATATCCGCATGTCGGCAAATTCGGCGTTCGCGCCGGTCCGACCGGCCCCGGTGTGGTCGTCGAGATCCCCGAGCACCTGGAGGCCAACTTCAGGGGCGAGCGGCTCACGGTCTTCGCCACCGGGCATCTGGCCAACTGGGAGGTGCTGGCAGCAGCACCGCGCCTCTGGGACGTCGATCTCGCAGTCGTCTACGCGCCGATCAGCGAAGGCATCGCCGACCGGCGGCTGCGGGCGTATCGTGAGCTGATGGGCTCCCGCCTGCTGCGTCGCGACGGCAGTGCGAAGTCGCTCCTCGCCCATCTGCGTTCCGGTCGGCCGATCGGCATCGTAGCCGACTATCGGATGGATGACGGCGAGCCGTTACCGTTCTTCGGCAGCGTCAAACCCACCACCCTGTCACCGGCGCGCCTCGCCCTCAAGGCCGGCGCCGACCTGGTCGCTGTCCGGGTGGTACGGTTGGGGCCGGCCCGCTTCGCGATCAGTGCCGCGGGCCCGCTGGAGCCGCCGCCCGGGCTCGCTGACGACATGGCACGTGCCCGGGCGATGATGACCGCCTTCAACCGGCATCTGGAGAACTGGATCCGCGAGCGCCCCGGCGAATGGGTTTGCGGCAAGCGCAGCTTCGACAAGGCTCTGGTCAAGGCGTTGTCCCATAGCGACCGGCAGGCGGCCGTGACCAGCGAGGTCGCGAATGCCCCCTGACCAGCGCACGCAGCCTGCTACGACCACGGATCGAGACCAGCCATGCTGAGCGACAACGTCAAGAAGGCCCTCGTGCTGGGCTCTACCGAACTCTTGCCACGGAACTGGCGTTTGGCCTCGAGGCGCGAGCTTTTGGCCCGTCTCGAACTGGAGAAGGCGGAGTCCACCGGTCTCTTGATCATCGGCCACCCGAAGAGCGGCAATACCTGGCTCAGGGTCCTGCTCTCCCGCCTCTACCAGTATCGTCACGGTCTGCCGGCGCACCTCGTCGTCACCTCGGACGAACTGCATCGCCGGGTGTCCGCCATCCCACGGATCTCGGCGACCAACGGCTGGTATTCGTACGAAGCTGCGGTCGGCGACAAGCTCGCCGTCGATGCCCCCGCGAACTCGATCCGCAACAAGCCGATCGTCTTCCTGCCGCGCCACCCGCTCGATATCGCGACATCCTGGTACCTGCAGGTCACCAAGCGCCAGTCGCGGGCGAAGTTCGAGCTGATCAACGCCGCGCTCGAAGCCCCCGTCGACCGGACGACCATCGACCGCTGGAGCTTCGTTCGCAAGAGTGGCTTCGGCATCGTCAACATCATCGATTTCCTCAACACCTTTCAAGCCCGCGTCGCCCGGCTGCCCCATGCGATCACCGTGCCGTACGAGGCGTTGCACGCCGACCCGGCGGCGGCACTCGCCCGCATCGGCGCGCTGATGGGCGAGAGGTTCACCGCCGAAGAGATCGGCGAAGCCGTCCGTTTCGGCAGCTTCGACAACCTGAAGGCGCTGGAATCCGGCAATTTCTTCAAGCAGAAGGGTCTCCGCCCCGGGATCAAGGGCGACGCCGAGAGCTCCAAGGTCAGGCGTGCGAAGGTCGGCGGTTACCGCGAGGATTTCACCGCCGAACAGGCGGCAGAGCTCGAGGCCCTGGTCGCCGAACGACTGGACCCGGCGCTCGGCTATACGGCACCGGAACCGGCGGTGCAGCCGACGGCCGCTGCGGGCGCTGCGTGAACGAAGCACCCCGCACTTGGCTCGTCCTCGGTGACAAGCCCGGCGACAACCGCCAGGTCGAGATCATCGCCGAGCGCCTGCCGTGGCCGATCGAGCGGAAGAACGTCATTCCCAAGCCGGAATGGGCGTTCGCCAAGCCGCGTGTGCGCCCGACCCTCGAGATTTTCGATACCGAACGGTCGGACCGCTTGCTGCCGCCTTGGCCGGATCTGCTGCTGACCATCGGCAGGCGGCCCTCCTCGGCAGCACTCTGGATCAGGGAGCAGAACGCCGGGCGCACGAAGATCGTTCTGGTCGGCAAGCCGTCCGGCCCGATCGGCCCTTATGACCTCGTCGTCACCAGTGCCGAGCAGTATCTCCCGGCACTGCCCAACGTCATGACCATCGGCCTGCCGCTGATGCGGGTCGATCCGGCACGCATCGCCGCGGAGGCGGCGCACTGGGCGCCCGCATTCGACGACCTGCCGCGGCCCTGGGTCGCGGTGCTGCTCGGTGGACCCACGGGGCCGTTTCGCTTCGACGACCGGCTGGTCACCCGGGTGCTCGATGCGGCGAACGACATCGCCAAAGGGCAGGGCGGCACCGCCTTCGTCGTCACCAGCCGGCGCACGCCCCCTGCCGTGATCGAGGCGTTGCGCCGGGGCCTGCCCGAACACGGCCGCCTCTTCGCCTGGGGTGACGCCGAGGCCGGCAATCCGTACGCTGCCCTGCTCGGTCTCGCCGATGCGGCACTGGTCACCGCCGACAGCATTTCGATGCAGACCGAGGTGGCGAGACAGGGCCTGCCACTCGGCATCATCCCGCTCGGCACCGGCCTCTGGGGCGGGCTCGACCGGCAGCGCCGGCGCTGGCTCAGACGGCTCTCGACCGGCCGCCTGGGCTTCGTCGCGGCCGCTCTGGCCGGGCTCGGCCTGCCGCTGCAGATCCGCGACTTCGAGGCCTTTCACGACCTGCTGGTCGGCCGCGGCATCGCCGTCCGCGACACCAGCCGCCCGCCCCGCCCGACGGGTGCGGCGAGTGACGAGGTGGATGCCGCCGTGGCCCGGATCCGAGCGCTGGTCGGGACGCCGCAGCGCCACCGCCCGGCCGCCTGAGCCCGGTCGTCGGTTTGCCGCCCGATTGCGGGTCAGCGGTCGATCGCTGGGATCGTCGAGCCTTCGAGCATGCGGCCGTCCGTCAACGCCTGCTCGCCGAAGGTGAAGGCGATGATCGGGTCCTGGAGGGTCGAGGTGTCGGCGGCGACACGCATGCCGTCGCGGCAGACGTCGAGGCCGATCGACCCCGACCTCCAGCCCCGCGGTCGAGATACGCCGGGCGCTCCTCGGTCATGAGAGAAGATCGCCTGACCGTAGCTCAGAGCCCCGATCTGCAGACCGAACGAGCCGCAGACGATGTTGCAGGAGCCGGTCGACTGGCGGCCCCGGCGGCGCACGCCCCCGGCGCACGCACCGCCGGCGATGAGCCCGCCCTCGACAATCTCGGGAAGAATCGGGGTGCCGACCGCGCGCTCGGCGAGCATCGCCGCGGCTTTCCAGGCATCGATCAGGGTGGCGATGGCGATCTCGGCCTCGATCTCTGCCGCCGGCTCGACGAGGACGGTCGCCCCGCGTGCCGAACGCGCTAAACAGCCGATCGGGCCGACTGCCACCCGGCGCCGGGAAACCGTCGGCGACAGGCGCCGAGGTCTCGCTCCTCGCGGCCGGCGCGGTCGCGAGGTGACGGCGCCCGCCATGGTCGACAGCATTCCCGGTCTGCGGATGCCGATGCACGTCGGGGCCGACCGTCTCCGTGGCGATCTCCTCGATGCCGCGGTCTGGCTCTGCCCCGTTTCCGGTTATGCCGAGAACGCGCGAGTCGGCAGCTGCTGCTTGGCCGCGACCATGGCGGCGAGGCCCCGAAATCGCGTCAGTAGATGCCGATGAAGTCGCTCGGGATGGTCGAGCGGTGGCGATGGTCGGCGCTCGCGACCTCGGCACGGGTGATGCGGATCGGAATGCCGCGCCGGGTGACCAGCTCCTTGTCGATCACGTCCCAGGCGAGCCGGCTGTGCGCCTCGCCGGCCTTGGCGAGAATCCGTTCGCGGATGTCGGGTGCCGGCTTCGGCGTGAAGGTGTAGTCGGCCTCGAGCTCGTCGAACTGCTCGAGATCGGGATGCACTTCGAGGAAGAGCTCGCCGCCGGCCCAGCCGAGCTTGATCGGGTCGTCCATGATCCGCACCGGCAGCCCGACCGGGACACGATCGAACAGGGTGGCCACGGCGTCGGGATACATCCGGATGCAGCCGCGGCTGACCCTGCGGCCGACCCCGTAGGGCTTGTTGGTGCCGTGGATCAGATAAGTCGGAAAACCCAGATAGATGGCGTGCCGGCCGAGCGGGTTGTCCGGTCCGGGCGGGACCACCGCCGGCAATTCCGGTCGATCGGCGCGGGTCGCCTCGGTCGGGTACCAGGTCGGCTCGGCCTGCTTGCGGGTCACGGTGGTGGTGCCCAGCGGCGTGGAGAAGCCGTCACGGCCGATCCCGATGGTGTGCACGTGCGGCACGGTATCCGGCTCGGGGAAATGATAGAGACGCAGTTCCGCGAGATTGACGATGATGCCGCGTCGCTCGTGCTCCGGCAGCACCCAGGCAGTGGGCAGGGCGACGAAGCGTTCCGGTCCGGGGACCCAGACATCGACGCCCGGATTGAGGGCAGAGATGCCGAGAATCCCGAGATCGCGTTCGAGCGCGATGTCGATCAGGGTCTGCTCACCGTCGGTGATCAGATGGCTGACGGCGCCGGCGACATCACCGTCGAGCGGTTCTCCGGGGCGACGTGCAGCACCGCCGACGGTGCCACCCTCGAGCGGGCCGGCGGGACCCGCGAACGGCATGATGTCGAGCACGTTCGCGGCGAGCGAGGGGGTGCTCGACAGGGCGGCCAGCCCGGCGGCAGCGGTCAGAAGGCGACGGCGGCTCGGGCGTGACAGAGACGCACCGCAGCCGCGCTCGTTGCCGTGCTCGACCCGATCGGTGCGTCCCGCCATGCTCGTCTCCTCGATAGTGCCCGCTTACCGGCTGCCGTCCGTTGCCGGGCCGGCGCCCTGCTCGGGTAGACAGTCCGGCGTCGTTCCGGTCGCCGTTTACTTGCGCAGGCCGGCGCGGAAGATCTCGTCCGCCTTGCGGCTCGCTTCGGCGGCGTCGGCCGCGGCACGGTCGGCGGCAGCGGAGGCCGCCTGGGCTTCGGCCTGGGCCGCGGTGGCTCGCTGGTCGGCCGCCTCGGCGATCGCCCGCACACTGGCGATCTCGGCGCGCACCTCGTCGATGTCGCCGCGCGTTGCACAAGCCGACAGCGTCACCAGCATGCCGGCAACAGCACTCATCATCACGAAACGTTTGGTCATCGGGTCGATCTCCTAAGCGGGGGCAGAAGGGATGGTCGGGCCGCACCCGGCCGAACCGCTATCCTGATGGTTGAGCAGACGCTCCCGAGCGGGTATAGTCACTCGCCCGGATTCGAGAAGGGTCTCTCGACATTTCAGGCGATGATCTCGATCGGTGTGCCCAGAGCAACACTGTCCCACAGTACATCCATCTCTGCATTCGTCACCGCGATGCAACCGTTCGTCCAGTTGAACACCCAGTGCCGATCGTGCCACTTCGCCTCGATCCCGGGGTCGAGGCCGTGGATCATGATCTGACCGCCCGGACGGACGCCGAGCGCTCTCGCCCGCCGGCGATCCTCGGCGTCGGGGTAGGAGATCTGCAGGGCCAGGTGGTAGTCGCTGTCGTAGCGTGCCGCGTTGATGTAGTAGCGCCCCTCGGGCGTGCGGCCATCGCCTTCATGGACCTTGTGGCCGCGCGGCTGAATGCCGAGCGCGACGTCGAACGTCATGATCACCCGGCCGTCCCGGTAGGCGTAGAGCTTGCGCTCGTGCTTGACGCAGCGCAGAAAGTCCACCGCGGCACGGCGCCCGGGCGATTGCAAGCCCACGGGACCGGCCACGCCAGGCCAACCGAGAAGCCCAGCCAGTCCGAGAGAGAAAGCGCGTCTCAGCATTCGTTCCTGCCACCCGCCTGCCCGACGGCGCAACGCAAGTTAAACTCACCGCTCGCCCTGTCCAGATACTTTCCTATCACGGGTTGATGAAGAAATCATTAACGGGGACGCGGATTCAGTGCCGGCCTCGGTCGATGTGTTGCGTTTCGATCCGCGCCAGCGCCAGTCCGGCGACGACCACCAGACCAGCCGCCGACGAGAAGAGGATGAACCCGGCAGCATAGGCCGACGCGTCGTAGACCCGGTTGCCGGCGACGGTGGCGCCGGTCCAATAGCTGTCGAGCACGACGCCGAAGAGGGTCTGGGCACCGGCGCCGAAGAGCAGCACCGAGGTGTTGACGATGCCGAAGGCCTGGCCCGCAGCGGCGGTGCCGAAAACGGCGCGGGCAACGGCGAAGGCCACGATCATCGCCCCACCCCCGAGGCCGAGCGCCAAAATCAACGGCAGCACGAGCACCATCGGCAAGGTCGGATAGAGCACGAGTGGCAGCCAGAGCAGCGCGTTGGCCGCTGCGACCAGGAGAATCAGCCGCGCCCGGTTCGCCACCCGATCGGCGATGGCACCCAGCGCCGGGCCGCCGACCGCCCAGGCGACCAGCATCAGCGAGGTGAGGCTCGCCGCGGTGGTCCGCTCGACGCCGTGCACCTGGACGAAGTAGGGAACCCCCCAGAGCCCGGCGAAGGCCAGGATCGGGGCACCGGTGAGCCCGGTGACGACGACCAGAAGCCAGGTTTCGGGCCGCAGCAGAATGCCGACCAGGCCGATCTCGGCCGGCGCGGGTCGCGTCGAGGTACCGGTGCCGGGGCGAGCCGCAACGTCCTCCCCCGCGGCCGGCGGCCGGCGGTCGCGGACGACGGTGAAGAGCAAGAGCGCGATCCCGAGCCCGACAAATCCCGTCATCAGCAGGGTCGGGCGCCAACCGAAGGCCTCGACCAGGAGGGCGAGCGGCAGCTGCGCGCCGACTGCCCCCGCCGTCCCGGCGGCCAGCGTGAGCCCGGCGACGAGGCCGAAACGCTGCAGGGGAAACCAGGCACCGATCAGCTTGAGCGTACCGATATAGGCGACCGCGACCCCGCCACCGATCAGCGCCCGGGCAACCAGCGCCGGCCAGAGTTCGGTCGCCGAGGCGAAGAGAATGCCGCCGAGTGCGGCGGTCACCGCACCCAGCGTCAGCATCAGGCGGGGGCCATAGCGGTCGATCAGCACGCCCAGGGGCACCTGGAGTGCCGCATAGGTATAAAAATAGCTCGCCGAGAGGGTTCCCAAGAGCGTCGCATCGAGGGCTAACGCCAGCATCAGATCATCGACGATCACCGAAGGGGCGACACGCTGAAAGAACCCGTAGGCATAGAAAACCGCAACAGTCGCCCAGATCAGCCGAGCCCGCCGCCACTGTGCCGTCACCCTCGTTTCTCCCGTTGCCCGTGGCTCGCGACATCCCGCTGCGCGCCCATCCTGCCGCCGATCGATCGCCGGGCGAGGCGGCAGAGCACTTGGCGTGGCCGGCAGCGGCGCGCTAGAGGACAGGCATGCGCGACGAGAAGCAAGATCCTGGACCCTGCGACCGGCCGTCGGTCGGTGTCGCGGTGTCGAACCGGGCGGTCACCGGCTCGCCCGAAGCGGCGCCGCACGACGCGCACCTCGTCGAGATCGTCGAGGCCGGCCGCCGCCCGGTCATCCTGCTCTGCGATCACGCCGGCTACGTGGTGCCGGAGGCGATCGGCGAGCTCGGCATCAGCCGGGTCAACCTGATGCGCCATATCGGCTGGGACATCGGGGCTGCCGCCGTGACCCGCGAGCTGGCGACGCGGCTCGAGGCCACGGCCCTCTTCAACCACGTCTCCCGGCTGGTGATCGACGTCAACCGCCGGCCGCGGACGATGACCTCGATCCCGCCGATCAGCGACGGCTGTGTCATCCCGAGCAACCAGCATCTGAGCAAGGCGGCCGTCGACCGCCGCATCCGCGACTACTTCCTGCCCTACCACAAGGCGGTGGCCCGGCGCATCGCGGCCTTCCGGCGGCAGGGGCAGATCCCGGTCTTGATCGCCGTGCACAGCTTCACGCCGCATCTCGACGGCGAGGACCGGCCGTGGCCCGGGGGGGTGCTCTGGCGCGGGGGCCGCCGCCCCGCCGGGGGTACTCGCCCGGGCTGGCGGCCGGCGTGGTGCGCGAGGTGCTGGGGGACCGTCTGGACGGGGACCTGTCGCCGTAGGCGCGGTCAGCGGGTACCCGTATAGTCCTTCATAGGACCAGACCCCACGCGAATCGAGGACGGCCGATGTCGTTGATGGCAGTGCCGGAGATGCGGACGGTCCGGATCCATGGCCATCGGCGGTCGTTCGTCATCGCCGGCCAGGGCCCTGCTCTGCTGGCGATCCACGGGATCGGCCACGACCACCGCACGTGGCTGCCCGCGCTGCCTGCGCTGGCCGAGAACTTCACCGTCATCGCCCCGGACCTGCTCGGTCACGGGCTGTCGGACAAGCCTCGCGCCGACTACAGCATGGGTGGGTTCGCGAACGGGATGCGCGACCTGCTGACCGTCCTTGGCATCAGCCGGGCGACCGTCATCGGCAACAGCCTCGGCGGGGGCGTGGCCATGCAGTTCGCCTACCAGTTCCCCGAGCGCACCGAGCGTGTGGTGCTCGTCGCTGCCGGCGGGCTGGGCAAGTCGGTGCACCCCCTGCTCAAGTCCTTGTCGATACCCGGTGCGGACTCCGCGATCGCCCTGGCTACCGCCCCGGGGCTCCGCCAGGTCGTGACCAAGGCGATGTGCGGACTCAAGCAGACGGGGCTGCCCTACACCCACGACCTGGGCAGCCTGACCGACGTCTACAACAACCTCGCCGACCCCGGCTCCCGACGAGCGTTCCTGCACACGCTGCGGGGCGTCGTCGACCGTCGTGGGCAGGCCATCAGCATGATCGACCGCGCCTACCTGGCACGAGACATGCCCACGCTGATCGTCTGGGGCGAGCGCGACATGGTGCTGCCGGTCAAGCACGCCTGGGCGGCCGCGCAGCTGCTGCCGGGGTGCCGGTTCGAGGTGTTGCGCGACGCCGGCCACATGCCCCAGGAGGACGCGCCGCAGCGCTTCGCCGAGGTCGTCACCAGATTCGTGCACGAGACCAAGCCCTCCAAGTACGACCCGTCCACCTGGCGACGCCGGCTGATCGACGGTCCGCCGCCGCGGCGCACAGTGGTCAAGGCGAGCGCCTGAGAACCGCGTCGCCGCCGCGTCGCCTTGACCCCCGATGACCTTGTTCGTAGCCTCGTGTCATCACCCCCGCCTGGCGGCGGACACGAATCACTGACGACGTGACGGCAGACCCATAGCAGTACCAGTTGAACAACCGAACAGTTGCAGGTCAACGAGAGTGAAGCCGCATCACGGCTCTCACGCGTCTCTGCGTTCGTCCCTCGGGCTGCCCCGTGGGGGTGTGCACGGTAGGGCCGACTGGCTCGACCGGGACGACAGGAGACGACTGTGGACACCGTTGGCACCATCGTGGTGGCCCTCGGAGTGGCTGTTCTGGCCCTGCTCAGCGTCATCGCATACAAGCTGCTTCGTACGGCGCCGGCGCCGGCCGCAGCGGTCGAGGCGGACCGACGTGACCTCGACGAGCTGCGGGCGGAGTCCGAGCGCATCCGGACGAGAGCCCAGCTCGAGGCTGATGAGATCCGACGGACAGCGGACGAGTCCGTCACCCATGCGATGGCGCTGCGCGACGAGGCGGAGCAAGAAGTCCGAGGGCTGCGGGACGACATCCGCGAGCAGCGACTCGACATCGAGCGGCGCGAGCACCGCATGTCCGAGCGCGAGGAACGCCTCGCGGAGGAGACCCGCCACCTCGAGGAGCGGGCACGTGCCCTGACCGAGCGGGAGGGCGAGCTCGAGCAGCGAGCCGAGCACCTGCGCGGGCTGGAGTCCGAGCGACTCGAGGTGCTCGAGCGCACCGCGGGGCTGACCGCCGAGCAGGCCAAGGAGGAGCTCGTCGCGGTCGTCGAGAGCCAGGCCAAGCGTGAGGCCACCATCCTCGCCCGCGACATCGAGCGCGCCGCGCACGACGAGGGCGAGCGTCGCGCCCGCCAGATCGTGGTCGGTGCCATCCAACGACTCGCGTCCGAGCAGACCTCGGAGTCGGTCGTCTCGGTGCTGCACCTGCCCAGCGACGAGATGAAGGGCCGGATCATCGGCCGCGAGGGCCGCAACATCCGGACGTTCGAGCAGGTCACCGGGGTGAACCTGATCATCGACGACACACCCGAGGCCGTCCTGCTGTCCTGCTTCGACCCGGTCCGCCGCGAGGTCGCCCGGATGGCGCTGGAGGCCCTCGTGCTCGACGGGCGCATCCATCCCCAGCGCATCGAGGACCAGGTCGAGCGCAGCCAGAAGGAGGTCGACGAGGTCTGCGTTCGGGCCGCCGAGGATGCGTTGGCCGACGTCGGCATCACTGATCTGCACCCTGACCTCGTCCCCGTCGTGGGTCGGCTGAAGTACCGCACCAGCTACGGGCAGAACGTGCTCAAGCACCTGGTGGAGTCCGGCCACATCGCCGGGCTCATGGCCGCCGAGCTGGGCCTGGACGTCGACCTGATGAAGCGGTGCGCCTTCCTGCACGACATCGGCAAGGCGCTCACCCACGAGACGGAGGGCAGCCACGCCATGGTCGGTGCGGACCTGGCCCGCCGCTACGGGGAGGCCGACGAGGTGGTGCACGCCATCGAGGCACACCACAACGAGGTGGAGCCGCAGACCGTCGAGGCGGTGCTCACCCAGGCCGCCGACGCCGTGTCCGGCGGTCGCCCCGGCGCCCGTCGGGAGTCGCTGGAGTCCTACATCAAGCGGCTCGAGCGGCTCGAGGAGGTTGCCAAGGCCCACGAAGGCGTGCAGAAGGTGTTCGCCATGCAGGCAGGCCGCGAGGTGCGGGTCATGGTCCAGCCCGACGTCGTCGACGACCTCGCCGCACAGGTGCTCGCCCGTGACATCGCCAAGCAGGTCGAGGAGGAGCTGACCTACCCGGGGCAGATTCGCATCACGGTGGTGCGGGAGTCCCGCGCCAGCGAGTTCGCCCGCTAGTCGCGGCCCAGCGGGACGACTGCTTCGGTCTCCTCGGCCTTCGGGTCGAAGACCACCTTGGGGTTGCGGCTCGTCCGCTTGTCCAGGTACCGGGCGAGCATCGACAGCGACAGGTTGACCGCGATGTAGACGACGGCCACGGCCACGTAGATCTGCAGGCCGTAGCGGGGCCCGAGGAACTCCACGATCGACCGTCCCTGGCGCAGCAGCTCGAAGTAGCCGATCACGAAGCCCAGCGAGGTGTCCTTGAGAAGGGTCACCAGCTGGGAGACGATCGCGGGCAGCATGCGCCGCACCGCCTGCGGGACCAGGACGAGGCGCATCACCTGGCTCTTGCGCAGCCCCAGGGCGTAGCCGGCCTCGGACTGCCCGCGGTCGATCGACAGGATCCCCGCGCGGAAGATCTCGGCGAGCACCGCCATGTTGTAGGCCGTCAGGCCTACCACCAGGCTCCAGAACAGGTCGAGGTTGATGCCGAGGCGAGGCAGCCCGAGGAACACGAAGAAGATCAGCAGGAGCAGCGGGATGCCCCGGAAGAACTGCACCACGACGTTGACCGGTGCACGCACCAACGCGTGGTCGCTGAGGCGACCTGCGGCGAGGAAGGCGCCAATCACCATGGAGAGCACCATGGCGACCACCGCGGCGCGCAGCGTGTTCCCCAAGGCCCGGCCCAGGCTCTGGGGAACGCCGGACTCGGTGTCGAACAGGATGCCCCAGCGCTCGGCCTCGAGCTGGTCGCTGGCGTCCAGCCGCCAGACGATCCACGCCACGATCGCCAGGACGACGACCACGCCGACGCCGGTGCCGATCCGCACGTTGCGGCGTCCTCGGGGGCCCAGCACGTCGTAGAGGACGGTCGGCTGGCTCATCGAAGGATCACCACCCGGCGTTCCACGACCCCGAGCAGCAGCCCCGAGGGGATGGTGATGACCAGGTAGCCGACCGCCGACCCGGCGAAGATGGCGATGACGTCAGCGGGGTAAGTGTTGACCAGGCGGGTGGCCACCGCTGTGAGCTCAGTGATGGCGAAGGCGGCACCGATCGAGGAGTTCTTGACCATCGCGATCCACACGTTTCCCAGGGGCGGGACGACGGTGCGAAAGGCTTGCGGCAGCACGACGAGGGTGAGCGTCTGGGTGAAGGTCAGCCCGACCGCGCGGGCGGCCTCGGCCTGGCCTGCCGAGACCGAGTTGATCCCCGAGCGCACCGACTCGCACACGAAGGCAGCCGTGTACAGGCCCAGTGCCAGCACGCCGGCGACGAAGAACGACGGCAGGGCGATGTCCAGCAGCGGGAGCGCGAACACCATGAAGAACCACACGACGGTCAACGGTGTGTTGCGGAACGTCTCGACGTAGAAGGCGCCCAGCGCCTGCAGGGGCGGGAAGGGCGAGACGCGGAAGGCGGCGAGCAGCGTGCCCAGCGAGAAGGCGACGAGCCCGGCCAGCAGGCTGAGCGAGACGGTGGTGAGGAACCCGGCCCAGTAGAGGTCGAGGTTCTCGGTGATGGCGTCCACCGTGCCTCACCCGACCCGGTGCTGCGTCCGAGCGAGGGTCGCCGGTAGGGCTGGCTCGCTCGGACGCAGCGCGGGTGTCATCACTGTGCAGATGTCATCACTGCAGGTGTCATCGATCAGTAGCGGTCGATCGTCGGGGGCTCCGGGGTCTCGGTGAACTGACCGGCGGTCTCCTCCCACGCCTGCGCCCAGCGACCGTCGTCGAACGACGTCTCCAGGACGTCGTTGATGAACGACCGGAACTGGTCGTCGTCCTTCTCCAGACCGATGCCGTAGGGCTCCTCGGTGAAGGGGTTGTCGACGAGCTCGAACGACTCGGGGTCCTGGGCGATGATGCCCAGCAGGATGACGTTGTCGGTGGTGACGCTGTCGACCTGGCCGTTCTTCAACGCCTCGGCACACTTGCTGTAGACGTCGAAGAGGGTGATGTCGGCCTCGGGGTAGTTGGTGCGGATGTTCTCGGCCGGCGTCGACCCCTCGACCGAGCAGGTCGTGGTGCCGGCGAGGTCGTCCGGTCCCTCGATCCCGAGCGGGTTGCCCGCCGCGACCATGATGTCCTGACCCGCCTGGTAGTAGGGCCCGGCGAAGTCGATGACCTCTTTGCGCTCGTCGTTGATCGTGTAGGTCGCCACGACGTAGTCGACACGACCCTCCTGGATGAACGGCTCACGGTTGGCCGAGACCGTCTCCACCCACTCGATGCCGTCTTCCTCGATCCCCAGCTCGGCGGCGATGATCTTGGCGATCTCGACGTCGAAGCCCTCGGGCTCGTTCGTGGCCGGGTTGAGCAGGCCGAAGCCCGGCTGGTCGAACTTGGTGCCGATGGTGACCTCACCGGCTGCGGACAGCTCGGCCATGGTCGAGCCGTCCGGGAAGTCACCGCCGGCGGCGTCGCCGGTGTCCTCCGCGGCGTCGGTCGCCTCGGCGTCGGTGGTGACGTCGGTATCGCCGTCGTCGGTGGTGCAGGCCGCCAGGCTCACGGTGAGCGCGGCCGCCCCTGCCAAGGCGAGCAGGCGGTGCGCGGGGCGTCTGGTCATGGTGTCTCCCTCCGTGGTGCTGCAGCGGGCGCCGCAGCAGGTATCAATGGGTGAGGATCTTGCTGAGAAAGTCCTTGGCGCGCGACGAGCTCGGGTTGTTGAAGAACTCCTCGGGAGTCGCCTCCTCGACGATCTCGCCCTCGGACATGAAGATCACCCGGTCGGCCGCGGCGCGCGCGAACCCCATCTCATGGGTGATGACGATCATCGTCATGCCCTCTTTCGCCAGAGCGACCATGACGTCGAGCACCTCGTTGATCATCTCCGGGTCCAGTGCCGAGGTCGGCTCGTCGAACAGCATGAGCTTGGGCTCCATAGCCAGCGCCCGGGCTATCGCGACGCGCTGCTGCTGACCGCCGGAGAGCTGTGCCGGGTACTTGTGCGACTGGTCGGCGACCCCGACACGGTTCAGCAGCGTCTGGGCCCGCTCGGTGGCGTCGGCCTTGTCCCACCTGCGCACCTTGGTCGGGCCGAGCCGGACGTTGTCGAGCACAGACTTGTGCGCGAACAGGTTGAAGGACTGAAAGACCATGCCCACGTCGGAGCGGAGCCTGGCCAGGGGACGTCCCTCGGCCGGCATCGGGTTGCCGTCGATGGTGATGGTTCCGGAGTCGATCGGCTCGAGGGCGTTGATGGTGCGGCACAGGGTCGACTTGCCCGAGCCGGACGGGCCGATGACGACGACGACCTCGCCGCGGCTGACGGTGAGGTTGATGTCCTTGAGGACGTGCAGGTCACCGAAGTGCTTCTCGACGTGCTCCATCACCACCAGGGGCTCGGTCGAGTGGTCCATCGGTCGGACACTACCCACACTCCTGCGCTGCGTTGATCAGGCCTAGGTCACGATCTGGGCACGTTCACCTGCCTGAGCAGCCCGTACCCTGGGCCTCGATGACTGCACGCACGTACGAGCTGCGCACCTACGGGTGCCAGATGAACGCCCACGACTCCGAACGGCTCGCCGGCCTGCTCGAGGAGGCCGGCTACGTCCGCGCGGAGCACGACGGTGCTGCTGACGTGGTGGTCTTCAACACTTGCGCGGTGCGCGAGAACGCCGACAACCGGCTCTACGGCAACCTGGGCCACCTCGCCCCCGTCAAGGCCCGCACGCCCGGGATGCAGATCGCCGTCGGCGGTTGCCTGGCGCAGAAGGACCGCGCCGAGATCACGCGCCGCGCTCCATGGGTCGACGTCGTCTTCGGCACCCACAACATCGGTTCCCTTCCCGTCCTGCTGGAGCGCGCTCGCGTCGAGCAGGAGGCCCAGGTCGAGATCGTCGAGGCCCTCCAGACCTTCCCGAGCACGCTGCCGACCCGTCGGGACAGCCCCTACGCCGCCTGGGTGTCGATCAGCGTCGGCTGCAACAACACCTGCACCTTCTGCATCGTCCCGAGCCTGCGGGGCAAGGAGAAGGACCGCCGACCGGCTGACGTGCTGCGTGAGGTCGAGGTGCTCGTCGAGCAGGGCGTCGTCGAGGTCACCCTTCTCGGCCAGAACGTCAACGCCTACGGGGTGGACGTCGCAGACCGCTTCGCCTTCTCCACGCTGCTTCGGGCCGTGGGCGCCGTGCCCGGCCTGGAACGCGTCCGCTTCACCAGTCCGCACCCACGTGACTTCACTCCCGACGTCATCGAGGCGATGGCCGAGACCCCCACGGTCATGCCGCAGCTGCACATGCCGCTGCAGTCGGGGTCGGACGCCGTCCTGCGGGCCATGCGTCGGTCGTACCGCCAGGAGCGCTACCTGCGGATCATCGACGACGTGCGCTCGATGATCCCCGCCGCCGCGATCACCACCGACATCATCGTCGGGTTCCCGGGCGAGACCGAGCGCGACTTCGCCGACACCGTCGACGTGGTGCGGGCCGCCCGGTTCGCCGGGGCGTTCACGTTCCAGTACTCCAGGCGACCGGGCACCCCGGCGGCCGACATGCCGCACCAGGTGCCGAAGCCTGTCGTCCAGGAGCGCTACGAGCGCCTGGTGAAGGCGGTCGAGGACGTCGCGTGGGCCGAGAACAAGGGCCTCGTCGGCGGCGAGGTAGAGGTGCTGGTGGCCGAGGGCGAGGGGCGCAAGGACGCGGCCACGGGGCGGATCAGCGGCCGGGCGCGCGACAACCGGCTGGTCCACGTCACGCTGCCGGTCTCCGAGCAGCGCCCGCGGCCCGGAGACATGGTCACCACGACGGTCACCTACGCCGCGCCCCACCACCTGGTGGCCGACTCGGGGTCGGCGACCGTTCGGCGCACCCGGGCCGGCGAGGCGTGGGCGCTGGCACAGGACCGGCCGGACGCTGTCGCTGACGGTTCGTCGGCCGGCACCTTCCTCGGGCTGCCGGGCCTCGGCACTCCCGTCGCCGGCTGACCGTGCTGACCAGCGCGGCCGGCGTCCCCCCGGCCCCCCCGCCGCATCCGCGTCACGGACCGCGCCCTCGATCGCCGCGCCGCTCAGGATCGCCACCCCGCAAGGATGCGACGGGTCGGGATCCGCGTACGGTCCCAGCATGTGCGCCGTCCGCGAGTTGATCGTCCCGTCCGCGAAGATCTTCACCCCCGCCACCCACACGCGATCGCTCGGCGAGAACGCTTCGTCCGACAGGCACGCGCGCATCTCGGCGTACACCGGCGCCAGCCCCACCCGCAGCGCCAGCTCCCCCGCCCGCTCGAGCTCACGGATCGCCCGCGCCAGC
>Ga0081528_100141_pt1 | contig 53919 bp, 58 predicted proteins | sample HotLakmasection4_FD_71011 | JGI IMG/M metagenome (GOLD analysis project Ga0081528, IMG submission 71011) | Hypersaline microbial mat communities from Hot Lake, Washington, USA - Section #4 (SPADES assembly) (version 2) | ecosystem: Environmental > Aquatic > Non-marine Saline and Alkaline >...
CGGCCGCTTTGGTGGGTGGAAATACGAAGCGGCTAATATGGATCATTCCGTGATGCAAGGAGTTGAAGCCGTGGACCGGATTCTGGACGGCACCGGGGAAGTCACGTGGCCAACCCCTAACGTAGTGAATGCAGGGAAACGGTAGGTTTTGGGCCCTTGCCCTCATTCGGCAAGAAAGACCTCCAGCACGTCTATGCGATAGACCTCGTCCATCGGTGTGATGTGATGAGCCCCATCCGGCGCATAACGATCATGCCATTGCAAGCCACCCTCAACCGTTAAGGCTCCATGTTCCACATCCAGAAGGACCTTTGGCATATCGTCTTTGCCCCGAATACGACGGACCATGGCTGCGGGCGCAAAACCTCGAAGCAACCCCGCGTTACCGTAATAAGCCCACGTTTTTTCTTGCACAGGATTTTTTTCATTGAGATGGGACGACAAGCGCGATCGCAATGATCGCGTATCCAACCATACGACCTCTTTTTTTGCCCAGTTCTGTTGTTCATTCCTCAATGCTTGTTCCAACAGGCGGTTCATGCGCCCTGCATCCTTCCATTGCCGGGCGGTTCCTTGCCCTGCAAGCAATCCGAAATACATGGCTATAATCAAAACAACCAACCCTGCTCGTGAAGACCGGGCGATACATAACCCGCCCATAACGGCCACTCCGATAGCGGGAATATAATTGAGACGGCCCGCGGTCCACGCCACCAAGCTGGGCGCGTGCGCCAAAACAGCCCAGACCACACCAAACAAGACAACACCCCACACAAAACGAGGCGCTTGAAAAGAATCCGGTTCCGCGTCTTTATCAAATCGGCCCCACAAATAAACCACGATCCCGCAGAGTGTCACGTTAACGAGGTAGAAAATCCGACGCTCCCAGAGGGACAGGCTGAGGAAACCCGACAAACCCGACTGCAAGGCACCCAGCATATGATCGCCCATCCACCACGACACAATGCTTCGCGCGTTGTAGTGCAAACTATACAAGCTTACACTTGGACTGCGAGATTCAAACAACACGCCATGGGCCATCCCGAATCCCGACGTGAAACGCCATACCAGATAAACAAGTATGATGGCGCCGTAAAAGAGTATCCACCGGAAACTGCGCGCAGGACGATGGCACGCATACGCTAGACACGCATAAGCCAAGGGAAGCAGTATCCCGAATTCATACGTCCCTAAACCGATAGCAAAAAGCAACAAAGAACAAAACAAATAGCGCGCGCGCGAACCATGCAGATATACAGCAAAGCAATAAGCGGACCCGGGAATAGCCACAATCCCCGGAAGATACGCAATCATCGTAGGCCAATTATAGGATTCGGTGAGATTAGGAAACGTACCGAACAAGACCCCCACCGCCATGATCCATTTTTTGTTTGGAAAAATATGCCAGACCATGCCAATCACCAACAGCATAGCCACAGAAGTCATGAACATGCTTAGTACATGATACCAGAGCAGATGTTCGCCAAAGGCCCGAAACACCACGGCCAGAAGAAAAGCGCCTACCGGACGATCCGGTTCGCGGATCATCATACCGAAAGCATCGGTCCACGAATGCATAGCTTCAGCGCGTTCCAACAACGCCCAGTCGTCCAACGTGAAATCAGCAACAGGCGCAGCCGCATACCGCGCCACCCACTGAATAACGCACAATACAGCGCACAAACCAACTAATCCTACATTACGCATGAGGAGTTTATTTCTTCGCAATAACCGCGCAGGACACGCCAAACGGGAAGTTCATAAACCGCAATAGAGGAGATTCCAACCGGAACAACCCGTACATGATGGAATCCACCAGCGGAATGGAAATTTCGAAGTCCGACTCCGCTTTGCGTTTGTTTTTTTTAAACTTAGCCAGCAGACGAAATAACGCAATGACGGGAAACAACAAGGAATTAAAATACGTAGCCCGTTTAATGTGAAATCCCTGCTTTAATAATTTCGTTTTCAACTCCGACCGCGTATAGCGACGGTAATGGAGATTAACATCATCCTGCAATCCCCACATCCATTGATAACAAGGCACCGTCAACACCAGAAAACCCCCAGGTTTCAGCAAGCCATGGATTACACCCAACGCGGCCACGTCATCCTGGATGTGCTCCAACACATCAAACAAACAAATCGAGTCATACTGCTGCGCCTGCACGGGCTCCGGCAATGCTTCTATGGTTCCGCAATAGACTTTATAAGGACCTTTGGCATCCGCCTGCGCCGCGTTTTCTGCATCGGGCTCCACGCCCACGACTCGCGCATCCTTGGGGTATAACGTATAAAGATTCTCACCCGGCCCCACGCCGATTTCTAAAACGTCCGGGGCATCACCCCATCGAACGTGACGACGCATCAAGTTTATTAAAATCACCCGGCGCGCCCGGAACCACCAGTGATTCTGCTCGAGGCTTACATAGCTTTTGGAAAATTCTTCTTTCATTCCGTATTCTTGTCTTCCCGCAACCACCCCTGCACCTGCTCAATCAAATAATGCGGGCGATTTTTAACTTCATCAAATATCCGGCCGACATATTCCCCGATAATGCCAAGCACTATCAATTGAATACCGCCGAAAAATAACATCATAACCGCAAGCGAAGTCCAACCGGACGGAGTAGCACCGTATATAATTTTACTGAGTAACGCCCACACGATTAACACAAAGCCCAACAACGACGCCATCGCCCCCACCCACGAAGCGATACGCAACGGCACGGATGAAAAAGAAATTAATCCGTCTAAAGCTAGATTCAGCAACCGGCGCAAGGTATACTTGGGTGCACCGGCTTCACGCCCCGCACGCTCATAAGGAATGCCAATTTGCCGATACCCTACCCATCCACGCAAGCCGCGAATAAATCTATTATGCTCGGGCATGGCGTTAATGTGATCGACCACGCGACGATCCATTAATGAAAAATCACCTGCATCCAACGGCATATCTACATTCGCAATGCTTTTTAGGATGCGGTAAAAAAAGGCGTACGCCCAACGCAATACCAACGCTTCTTTTCTTTTTTGCCGCACGCCATACACCACGTCATACCCGTCTTTCCACGACTGAATCATGGTTTCTACAAATTCAGGTGGATCTTGAAGATCGGCGTCTAATACACAAATCACTTCACCTCGTATATGCTTTAATCCAGCAGACACCGCGGATTGATGACCAAAATTGCGTGAAAAACGCATATAGGCCAAACGCTCATCCTCGCTACAAGCTTCGTGGAGAATAACCGGCGTTCGATCCCTGCTACCGTCATCGACAAACAAGACATGCGTCGTAAAAGGCCAGTGCGAAATCAGCGAGCGTAAGCGTACCAGTAATGCAGGAAGAACCTCCTCCTCGTTGTAGCAAGGAATAATTAAACCGACCGTCGGCATTTCATTCCGTGGTTTGTTCATCATGGCATCAGCCTCGTAGAATAAGGGGGGATTATTTTGCCTGCTGTATTTGTTTAACTGTATCTTGTCCTGATTGATACGCCGCATCAGACCAGATGAATTTCCAGCGACCAAACAGGCCCATGGGAAAAATATGCTGCGCCTCCAGCCAGGGTAGAATCGCATCCACCGCCGCCGCGCGTTTCAAATCGGATATGATGTAGGCATGCGCTACCGGAACGGTTGCGCTGGCATGTACATCCCGTACCGGATCAAAGCCCAGCAGGCGTCCCATATCGCGCACGGCTTTCTCCGTCAAGGCCTCCACCGGCATCGGCTCATCCATGCGCCGAAAGATTTCGCATTGCAATGCGGTACGGCCTTGCGGGACGGATGACGGAGCGACATTGCTGTTTACCTTTACGCGTGAGACATCGATCTCTTCGTCGTAAATATAGAACCAATGATGCGGCGTCAAATCCGGGCGGCTTACGATGATGTTCACACAAAGCAATTGCACGTGGCGCAGCACCGACGCCGCTTCACGAATGGAGACGGGCACGTCCGGAATCATGCGCACGAGATCCGGAAGCGGGATGGAGGAGGCCAAGCGCTCGTAGGACTCCAGGCGGCCATTCGCAAAAACGACTTCGTCGCGTTTTGGGCGAATCTCTACGGCGCGCATACCATATTGAATGTCCACTCCATCATACATCGGCTTGAAAAAGGCAAAGAAACCGCCGCGTGCCGGGTAATGAAACTGCGCAAAAACCGCCTGACTGCTTTGCGGTTGACCGAACGCGCCTTCGATAATGCGATCGATTTGGGACGGTAGCAATCGCCCGCTTAACCAGTCCGTGCCCAGCTCCTCCATCGGTACGCGCCAATATTTATTGGTGTAGGGCCGGTAGAATTGTTCTGTCAGAAAGTCCCCGTATTGCCCTCTGCACCATTCCAGATAATTCGCCGGTTCACTATCTTTCCGTGATTGCAAAGCGGTGATAAATCCTTTCATCGCCGCCACCCGCGCATCAACAGGCAACTCCGCCAAGTGATTCTGCACCGGGTATGTGAACCAATGGCCTTGCCAATAATTTGCCACGGAACTGGCGGGAATCTGCTCCACCGCCCCGGCGGCATTGTACAGCAGCTTCAGCCACTCGGGATCTTTCGCGTGGCAGATATGCGCGCCTTCGTCGAAAAATACGCCATCCAGTTCATGCGACCAGCAATGCCCGCCGGGATGTGACGATGCCTCAAACACACGCGCGCCGGGCAATGCACGCGCGCAGCCAAGACCGGAAAGACCGGCGCCGAGGATGATGGTGTTGGTGTGGTTCATAATACGGGATACGAGATGCGGGATACGAGATACGAGATGCGGGGCAACGTGGGCTGCGCCGAGATTAAAATTCATTGTGCGTTTTGATGACCGATTGAATAAATTTATTGATAGAGGATCCGGTTATATTTGCCAATTCCATTAGCGGTTGCACTTTATCACTTATGGCAGGGTGAAGGGTTGATATATAGGTTAACCATTCAATGGTCTCATCACATGATGCATGTGAATAAATAAGATGCTTAATAAATTCAGCTTTGTAACGTCTACGACCATAACCTTCAACGATATTCGCGGAAACAGATTTTGAAGCCCTCCTTAGTTGGCTTCCCGTTTCATATAACTCATATTTGGGAAGCTCCATACTGACATGATGGCAATCCAAGCCCAACTGATGAGCTTTTTGATATATATCCAAATCGCGATAAGAACCCATCTCGTACGTATCCTGCGAACCTTAGCTAATTATTATCCCGCATCCCGCATCCCTCATCACGCATCACGTATCCCGCATCCCGCATCCCGTATCACGTATCACGTATCACGTATCACGTATCCCGTATCCCGTATCCCGTATCCCGTATCCCGTATCACGTATCACGTATCACGTACCACGTATCACGCTTCCCATTGAACCAGTGGCATCCACTGTAAAAGCTCCCGCGCAAGCGCGATATCCGCCACTTGCCGTTCCGGTTCGCCGGGACGTCGGGGGCGCGCGCCGAGATGGAATAGATGTTCGGCTTTGTATTGACGCGCAATGGCCATAATTACATCGCGCACTTTGACCGGATTCCCTGTGCCGATATTCAGGGCATGCGGGCCGGTGATCGAAGCGGATACCGCCAATTGAATGGCGCGGGCCACATCGGTTACGTGCACAAAATCGCGTTCCTGCAGTCCATCTGTGAATTCCGCCTTTTTACCGGCTTTGGCTTGGGAAATCGCGTATGGCAGCATCATGTCGCCCCGCTGGCCAGAGCCGTAAATGATAAAAGGGCGCAACCAGATTAAAGGGATATTGTTTCGTCGTGACCACGACGACGCCATCATCCATGCCGAACGCTTAGCCCATCCATACGGTGACAACGGTTCCATTGGCGGATCGTACTCGTGAATTTTTCCTGATCGTCTGCCATATTCCTCCGCCGAACCCATAGCAATGACCTTACGCACGCCTTTGTCTTTCCAGTAATCCAGTAAACCCGCCAGCAGGCTTATTTGATCGGACTGCGGAGCGAAGTCAGCCCCACGCGCCATGTTCCATGCGAGATGAATCAAGATAATATCCGCGCGGTCATCTACGTCGTCCGGCAACAGGGTTTTCGGGTCTTCCAAAGGCGATAAATGAAAACGCACGCCATCAGGCAGGGAATCAACAGGCGCAACCCGGTCTACCGCAATGACCGCTCGTCCATCCCCCGCAAGCAGACGCACCACATGCCGCCCCAGAAAACCACACGCCCCCGTAACAATTATTAGCCCCCCCGACACGTCTGACTTCTGACCTCTGACTTCTGACTTCTGCTTGATCACCACTTCACCCACGGCGCTTTGCCGCTTTCATATATTTTCTCCAGCGTCTCGCGGTCGCGTAACATATCCATGCATTGCCAGAACCCATCGTGACGGAACGCGGATAATTGACCATCGCGCGCAAGCTGCGTCAACGGTTCGGATTCCAAGCTGTAGTTTCCTTCGCCGGGTAACCGATCGAGGAACTCGCGACGGAACATAAAAAACCCGCCGTTGATGTAATCATTGTGCAGCGGTTCTTTTTCCTGGAACGAAAGCACAGACGCCTCCGCGTCTAATTCGAGTGTGCCAAAGCGTGACGGCGGATGCACAGCCGCCACAGTGCCTATGCGTCCATGGTTAAGATGAAACGCCCACTCTTTGTCCAACGCCACATCCGCCACGCCATCGCCGTACGTTAGACAAAAATGCGGCGCATCGAGATACGCGCGCACTTTACGCAAGCGCGTACCGGTCAGGCTATGTTCGCCGGTTTCGACCAGCGCGATTTCCCAGTCCGCCGCATGATCCGCCACATACTCGGCCGTGCCGGTGTGCGTGTTCACTTTCAAGCTGGATGTGTGTTTAAGCAAGTCGAGGAAATAATCTTTGATCACATGCCCTTTGTAGCCCAGGCACACCACGAATTTTCGGAATCCGTAGTGACCATAGATTTTCATGATATGCCACAGGATCGGCTTGCCGCCGACCGTAACCATGGGCTTGGGAATGACAGAAGTTTCCTCCATCAGCCGCGTACCGCGGCCTCCGGCTAGAATTACTACGGGGATATCGGATATAGAACTCATGGACTCTCCTTTAAGAATGAACTACGAAATTAACGAAAGGCACGAAAGGAAGAAAACGAACCACAGATGGACGCGGATGCACACCGATGCGAGTGAGTGATTTATTGTTGCTTATTCTCTTTTTCCCGTTTCATTTGAGCAGCTATGGTACGCAGAAAGCCCCGATCCAACATGTCCTTCTCCCGATAAGTTTGCTTTGTCTTCCAGAGCAATTCGATTGAGGCGAAGGGTATGGTTACGTCGTCGATTTTCCTCCAATCAATGAACGCGGAAGCTTCATGATAGTCGATGCCGCAAGCGGAGCCCATTAGATCAACCGTAATATCGTCGTGAATACGGACAACATTATATTCACATACGTCTGTATCACGCACCTCCCGAGCCGCATGATCCGGCAAAATACTGATGGCTTCGCACATCTTAGCGATATTGCCTGGCTCATTATCGACGAGGAAATCGATGTCCATGGTACCGCGATCAAGACCCATCTCGATTAAGGCCATCCCTCCGACAACGATATAACGCGCTCCCCGCGCGTTGAGTTCGCGGCAGATGCGCACCAGATCATCACGGGTTGGAGCCCTTACAGCTTCTTGATGGTCAGCGTCTCCGTCCACCAGGCATCCGCCTCCTCATGCGTCTTAAAGCGGAAGACCCCCTTGGGCCATCGAAGCCTTCCGCTACTGAGTTCATTGGCCAGTTCTTGAATTCCATAGCCCGGCTTTGATGCAGGATTCGTCCGGCGCTGTCCCACCACTTTTGCACCGGGCGGCAGGTCATCCCACTGCTCAGTAGTCTCGCGAATCATTCGCGCCGGAACGTCCCCGGATTTCGGGGCGTGTGATGGCTGATCATTTTTCATAATGGCCGAATTATGACATGGAAGTAGCGTTCTGTCAGTAACCACGATCGAATATGAGGAAACTACGAAAAAAACGAAACATACGAAAAGGGTTAGAGTTGAGGGGCGGTCGTTTGGGATTCCTGCCTGCCAATATAATTTGGAAGGTTGACATATCGCTCACACTCAATGCGGGGATAATGGCCGAAATTGACCAGCAAGCCCAACTGATACCCCGTAGCCTTCAAGTAATTGATAATTTGGGCGCGATGCTCGTCCAGAAGGCATTTGACCGCTTTGATCTCAAGAATGATTTTGCTGAAACAGACATAATCTGGTTCATAACCCTTTTTCAAAGGCCGCCCCTTGTATTCCAGTTTTAGCGTTGGCTTTTCCTCAAAAGGAAGTTGGCGATGACCGAATTCCAGAGCCAAGGACTCCTGATACACATCTTCCAAAAAACCATTGCCCTTCTCTCTGTAGACCTCAAAACATGCGCCTACGATTTGATAACTTTCCTCCTTATAAACAATATCAGCCATGTTCCCTGACCCCCTTTCCGTCAATGTCATGCCTTTCTACCAAATCCCCTCTTCTTTTCGTGACTTTCGCGTTTTTCGTAGTTTTCTTTGTTACCACCCACGCGCCCTTAAGAAAGATCTACGAAATAAACGAAAGACACGAAAATGAGAACAGAGAGACGTTCGTTGTTCATCTCGAAGATTCGTAATTCTCGATTTCCTTCTGTATAAAGGCGCGGGTTCTTGCCGCATCGCCGCGCGCGGCCAGCAGTTCGCGGTAACCACGAACCGTATGCGCCACCGCGTCCTCAAACTGCCACGCCGGTTTCCAGCCCAGCCGCTCTTTTGCTTTGGTTATATCCAATTGCAACAGGGTGGCTTCATGCGGTTCGCCTTCCCGTGGCGGCGATTCCCAGCGCGTCCCCTCCCAGCAACTCGTCATCACATCCGCCAGATCGCCGACCGTGCGTGCCGACTCATCTTCCGGCCCGAAGTTCCAACCCTCCCGCCATGGCTGGTTATCAGGTTCCATAAGTTTTGCGCCCAGCAACAAATAGCCCGATAACGGCTCCAGCACATGCTGCCACGGCCTCACCGCCTGCGGATTGCGCACCACCAGCGGCTTTCCCGCCGCAAACGACCGTACGGCGTCCGGTACGATACGATCCGCCGCCCAGTCGCCGGGTCCGATGACATTGCCCGCTCGTGCGCTGGCCATAGCCACGGGCCCTTCCGGGGGGAAGAAGGAGCGGCGATAGGAGGCGATCATGAGTTCCGCGCACCCTTTTGACGCGCTATACACGTCATACCCGCCCATCGGCTCCTCTTCCTTGTAGCGGTGATTTCGCTCGAAGTTTTCGTAACACTTGTCGCTCGTCACCATCACCACTGCACAAGGTTTATTCAATTGGCGCACCGCATCCATGACATGCACGGACCCCATAATATTTGTCGCGGCTGTTTCAACCGGCGTTTTATACGACTCCCGCACAATGGGTTGAGCGGCTAGATGAAATACGATATCCGGTTGCACTGCGCGGACACGATCAACCACCGTCGCCGCATTACGCACATCGCCTTCCATGTGATCACACCATTCCGCCAGACCTGCCTGCACAAAGATCCACTGATCGTTTTCCGGTGGAAGCGCCAACCCATACACCTTTGCGCCCAATTCGCGCAACCAGGCGGTCAACCAGCCTCCCTTGAATCCGGTGTGACCAGTTAGCAAGACGCGTTTGTTTGTGTAGTTCATCAGCAAAATCCTTTAAGGAGGTTTAACTACGAAAATAACGAAAGGCACGAAAGGAAGAATAACCCGACGTCACGCAGTTAAACTTTTTATCCAATCCGTGTTTATCCGCGTTCATTCGTGGTATCAACCCCTCGTTTTTGTGCTTTTCGTAGTTTAATCAAATCGGCCAATAGACCTTTAATCCATGTGATCTATATTCATCCAACTCCGTATCACAGGAGACAATGGCGAAACCAGCTTGAATGGCGGCCCAGACCAGCATTCGATCAAACGGATCCTTATGTGTAAGACGTGGAAGGGCGTGAAACCCTGCAGCCACATGAGGCGCTAAATCAAGAAGTTGAAATCCCATTTTTTCAGCGGTACCGGGTAATTGTCCGGGGGTGACGTTCTTTAAAAGCAATTTACCGATGGCTACCTTGAGTGATATTTCCCAGAAGCTGACGGCGCTAACATATACCTGATTCACAGAATCCCGAAGGGCCGACTGGACTTGGACAGGCAAACGACGCTCATCAAACGCCGCCCATAAAAACACGTGCGTATCGAGAAGCAAATTCACGCGTTCAACAGATCGTCATCGTTGATCTTACCATCGCCCACCCACGAAAAAGATGCCGCCTCGCGCAACACACCGAGTTTACGCGTTTCCGCTGACTCTTGATACGGCACAATCATGGCCACGCGTTTTCGTTTCCGTCCAAACTCCACTGCCACCGTATGCCCCTTACGGACATCAGTCAGCACATCGGAAAACTCGGCCTTAATTTGTCCAACCGTCATGGCTTTCACAACCATCTCCTTCACGCTATTAACGGGTGTACCATACCAATATCGTGACAACTTGTCAAGATGTTATGAATGGGTGAACGGGGGAAACCACGAAATTAACGAAAGGAAGAACAGAACATTAGCATTGATGCAACCCAATCAACTACATATTTTCACTTATCATGCATTTCGTAATTAGGTACTGACCTCCGGCTTCCGACCTCTGACCTCCGACTCTCGGTTATTGCCTAATGAAATCCGCTTCGCTAGGGTACTCCGCATGAAAAAAATTCTGATGATACTAACTAATGCCCGGCGCGATTGCTGTAAGCTTACCCTCGACTTGCTTGAACGTTCCGGTTCCTACCCCGTTTTTGATCATGTCGTCTTTCTGCTAAACGGGATCAGCGATACCCATATGCGCTTTGTGGACGACTATATCTCTAAGCATCCCGGAATTGCATGGGACAAAATCCTCGGTAACGGTGTCCGCCCCCAAGGCATCGCCGATATGCAAAACCGGTGCATCGAAAAATATCCAGACGCGTTATACATGAAAGTGGACGAAGATCTGTTTGTTCCTGACGGCTGGGCGCATCGCATGGTCGCCGCATACGACGCCCATAAAGACATGGATAACCTTGGACTCATCACGCCTCTGCTGCCCAATAATGCGTATGGGTTGCATGTGCTGTTGACTCAGTTTTATCCCGACCTACTGGCCGAATTCAAAGAACGTTTCGGCCACGAACCCGACCCCACCCGCTCCGGTTCCACATGGCACAGTCCGTATATTGCCGAATGGGCCACGCGGAAGTTTATTGACCTGAAAACGGCGAACGAAGAACAGCGCAGAAGACTAGAGACTAGAGACCAGGGACCGGAGGACAGAAGTCAGAAGTCGGAAGCCCTACCTCCGATCTCCGACTTCCGACCACCGCCCCCTGACCTCCGACCTCCGTATCTTTCTTTCCCCGACTCTTTTTCAATCGGCTGCATCGCCTATGATTACCGGTTGTGGCAAAAAATGGGCGGCATTCCGGAGACCGACGAACCCGGCTGGACGGCATGGATCACGGATAACGGACACTTGAATATTTTGGACTGTACACAAATTGCGCTGCACTACTCGTTTTTTGTTCAAGTGGAATGGCTCGACCGCACTTCATTGTTGGAAGACATCCGCCGCATCAATTTACCCGGCACACTCACACTAGCTCAACAAATCGGCCTTCACCGTGTCGCACGTGTGACACGTCAAATTCCAGAAATCGTTCGCAGACGACTTAACAAATAAACAAGATTCAGAATACTCGCGCGGAGATGCTGAGGCGCAGAGACAAAAACTACGGAATATACGAAATCTCGCCCCCCCCTCTAGGACTCCCAGCGCCGCGTGAGGTCACGCGGCCTACAGCACGGCATCCCGCAGCATCCCTGTTCTGCAGGAGCATCCCGCATCACTAATCCCGGATCCCGTATCTTCTTCACACTCCTCCGCGCCTCCGCGTCCCTGCGCGAGTTTCTTCTTCCGAGTCATTCCGCGCGCTCCGTAGTTTCACACCCCAACGGACGTCATGGTCCAGCCAGCACATTCAGCGGCAATGCGATAACATTATGCCCCAATCGACGTGGTTCTTTTCCTTGATAGAACACAATGCCTATGCACGTTTTTCCCGTCAACGCCATGTATGTTTCCAAATGCTTCGCATCTCCAGGCCGGATGGTTGACGATGCTTTGATTTCAAAAGGAAGATGCTTTACACCGTCCACAATCAACCCATCCAATTCAACGCCATCATGCGACCGGAGAAAATAAACACGCGCGGATGAGCGGTAGGCCTCGACCTGTTTCAACACTTCCAGCATGGCAAATGTTTCGATGACCGGTCCGTCCATGTGTTGTGCTGTTAATTCAGCCACCGTGCGAATCCCAAGCATATGCAGCAGAAACCCGGAATCAGACCAGTACATTTTGGGGGTTTTAACCAGCCGCTTGCCCATATTGACAAACCAAGGCTCAAGACGAGTCATTTGAAACGAAGCTTCCAAAAGCGAGAGGTAGCGCCCGGCGGTCGCGGGTTTAAGCCCCACATCCCGCGCAAGTGCGGCCGAATTCAACAACTGCGCCGTGCGTCCCGCCACCGTTTGAAACAACCGGGCAAATTCTGCAAGATTGCCGATGTTGGATATCTGGCGCACATCGCGTTCCAAATAGGTAAACCGGAAAGAGGCAAACCAGTCATTTCTGGCTGCTTGATCCGATGCCGTCACCGCCAGTGGATATCCACCCGCGAACAGAGCTTTCTCAACAGAGATACGGGGTGCGCGGGATTTTTCAGTACATGCGCTCTCCGCCAAGGTTGTCTCATCCAACAAAGACAACCAGAAAGGGGGCTCCATCCGTCCTTCACACTCACGCCAAGACAGAGGGGATAGCGGCATCACTCCCACCCTACCCGCTAATTCCGATGAAAAATTTGCGACAAAATCCAGCGCCGCAGAGCCGGTTAATAAAAAATGTCCTTTTTTACGCTTCTCATCTACGGCCACTTTGATATAGCGCAACAAGGACGGACACCGCTGCACCTCATCAATCGTAATCGGAGTTGATGATGTCAAAAAGGCCTTGGGGTCCTTTTCCGCAAGGCCCAACGCATCATAATCATCCAATGTTATATATTTTCTACCGCTGCCAATATTCGGCCGCTGCACCAGGGTGGATTTGCCGACTTGCCGCGGTCCGATCACCGCCACGACCGGAAATCTATCCAGTAAATCAACTAAACGCTTCTCTTGTACCCGCTGAATCATGATGAAATTATATCACGAGGTGGTTGATTATCAAGCATGTCGTCAATACTTTTACAGCCCGATAAAACCCGCTTTTCACCGCGCCTGCGGCATCACGCGGCATCTCGCCTCTCCAGGCGTATCCCGAATCCCGCATCTCGTATCCCGCATCCCGTATCCCGTATCCCGTATCCCGCATCACGCCTCCCGTCTCTCCTCTTCCGGAAAATAAAATCGCTTGATATCGCTTTCCTCTATTTCCTTCTGGCGGCGGACGTGTTCGGGATTAGCATGACGCATGGACCAGTTGATAAATTCCGCCGTTTCGCGCAGCGTCATTCTGGGCGGCACATTCACCAATCGGTCATAATGGTAAGGGGGCTTAAGATTCATCCGTAATTTCTTTCATCGCCAAGATCACGTCGTCATAGACTTGCTCTGCGCGATATTTTTCGCACAGCGGCTTAATAACCTTTTCAACGTCCATATTGTTAATCAAACACAAATGAGCAATATCGGGCAAATCCTTTCCCCTGCGCTTTGCCTTGCCGCTCGACAACGCAAACACTTTTGTCGCAAGCAAATCCTCCAAATCAGGAACCCACAATTTAAAACCATACGCGTCCACACGTTTGGCGCGGAGACTTAAACGGGCATGTGTCCCACCATCCACGGACAGAAAATCTACCCGGAACCCGCCCGCTTCATGATGATAGAAAACCACATTCTCCATCACGCGGCGATTGATATATCCGCGCCGCACCATGACTTCATACACCGCGCCTTGATCTTCCTCGCTTACCATGAAGTCCACGTCCAGCGTATTGCGTGAATAACCGTATTGATTTACGGCCAACCCCCCGATCAAAAACGCCTTTATGCCTGCGGCGGGAAAGTCCTCCGCAACGATCTCTAAGGCGTATTCGACTTGATGAGGCGTATAGTCCGACATGATCTTTCACCCCGGCCACGCGGCGCGACCAAGCGTACGGGCCGCCTCCGCCCACAGCGCGGAGGAAAAGGGCGCGACGCGCAACCCCTGTCTGATTGCCCACAAAGATCGGCCGGGCTTTGCCCGACCTCTCCAAAAAACAGAGTTGGTCAGGCAAGCGCGGACGATAGCACTTTTTAATTCACAGCGGGCGATTACATCCTTCCATAAATGCGTATCGCGCAACAAAGCTTGGTAGAACGGGACGGATTCCGGCATGGCTTTCCAATTTCCCGACGTAATGCCCGCCGAGGATTTGCGATATTTTCCCAATACATCGGGCAAGAACCCAATGGGATATCGAGCGGCAGTCCGTAAAAAAAATTCATAATCTTCACCAAGATATCCGTAGGGGGGGAGATGATTAAACGGACCGATCTCATCGTAGAAAGACCGCCGCATCATCACGGAACTTATCGTTATCCAGCAATGCTCCAATAGCGGACGGAAATATGCACCCGTCGCAGGAATGCTTCCCTCATGGCGGACTTCACGTTCACGCGAATCCTCATCGATGATGCGGCATGCGGTGTGGCACAAGGGAATGCCCGGATGGCTTTCCAGAAAATCCACTTGGCGCTCAATTTTCTCCGGGTACCAAGCATCATCGGAATCCAGTAAAGCGATATAGGTTCCGGTGGAGGCTTGAATAGCCTGATTGCGGGTGATCGGACAGATCCCGGAATTCGTGTCTCGCAAGATCAGGGTTATCCGGTCTCCATACTCGCGTAGAATTTCCACGGTACGATCAGTGGAGGCGTCATCAACCACAACAATTTCAGTCCGGGGGTAGGTCTGCCCCAAGGCGCTGTCCAAGCATTCCCGGACATAGTTTTCCCGGTTATACGTGCCAATACAGATACTGACGAGAGGTGTATTCTCCGTCGCTCGAAGCTCGTCGTTCATATTATCCGCGCCAATGTATTCTTGTATACATCCAGATACGATGGTGCCACACGGTGCCAGTCGAATTGTTCCGCCCAACGGCGCACAGCGTTACGTTTCGCATCCAGTTCATCGCGATGCTGCTGCCAATGGCGCAACGTTTCCACCCACGCCTCTACACTGTGTTCGGGCAGAATGATGTTGCAGTCGGAGGTTACGTATTCGCTGATCCCCCCCACCCGGTTCACCATCACCGGCGTGCCGCACGCCATTGCTTCCATCACGGCATTGTTGGCGGTGCAATCCAGCATCGGCATGATCAGCAGATCCGCTTGTTGATACGCCTGCAACAGCGCAGCATCGTCCATATGCCCAGGAAACAGGGCGTACGGAACGGTGTCCTGGTAATAATACCGACGCTGATCCTGCGCGGTTAGTATGGTCAACGCCAACACACCATCCGGTAGCGCATGAAGGATTTTATTCATCATTTCGTGATCGCGCTCGGTGCTGCCAACCAGCAAACCGCGAAGCGGCGCATCCGGGTTCCGCAGCTCCTGCGGAGCCGGACAGAAATAGGATGTGTCCACGCCATGCAGTATCACGGATATGCGGTCAGCCGGAATCCCTTGCTCTTCAAAATACGGACGTTGTGTGTCCGACATCAACGTGATCGCATCAAAATGGCGCAAACAACGATAACCTTTCAGCACGGTCGGCAAACGCCGGGCGCTTGCATGAAAAGTGCCCACCAAGCCACGCGCTTTACGGCGGAACAAACTCGCGTGCCGAGGCGCGGCAAATTCGCCAAATAAAAAATGCGCGACATCACAACGGTCCATGCGACGCGCTAAACGCCATTCATCCAGCACAGGCAAGAGATAATTCCACTGACTGCCATACCAGGAAGCGCTCCGGCTACGCACCCATGTTCCCAATCGCCAACTATATCGTTCAAGCCGGGGCCAGCGATCCTCATATAAAACAATATGCGAGCCCAAGGCTTCCGCCAGCGGATACATGCCCGAGCGCCGGTTGTATGAAGGCGGATGATGCACAAACGAAGTGATCTTGCACGAAACGCTCATCGAGGTCCTGGTTTGATCCAACGTTTTACGGATTCTTTGATACTGACATAATGGACCAAGGCCTCTTCATCAATTAGCATCAGGCAATTGGCTTTGGGAAGAGCTTGCAGTATTTTGTCCGAGTCGAACCGGTCTTGCCGAACCATAAACAATACGTTTTGCCGGTAACACATCATAACCTGATCATCGTGCCAGATTTCGCGTCGCACGGGATCCAAAGCAACATAACCTTGCGCCTCAAATAGTTTTTTCCAATAGGAAGGCCAGCGCGCATTGCGATGATCGTTGCCTGGTTGTCCGGGGATTGCGGCGGAAAACAAAATACAGGAACTGCACGAAGTCAGAAATTCTACAAAACGAGGCCCTGCATCCGGACGTAAATGCTCGGCTACTTCCAGGGAAATCGCCAGATCAAACGTCCGCCCAAGCGGGGTCGGCTGATTCAGGTCCATCGGACGGAATTGAGATTGAGGAATCGCCAGCTTATCTTTATCTACATAGTCTCCGTCCACACCGAGTACGTCATGAATACCTTGCTCAACAAACGGTTTAAGCCAGTACCCGTGTCCACAGCCGATATCCACGACCGAGGAAGGTTTCACCCATTGCAAAGCCAAAGGTGCTATACGCGCCGCCGACGCTGTCGTGCGATCCACATAATGTTCATGCAGTTCGTTGCTATATAAAATATCCATTCTATTTACCTCGCCACCATGCTGTGTTCTTTTTGCGCATCCAGTACGTCACCCACCGCATTCCAAGCGTCGCTTACTTCAATTTTTCGCATGCACGATCGTCCATGCACGCAATCTTTACCGGGATGCCAAGGCATGCAATCGGGGCATGAATCCACGGCGCGCAGCGTGCGTGCCGTGGCATGGCGGGGCGCCCAATGCGCGGGAGGCGTTGGCCCGAAAAACACGACGCTCGGCGTTTCATACACTGCCGCCAAATGCATAGGGCCACTATCGTTTCCGACAAACAACTGCGCGCCACGAATCAAGGCCGCCAAGGAGCCCCAGCTTGTGCGCCCGGCCAGATTCGCGGCAGGCTTTGTCATCGCGTTCTGTACCGATTCGCACAAAGCAAATTCCCCGGGCGAACCAACAAGCAGCACCCCCATATCGCGCTCACTAACCAGACGATCTCCGAGTTCAGCCAGCCGTTTTTCAGGCCATTTTTTTCCCGGCCATCCCGCTCCGGGACAAATGATCGCGTACGGGTCGCCGGTTTCTATGCCCGCTTCCGCCAACATCGCTACAGCCGAGATTTCCTCTTCTTCGCGGGGCCAAAATTCCAGGCGCGCACCCGCAGGTTCATTTCCGAAAAAGCGGCTCAACCGCAACAACCGCTCTGCCTCGTACAAACCACGTTCGTATGGCGCGTCTACGCGGCATCCTAAATCTTTATATAAATCACACGTAGGTTCCGGCCCGATCCAGCTACGGGGCGCGGCCGCAGACAGCAGCAAAAGCTCTACATAGTGGGGGGTGATCGAAGTTAACATTACGGCGTCATAGTTTCGTTCGCGCAACGCACACACCCAGCGACGCTCGTCTTTAAAAGACAAACAAGCCGAGGTGTTCCCACGATGATAATGATAAACATGAGGCGCATACACGAGCACATTATCCACATAAGGCACACGCGAGATCATATCCTTGCCCCATGGCCCCACCAACACATCCAATACGATATCCGGTCGTGTCTGCTTGATTTCCTTCAGCAAGGGTACAAGATGCAACATATCGCCGAAATGGCCCAGGCTAATGACCAGTATGTTCCGGGCATCTTCGGGCACACGATTCCTCGTCCCGTCGGCCCGGCCTTCCGGATGCGCATCACATGCTTCAATCAGCAACGCATAGCGGAGCAAGTCCCGCCATCGTTCCAATTGAAATAACGTCCACCAGCCTTGACGCCAATCCCGCAGGCCTGTCTTGGCAAGGCGGTGAAATCGAGGACAATCGGAGGGGATGCCCAGCCACGCACAAGCAATCCGAAAGAACAACCCTTCGAACCAATCACGCGCATGGGATAGACCGTGGCGTAATATACTTGTTAGAGCCATAAGCACACGGCCATTATCGGAGTAACACGCCGACGGGTACCGCCCACAATCGAGGCCCAAGCTGGCGTATTTCGCAGCCGTTGTACACGACGACGCCCGCGATACACCTTGATTCAGCCTCCACGATCGCGGACAATCCCTTCACATCCCGTGCATCGACATCCGCACCCGCCTTCGCTTCGATCGCCAGTAGTCCTCCGGGTGTTTCAATTACAAAATCCACTTCATGCCCGGTATGCGAGCGGTAATGGAACAACCGGGCATCCGGCAGCCAGGCGGCTAAAATTGCCGAGAGATTCTGAAAGATATACGTTTCAAAGAGGGGTCCACGTAATGGTCCTGCTGTTATGGATTCAAGCGTTGCGCCAACCAAATACCCCATCAAACCGCTGTCCGCCATATACCACTTGGGGGCTTTTACCAAACGCTTCATACGATTCGAGAAATAAGGAGGCAGACGCTGCCCCATAAAGCCAGTCTCCAGCAAACGGAGCCAGCGCGACACCGTCGGCGCATTGGACCCACAATCCCGCGCAATATCACGCAGATTCAATACTTGGGCGGAGCGTAATGCCATCATTTGGACAAATTGGTCGAACAGGCCCAAATCGGCCACTTGCGACAAATCACGTAAATCCCGTTCCAGATACGTTTGGCGATAACCCGCAAACCAGAAATGCGAGTGTTTCGGTCGTGGTTTCATCGCGACAGGAGGAAAGCCACCGGCCAGCCAATCTACAGGACTAGGATTGACTTGAATAGCCAATGCCGCAAGGTCTTCACTTGCTAAATTACGCTTTAGAAGCTGGATGATAACAGGCTCCCCTTCAACACGATGCAGCTCCCTCCAGGACATGGGCCCCAAACCTAAATAGATTGCCCGTCCCGCAAGATTATCAGCCAAATCCCGTAGCAGCAGAAAATTCGAAGAGCCGCTTAAAAGAAATCGGCCAGGACGCCGGTCTTGATCCACGCGACGCTTGATGGACAACATCAATGCAGGGGCACGCTGCGCTTCATCAATCGTGACAGGATCGTCGCCGCTTAATAACCGATCAGGCTCTCGGAGCGCCATGCTGAGTACCGCCATGTCATCCAGTGAATAATACGTGCGCTTACGCAAGTCGGGATGATGCTGAAGAAGCGTGCTTTTCCCCGCCTGCCGCGGCCCCGTTACAACCACAACAGGCATGGCCCCCAAAACATCACCCACCAACCGCTCTATGTCCCTTGCGATATACATGTTACATTTTGTAACTCACAATGATCTTTTTTGCAACAAGAAAGGGGCTAAACGACTCTGTTACAGCCTGCAGGGTAATTCTACAGTCTAATCAAAACCAGCGCCCGATCACTTCTGCGCTCCGAATCGGGATCGGGTGTGCTCCAAAGCGGTTGCCCGAGCTCATAAGGTTTGAGGGCGAGATTTAAGGGACGCCATTCGCCGACATACGTATCCCAATTCACATTCAATAGCGGATAATCGGTGGTCACGAACCACGGTACCCCCGCCAGGCGCAAGCGTTGAAGAATTGTAAGCACATCCGCATTCGGAATATGATCGAAATAATCCACCAAGATTACCGCATCCACGCGAGGAAACCGGGAATACATCGGGTTAAAAAAACGAATACGACGTTCCGTATATTTCGCTTCGTAATCATAATCGTACTCGTAATCGTAATCGGGATCGGGATTAAGATTACGAGTACGATTACGATTAGGAGTAGGAGTAAGGAATTTCCGGACGGGGGTGGTCACGCGCAACGTCATGTCCGGAAGACCTTCCGTTCCGAATATCGAACAGCCCGACACCGAACACTCCAAAACCGATTTCACGTTGCGCCGCCTCAACTCATCCATCAAAGCATCCCGTTTCCCTCCTCCGCAGGAGGATCCCGCATCCCGCATCCCGTATCCCGAATCCCGTATCCCGAATCCCTCCTCATGCGCATGTGGCTTCACCCACCGATGCATCAACGGACGCACCCCGGGAAATTTCAACAACGCGCTCTTCCAGTCTCCGGTCTCCGGTCTCTGGTCTCCGGTCTCCGGTCTTCCTCGTTCCGTCCTCCAACTTCCCCGATACATGATTTTTATCATGCTCCGCGTCTGTTCCAGTGACATCAACTCCACCGCAGGATCGTCTTTGCCCCATTGATTATAAGCGGTACTGACCGCGGCATTGGCGCAAATATACAAAATATCGTAGTCCCGCTTAGGTTTCAGCGTGGACGACCGCTCAACAATCAGATCCAGCGTTTTCTTGATAAACGCCTGTTTTGGCGTGGCCGAAAAAGCCTGATTGCACAACCGAACAGGTTCTTCCGGTATCCCTTGCCGGATCGGTTCCTTGGCGGATTCCGCGCACCAGTCCGCGTCCACCACGCACTCTGTAAACAGACGCGCTTCTTTCCCTTCGCCGGGCAGAAAACGCGCCATCGGCACCAGCGGATTCATATCATACTGCCAGTAAACGCCGCCGAAATGATACACCACCAGCCACCGCAACACGTCCACCATCATCGTCGGACGCGCCAGCGTCGGCAGCAGATCCGCAATGGCCGGATACTCCGCGCGACAAAAATCGAAAACAGCGCTCCGGGTCCACAAGCGTACCTCGAAATCCGGCGCATACCGTTGCAAACGTTCATACGGCCCGTGATCGAACGCATGCTCATCCGCCAGCAGTTTCTGATCCTTATCCCACGGAAGATAGATCAGATGAATGAGACGAGGTATCATCGGAACACAAAACGAATGCAGGCAGGAAAGCCTAAGCCCCGCGATAATGCCGGGTTATTTGATGCAGGGTATCCGCTTCTTTCGCAAAATTAGCGTTGCGCCAGATCCGAGCGGGGGTTTTCGACCAGGACGATCCGGGACGCGCGATCACGGTAAACGCATCACAATAAACATTCGCGTCCCGCCAACGCACAAGCTCCTGAGATACACAATGCAAACCAGCATCCCGGACAAACTCAGCTATGCCCATTGCGCTCGCATTCGGATCGCGCCAGTAATAGGATTTGCTCAGCATACCCAAGCGGATAAGCCCTCCGTACAATTTAGGCACACGCTGAATGCGTTTAATCATTTGCGCGTATGCGCCCACGTTGGAATGATGCAGGAACGCCACGCCTTCTTCACTGAGCACCCGGGGCAATTGCTGAATGTATGTGCGCATCGTTGCAGGGTCAACGTGGACCAGGGAATCGAAACTAAACACGAAGTCCGCAAATCCGTCAGGCACCGTCTCCAACGATAATCCGTCGTTCACCTCAAAACGCGCATTTGGTTCGTCATCAAACCGGGAACGGCACGCATCAATGCACTCTTCCGACAAATCAATGCCGATGTATTCACGCGCATAGCCCTTCAAATACTGCGTAATACGGCCTTTGCCACATGCGATCTCCACCATATGATCGGCTGGAAGAAAAGGAAGAATGCGGGGCAGGATCGAGCCATGCCAATGCACAGCCACGCCTCCCCATGGCGCAGACCATTCATCGCCACCATCCGCCCAATGATATTTTCCGTCCCAAACGGCTTTATTTTCGTTCAGCTCCATAACGCATCCTTAATCAGCAACATCAAACGGCTGGGCCACGCGGTTAAACACATCGGCAATGTATTGAATTTTCTCTTCGCTTAAATTGGCGTGGTTCGGGAGATAGATGCCGTTGTAATGAACTTTGTCGGCCATCGGCAGCGGCAGCTCGCCGTATTTTTTAATCCAGAACGGCTGTCGTCCCATACTGCCGCAAATTAATGGACGCGACTCAATGCCGGCGGCTTTTAAGGCATGAAAGGTTTCCAGACGGTTCTCCACAAATGTGCCGAACGCAAAACTCGACAACACGGAACACTCGCTGGATTGGCGCCAGAACCGTGGATCGATACACGCGTTGTATTGCACGAAATGCTCCGAGCGCACCTGAGCAATGCCCGGCATCTTGGCCACCTGCGACATCCCGAGAAACGCGTTTAAATCCGTGGAGCGTAAATTATAGCCGGGATAATAAAACGTATAGTAATTCCGGAATTCGTCCACATCGTACGCTTCACGCCACGCGGTTTGATACTGGTCCTCTACATCCCGCCCCCATCCATGAGAACGGATAGATAAAAACAAGTTATACAGTTCGCGATCATTCGTGCAGACCATGCCCCCTTCAATCGTGGAAATGTGGTGTCCATAATAAAACGAAAACGAACCGGCTAGCCCGAGATTCCCGGTCATCCGTCCGTCTTTGTAACGACTGCCCAACGCCTCGCACGCATCTTCCAGCAGTAACACGTCATACTCTTTACATAAGGCATAAATTTCATCCATTTGATTGATGTGCCCCAATACATGCACTAAAATCATCAACGATGGGCGATGGGTCTCGCATAACGTGCGTAAATGCCCGATATCAAGTCCCAAGTCGTTTCGATCCGCATCGCAAAGCAAAGGCTCGAAGCCCAACTGAATGGCGGGCGACAGCGTCGTGATCCACGACACCGCAGGCACAATGACTTTACGGTTGCGAAGCCTCTCGCTTTCCAGCAACGCGGAATACATAATCAAGTTCGCGGATGAACCGCTGTTCACAAATACCGCGTATTCACACCCGATGTAGTCGGCAAACTTTTTTTCGAAATCAACGGTTAGCGGACCTTTCGTAATTCTTGGATCTGTTCGTATCCAATCCGCCAACGCATTTAATTCGTTTTGATCTATCGTTGCTTCGGCAAGGTTAATAGAAAAAGCGTTACTCACTTCAATCTCCTTATAAAAAAACGGCACATTTCATTCCTGCATCAACTGATTAAATTTTGTTATATCGGCCACGAGGCTTGTCACAGGCTCGGACTCATCCACTTCATATTCCAGCGGCTGCGGCGCAATGGAATCCACAAAAGCTCGAATTGAAAGACCGTGTCCCGATCCGACATTATACACACCTGTCGCCCGATATTTCAGCAACAGCCATAGTTTCTCCACGATGTCCTCCGCAGGCGAAATATCGCGCACACTGTTTGCTCCCATCAATCGAAAAGGCTTGGACAAGTCTTCCGTCGCCAATCGTTGTTTCATCACGGGATACAACCCGGGTGGTTCCTGTAAATCGCTGTAAAAGCTAAAAATCCGCCCAATACAAACCGGTGCGCCGGTTTCTTTGGCGTAAGCGGTCAACGCTTCTTCCCCGTGCTGTTTGGTTGTGCCGTACCAATTCTGAGGGACTACAGGATCGTCTTCGCGAATTGGCGCATGTTTGCCTGCATACACGTGTGAAGTGCTGGCATAAAATACATGCGGCTTGTGCGGCAACGAAGCCAGAACTTCGCCCAGATGTATGCAACCGCCTACATTCACCGCATACGCATGGAAAGGTTTTTCGCGAACATGCGTCACCGGCACCAAAGCCGCCAAATGAAACACCGCGTCCAACGGTTCCCGGCTTACCCATTCCAATAACTCGCTCCGGTTACGCACATCCCCGTCAAACAGGGATGCTGACATCTGTTCGGAAGTCAGCCGCTGTTTCAACAACGTACCCAACACGCCACGATGGCCGGTAATGCCAATCATGACGTCACCCATTGTTCCAGCTCGTACCGACGGCTGATTACGCTCCAATCATAATGCAAACGCAATTGATCGCGCGCGCGGGATGCGGCTTCGTCCAATGCGGCGGCGTCTGACTCCAACAACGCAAGCTGCTCGCGCAAGACGCCGGAAAGTTCCCCGATCGGCCGGGGATGAATCGTGTCCTGCATCATTTCATAGCCGCGCAAGCCGTACGGCGTCGCCAGCACAGGCTTGCCGTGCGCGATGTATTCGGAAATTTTCAGGCTGCTGCCGATGTCATAGTCCGCGATCGGCGACAACGCAAAATCCGCCATAGCCAGTATCGCGGTTTTGGCCGAGTCCGACACCCGCCCGCATGGGAACAGATTGGCCGGAATCGTTTCCAACCCCGTGTCCCGCTCGTTCATGCCGATCAACACAAATCCCACCTGCGGGTGTTGGGGTGCCAATTCCTTCGCGATAAAATGCACCGCATCGAGATTGGGTTTGGTGCCCGCCGACCCCATAAACACGGCCAGAGGACCGGTCCACCCGCACGCCGCGCGCAAGGCGCGCGCGCGTGAAGGCGGCATAAAAAGCGCTTCCTCCACGCTGACCCCATTAGGCACTAACACGGTTTTCTCGCGTAGCGCTTCTCCCTGTTCTTTTAAGACATCTTCTATATCCACCACGGAGCACAGTCCGACACGATCCGCTAGTTGAAATGTTTCCGTTTCCAAGCGGTTTTGCAACGCCAGCACGGCATCCCGGTCTGCCTTGTCCCCGGCGTTACGCAACGTAAAAAAGCTGTTTACTTCCGGCGCGTCATAAATCAACGCCGGTTTTTTTCCCTTCCATTCACGCCACAATCGAACCATATACGGCTGATTCATAACGCACACATCCGCATCCGCCATGTGCTGCTCGAAATAGTAACGAAGGACCGGCAATGCATCCAAATGCTGCTCGAACCCCAAGCTAAACGCTGCGCCTCCGTATAGACGTGTTTCCTGGTCCACTGCGCGGATATACGCGTGCGTCTGAGGCACGGCAAAGATAGTCACCCCGGACGAAACGGGAATGATTTCCAAAGAACGCTTCGGCCCGACCACGCTGATGATCGTCACATTAAATATCGAAGCAAACGCACGCGACAGGCCCAGGATACGTACCGCGCCGCCGTTGCGAGACAGCACATCAAAGGGAGCTAGGTACAACAAATGCGGGCGGGATCCAGCCGGAGGGGATTCGTTGCGTTGCGCCGCCAGCAACGATTGCCGCATAACCCGAAGCAGGGCTTCATGATACCGATCCAACGGCGCCAGGGTAACCCGACGCAACAGCGTTTTAACTCGCCCAACCAGCCCCGGTTGCTCTTCGACCAGCGAATACGACGCCATATCGCGCAGCGCTAAATACCGCTCCAACGGTGAAGACACGAAATGTTGCGCATTCAGGATTTCCTCGGCTTGCGCGAGAACGTGTAAAAAAGAGGTTTTATGCATAAGCGTTCAAGATCAAATGATGGACATTTTTAAAGATATTCCGGATCAAACGGCTGGCCCGACACCGCATCCTGGTATCCTTTCCGGTACGCGAACCAACAAGCGGCCTCGGGATCCTGGGTACGGAAACGACGCAGAAACGCGCGCACACGTTGCGCCAGCCCGGGCGGAACATACGGGACAGGGGCGCGCCATCCGCGATGCACCAGCAATTTGCCTGTTCCGTAATTGCTCGCGTAAAGCAATCTTCGAATATAATCGAATTCCACGCGATTGGCCGGTATCAAATGCGTCGCACGCAAGCGCATGGACATGCCTGTAGCCATGCCAAGGTCTATGGCCGTGCAAGCAATATCGGTGTCGCCGCTGCCGATCAAGGCTTTTCCCGTGCGATCAAGCGAAGAACGGAACGGATCGTTCCGCACAAGCGCACCGTAGGTGTCCGCAACATTTTTGCGCAGAATCATAGCGGCCCCGGCCGCCGTACACCCTTCGCTGCGCCTAGCCATGGCATATTGCAATTCCATAGGCGGCTCCGGCAAATACGTGGCGACACACAGCGTGAAAACAAATTGTTTCATCCACTCTTCCGGCTTTTTTTCAAATTCACCTTCAATGTACGCGCCTAGCACGCCAATATGCGGATACTGCTCCATTAAATCGCGCGCCGTTTCCAGATAGTCGGCGTTAAGCAGGCAATCGTCGTCCACCATAATAATTAAATCGCCGCGCGCTTCTTCAAAGCCGCGCAACCGCGCCGGAGTCAATCCTAGTTTGGGTTCCTGCAATATCCGCGCCTGCGGATGCCACGACAGGTCAAGCCGGCTTTCCAAGGGAGGTTCACTCCCGTTGTCCACGATAAGATATTCCCATTCAGATTTGGAAAGAGTCTGGCTTTTCAACGCGTCAAACACCCGCTCCAAATATGGCATGCGCGGATTTAAGGTCGGAGTAATAACGCTGATCATAATGCGTGTATCCAATTCAAGAGTCTAGCCGCACGTTTATGCTGCCGGTCGGACCGGGGCGGTAGGTCAGGCAGGTTATGGCCCATGCGATAAATTTCTCCGAGCCGTCCGCCCAGGATGCGCGGCGCAGGTCTTCCAAGATGATTCTCGCACGGTCTTCCATTCCGATATAGGCGAATGCCGCAGCCCATTGCACATGATACACCACGCGCGCACGGTCGTCGTCACGGTCACAGGCTTTTTGAATCAACGACGCAAAGATCTCGTTGAATCGCTGTTCCGTCCATTCATCAGGCTGGGCGGGAAAGCGCTCGATAACTTCTTCCGGCGAAATATTCCTCGTTAATTGAAACGTGTAGGTGGAATCCACATACGGACCCAGTGTAAACGCATCCGTGAATACTTCCCAGAAAACCGGCAACCAGAAGCAGGTATGTTGACCGTAATCCTGCATAAGAAACCATGTTCCAGGCTGGGCATGCGGTAACACATGCGCCATGAAATAGCGTGTTCCATACCAGCTTTTACATCCGTCTATAAACACGGCATCCAATGTTACCCCATTCGCCACGGCAAACAGATTCGGCACGGTTTGTTCCTGTTCGGGCAGGTCCGGCAACGGGCCGTTGACGCACCGGATTAGCGGGTGATACGACTGGGCCTGGTGCACCTGATGGAAAACGGTTTCAAAATCCGTTGTCTGACGAATAACGTCCCGATCCGATTCAATCAAGGTGCCGTTCTCAAACAACGGGGCCATAAAATCCAGCAAGGACTCATCGGACCGGTAGTTCTTAAACCGATCATACGTATGCAAACGCGAAGCTTGTGTTCGTTGCGGATGATCCATCATGCCCATGGCTATGGCCCGCGTGGTTCCACCCAAAAACGGCCCGACTTCCAAGACATCGTTACGTCCGCTCCATACACTTCGGAAAAAGTGATAAAGGAAACGACGCTCCGCTCTGGATGTTTCGGAAGGAATGCGATCCAACAATGCTTCTTTACCCGCATTGGCTATACCCAAAGGGAATACCGCCCCGTGTGAAGATGTCGGTGGCGCGTATCGTTTCCGGATCGAAGGGAATAACGCAACGCACCCGTCGGAAAATTTTTCAACCCACAGGCGGGGAATAGTTTTTCGTAGGAGTTGTTTCATGGGGTTTCGTCGTTCGTCCGTCGTCGTTCGTCGGAGAGAGGTAAGAGGCACAGTGAAAGTCTTTGGGGCGGTGCCCCCACATTTACCGTCCTTCGCCAGCACTCCTGAGTATGGTGGCAACCACATCGTCGGATATCCAAAGACCTTTGCTACGGATAGCCATCAAGATCGGAGCCACCTTGGTGATAAGACCATTCTGTTTGGCCATATCCTTCGTTTTGAAGGGCATAGGCAAGCACTTCGGATTCACCTGCACCTAAATCCCAGGCCTTGATGCTATCTGGAATTTGTGCAGAAACTCTCCGGAGCCAAGGTAGGTTTCGAACCATCATGCAGGTAGGGTCATCCGGTTGCGCTTCAATCTCCGAGACAACTGATTCAGGAACCACAACTATTTTCGAAATCTGCGATAGTAATTCAACGACCCCTGATTTACAGAGCAGAATGAGCGGGGAAGCATTGACAACTAATTCCATCAATTCGCCAGCTCCGCAGCAAGCGATTTTTCGTCATCCTGAAGTATGGAAACGCGGTAATCGCTCAAAACACGGAGGAATTCAGCGCGCGTTACACCACAAAGTTCAGCGCCTTTGCTTTGCGATATTTTGCGCAGCTCATACCATTTAACCGCTGCTGCGCGTTTCATCTCAGCGAGATAGTCCTCGGGAGACAAACGAAGAGCCGAGAATGCCGTTTCCGGTAGTTCCAACGTCATAGTTTTCATAAATCCTCACTTTCAGATAGCACATGATACCACTACCAATACAGATCAGCAAGCATGCGCCGTCATTCTCAGTCGTCGGGCGTAAGATAATAATGAAGAGAAGGAAACGATGGTAACAGAGGGTGATAAATGGCAACCCGCTTTCCTTCCAATCCCCTTCGTTGCCATCGTTATCTTCTGTTCACACTCCTTGTTAGCCGTTGAGGGTTGACCGCAGTTCCGATACAAGCACAACGGCGATTTCCGCACAGCATTTCAGGTTGCTGTCGTTGGTCAGAAAACAGGAAGCCCCACAGGTGGTGGCTGCGGCCAACTGGATCGCATCGGGCGTCCGGAATCCATATTTTGCCCGAAGGCGTATACAGGCATCAGCGACCTGGATGTTTAAGGGACAAATAGACAGTCGTTCCGAATTCGTCAGAAAGTTTCGATATCGCGCTGCCAAGTCATGGCGCCCCAGCCGCACAGGATGCGTCAGCACTTCAATATAAGTGATCATGGAAGTGACCAGACTCACCTCCTTGTTCATGCATGCATCAATAAACAGTCGAACAGGCTCCGCATATTCGGCGTGTTGTTCAATCAAATAAATCAACGGCGCGGTATCCAACGCCACCAGCGTTCCCGGTTCCAGCTTCATGACCACTGGGAACGCTCACTTTCAAGGTACTCATCTACCTTCACCGACTTCCAGATGTCAGCTCCCAGTCCCGCCATGTCACGAATATCCAATTTACCTTCCATGACCCGACTTTTATTCGCTTTGTCCGACAACGAGTCGTCAGACTCGTAGGCCTGTAGCACAGCTATTTTCTTCCCTGCCCGCTCAATAACAAACGATTCATGCCGTAAATGAACACGATTCAATAACATGCCTAACCCCTTGCGAGCCTCCACTGCACTAATAGATTTCATCAATACACCTCTTCATTATGATCAGCATGATCGCATCAATCAGCATGGTTGTCAAGGGGGCGTCCGTCGTCGTCGTTCGTCCGTCGTCCGTCGTCGTTCGTCGGGTGTTGGTTATTGGTTATTAGTTATTGGTTATTGGTTAATGGGGGTCGAAATGGGAGGAGTTTTGTGAAGTGGCGACAACTCTGGATCAGGTTACGGATCAGTTTGCGGGATCGTGACGAAGGATGATTCAGCGCATCCATATCCACCGCTTCATACACATAGCCGAGAAAAGTCCGGAAAGACGGACGTATTTTTGCAGGCGTCAACCTCCATACACGCCATAAAATCTCCACCATGAACCCTGGATAGTATGTTTGGACAAGACATCCTTCCGCCTTCCGACTTCCGCCTTCCGACTTCCGACTTCCGACAGTCCTCCACGGCTGCCACACGACGGTGCGCAACATCCAATCTCCCATCTGCTTCATATCCAGCTCTTCGGATTGCGTGACATCCAAGGATTCCGCCCGACGAGTCAGATGGCGTATATACGCGCGCCACCCATACTCTTTTTCTTGTCTTGCGTTTTCGCCTGTTTGGGCATCAGCGCACTCAACAAACACGCGCGCCCCGGCGTGCAAGCCGTCCAGCAACATCAACACATCCAACCACCATTGGGCAACAGGGTCCGGAAGACGATCGCCATAATTGGCCGCGCACTCGTTTAAACAATCGTCAATGACTTCCAAATAATTTTTTACCGATTCATCCCCATGCGCGCAAATCATCGAATCGAGAAAAGGACGGGCTTTGGCCGCGAACTTCTCCCGCTCGTCTTGGGACGCGACAAGCAACGCCAGCCGCTGCTCAACACCCTCAATAGTGGTTTCCAATGCCACACTTTGCTCGAAGCCCTCGCAATCCTGTATTAAGCCCATGCCATCGAATACCACCAACGGCACCCCGCGGGCCATGGGCTCCAGGCAGGCGGTGGTCATGACATTAAACGCCAACGTCACGTCGGTTTGTTCCATACAATCGCTTAAAGAACCTTCAAACATTTCCAAATTAGGAATCTGTTTAAATTTTTCAGATGTATAAATATCGTGATGATCGTAGCGGGGATGAGGTTTGATCACAAAGATCCATTCGGGATGTCGTCGTATCACGGCCAGTAACTGATCCCATGCCCGCCAATGCCCGGGAACGTCCACGGGTTCCGAATACAAATGTCCTGTCCATGTTGTGAGAATCGTAATCCGCGCCATCTGGCTATCCGCCCGTTTCCGGGATCGCGGACGCAGCATCAGTTCATGAATATCGCGATGTAAACTCCCAAGTGGCAGGATATTTTCAGGATCGGAACGTCTGTATTTTGGAAGCACCGATTTTTCCCATTGCCCCCATACACCTACCCGCCCGATATCACCTCTATTGCGACGACGCCCGCGCGGCAAACTTAAGCCCGAATGATTAATAAATAACGGCGACACATGCTCTTGCATCAAGCCGCCAGCCAAACAGCGAAAACTTCCGAGGACAGGATAGCCAAGCAAAGCCAAACGCGGCCGGCTTGCTTGGGCTAAAAAACGGCCGGCTTGCGCGTTGGAGGCGCACCGGGCCACATGCGCCGCCATCGGTCGCGCAAACTGCTGATAAGCGCTACCTGAAAAGGCAGGAACCGATCGCAGCGCATGATCAATGTTCTTTTGCACGTCCGTCGCCGAAGTGAAAACAGGTTGAAAAGGAAGCGATCCGAACAAATAACAATTCAACGACTCCTCATCGCCCGGCGCAAGAATTTCAAGCACATTGCGCGCACGCAGCGCTTTGTTTTGTGAAAGCAATGCGCGCTCGGTTATACTTAAGCCTTCGGCCAGCGATACCACGGGGCAAGAGCCTGATACCCGTTTGCTTTCGATTGCAGGATACGATGAGGCAAAATATACGCTTTCGTCTTTATGTTCTTTTCCCGTTAGGACGCGAATCGGGATGTTATGTCGTTCGCAGAAAGCATGGACTGCGGCATTAAACAAATCCGGCGGAGGTTCAGGCGGATCCCATATAAAAACACGCGTTGTTTCGCCAAAAGCCAGCACACATTCAGGCTTATGTTCCTCTAGACATCGCTCAACTACCGTCGCGCTATTCAACGCGTAGCGCAACGCATACACAAATTCGTCCTGCACCGCCGCGCCAAAATCAAAAACATGCGCGGGAAGCAATGCGCGAATCGCTTCGCCGATTGTGTCACATAACGCCCAAGCTTGCTCACTATTCTCGCGCCACGTCTGAGTATCCAGATACGCCCATAAATTAGCATGGGCTACATGGTTTTCTGCGAACTGGTGAAGCAAATGATGATCATACGCGGCAAAAATGACACGACTTGATTCGGTAGCGCATAAATCCCGGTATTGCTTTTTGTCGGCCACGAAAGCGAGAGGAAGCCTGGCTTCATTCGGAGAATTAGGCATATCGGTCTATTGCTATAGGTGCGAAAGCCTCCGTACACGCGGGCGCCTGTCATGCAAGCCCATGCGCTCCGGAGCGGTCAACCACCAGAACACTGTTGATGTCGCTTAATTCGGGCAGGGAAAAGAATTTCGTTGCTTTGTTGTCCTGATCCACCAGAAAAATTCCTGTGTCGAGAGAGATATTATTTGTTGTTCCGGCGCGACGATCAATATAGCGGTGCGTGCTTTGCCCAATATAGAAAAACGTTCCGTCATACGCGATGCCGCGAACAAAACCGTTAAACTGCGTCATGACCCGCCACGTCGTATCCGAAATAATGCCTCGCATAGAATCGCAATAATGAAGCACGCCGTTAATGACAACCGGGGTGTGGGGCATCCATAAATCGTTGGCCACGGATCCCATGCACGCTTGAGAATCAATATCAAATTGCAGAATTCCTCCGTCGTACATGCCAATTTTCCAGTTGCCCGAAAATGAAAACATACTTACATACAACGTATCCCCATAGACGCAGCAATCATTGATATGATGTTGCGGCACGCCGGATTGCTTATATTTGACAGACAAGCTTATCTCGCCGACGTATTCACCTGTATCGGCGCGATACATGCCCACGGCATCCCGTCCGCTGAAATTAACAAAAATCATATTGCGTTTGGGGCAGTGCGCAATACCGTGCGGACGTGATTTGGGTGGGAGTTCCACGGTAGCTATGGTTTCCAGATCGAGATTCAATACACGCACTCCCACCGTATCGTCCACCAGAAAAATGCGATCCCCGCTTTGTGTAATCCCATGACATAAACCGCTAAGCAGTTTATTATTTTTCCGCGTTGCAATGTCGTAGGCATATAATCCCCCGCCTTTCAATGCCTGATCGGGCGCCGGCCTGTCGGAACAGGTTAATAGCACTTGTTGGCTATGCCCGTTAATGCGGGAAACCACTTGAAAATTCTTTAAGGAAGGGGACACACAATAATGCACGCCAGGCGCAAATCCATAATCCCGCAATTGACGGTCCACGTCGGGAAAACCGCTGGTTGCAATGATAATAAACAATGCATCCGGATCTTCGTTTTTAAGTTGGTCCGGATTAAATATTTTTAACCCGGCTTCTTCCTGCCCTTGCTCATACTGATTATTATCCACGACATACGAAGCGGGTTTGACCAAGTAGGGAATGGATTTTTCCATCCATTCACCCCGCCCGAAAAACACCAATTTCTTATTCGCGATAATCCGATTGATTTCGCTCCAACTCAACCATGCTTCTGCTGCGTATTTAGTAAACATTGCCTACTCCATCTTTATTGTTTGCGCGCAACCACCCACATGTGCGACGACAATCCGGCATCGGCGAGAAAAGACTGGAACAAAGATCCATATTCTTCCCAATGCGTAATTAACACATGCTCAAGGAACGGAGCATTCAGCGTGCACGCGCCACTTAAAACTTTATTTCTGACAATATCGGCATCCAACTGTCCCGGTGTTATCACTTCATGTACACCCATGCCTCGCGCCTCCAAAAGCCTTGTAATGGAACCGGGCGTAAAATAATTCAAATGCTCATGATCAATGGTATCGGAGACCGGCCCCAGCGTTTGCACATCGAACCCTTCGGCATTCGGGCATGAAAGCACAAGCAAGCCGCCTGGCTTCAGAAATTTTCGCGTGGTATCTATAAAGGCGCCGGGGTTGTAGATATGCTCAAGAACTTCGTACGCGGCAATAACATCAAACGATTCTTCAGGTACGCCGCATTTTTCGATGGGTTGATCAATGACTTCCAATCCTCGTTCACGACATGTTTGAGCTAAATCAGGTGTCATTTCCAACGCTACCACGCGCTTAAAACGGCCTCTGGATTTTATTTCCTCACAAAACGTGCCGTACCCGGCGCCAATCTCAAGCAGGGACTCAGGCGCAAGAGCCAACCCTTCGATGATTTGCTCCAAACGATTGACACGTGGACGGAAGATTCGCTCTCTACGTGAGGGCTCGGAAGCTGGAAATATATATTTATTCCAATAAGCATAATTTTTAGAATCCCGATAAAAATCATGCAATAATGCTTCCGAAGGTCTCGGATTCATATAAACCATGCCGCACGTATCACAACGGTCGTATGTAAATGATTTTTTTTCCCAGCACAGCTTGCCGGCGCCACCGCATGCCGGACATACACAGGACTCAAATTCACCACGCCGGGCCAGAAGATAATCTATATCTGCTTGAACCGCAGCCGCCTGTCCTTCCAGTAGATTCCTGGGACGGATATCGTTTTCTTCCAGTTTTTTCATGCCCACCTTTTACTTGTCCCACAGATTATCTTTTTTCCATGCGCCGTTTTCTTTCCACCACACCCGGGGATCACGGAAGGTATCGGCGGTCTGATCGAATTCCTCTTCGCTCATCCCGACATAAAGCAACCAGCGCTTGATATCGCGAGGTTTGACATCGTCGTATTTTCGAATCAATGCAATGCCTTCTTCGCGTGTTAATTTGCCAAGGCGAATATCTTTGCACACATGATCGGTGCAGCGACCGTACCCGAATTTAATAAACTTCATATAATCATGCAGGCCATTTTCATGCATGTCATCCAAGTTGGACAACATACGATACGTGCGGTCAAACGGTTCGTCGGCTGGTTCAAATCCGTAACGATCCACCATTTCTTTTCCGTGTTTATTGGCATCCCAGTAAACATAGTTTCCCAGATAAATTTGTCTGACACCGACATCTTCGAGTTCTTCGTCGCTTGGGTATTGCGCCCACAACAGATCTTGCGGGCGCAAGCCCTCCTCTTTTTCTACAAAATCATACCAGTCGAAACCGCGCAGCATGTGTTCGAGGCGAATACGCGCATTCATTTCCACCAGATCATTTAGCGACAACTGTCCTCCCAAGTCTGTAGGACCATGCTCTCCCCATAACACCAAGGGCACTCTTTCTTTAACCGCCACACGAATCGGATACGTGAAAATGCCGCAATGGGCATGCCAGTTCATATCGCCCTGAATACGGAACCCAAGCCGGTTCATGGCTTTCAACACCCGGATGCTAGGCGTAAAGAAAATATGATCGCACCCAAACACTTCGCGCATACGGATAAGATTACGCATGCCCGCCGGCGTATAATTGTTGCCGTGATACGTCACCAATAAAGGATTTTTCTTAAATTTATTAACAACGGTATCTACCTGGAAATAGCTATCTTTGCCGCCACTTACGGGAATTATACAATCGTATGTAGAACCATCATTAGAACCGTATTCGTCAAATAATTCCGCAAGCATTTCTTCGCGTTCGGCCCAGTCAATTTCCTTTTTGACATCAATGTTAACCCGACACCCGCTGCACACAGCATCTTCACCGGAGTCCAGCGTGACAAAAACAGCAATCATAGGATAACAACATTTGCTGCAATAGCGCATGCGCGGAGGGCGCGTGCTAAAGTCGGGAAGCTGGGTAATGCCCCGACGGGGATGAATTATTGGACGTGCGATATCACTCATTTTAATGGTCTCCTGACTTGGATGTCTGCTTTTAATAAATAATCTTTGGCTTGACGGTAACTCATTTCCGTAAAATGAAATTTGTTGGCCGCCGCGACGGCCGAAGCCTGCGTTTCCTGTAGACATTTTTTCATGTGCATCCAATGCCCTACGCCTCCCATCGCAATAACAGGAATCTGTACAGCATCCGACACGGCTTGAACAAGCCGGATATCGTAGCCTTTGGCGGTTCCATCCCGGTCAATCGAATTCAATAGAATTTCACCAGCCCCAAGTTCCTCTACTTCGCGCGCCCACGCCACCGGGTCTTTGCCTGTCGCATGATGGCCTCCTTGATATACTTCGCATCGGCCGTGTTCATCGCGCTTCACGTCAATAGAAACAACGATGCACTGACTGCCGAAGATAGCCGATGCTGAACGGATAAAAGAAGGCTCATCGTGCGCCACGGTGTTTATGCTTACTTTATCCGCGCCATGCTCCAAACGCAGGCGAATATCGTCTAACGAACGTATCCGCCCCCCAAACGTCAACGGCATAAAACAATTCCTGGATATTTCCTGAATGATATCCAAAATGTGCCCTTTGCCCGATGTTGCAATATGCGCATCACTGCGGCGCACGTCATAATCGCCTTCCCGGCTGATATCAATATAAATAAGTTCATCCACTTGCCACTGATTATAGCGACGCAACTGTGTGGTGGGATCGCCAATAATCTGGTGGTACGTAAACAATTCGGACCGGACGATAAGACCGTTTTTCAGCAGCAAGACCGGTATAATTCGTTTTTTATACATGGAATCCCCGCTACGCTTCGATCGCGCTAAAATTGCGAAGCAATTGCAATCCGGCCGGGCCGCTTTTTTCCGGATGAAACTGCACGGCAAAGATATTATCGCGCTCGATGCTGGCGGTCACTCGCCCCCCGTACATGCATGTTCCGGTCAAATGATGGTCCTCGAGACAAATAAAGTGGTAGCTGTGAACAAAATAGAAATCACTATCCGCCGGAATGTCACGGTATAAAACCGAATCGCGCACGACCTGCACGTCGTTCCAGCCCATGTGCGGGATACGGTAGGAACGGTCTTCAGGCACAATGCGCTTTACCTCGCCCGGAATCCACTTCAATCCTTCGTGCAAACCGAATTCTTCGCTTTGATCGGCAAAGAGTTGCATGCCCAGGCAAATACCCAGAATCGGACGCTGATCCTGCAACGCCCAAAGTCGCAATACATCCAGCCAACCACCCCGCTCAAGATTTACCATAGCTTCTTTAAAAGCGCCTACACCCGGCACAATACAGTGGCTGCACGCCGTCAATTCGTCAGGCTTTTTAAGAATACGGGATGGGATACCAAGAAAGTCGCATGCATTTCCCACGGATTTCAAATTGCCCATGCCATAATCCACCACGCCTATAAGAGGTTGTCCATCCATGCTCTGTTTTTCTCTTACTTCACGCATTCCCAATGCAAAGGCGAACCACGCGAAATTGCACACGCCGCGCGACGCCCGAGAATCCCCGGCAAATGTTTGGGCGCCATGCCGTATCCCGGACGAATGGATCTAACATTCTGCTCCGTAAATAAATCACCCTCCTGCATATCCTGAACAACATAAAGCGAACGACGAAAGACTCGGCTGGCTTTTTCCTTATCCGTCAAAGCATACGATACGGAACCCAACGAGCGCTCGGTCGTCCGCACAGCTTCTACCATGGCTTTGAATTCGTGGGGTTCCAGCGAAAATGCGCTGTCGGGGCCAGGTACTGAACGGTCCATGGTAAAATGTTTTTCAATAATGCACGCGCCCAGCGCAACGGCCGCCACCGGCGCGGCAATGCCCATCGTGTGATCCGACAATCCCACCGGCATACCGAAACGCTCGATCATAGCTGGAATCGTGCGCAAGTTCATGTCCGCTGGATCGGCGGGATAAGCGCTGGTGCATTTCAATAAAGCCAGACGCTCGTTTCCCTCTTCGCGCACGGCAGCAACCGCTTCCTCAATTTCTTCCACGGAAGCCATGCCGGTGGACATGATCATCGGTTTTCCCGTGCGGGCCACTTTGCGAATCAAGGGAATATCCACCAATTCAAACGATGCAATTTTATGGGCAGGCACATGCATGTCTTCAAGAAAATCAACCGCAGAGGCATCAAACGGCGATGAAAAACAATGCATTCCCAAACGCTCGGCTTCCGATTTGAGCCCCGGTTGCCATTCCCATGGCGTGTAGGCCTCGCGGTATAGCTCGTATAAATTTTTTCCTTCCCAAATGGTGCCGGCCCCTATCTGGAAATCAGGCTTATCGCAATTAATCGTCAACGTGTCAGGCGTGTAGGTCTGCAACTTGACTGCGTCCGCTCCCGCTTCTTTCATCGCGTGAATAATACGCACGGCTTCATCGTAGTTTTGCCCATGATTCGCCGACATTTCGGCGATAATATAAACAGGGAAACCGGGTCCGATGGTACGCGATGAAAGCTGTATATTCACGCAGGTTCCCTTTTACTATTTTCGACAACATCTACTTTCCGCAGTTGCAGCGTGTACCGCTTGCCATGAAGATCGAAGAACGCAGGATAGCGCCGGGGGTCGGATACACGAATTAAATCAAACTGATCCGCGATGCTTTGCGCGGGATCAATACGGCTATCTAACGGGGTTCGTTTCCGGTAATACGTGGTTGTTTCACCGGTTTGTGGTTGTGGCTGAATGGTTGCCGCATGCTCGACGGCGAAATCCATTAAAGACAACTCCGCGGTAAATAATTTCTCGTTTATTTCATCGAACAACTCGTGAGGTTCGATATGTATCGTTTCCTTGTGCCAGATGGAGCCCGCATCAACCTGATCAACAGCCTCAAACAATGTCACCACAATATCGCTACGCCCTTCCAGTATTTGCCAGACAAGTGGCGACCAGCCTTTGCCTTCAGGAAGATCGCTTGCGTGTATGACCAGTGTGGCCCGGTAGCGATCCCTTACGTTCGCCCGGACAATGTCATGACACGAGATTAAAAAAAGGATATCGCCTCCTGTTGCGTCGGAAAGCGCCTGAATCAGTCGGACATGATGCCGGTCGCACATGCGTGCGGTCCACGCTTCAAGTCTGGGCCATACAGGGTGTTCCCTGGACGAGCATAAAACATCAATGTTCATGACAGCGCATTATCTCCACAACTCTTTCCGCCCCTTTGCTATCCACATCATTTCTGCCCGGCAAAAGAGCAGGGTTAGCCATCCAATCAGACACGTTTCGTTTGATTTTGGATGCCATGCTATCGTCACACCAACCGAGATCAATAGCCCAGTTGGCTTCTGCCAAGGACCGGGAGATTCTCGCCTGATTCTCCGCTAGAATTACTGTCATCATCGGCACGCCCATAGCCAGCAATTCCCAGCAGGTGCTTCCGGCTGCTGTGATCGCCAAGTCCGCCCATTGCATAAGGCCCGGCATGTCTTGAGTCGAGTTGATCAGCTCATAGCGGATGGTGGACGAGCTGACCGACCTTTGAATCGCTTCCATGTGCGGGTTTGCAGCGCCCAGGAGGATCTTGACATGCACATCATTCATATCCGTTTGATTAAGCGCTTCGATCACTTTTCCTGTCACGTTATGCGGGTCGGAACCACCCATAGTGAGCAGGATGTTCGTCGTTCGTTCGTCGTTCGTCGTTCGTCGTTCGTCGTTGTTTGTTGCGAGGAAAGTTGGCGCCGGTTTTCCACTTGCCATGTGGACGTCTTTTCCCGACTTCTGACCTTGCGCCAACGCCTGCCGGAATTCCCTTCGCAGCAGCGCATACCGCGGCCCCATCAGGCGCGTGGCATCGGCGTTGACGTTATAGTCATATTCCTCCGCTCCCATATTCTGATTAAGCAAAATATCGCACTCGTATTCGGGCAAGTGATTGTAATCATCCACGACCAGCAATGAGTAGCCTGCGGCGCGAATGGCGCGCTGGTAGGCGACATCGAAAGGGTAGCCATCGGTGACGAACCAAGACGTGTCGTCTATGCGTTCTTTGTCCTTCGTCATTCGTCGGTCGTCGGTCGTCATTCGTCTAGCTACCTCGAGCGTTTGCGCGAGGTCGTCAGGACTACCGGGGCTGGCGTTGATTATTCCCACGCAAAACCCTTCGCCCTTTAACCGTTGCTCGAGCGAATCCGGAATAAGCGCACAAATAAAAAGAACAGCCCCCTCTTTTTCTCCGACCTCTGACCTCCGAACTCCGACCTCCGACCTCTGCTCTATCCACGCTTGCGCCAAGGCCAGCATACGCATCACATGGCCCGTGCCGATATCGGTCGAGGCGTCGGCTCGAATGATGAGTTTTTGTTGCACAGGAATTACAATAGGCTCTACTCACTTCTTTTCCATTAAAAACCATGTAACATCATCTTTGGGGAAATTGGGATCTCGATAGTATACAAAACCGTAATCAACCAATAGAAATTCGGGATGAGCATTCATAAACTCACCTGCAAAATCCCTTTTCCACAATCGATTATGATGACCTCTGTATGTCAGAGACATCGGATTTCTACTGTAGTACTCTGCAATAATCACATATTTTTTCGTAGAGCGTGCCAACACAGAATAGGCTTTGGGCAGCTCTTCCGGGTTTATGTGAATAAGAACCCCTTTAACAAAAGCCAAATCGTGTTTTTCCTTTGGTTCATAACTTAGCAATGATTTGTTGTGCACTTGTATTCCGCTGTTTTCGGCAAGTGCTTCGGCTGCTTTCGCATTAATTTCGACACCCGTAAGGCTTGCATGCGGGAACAAATGCTTTATAGCCTTCAAATTTAGTCCAACATTAGGCCCAAATTCGATAACGGAGGAAACCTCTCTGGTTAGCCTAAGCGCACGGGCAAACAACGCTGTATTTGCAGCAATATGCTTTTCACCGAAATTTCGACTCATGTAATCATTCCCGAAGTCTCCTGCCCAAAATGCTTCTTGTTCGGTTTCGAATTTATTTTGCATACCGTATTCCTTCTATTGCGAATCTTATTCGGCTATCGGTTGTATTCTGCGTTTATAAATCGAAGTTTCGAATATCCGCTGAGCCCGCTGCCAATCCTCTTCCGTGTCAATATCCTGCACACGCCACGACGGGATTTCGACCGGACAGGAATCGTCGGAGAATATTTTCCCTTCCGCCAGATATTTTTTGACATCCACCCAGTAAAACTGTCCTGCATCGTGCCATGTTTCGGGGAGATCTTGCGACCGGGTCATGCGGTGTTCGGGCCAAATCATTTCTACCCGGCCCTGCTTATTGACTTTTAAAGCCCGAAATATGGGATAGGCATAACGTGTGACCGAAAAAGCGGATGTTGCCTGATGGTCTATCAAGATGACCCGTCCACGCGCCAAATCCTCCGGTTGAACAAAAGGTGCGGTGGCATACAAACAACATGCCGTTCCGTCATCCACGGTCAGGGCTTTTAAAGCATGTAAAAAAACATCATCGGTCCCTGCAAAATCATCGGACAATTCCGCTGGTCGTATAAACGGAACTTCGGATCCCCATTGCCGGGCTACGCCTGCGATCTCTTCGTCATCCGTCGAAACCACCACACGCTCGAATATGTTCGATTGCAACGCGGCTTCAATAGACCAGGCGATCATGGGTTTTCCGCAGAATTCCCGGATGTTCTTCCGCGGGATGCGTTTACTGCCGCCGCGGGCGGGGATGATGGCTATGCTTCGCATCGGGGATGGTTAGGGGTTATTGGTTAAAAGTTATTGGTTATTGGTTATTGGTCCGTCGTCGGTCGTCGGTCGTCGGTCGTCGGCGAGAGAGTCAACGGAAGCACGCGAAGAGCGCAAACATTGAAGGCGGGAGGAAACCTGACTCCTCATTGCCTCATAATTTTCTTCATTGCCTCTATCACGGTTTGAACTTCGTCATCGGTCATGGCCGGGTACATGGGGATGGATAATTCACGTGCAAAAAAAGCTTCCGCGCCGGGATAATCACCCGGACGCACCCCAAGCAAGTCGCGGTAAAACGGTTGCAGGCAAACCGGTATATAATGAACCTGCGTTCCCACCCCTAACGCGCGCAATTCCGCCATGACGTCCGTGCGCGTTTTCTGCAAGGCGGCAAAATCTATTTGTACGGGGAAGAGGTGGAAAGAATGCGCTTGGTTATGGGTTCTTCGTCCTTCGTCATTCGTCATTCGTCGGTCGTCCGTCGTCGTTCGTCGGTCGTCATTCGAGGTTAGGTCCGAGACCGGGAGTGAGAGGAATGGGAGACCGTTTAAACCTTCGTAATACCGTTGGGCAATTTCGCGACGCCGCGCGACGAAGCGATCGAGTTTCTTTAATTGGCTCACCCCAAGGGCGCTGTTGATGTCCGACATTCTATAATTGTAACCCAACATATGCATTTCATAATGCCAGGGACCGAGCTCGCCCAGCGAGCTGTAGTAATCAGAGGTCACAGGTCCGCGGTCGGCTTGCCCGCCGTAGCCTTGGCGAAGGCGGGAGGTCAACCCTTTAAATGTTGACGCGTCCTTGGTAATCCCGTGCGTCCTGAAAATACGCAGCGTCTCGGCCATCGCCTCATTGTCGGTGGTAATCATGCCCCCTTCCCCGGTAGCGATATGCTTCACCGGATGAAAGCTGAAAGTATTCAACGTGCCAATAGTGCCGACGGGCCGTTCATTCCACATGGCGCCGGGAGCATGGCATGCATCACAAACCAGCTCTAAGCCATGCTCTTTGCAAAGCGCCAAAATGCGCTCGTAATCGCATGGCCATCCGGCATAGTCCACCGCGATTACCGCTTTTGTTTTCTCCGTTATTTTTTCCCGAATGTGTTCCGGGTTGATGTGCCCGCTGGTCGTCACATCCGCAAACACCGGCGTTCCGCCCGCAAACAATACACTATTCGCCGTGGCCGTAAATGTGATGGCCGGCACAATGACTTCATCGCCCGGCCCGATGCCTAGCGCAACCATCGCCGCATGCAAAGCGGCTGTGCCGGAATTAACCGCCACGGCATAACGCGCCCCCACTTTATCGGCAAAAGCTTTCTCAAAAACGTCCACCATGGGACCCTGCGTGAGGAAATCAGAGCGCAGGACCGAGATCACGGCGACGATGTCGTCTTCGTCTATACTTTGTTTGCCATACGGAATCATAGGTATAGCCTCAAAAGGCACATAACTCACAGAAGACGCTATAGGTTATAGGATGTATTTTTTAATCTCAATTTTGGGGGATCCAAAATTAATGAGCATGCCATGCACAATTTTTGCAGCACGAAGGTATCCCAATATCTGCGCAACATGTTCAGGAATAATAGCCTTGCACGCTTTCAACTCCACAACTAGAACATCCTCAACAAAAAGATCGGCAAAGTAATCCCCGAGCACGGTTCCATCTTCGTCAAACACTTTCAAGGGATGCTGCTGGACCACTTTAAGTTTAGCCAACCTTAGTCGATGCGCCAATCCGTTCTCGTATACCTTTTCCAAATGTCCATGGCGCAGGTAAACATGCAAATCATACGCTGTCTGCCGAACTTGATCACACAAAGCCAGAACTTCGCTTCCACTACTCATGGTTTTCCTTTTTGCGTCATCTGTGCCTTATGTGGCCAATTCTCTTTCTGCTGCCCACGCACGCGCCTCCGGCAAATCCAGACCGGCGATCATCATAGCGAGGGCGTCATCGGTCAGCCATTGGGTATTGTTATCACTCCCGTAGTAGAAGCCGTCCGGGCAGGGTTCCCCGTTTTTCTCGCTATGCCAGTGTTTTTTCCAATACGACAACGTAGGCGCAATAATGAAATGGTCCTCGAACTGAAGCGTGGCTCGACCGTCATCCAACGGAATCATGACTTCATGCAATTTTTCGCCTGGCCGAATCCCGACATGGACCGTTTTACATTCCGGCGCAATCACACGCACCAGATCGGTCACACGCATGCTTGGAATACGCGGCACCCATATTTCGCCGCCTTTCATGTGATGCAACGCGTTTAAAACCAACGCCGCGCCTTGCTCCAGCGTAATCCAGAAACGGGTCATGCGTTCATCGGTAATAGGCAACACACCTTCTTTGCGTTTGTGCAGGAAAAATGGGATGACACTGCCCCGGCTACCGACGACGTTGCCATAACGAACGACCGAGAAACGAGTCGGATTGTTGCCGCTGTAGCTATTGCCCGACACAAATAATTTATCCGAACACAATTTGGTTGCGCCGTATAGATTAATGGGATTAGCCGCTTTATCCGTGCTTAACGCGACTACATTTTTTACTCCGCGATCTATACAGGCGTTGATGACATTTTCCGCGCCGATAACGTTGGTTTTCACAAACTCGAACGGATTGTATTCAGCCGCGGGTACTTGTTTTAACGCGGACGCGTGAATTACATGGTCCACGCCATCCAGCGCGCGATATAAGCGGTCTTTGTCTCTAACATCACCCAGAAAAAAACGGACGCGCTTCCGATCGTCCGCAGTCAAAGACTGTTCCATTTCAAATTGCTTAAATTCGTCGCGGCTGTAGATCACCACGGTAGCCGAATCGCTACGGTCCAAAATAATACGTGTTAACTGCTTGCCTAACGATCCAGTGCCTCCGGTGATTAAGATGCGCGCATCCTGTAAAGGTTTAACAGATATTTCATCCAGTGAAAGCATATGATCTTCTCCTTATTCGCCAAAGCGTTTGCTAACGTCTATAAACATGCCCATGATGGCGTTGACTCGCTTGGGCTCCCATAACCACACCCGCGATGTAGGCGAGTGAATTAAATCCCACACCACCAACAAACGTCCCGGTTCCACTTCGAGCACATCGCTGTAGCCTGTGGTACCTTCCTGTGGAGAGGAAATTGTAATTTCGGCGCCCCACGATCGTCCGTTATCCGTGCTGATATACAACCGATTGCCCGGGCGTCCTGTAGCGAGAACAAGCCATCCATTGCTTAACAGGCGTAATTTGGGCATGACCCCATTGATAAGCATGCGTTCCGTTTTCCATGTCAACCCGCCGTCTTTGCTGATAGCTTGTAACATTTTAGTGGATGTGCCTCTGCCATTTAAATCTATTTTTGAGCCTGTTCGCATGATGCAAACCAGATCGCCGTTCGCGGCGCGCGCCAAGGCAGGTTCCACGGCTCCCTCTCCTCCCCACGGCGCGTGAATTTTTGTTGCGACGGTTGCATGATAGTTGAAACTGCGCCCTCTGTCCTCGGACCGGAGCAAACACGTGATCATGGGACCTGACGTAGCAACGCGCCCATACCCGGCGACCAGCAACGTTCCATCATCAAGCATGACAGCTTCACCCTCTACATTCACTCGAGGAATTGGCATTTCATCCCAATGAACCTCGCCTTCTTCGGCTTTCCATGTTTTTCCCTGATCGGCGCTTCTCAGCAACATATAGTTTGGCGCGTCACGGCGCACTTGCCATTTTCTTGAAAAGACCACGGACTCGCCGTCCTCAAAATGGGCCGGGCCAAAAAATGCGCCCATGCCAAAACCCGTAAATCGCGTTCCCGATTCGATGGCGACAGAAAGATGATTCGGCTTTTCCGGAAGTTGGTACGGATCGCCTGTGTGCCAATGCAGCCAAGGCCTATCCGCATACACCGGCCAGGAAATCGGGGCACGGCCAGACGTTTTTCCATCGCCCGCAATCCAGTATGTAATGGCTACGCGATCCTCCGATACGCGACACAAGAAAGGATGCGTTGCTGTACCCCATGTGCTTTTTTCCTCCGTCTGCAATATCACAAAAGGGGATCCTTTTTTCACCGACACATTTAACGCGCCCGGCATGAAGGTTGTGCAGCCGGCAAGGGAGAGGAGGAGGATGGATGATAGAATGATGCGGGGCATGGAGGGGGGGGAAGTTATTGGTTATTAGTTATTAGTTATTGGTTATTGGTTATTGGTTATTGGTCCGTCGTCATTCGTCATTCGTCATTCGTCATTCGTCGGTCGTCACACATTTTATTTCGTGACTTTCGGAGTTTTCCTTAGCGATCCCTTTCGCCTTCCAAATGTTCGACATCATCCAAATCCTTGAAGCGCCCTGAGGCTTTCTTGTTTAGAAGCAGATGCTCCTTGGAAATCAGGCACACGGGTTGATTGTCTATGATGGCCTGTATACGAGCTGCATGGCACTCGGCAAAGTCAACCCCGTCTATTTCCGTAAGCACTTCGATAAGCATCGGTGGTACTCCCATCCGAATGATCTTTTCAGGCGTTTGAAAAGTCGCAGGTGAAATAGAACCTTCGGACAGACCAAAAAGCTTGAAGACGGTTATCAAGCGAGATGCGTTTTCGGGTGAAATAGCCACCCATATATCCATATCGGCTGTCGCCCTTGGATAACCATGATAGCCCACGGCATAACCACCAATGAGCAAATAGTCAACCTTGTGATCGGTCAACAACTTCAAGAATTCTTTGAAGTCGTCGGGTAGTATTTGCTCGTCCATACGCTACCAAACGGTTAAGCTGAATAGCTTGAAGTCGCTGTTGCGGTGACCGTGTGGCCCAATATTGATCATCTGTCCGGTCCCGCAATGAAACGACTTCCAAAGAGTTTCGGTCTAGTTTCATAACGGAGCATGGTAATACACATTAACGAGTGCAACAAGTAATTCGTCATTCGTCGGTCGTCACACATTTCATTTTTTGTGTATTTCGTGACTTTCGGAATTTTCTTTTTATAAACGGGTGCAAGTGCTCGCTTTATGCTTTGGATAAATCCCATTCGTAGGGGCAATATACAATGCCTCCGTTCATCAAGTGCCCGAGCGCGTAAGGGCCGTCGGAAGGCACGGCTTTCAGCAGACCCTCCCCGTGGATTTTAAGACGTCCGGCCATGGTGGGTTCCAACAGATAAAGCGCGCCTTCTTCGGTATACACACTGATTTTTACATCATAGACTTTCGGCAGGAAATTCGGATGACAAATACGGCAGGTGATTTCCCCGGGACCCTCAATCCATTCCGGACTCCGGCCGTCAATAATCATGCCCGGCTGAAATACACTTTCTTCCCCATACAATAAATGAAAGTTAAATCGAGGCCGACGCAAACGTTCGTGGGCCGTATAGGTAAGTTTCAATAAAATATCTTCGCCAAACGCATAGCCTTGATCCGCGGGGCTTCCATCTTCCCGTAACATCTCGAAGGTATGCACAGTCAGCACATCGGATTGAGCCAAAAAGTCACCGCGCTGGGTGTTTAGCAATCCCCCCCGCTCGTTGGCTGCTTTTTCGTTTTCGTGTTCGCGGTAGGCGCGGACTACTTCGTCGGTTTCCCCTTCCATTTTGACCATGCCGCGATCCATCCAAATCGTGCGATGACACAACGATTCAATGCGGTACAAACTATGCGAGACCAGCGCAATGGCGATGTCGCTTTCGCGCAGCTTGTTAATATGTTGAATGCATTGCCGTTGAAAAGCTTGATCACCAACCGCGAGAATTTCGTCAATCAACAGGATATCCGGTTCGAGATGCGCGAGCACCGAAAATCCGAGACGGACCAGCATGCCGGAGCTGTAGAATTTGATCGGCATGTCAATGAACTCGCCCACCCCGGAAAACGCCACAATGCTGTCGTATTTGGCATTGATTTGCTGATTAGTCATGCCGCGGATGGCGCCGGAAATATAGATATTCTCGCGCCCGCTTAGCATTTCATGAAACCCGGCGCCGACTTCGAGCAGCGCGGATAATTCCCCACGCATCTCAATACGCCCTTCGGTGGGGCCATAGATGCCGGAAAGGAGTTTAAAAACCGTGCTTTTACCTGCCCCGTTGTGGCCAATGATGCCAAGACATTCGCCACGCCGGATTTCGAACGAAACATCTTTTAGCGCCCAGAATTCGGTGGCGCGCAAGGGTGATTCTCGTCGTTCGTCCGTCGTCGTTCGTCCGTCGTCGGTCGTTAGGCGGGCGGAGAAATTTTCGGAGCGGTAGCGGTGCGGGATGAGCGTGGCGCGGGCGATATCAATCAAGCCATATGTCATCGCGCGTTTGAGGGAACGGGCAAATTTTTTGCTGACGTGATTAACGCTAACTAAAGGTTGAGTTGTCATGCTTTCGTCTTTTGTCTTTCGTCCTTCGTCGTTCGTCGTTCGTCTATTTGCGGCAGCTTTTCAGGTATTTAATTAACGCTCCCGTTTTTCGGTGCGTTTTGTCTGCAAGTTCATGAATGGAGTCAAATTCATCTTGATTGATGAACTTTCTGTCCAAGGCACGATACAACTGGCTTTTCACTTCAGAAGATGAACGCTGAGCGTAACTCAGAAATCGTATAAATTCCGGATCTGTACCGCTATCAAAACCTTCCGCAATATTGTCCATGACCGATCCAGATGAGCGATCAATTTGATCGCGCAACGCAAAGGACTTTGTAAAATCTCCCTTGTTTATCACTTCATAAACAGCGCCGCATAATGTGCGAGCTACTTGCCACGCTTCGACGTCCTCAAACCGATTTATCTTCATGAGCTATTCTATCTCACGAAAATAAAAAACGACAGACGAACGACGAAAGACGACGGACGAATGACCAAAGGACAACTACAACCTCTCCGCCACCAGCGGTTCGCAGATATGGAACAAGCGCCAGCCGATTGCTAGAATGAGGAATGCCAAAATGGAGGAAGCGACATATCCGGTCGTCCATTCAAACGTGCCGTAATGCATGAGGTCGCGTGCGGTGTTGATGAAATGCGAAACGGGATTAAGCACATGCACCCAATACAGGAATTGCTGTGACGAGGAATGCGCGTCCGCCAGATCAGGCGTTGGGAAAATAGCCGGAACAATAAACATGCCAAACTGAAAAACAAATTCCACTACGCGGCTCATATCATGCATCATGGTGTTGATCGGAGCAAAAAGAAGCCCGAATCCAAACGCCATGGCCACAAGCGGCAACAACACGATAGGCACTAACACGATTTTCCAACTGGGCATATAAAGGAAAAGCACAAAAGTGAACAGGATCACCAGCACACGAACCAATAAACTGATCATAGCGCTTCCCACGGCGCTTAGCGCAAGCACTTCACGCGGAAAATAGACTTTGGATACCAGATTTCCACCACTGGCCACGCTGGCCATGGATGAACTGAGAAACTGGGTAAAAGCGCCCCAGATGGTAATGCCCACTAACGCAAACAACGCATAAGGCATCGCGTCTTCGTCCACAGGAACATTTACCACATTGGCTTTGCGCAATAGCGAAAACACTATAGTAACGGCCACAGGCGGCAGTATAATCCAAAAGTAACCCAGAAAGGATTGCCGGAATTGCGCCGCAAAATTCCGGCGCACCAACCGCCCCGTTAATTCACGGAACTCATACAACTCCTTAAACATGACATGCCAGGCATGCAAGCTCAGGCGGTCGCGGTTACTGCTGTCGTAGATGGTGGTGTGAAGTTCTTTCGTCATTCGTCGGTCGTCTTTCGTCATTCGTCGGTCGTCAGTTTATGAAGAGGTGCGGGCGGTAGCGAGTGCGCCTGGTGGCGGCGAAGCGGGCGTATACGCGTAATCGGATATTCCCAATCGCGCGTCACGTTCGGCGCGGGCTAGTGGCCACAAGGCAGAGGCAGCTCCAACAAGAATAAACATAAGCGGATTCCAGGGCATAGTGGAAAACTGTCCGCCCACAAAAATGGTCATCGCCTGCAGCTTGAAAGTCCAACCCATATCGCTAAGCGCGGGCCACCAGGATCTTGCTACCCATTCCGACCTCAAACCTCCGAAAAACAGTGTCACCAATAACGCATAATACAAGCCAATCCCTATAAAGCCCATTTGCTTACCGGCCATTAACATCTCGTTGTGGACCATGCCTGTGGCGTGTTTAAAATCATCGGCAAATAACGATTCATCAGGATTCATCCCAATACCAAACAACGGATACTGCTTGACCAACGCCCACGTATCGCGATTCTTCAACCGGCGTTCCGCCGCGCTGTGCTCGTCCATATCGGTTACCGCATCTAAGTTAATTTCCTCGTTGCTTAAAAAAGATCGGATCGAATCCGGTATAGTTTTAAAACGCTCAATATTTAACTGCCCGGTCATGGAAAAAATAACACTCGCAGCTATAGCGATAACCACCAGCGAAAAAATCTGTTTGCGGGCATAGCGCCAGATAAGGAATACCCCCATAAAAGCCAGCACGACAATCCCGGTACGGCTACCGGTATTAAAGACACTGTACAAAGCCACGAAAGCGCCGAAAAGATAAGCGTATTTTAACTTCTTATTTTGGGTCTGGTGATAGAAATACAAATACACAGGGATAATCAACCCAAGTAGATACGCAAATGCATTGGGGTTCTCCACCAGCGATACACCGGGTCCCATGATGCGGTCGCCGCCACCGTATGTTGATCCTGCCGCGGCAAGCCGAATCCCGGCTTTTAACCACCAGATCGTGGAAAGCAACAACGTGGCCTGCACCGCCCACACCCGCTGGACAGATGTGCACATAGCCTCGGTAAGAATCATGACAATGCATGATTTAACCAGCGTATCAATCCACGGATTCCACGCGGTGTTGGGTTGTAACGCGCCGAAATATTGAGCAATCACCCCGAACACCAGCAAAGCAAATCCGATGATAGTCGCCGGCCCCATACGCAAAATAGGCCGGTTCTCGGTCATACACGCAAGCACATGCAACCCCACTGCGATCATAATGCTCAAGTTCGCAATACGGAAAGGATGCAGGAATACAAAGCGATTCTGCGGTTGCGTCAGCAGAATCGCCATGTAATACAGCAGGAATAAAAAAGCAAAACGAGAGGCCATGGAATGCTGAAAGTAAGAGGTTAGAAGTTGGAAGTTAGAAGTAAAAAGTAAGAAGTGGGAAGTAGGATGTGAAAGTTATAGATTAATGAAGTGAAACAGCATAAAGAGCAATGGTCAAATGAATGTGTTTTAGGCTTGAATAAATGAATTTGTGACGAAGCTAAAGTGACTTCCGACTTCCGACTTCCGACTTCCGACTTCCGACTTCCGACTTCCAAAACAGACTTCGTCCCGGTCAATTCCCCTTCGAGGAATCTACAGCTTCATTTTCTTATTTCGTTCAAGCATTCTTTGGAATGCGATTGTTACAACATTTTCCGTACGAGCGGATTATTCAGCAAACGACTGATATTGGCGCGCAAACGTTCGGCTTCGCGCAATTGCTCTTTTAAAAAACGACTTTTTTCTGGAGGAATCCCGTGATCCTCGAGTTGCGCGGCGCTGCGTTCGATTTGGCGTTTAGCCGATTCAAGCTTTTTATTAAACGAAGGCAATAATCCATTTTTTATAATCGCGCGAAAATCCTGTTCGGCAGCATAGTAATCTTTGCGATCCCCTTTTTGCCATACACGGTGCACGGCACCCCACGACTGCAACTGGCGGCAGGCAATACTGACACTGGCTTTGCTTACACCCAACCGTTCCGCGATCATATCCAAACACGCGGGTTCCGGCGATAAATAAAGCAGGGCATAAATCTGACCAAATAAACGGTTCAAGCCGAAGGACTGCACCGTGCGCCCCCCGGCTTCAATCATTTCCCATTCGGCTGCATGAAGATCGTTCATATAGATATCGTTTAGAATGTTTTAAACGATCGCAACAAAAGAAGGTTTGGTCAAGCTTGATCTTTTGGTATCGCGGGATGCGTCTTCAATGCACGCCCCCATCATAGAACTTCTTTTTACCTTATATTAGGCCTGCCGGTGCAACCTCTTCAGAAATGCATTCCACGTCACGACACCGTGCCAATAGGCTGCATAAAAAGCCGGATGGAACGGATGCGGTCGCCAACGCGGCAGTGTGCCATTTAAATGCTGGAAATACTCGCGCACCAGACGATGCTGATGCCCAGGATCACAATACCCCCGCAACTTCTCCAATTGATCAAAAAGGTAACACCGGTTAATTGCATGTAGTTGCGGTAAAAATTCCGGCAACGCCCCTATAGCCTCCAAGCGCTCATGCAAGGTGCGCATCGCCGCTAAACGGGAGAACTCCCACTTGGGTACGCGCGACATAGAACGGGACGAAATGGAGTAGCGATATAACGGTTTCGCTACTTTGGCCATGCGCGGCGTGTTAATCAACAGCGGAACCATTGTCGGAATGTCTTCCATCGGCGCGCATTCCTTCGGAGCAAAATCCAAGCGAGGCCGGACATACTCGGTACGGTAGATTTTTCCCCAAAAAAAGACAGGAACGGATAACAGTAAGCCGGGCGTTTTGCGAATGGGTAGCTCGTCCCGCGCAAAAGCTTCTCCCTCCCCGCCGTACGACACTTGCCGCTCAACGCCATCGTAGACGCAAAGGTACGGACAAAACACCACATCGGCATCATACCGCACCGCCGCATCCAACATCTCCTCGGCGAAAGTCGGTTCCCATGCGTCATCGGCGTCCAAAAAAGCAAAATAGGGCGTATCAACAACCCGCAAAGCAGCTTGGCGAGCGGCATTGGCTCCCCCGTGGGGAAGCTGGAGCGCCCGCACGTTATCCAACCGCGCCGCCGCATCGGCAATCTCTGCTGTATCGTCCGTAGATCCATCATTGGCAATCAGAATGCGAACCGGCTGCGTCTGTGCATGCAGCGATTGAAGAGACGCGGGTAAATCCTTGGCCGCGTTGTAGGCCGGCACGATAACCGTCAATGAAGGTGTTTTCAACATGGATCAAATGTATATCATCCCTCATGGCTAATGTCCATTTGGTCCGGAAAGTACGCCATTCAAATCCTGTATATTTAAACCGCAAAACAGTGCTTGCAGTCAAAAAAAAATAAGGTGAATCTATCTCATCCAGAACCAAGCCGTGAAGTTATATATGGGATAAACATCGTCTCTGTTAAACACCATTGTGAAAGAGAATCATTGTGCGCACTATAAAAAAAATCCTAAAATCATTGAGCGTACTATTGCCATCGCGGCGCTGCGAATTGCTCCTCTACGAGGTCCTAGCCGTACTTGAGCGCAATGCCGTGCGAACAAACCAAATCCTTCTCTCTCAACGCGCTCCGGACTTTGTTTTCGAGCTTACGAGCGGCCCCAAAATGTGTAATGGCAAAGTTGCGAAAATATATGCGCCCGACGCGGGTGCGGACTATATTCAAACCATTATCGCAACGCGACACAATTTCTTTTCGATCGAGGCTTTGGAGCGTACCCGTAAATGGGTAAAACCTGATTCACATATTCTAGATATTGGAGGTAATATAGGCAATCATTCTATATTCTGGGCAGGGGTTGTCGGGACCGCACGGATCTATAATTTTGAGCCGATGGCATCCACATTTGCAATACAGGCCAAAAATATGGCGATTAACGAACTCGAACACATCGTTAAAACGTACCCTTGGGCTCTCGGCGAAAAATCTGGCCGTGGTCGTATTTCACTCCCTGATGCACAAAATATGGGCAGTGTACAAATTCTGGAAGCTATAGATGGCGAGTGCACCATGGAATCGCTTGATGCACTTTTGGAAGCTGGCACCTTTCGTGAGTCTCCCAGTATATCGTTTGTCAAAATTGATGTGGAAGGTTTTGAATCAGGAGTTCTGCGCGGAGGCGCAAAATTTTTCACGCACTACAAACCTCTAATTCTGGTTGAAATTTTTGATAGGAACAAAGGAGAGGTGTTTTCAATCCTCGAGTCTTTCGGCTATCGGTTACTCGAAAAGCCCGAAGCGCACGACTATTTGTTCGCGCATAAGTCCGTAGAAGTTTAAGAATCGGGACAGAACAGATAGTCTGTGCTTATCTCAGAGCCCGTCCATAGCTCAAATTGCTTTTGATTCCAATATTTTATTGAATAGCCATGCTTTTTCATCCGGTCAAAAAGCAAGCGAGCCGGGGATTCTTTATGAGCCGGGTTCTCGTTAATTTCCACGAGCCATGTCGGACGATGATTTGTTAAAAGCTTTTCCGCTCCTTGCAGCAACGCCCATTCGTGGCCTTCGACATCCACTTTCACAAAATCCACGCGCTCCAGACCTGCTTCGTCCACGACTTCATCCAACGTGCGGACTTCGATGCGAACTCGCCGTCCAACGCCGGGAGCGGAAGCGTCGGCCACAATCCGGGATTCGTAAAAATTCTCCGTGCCTGAGGCGTCCGTTGGAATTTCCATTTCAAACGACCCGGGGGCAGACGACAGGCCGACGGGATACGTAGTAACGTTTTTTAGTCCGAGCCGGGCGACGGTACGGGACAACAGATCGTAGGTGTCAGGAACCGGCTCAAAAGACAAGACGCGGCCTTCCGGTCCGACATAATCGGAAAAACGGGCGGTTAGGTATCCGATGTTGGCGCCGGCATCTATGACTGTCCCCCCACGCGGAATACACGTGCGAATGGCGTCCGCATACGGCCAATCCGCGTCCGTAAAACGCGCGGCCACGCGTGGCGCATGCCAGCGGCGCAACTGCCGCACCCATGCGCGCGGGAGCAACGGGAGAATTTTTTTTAGCATTATGTTCATGGTGGAGGAATTGTAAGTAAGAAGTGGAAAGTAAGAAGTAAAAAGTAAGAAGTAGGAAGTTGGAAGTGGGAAGTTATAGATTAATCAAGTGAAACAGTATAAAGGAAGATGGTTAAATGCATGTGTTTTAGACTTGAAAAAATGAATTTGTCACGATGCTAAAGTGACTTCTGACTTCTGACTTCTGACTTCTGACTTCTGACTTCTGACTTCTGACTTCTGACTTCTGACTTCTGACTTCTGACTTCTGACTTCTGACTTCTGACTTCTGACTTCTGACTTCTGAC
>Ga0081528_100143_pt1 | contig 53333 bp, 47 predicted proteins | sample HotLakmasection4_FD_71011 | JGI IMG/M metagenome (GOLD analysis project Ga0081528, IMG submission 71011) | Hypersaline microbial mat communities from Hot Lake, Washington, USA - Section #4 (SPADES assembly) (version 2) | ecosystem: Environmental > Aquatic > Non-marine Saline and Alkaline >...
AGGTTATAAATTTTCCCAAACAGCGGGGGCCCCCTCACAACAATTGGGGAATGAATTCCCGTCATTTTTTCCGCCACCGTATCTACACTTTCGGCGTAGTAGATTTCTGCGCCGCCCACCATCATCGCGTAATACCCCGCCGTTCTTTCGAAAGAATGGCAGAGGGGCAGGAACGACAGCACCCGGTCTTCTTCACCAATATCGATCGCCTCGTGCGCCGATTTAATATTGCTTACAATATTGCGATGGGTGAGCATGGCTCCTTTTGGCTTGCCGGTTGTTCCGGAAGTGTAAATCAGAGTAGATACATCCTCGGGTACTACAGATGAAGATCGCTTTTTGAGCTCTTTAGTGTGTTTCTGCTCTGCTTTCAGTCCCGAGGCGCAAACCGTATCGAACAGTTTTACATAGTCGTGCTTCAGGTATTTCTCCACTTTTGGCTCATCAAAAGCCACAACAGATTTAAGGTCAGGACAGTTGTCAAATACCTGAATAGCCTTTTTAAGCTGTATTCCCGTTGACACAAAAAAGAGTTTGGATTCAGAATCCTGTAATATATACTCACACTGATTCGGAGGAAGAGTAGTGTAAAGAGAAACGTTTATGGCCCCCACCATCTGTATAGCCAGATCCACAACGGCCCATTCATACCTGTTTTCACTAAGTATCGCCACCCGGTCTCCTTTTTCAATATCATTATCGATAAGATAGCTCGCAACAGCCGTTACATCTTCCTTTACCGTATCCCAGGTAATTGTCTTATACTCTTCAGTTGGAGACGGTTTATATGCAAAAGCTGTTTTAGCAGAATTTTTGTATTTTTTTGCGAGATTCAGGTAAAGTTCGGGCAGAGTTTCGAATGCAACGAGCGTAGGCATATATCAACAGTTTTATTTTAACAGATTGACTTAAGATAAAATTTTAACTCAAATTTAATAGAGTATAGATTTTCTTTTTTATTATGTGTTTTTGAACGCTAATAATCTCTATCTGATTCCGTTAAAAAGTATCAAACAAAATATATTTATTCAGAAACTATGGCACATCAGGCCGAAGAAGAAACCATTCAACTGGTTAAGGAAATATTCAGAACGTATCTAAAAGAAAAAAATCAGCGGCAGACTCCCGAGCGTTTTATGGTGCTCGAGGAAATTTACCGCTCAGACGGCCATTTTGATGCCGACGACATCTTTTTCAATATGAAAAATTCCGGCACAAGAGTATCCCGTGCCACCGTTTATAATACGTTAGACCTGTTGATAGAGTGCGGACTGGTTCAGAGGCAGCAGTTTGGGAAAAATCAGTACTACTACGAGCGCTCGTATGCTTATCAGCAGCACGACCACATGATCTGCAAAGAGTGCGGCGTAGTTATTGAGTTCTGCGATCCCCGGATTCTTGAAATTCAGAGCCTGATGGAGAAGATTCACGACTTTAACGTAGACGGACACTCCCTGCACCTTTTTGGAACCTGCAAGGATAAAGAGGCCTGCAACCGCAGAAAAAAAAGCGGCGATAAAATTAAAACGATGAACGACTAAGTTTACTTTTTCGGGTTGATTCGTTCTGAAGCCGGCCCGGTTTGTTCTAACCGACCCTGGAATCTTTGATAAACTTACGGGCGGCCCAGCGGCTGCCGAACCATCCGAGAATAATGCCCAGGAGTATAGTGCCGCCGGTTAGAAAATACCAGCTGCCAAATGGCCAGGAGAGCACTCCGATCTGGGGAATAAACTCCGGAATCACCCATTTAAATAAAATGAAGACTGTAGCAGAGGCTGCAAGCCCGCCAATTAACCCCTGTAAAATTCCCTCAACCAAAAATGGCCTCCTGATAAATCCGTTGGTAGCCCCCACAAGCTTCATCGCCTGTATCAGATCGCGTTTGGCATAAATAGTGAGGCGAATGGTGTTGAACACCAGTATAATTGCAACAAACAGAATAAACAGGCCAACACCGGCGCCTGCGAGAATCATGGTATCGGTTCTCTCCTCTATCATCTGAAGAAGCGACAGGTTAAAGCGAACTTCATCAACCTGCTCAAGCGGGCGAATGGTTTGAACAACCGAATCAATCTGGGCTACGCTCAGCTCATCAGACATCGTCAATTTATAAGATGCCGGCAAAAAATTGAGCTGTGCAATCGATTCTGCCCCAAATCCGAACTCCTGCTGAAAAATAGCAGCTGCACTGTCGGCAGAAATATACTCCAGGCCGGCAACTTCTTCTTTTTCCAGTATTTCATCGCCAAAACTGCGGTGCACCGACTCGTCGGCCGCAGCGAGAAATACTTCTACTTCAACCTGCTGGCGAATCACATTACTGAGCTCATAGATGTTATACCCAATCCGAAAAAGAACAGCGATTAGCAGAACGGCAATGAATAGTGAAAACATAGATGTAAACGCTGCCAGTTTTGCCCGGGTTAGTCCGGCAACACCTTCTTTTAGTACGTAACCAATGCTCATTATCTTTTTCAGTTAATTTGTGAACAAAACACGGATGCCAAACTTAAAGCGCCGTTCCGGCATGGGATATCCAACCGTTTCAAAGTAGCCCAGTTGTTCCGCCCGGTCAAGAACATTTTCCCAGGCAAGCAACATCATAAACCAGCGAATTCGTGCAGAAATTTCAGCGTCCATTCGGTAGTGAGAGGGATTCAGCAGCTCTTGTGTTCCATGCTGCCACCGGTTCAAAGGGGTAATAAATTGAGCTGCGCTATATGCACCCGGTGTAAAGTGGCCAACAACTCCTGCCTTCACAAACGCGGCCCTGTCGAAAACGTAATTTTTCCAGAACAGGCGGCTTTTCAGCCATATTCTATCTCCCGAGCTATTAAGCTGCCGGTTCAAAGGTAATTCGCTGTCTGATGAATACGTGTGTATCTGCCCCGACACTTCCCCTTCGAACCTCCTGGAGTTGAAAGCCAGCCAGCTGGTTGCGCTTGTAGTTGTGTAGGCATCAATCGCAGTGAATTCGCTTTCAGCATTAAGGAAGGGTGCACCTTCGCTTTCCCGAAGGTCTCCTCTCACACCAAGTGTAAAATATTTACCGAGTCCAAATTCCGCACCGGCACCATAATGCGTTATTTCCTCATTCGGCAAATCAGCATTTCCTGTGTACTCCAAAGATTGCCAGTACAGCGCCTGTATATCGGGGGCGAGACTGGCCGCTCCCCCATAAATGCTCAACTGCAGAAATCGGGCAGGCCGAAGCACTGTTTTGAAAGAGAGTGACGATGTTTCGCGCCCGTCACTTACTCTTTCGGTGGATGCAGTTGCCATCAGATCTAAAAAACCGGCTAACTTTTGCTCATAATCGAGAGTCATTTGAGAACCCGCCCATGTGGTTTCATTAAGATTCTCACCGTGTTTCTCATTCATCAGGTAAAATCGTCCGGTGCCGGTAAACTCTGCATCCCCCGCCCGCAAACGGTGCTGAGAAAAAAGTTCTGCGTTTCGAAATGATGTGTCCAGGGAATCGGCAGAATAGGTGAGATCCCATTTATGCGTTTGGAAATGAAGGCCAATTTTTGAACGTACCGTCTCCGTTGTATCGGCACGGTGATGCAGCTGAACATAAATATCGGATGATGCCTGTTTTGAGTCGGCACCGCTCTCGAGCGGAGATTCAATAAAGCGGTTAAATGCAAACAGTTCAGGGTTGGTAACTGCATATCCAAAAGATTCCTCTCTATCCATAGAGTTATTAATAAATCCGGCCTTTAGCATCCACGGATCAGATATCTGATGATACACCCTCACCATAGCCTGCATCCCCTGTACATTGCTGCGCCGGTAGCCGCCGCCGTCCCTGCGGTCCCAAAAAGAAAATTCCACATTGGTGTCTTTTCTGAAATTCTGGGCAAATGAAAATTCCAGGCTTCTGTTGTTAAACTTGCTCTCGTCAAAATTAAGGTAAGTTCGGGGTTCTATCAGGTAGTGGTCTCGCAGTCGCACTTTGGCAGAGTACTTGCTTCCAAAGTCAGACGCGACTAGCTCTTCTATTTTGTGAACGACCAGCCTGTTCCAGTTTGCATGCCCGGTAAGAGGCGTATTTATTCTCATATCTTCCATTTGCAAATCGAAATGGCGCGACTCGTATGCGTAAAGCTCTATTCCGTCCATTCTGCCCACGGTTCCAAGCCTGTAGGTTACCGCTCCTCTCTCCCTGTAAAACCTATCAGCCATATTCACGTAATTCAGCCAGCGGAGTGTGCTGTCTGTCTCCACAGTCTGGAGGGTGGCAGGAGTATCGTACTTCCAGATATGAACGGTATCAGGAACCTCTTGCGTGGGAGCCTCTTCCTGCTCCTGTAAAACCGGTGTGAAGGTGGAGAACTCCGGAAGTCGCGGTGTGGGTGGAGTTAAGCGCTCCTTGAGCAGTGAATCTGCGGGTGTGTTTACCGGAATCGTATCCTGCGCAGCTGTAAAAGGGAGTGTGCCTGCAGACAAAAATAGCGATAAAATGAGCCCTGTTACAGAAATCACGGCTTGATGGGTTTTAAATTATAGGGTATACCGTTAATTCCCAGCAGTTTTCTCCGAACGGTTTCCAACACCAGTGCTACTGTTCTTTTTTTATTAATTAGCCTGTCTTCCGTAAATACAGTTTTAAGTGCAAAATGATTGCCATTAATCCAGAATCCCATATAGACCAGGCCAACCGGTTTCTCGTCTGTTCCACCGCCGGGTCCTGCTATGCCGGTTGTGGCCACACCAATGTCTGCATCATACAAACTGGCGACATTCTTCGCCATCTGCAGAGCCACTTGTGAACTAACTGCACCATACTTATCAATATCGTTGGCCGAAACCCCCAGAATATTCACTTTACCTTTGTTGGAATAGGTAACAGCGCCGCCATTCATATACCGGCTGCATCCGGGAATATTGGTAATCCGGTTTGCAAGCAATCCACCCGTGCAGCTTTCGGCCGTTGCAATACTCTTTTTCTGATCGGCAAGAATCTTCCCAATAACCTCTTCGAGCCTGGTATTTTTTCCTTTACCGTAAATGAATTCTCCAGCCCGCTCATTTACCAATTTTTTTAAATCCCTCAGCTTATCTGCAGCCCTGTTCTCATCTTTGCCGCTGGCACTTATCCTGATTGTTACGCCACCGGGGCCCGGGAGGTAAGCAACACCTACTCCGTTATTTACAAACTTATCAAGATCGCCAACCTGCTCACTGAGTGTACTTTCCGGAATTCCGGCGGTCTTAAAATACTCTGTTACCCATACATCAAGCCCGGTAAATCTTTTCCTGATTTGCTCCTGCACTTCATTTTCGAGCAGATACTCCATTTCGTATGGCACTCCCGGCAATACCGCTAGAGAGTGTCCATCGCGGCTGAACCACATTCCCGGTGCCGTTCCCTTTTTGTTGAAGAGCACTTCGCATCTATCCGGTACCATAGCCTGTTCGCGGTTGGCCGGACTCATCACAAAACCACGCTTTTCAAAAATTTCCTCAATATGAGACAGAACACGGGTGTCGGTTACCATTTGGCCCCCAAACAGATCAAAGACCACTTTTTTTGTAATATCGTCGTGGGTTGGGCCCAGCCCCCCGGTTACAATGGTCAAATCGGCCCGCAGCAGCGAATCAGAAATTTCGCGGCGCAGCGGTTTATAGAGATCAGGCAGGGTAACCACCCGGATCACATCAAACCCTTGGCCGGTAAGAAAACTTCCAATTTTTGAAGCGTTGGTGTTAATGGTATCACCAATTAACAGTTCGTTCCCGATCGAAATGATATGTGCTTGTTTCATAGGCAGGAAAATACTGCTTTACCATCCATACATAAAGTTCTGATTTGGAAAATGCTGATTTTAAAATCTGTTCTTTTCAAAATTCTGCTCCTCACCACTTTTTTTCATAACTTAATTTTCTGCCGAAAATTTTTGAAATGATCTGATTTCTGCTCAATTGGGTATTTACAGACATCGCTCAACAAATTGATTCATACTGTCGGTGATAGAACGGGAAATGTAATGAAATCGAAACAACGTGGATAAAATCCCAAATCTACTTAGCAGCCTTAGGCTTCTTATGGCTCCTCTGTTCCTATTCCTTTTTATACAGGAGGACCTTCTTTTAAGGGGAATCAGCCTTATCGTATTTGCAGTTGCCGCAATTACAGACGCCGTTGACGGTTACCTTGCCCGTAAATATGATGTGGAAAGTGAAGTGGGAATTTTTCTTGATCCCCTGGCAGATAAATTTCTTACTTTTGCCGGTTTTGTTTGCCTGCCCTTTCTGGATCCGTCTCAGTTTCCCTGGTGGGCTGTTATTTTGATTGTGCTCAGAGATGTGGCCATTACGCTGCTGCGAATTTATACCAAACGAAAAAACATCACTCTGGAAACAAGGAACACTGCAAAAGTAAAAACGGCGATACAGATGGCATTTTTGTACATCACGCTGCTAACGGGATTTCTGCTTCTTTTTGGCGGATCGTTTGGGGAATCAATTCAGTCTGTATTCAGCACAAATATCTTTTACTGGGGCATGATGATTGTTACCGCCATCACCGTTTACTCGGGAATAGAATATATCGTCGTAAACAGAAAAATACTGGGATCTGAACCAACATCATGAACTCATTAAAGCTGGCGCTTGGCACGCTTTTTGGCATTGGCCGGCTGCCGGTTGCTCCGGGCACCTGGGGCAGTCTGGCTACGCTGCCTGTTGTTTTTTTTGCAGGATGGTATGCAGGAAATTACGCGATTGCAGCATTAATCATCATCAGCTGTTTACTATCACTCTGGTGTGCACCTGCTGCCGAAAAAAAGTACGGCAAAGATCCCTCTCAGTTTATTCTTGATGAACTCGCCGGACAATCCGTCGTTTTTCTCCTGGCTGATTTTACTGCTCCCTCTCTTCAGGTATCCATGGTTTTGTTGTCCGGTTTTATCCTCTTTCGCGTCTTCGACATTATGAAACCATTAGGCATTAACGCACTGCAGAAGTTGCCCGGAAAATTTGGTATATTAGCCGACGATATTCTCGCAGGTATATATGCATTAGTGCTTCTCGAATTAGGTACAACACTCATTTTGAACCTTGTGTAGAAATTCGTTTATAGTAAAATAAAATGTAATGTGACCTTAAACGCCGAATATACGGGCATGAAAGCCGGTTTTTGTGCGTTTGAATAGAAACCAGAAAGTTTGAATAAATGATACTCGATAAACAATACTCCAGAGAGCTTGCAAAATCACTATTGGAAATTAATGCCGTAATTTTGCGGCCGAATGAACCTTTTACGTGGGCATCGGGCTGGAACTCTCCTATTTACTGCGATAACCGGTTAACATTGCGCTATCCGGAAATCCGAACATCCATTTGCAACGCCTTCATCAAAATCATTGAAGAAAAATATAGCGATGTGGCGGTTATTACCGGCACCGCTACCGCAGGCATCCCTCACGCAGCATGGGTCGCACAGCGCCTTAACAAACCGATGGCCTATGTGCGGGCCAAAGCCAAAGCATACGGGCTTGGCAACCAGATCGAAGGCGGTGTGGATAAAGGCCAGTCCACACTTGTTATTGAAGATCTTATCTCTACAGGTGGCTCGGTAATGTCTGTAGTGGACGCCCTGCAATTTGTTGGTGCCAACGTGGAAGCTGTCTTGAGTATATTTACCTATGGGTTCGACAAATCGATACAGCAATTCCGCGATAAAAATATACCCCTGTATACGCTAACCGACTACACCACGTTGACGGAAGTAGCCCTCGAAATGGGGACCATTAAGAAATCTGATATTGAACTTTTAAACGATTGGAGAAGATCGCCTGATACATGGCCAAATTAAACTCTCCCGCTATGGAGCTGGCAGCTGCAGTTTCTGCGGCCACGCTTACAACAAGCCGCAAACTGAGCCGCAACTTCAGTTACTACAGAAGTGAAAACCTGAACGATCTCCGGCACGCCCGCGAATCTTTGATAAACGTTTGCAACACCCTTCGTATGGACCTTTTCGGGCTCCAGAACCTTTTCCTGGATCACCCCGAAACCGCCACACCCTTTATGGTAACTCTTGCCGGTGACATTCACGACTCCTTTGAGAATCTGCACAGAAATCTTCTTTTTTACGATGCGGACAGAATCGAACTGTTAATTCCAAAGATTGACCGTGAACGATCTTACTGGAACAGATTCACCAACCATCATTTTTATAATGAGGGCATATCAGAACATATTGATGCATCCACTTTACCGGCCATTTCACACATAAAAGAAGAAATTTTAACTTTTCCCGAATGGCCCGATACCGGCCTTTAAACGCTTAAATCCTATACATAATAAGTTTATGAAGTACACCTATCCACTGCTTTTTTTATCAATTCTACTGTTTACGGGCTGTCTCGACTCTCCGAGTAACCCAAACTGCCAGGAAGTAGATGAGTCCGCTTTTCTTGAAGAAAATGCTGCACGCGAAGGCGTAGTCGTAACATCAACCGGCTTGCAGTACGAAATTATTGAAGAGGGCGACGGTGACCTGCCATCGCTCGGACAGGTTGTGTTTACCAACTACAGGGGGACAACCATTAACGGAGCTGAGTTCATAGACAGCAACGGAACCGATTACTTTCCTCTCAACAACACCATATTACCGGGCATTTCAGACGGTCTTACGCGCATGAGCGAGGGATCCACCTACCGGCTGGTAATTCCTCCGGAGCTGGGCTATGGTGATAATCCGCCCCAGGGCACACCGGTAAACTGCGGTTCCGTTCTCATTTTTGATATGACGCTGGAATCCTTTCTTCGCGATCCTGATTTCTTCCTCGCTGATAATGCTCTGAATGATGACATCACGGAGACCGATAGCGGACTGCAATACCGGGTTCTGGAAGAGGGAGATGGCGGAGATACGCCCGGTCAGTCCAGTCGTGTGGAAGTAAACTATGAAGGCACCTTTACGAACGGGTTTGAATTCGACAGTTCACCCAGCGGTGAGACCGTGGTTTTTAATACTTCCGGCGTTATTAGTGGTTTTTCAGAAGGTCTGCAGCTAATGACCGAAGGTGCTAAGTATGAATTATTTCTCCCTCCCTCCATTGGATATGGTGAAAATGGATCAGCACCGGTTATACCTCCAAATGTTGTTCTAAGGTTCGAAGTAGAACTGGTGAGTATCGTTGAATAGTCAAAATTGAGGTTGCCAAATAAGATGCAGAACGATTTTAGCTAAAAGTTTCTTCTGTACCCTAAAAGCAACCTTTTTTTATGCGACATCCATTTCCGGTTTTCTCTTTTTTTGTTCTGATGGGCTCTTTGCTTTTTCTGGGGAGCTGCAGCGATAATCCGGGTACTTCACCCGAAACAGCTCCTGAGGAACAACCTTCTGAACCGGAAACCTCCGGTACTTTCGGAGGCAGCGGCGACGACATCGGCAAATCGATCACCGGAACTGCTGATGGCGGACTATTTATCTCCGGCACTACAACATCGGTAAATGGAGATTTTGAAAATTTAAGCCGCGGTAACCGGGATGTTTTTGCAATTAAATTATCGCAGTCCGGATCACTCTCATATATAAACACCTATGGCGGCACCAACAGCGACTGGGCCATGGACTCTGCCGAAGACTCTCAGGGTAATCTCTATATCACGGGCTATAGCCGATCCAATGATCAGCAGTTTGCCGGACAAAACCGGGGTGAAAACGATCTTTTTCTGATGAAAATTACTTTTGACGGATCCCTTGCCTGGGCCAGAACTTTCGGTGGAAGCGATGAAGATTATGGATATGCGCTGCAGATCATCAACGGGCAAATCTATATAGCCGGTACCACCCGTTCTTCAGATCTGGATGGTTCAGATAAAACCGGGACAGACAAGGATATTCTGCTCCTTAAAACAGATTTGGATGGAGAACCGGAATGGATTCGAACTTTTGGCAGCTCAGGCAACGACGAGGCGCTGAGTATTACACAAAATGCATCAGGAAATATTGTACTGGCCGGCTCATTTGAAGCGGGAGACGGACTCTTCAGCGGTGCTTTGCCCGGCTTATTTGGGGCATTCGCTGTTGAACTGGATACCAGTGGCGCTATTCAAAGGGTGGGCACATTCAGCGGATCAGGAACCGATATTGGACAGTCAATTTATACCACAGCGGATAACGGTTATATCATCGGGGGTGAGTCGGACTCTGCTGACGGAAATTTCAGCACTTTTGATGCAGGCAGTAAAAACGGGTTCCTGATAAAACTGGATGAAAATTTTGACCCGGTCTGGACTCTTTCTGCAGGCGGGGAAGAAAATGACGAAATTCACTCCGTATTTCCGGCAGGTGAAAACCTGTGGGCGGCTGTGGGCGAAACGCGTTCCGGAGATTTTTTATCAGAAACACCTGCTTATGAAGGGCTTAATGCCTTTTTAATCTTATTCGATTCAAACGGAAATATTCAGGAGAAACTGGTATTTGGAGGCAGCAGATCCGAGACCGCTCTCGATATTACAAAACTTGACTCTGGCGAACTCACAATAAGCGGCTGGACCCTTTCGAATGACGGCGCTTTTGGCGGTCCTGTAAAAGCCGGAAGGGATACCTATTTCCTTAAAGTTTCTCCTGATAATCCCGGGGCTGTTTCGGGTGAGTAGTTTCGTACAGGTCACTCTTTTTTATCTGTAAAACTGTGAAATCGGGACTGTAAATTTGTATATTTACGCCTCAAACAGGTCTCCCGTTTGTTATCAACTAATTTTCGACTGTCAATTTTTCTCTTCTAAGTAATATTCATGATGAACAACAAGAGCTTTTATATTGAAACGTACGGCTGCCAGATGAACTTTGCAGATACGGAAGTGGTGAATTCCATCCTCCTGGACCGGGGAATGATACCTGTAAAAAGTGCAGAGGAAGCAGACGTGATTTTTGTGAATACGTGCTCCATCAGAGAAAATGCAGAAACACGCGTCTGGAACCGGTTAAAAGAGTTCAGGAGCCTCAAAAGAGAGAAGAAAGGCCTCACCGTAGGTGTGCTTGGCTGCATGGCAGAGCGTATTAAGGATCAGATTATCGACAAAGAGCAGCTCGTTGATATTGTTGTGGGCCCCGACGCCTACCGCGACATTCCCAATCTGCTCGAAGAGGTTGAAGATGGCCGTAAAGCTGTAAATGTTCTTTTATCACTTGAAGAGACCTACGCCGACATAAGCCCCGTGAGGACCAGTGGAAATGGAGTTACGGCATTTGTTTCCATTATGCGGGGCTGCGATAATATGTGCGCATTCTGCGTAGTGCCCTTCACCCGCGGACGCGAAAGAAGTCGTCCGCTATCGAGCATTTTGCGCGAAATTGATGATCTGAGCAGACAGGGATACAGGGAAATCACGCTTTTGGGGCAAAATGTAAACTCTTATCAGTACGAAAACATCGATTTTACCAGCCTGATGGATGAAGCAAGCAAGGGAAACCCTGAAATTCGTTTTAGGTTTTCATCCCCGCATCCAAAGGATTTCCCTGAGCCGCTGCTCCACCTTATCGCAGAGCGCCCGAACCTTTGCAATTACATCCATATCCCTGCACAGAGCGGAAGCACCACAATGCTCGAGCGAATGAGACGGCCCTACACACGGGAACAGTACCTCGAGCTGGTAGATAAAATGAGAACGATCATCCCCGGGGTATCTTTGTCAACAGATATTATTACCGGCTTTTGTGATGAAACCGAAGAGGAGCACCGGGATACAATGACTCTTATGGAGCAGGTTGAGTATGACCTTGCCTATATGTTCGCTTACTCAGAAAGGGAGCGCACACTTGCACATCGCAAGTATGAAGACAATGTACCTGAAGACGTAAAGAAAAGACGTCTTACGGAGATTATCAGCCAGCAGATGAACATTCAGGAGAAGAATAACCGAAAAGAGATTGGTAAACGGCATCTTGTTTTGGCTGAGGGAACCAGTAAGCGCTCAGAAGAGCAGCTTTCGGGCAGAACCGATACCAATAAAATGGTTGTTTTCGACAGGCATGATTTCATAAAAGGGGATTACGTCGAAATCGAAATTACAGATTGTACATCAGCCACTTTAATCGGGAAGTCTGTCTGTAAAAGCTCAATTGCCGACTTTAACAAAAGCGCTGTTGCTGTCTGACACCTGTATCTCTATTTTACGATACTTATTTATTTCATTTCCCTTCATTTCTTAGTACAAGATGTGTTACAGCCCAGTCTGCATGTCTGTACAGCGATTATTGAAGAAACTATTATTATCACTGTATTAAAAGTTTCATCAATTTCTGTCATTATCATATCTAAGGTGAATATCATCTTTTTTTTCCTGATCTTTAAATAATAAAAAATCAACGATATTATTAAATAATCATGAAAAATCTTGACTCTCTCAAAAAGGAATTACCCGAATTAGAGAAAAAGCTAAAAAAATATCGGGAAGTTCTTTTAGCTAATTTAGTAATGCTCGGAGAGATACCCTCTCCCACTTTTGAAGAGCAGAATCGTATTAAATTTATCCTGAACCGCTTTGATGAAGCCGGCCTTACCGATTCCTCTATGGATAGCGGAGGAAACGGAATAGGCGTTCTGTCGGGAAAAACCGGCGAAAAGGCCATTCTGCTGAACGCCCACGCCGATACCATTTTTACGAAGAAAACCGATCACACCATGCAGGTTGGCGAAGACACCATAACCGGGCCCGGAGTGGCTGACAACAGCCTCGGACTCGCCACCCTGGCCACGCTTCCTTATATACTGGAAGATCTTGGCATTGAGCTGGAAAATGATCTGGTTATGCTTTGCGGTGCTAAAAGCCTTGGTCGCGGAAACCTGGAGGGCATACGTTTCTTTTTAGAGAATAATGCTATGAAAATCAGCAGTGCAATTTGTATTGAGGGAATACAGCTTGGCAGGCTTAGCTACTCCTCTCTGGGAATGCTGAGAGGAGAAATTACCTGCAGCGTACCGGAAAGTTACGACTGGAGCCGATTTGGAGATGCCAGCGCAATATTGACGCTGAATGAGATCATTAACAAAATGAACGATATGAGGCTTCCCAGGCGTCCCAGAACCAGTATTGTGATGGGATCCATATCGGGGGGCACCTCTTTTAACACCATTGCCAGAGACGCAACGCTCGGTTTTGAAGTGCGAAGTGAATCTCAGGAAGTGGTTGAAAATGCGGGTAAAACCATTAACGATATTGTAATGGAGGTTTCTTCGAAAACCGGCGATCGTATAGAACTCGACATTTTTGCAAAGAGAATTCCCGGGGGCATTCCATATGCTCATCCCCTTACCAATTGTGCAAAAACCGTAATGGAAAGCCTGGATATTGAACCCCGTCTTGCACCCAGTATTTCGGAACTTTCTGCCCTTATTGATGAGAATATTCCGGCACTTACTCTGGGTATAACAAAAGGAGAAAGTACCTTTAAAACCAACGAGACAATCGAAATTGAACCTATATATAAAGGATTGGCACAGCTAATCGGAACTATTATAGCCGCAGACGGAGGATATTGTGAATAAATTACAAAAGTGGATCGACAATAATACCTATCATCATTCCGAATTTTGGGATCTGAAAAAACTGGTTGAAGAAAAACAGAAAAAGGGCCTCAAAATTTCTTTGTGCCTCCCAACACTCAATGAAGAGAAAACGATTGGTAAGGAGCTCATTATCTTCCGTTCTGAACTTATGGAGCGATATCCGCTGATTGACGAAATTGCGGTCATAGACTCCGGTTCTGAAGACAAGACGCTGGAAGTTGCCAAAAATTACGGAGCAGATACCTATCTCGCTTCCGACATTCTCCCCCATCTCGAACCGAAAAAAGGGAAGGGAGAAAATTTATGGAAGGCCATTTATCAGCTTGAAGGAGACATTATTGTGTATGTGGATGCGGATATCAGCAATATCCATCCGCGGTTCGTATATGGCCTCGTTGCCCCCCTGGTATATCGTGATGAACTGCAGTATGTAAAGGCATTTTACGACCGTCCGCTGGCATTCTCCGGCAATACGCGGGCATCCGGTGGCGGCCGCGTCACGGAAATCCTGATCCGCCCCCTGTTTTCACTGTTCTTCCCGGACCTCACGGCCATAATACAGCCTCTTTCCGGTGAATACGCTGTACGGCGTGATGTACTTGATAAAATTGCATTTCCTATCGGCTACGGGGTGGAAACTTCCCATCTTATCGACGTTTATAACAAGTTCGGCCTGGAGGCATTTGCCCAAACCGATCTCGACAAACGGGTTCATGAAAACCAGCCTACACAGGCCCTTGGTAAAATGGCGTTTGGTATTCTCCAAACGTTCATTAAACGGGTAAACGCTATGGGAGTTTTTAACGTGGAGCACTATGAAACCGTTCTGCGACAGTTTCAGGTGAAACGAAATCATTACGAGCAGAACCTCATCGAAATTGAAGAGCAAGAGCGTCCGCCGATGATAGAGATTGAAGAGTACAGAAAAAAGTTCAATAAAAAGGTCTAAAATAATGACCGGGAAACCCTGGTAAGAGTTTACCCGGTCGCTTTTTTTACTATTTTCGGGAAACAGTTCATCAATACTAGCCCGCCTGATTATGCCACAAACAGATATCCACAATCGCTTTAAAGAAATTTCAGCTCCGCTTGAACCTATTGAAACGAATACAGCTCCTCGGCTGAAAAAACTTCCAAATATTCGGGTAATTGCCTACGATTTCTACGGCACTCTCTTCCTCTCCGGCGTGGGAGATATTGGTGTTGATGACGGCAAATACGACTCTGCTGCACTCCTTGAAGCACTAAACTCAGCAGAAATTCAGGTCATTCACGATGATGCCGGAAGCAGGGGTTTTGAACTATACAACGAAGTTGTAGAGAAACTGATCGGAGACATAAAAGATGAGGGAATTGAGTACCCTGAACCGGATATTCGCGACGTATGGTATAGGGTTTTGCAGCGCATGGAGGAAATGACGCTAATTAACGAGCCTGTAACGGATGCTGTTGCCGAAAGAATGTCCGTAGAGTTTGAAGCCAGAATGAATCCAGTTTGGCCGGTTCCGGGAGCTGTTGAAACCGTGCTTCATTTCAAAAAGATGGGGTATCCTCAGGGAATTATTTCCAATTCTCAATTTTACACTCCTATTGTGCTCGAGGCCCTCTCTGGACACACTCTTGACGAACTCGGGCTAAAAAATGAGCTTCTGCACTGGTCATTTGAAGAAAAGATGAAAAAACCCGGCCTCACCTTCTACGAAAATTTCATTAAAAAGCTGAACTCATTTAATTCCGATATCTCTCCTGCAGAAGTGCTCTATGTTGGAAATGATATGCTTAAAGACATCTACCCTGCTCACGAAACAGGCATGAAAACCGCACTTTTTGCCGGCGATAAACGATCCTTGAAATGGAGAAAAGACGACGAGCGGTGCAAAAACCTTCAGCCAGACCTGGTGATTACGCAATTTGCCCAGCTGATTGAGTGTTTGGATTCTGAACAGAAATAATTTTAAACGTTTTCCCCATCACTCCTTAAACTCTTATCCAGATTACCTGAAAAGGCTTCAGACCCGCGAATCCATTCTTAACTACCTTCTCTTCTGATATGATATCGGAGTATGTTTTGCTTTTGTGAACAGGTATTTCTGAATTGTTGAGATCAATTTCTCTGTCATCATTTGTCAGATTCCCAACAACCAATATCTGCTCCGTTGTATCAGGGTCCCACCTCATTAAACAAAACACAGAAGAATCGACGTCGAAAACCTGCTGGCGGCCAAATGGATGGAATGCAGGATGCTTTTTCCTCTTGGAGATAATCTCCTTCATCTTATAAAAAATGCGATTGGTTGAGGTATCAGGATCGCTCAGCTCGCCTACCAGCTCGTCATAAAACCATTTTTTTCTGTTGATGGTGCGGTATCTTCCTGTAACCGACACTCCCTGCAGATTATTTCGGGTAGCCGTAAGGTTGTGGAAATAGATACCGGGCACACCTTTCAGGCTCAGCGCAATGATCTGAGAACAGAGATAGCGTTTTTCCTGCAGGGAGCGTGTTCCGTTATTTTCACTGAACGCATCAAAATAGGTGATATTCAATTCATAGGGACTTAGCGTACCATCTTCATTTTTTTTCTCTGATACGAAACCGCCTTTAATGCGTATATCAGCAACCAGTTTGTCGAATTCATCCTGCGGAACCAGCCCCTCCAGTGGTCGCACGCCTATTCCGTCGTGAGAGGATGTGAAATTGAAGTACGTGCAGTTTTCGGGGAGTATATTGAGCGACCGCACCCAGTTCGTGAGATGTTCGGCATTTTCGGTAAGAATAGCGTGCAGAAGCAGAGGCGGGAGACTGAACTGATACACCATATGTGTTTCGTCACCATCCCCGAAATAACTGATATTCTCTTTGTGAGGAACGTTTGTTTCGGTTATGATGGTAGACTCCGGGGCAAAACAATCGATCAGTGTACGCATCAATTTCACAATCTCATGGGTCTCTTTGAGGTGGATACATGGTGTTCCAATCTCCTTCCAGATAAACGCAACGGCGTCGAGCCGAATAACCGATAATTTCTTATTCAAATAAAAGAAAAATATGTCGAGATATTCGAACAGAACGTCGGGATTGGCAAATTTTACATCGATCTGATCGTCGCTGAATGTTGACCAGACGAACTTGTCTCCATTTGCAGTATGCACCGGCGTGAGAAGAGGTGAACTTCTTGGCCTCGTAACGCTGAACAGGTCTGTTTCAGGGTCAATCTCTATAAAATATTCGTTATGTGGTTTTTTGTTATTCAGATAGTTTTTAAACCAGTCGCTGTAACGCGAGGCATGATTCATTACCAGATCGCCCATCATCCTGAAATCCTCACTCAAATGCTTTATATCATCCCAACCTCCCAGGCGTTCATCCACGCGGCGATAATCCACAACCGAAAATCCATCGTCGGATGAGCTCGGGAAAAAAGGCAGCATATGAACACTGCTTATCTCATCGTTAAGGTATTCCCTTAAAAATTCGTGCTGCTTGTTTAGTTTTGAAACAGGTTCTCCGATTCTGGGCTGTACCATATCGCCATAAGTAATCAGAATATGATCTTCATGCGTCCAGACATCTTTTATTGATACAGGATCACATTGTGAAAGGTTGTATTTTTGAACCAGTGATTTAATCCTGGCAATTCCCTTATCAACAAAATCATCACCGTAAATGATCTTAAAATGTTTTGCTAGTTTTCGTTCAGTATTTTTACAAAAAGAATTTGGAGACATAAACTGCTTTTATATTTAGGACAACCTTTAACAAACGATGTTTTTTGGAAAATGTAAAGCTAAAGCAGGTTTGAAAGGGTTTCCATGGAGAAAAAAATTGTAAGAAGCATTTTATGGCAAGAAACAGATCTTTCTTACATTTAGTATTGAATTAATAACAGAATTATGGACAGGCAAGTATTTCAGGAAAAATTTGGCCTTAATGGTGAGTCGGAAGCCATTAAGCAGGTTGTTGACAAAATTATGCAGGTATCCAAAACGGACATCACCGTTTTGCTGCAGGGAGAGAGCGGGGTCGGTAAAGATGTAACCGCAAGGGCGATTCATGCAACCAGTGAACGCAGCAGAAAAGACCTTGTTATTGTAAATTGTGGCGCCATTCCGGAGGGCATAATTGAAAGTGAGCTGTTTGGCCACGAAAAGGGATCGTTTACAGGAGCTCATGAAGCCAGAAAAGGATATTTTGAAAAGGCTGACGGCGGAACCATTTTTTTGGATGAAATCGGCGACACACCAAAAAATATCCAGGTAAAGCTGCTTCGGGTACTCGAGAACGGTGAATTTTTCAGAGTTGGTTCCAGTAAAATGTTCACAGCTGATGTTCGTGTAATTGCGGCGACAAATAAAGATCTCTGGGAGATGGTTGAAGAGGGAAGCTTCCGCGAGGATCTATACTACAGGCTCGACACCGTTAAAATTAAGCTGCCGCCCCTTAGAAACAGGCAGGCGGATATTATTCCGATATTCAAAAAATTTGTGTCTGAATTTTCATCCAAGTATGATTCCGTTTTTCAGGGTTTTTCTGATGAGGCCCGTGAACTGCTGGTCTCCTACCGGTGGCCCGGAAACATAAGGGAGCTGCGTAACGTGGCAGAACAGCTTGTTGTACTTGAAAAATCTCAGTTTATCGATGTGGAACGCCTGCAAAAGTACCTGAAAGGAAGACAGCACCAGGGATCAACAGATAATCTCCCCATCGTTTCAGAAAAAACCGAATCGGATGGTGAAGACTTTGCCGGTAAACAGTCATCCGCCGATATGGGCATCATTTATCGCGCACTCGTTGAGATGAGCTCAGACATATCAGACCTGAAAAAAATGCTCGCAAAGTTCCTCTACTCCACAATCACCGATAAAGGAATGAAGGCTCTTCCGAGCGCGGTTAGCCGATCAATAGACCCCAACGATATTTCGAACCACATCCGTGAACAGATGAATGAGGATTCACTGGGAATTCGGCGAAGTGAATCTCCCGTAACCGATATTGAGGATGACGATGAAGATGAGGACAGTATTGAAGCATTCTTTAACGGTAATGAGATACCTTCTATAGAAGAGGCAGAGATGTTTTTAATACGTCAGGCACTTAAAAGGTTTGACGGCAACCGGAGAAAAGCTTCGGAAGCCCTGGGTGTGAGTGAACGTACACTGTACAGAAAGCTGGACCAATATGAACTTCAGTAAGCGAATAGCAGGTATTTCCGTACTGATCATTGTACTTTTTACAGGCTGTATTTCATACAGTTTTACAGGCACATCCATACCGTCTAATGTAAGCGATATCTATATTCCTTTTTTTCCGGACAGATCGCAAAGCGGCCTTGGCGATTTAAGTGATCGCCTGAACAGGGCTCTAGTGAACCGATTTGTAAACCAGAGCAGGCTTTCGCTTGCCGATGAACAAGAGGATGCAGATTCATTTGTGGAAGGAGCCATACAAAACTATATTAACCGGCCATTTAGCGTTGGCGGAGACGAACAAGCCAACCTGAATGAGGTACAGATTACGGTGAGAGCATCTTTCCAGTATGCAGAGGATGAAGAGCCATTATGGACCAAAAGTTTTAGCGGCAATGCAACCTATGATGTTTTGGAAAATCCCGTAGATGGCGAGATCGAAGCTGCCGAAAGTGCACTGCAGCAAATTTCGAACAATATGTTTAATGATGCCGTGAGTAACTGGTAAACAACAGAACTCCAAAATATGGACTTAAAACCATTCGAAATACCTGAATCCTATCAGAGCTATTTAACAAAGTTTGAAAGCGATCCTGAGGAGGCCATCTCCAGGCTGACAACTCACATAGAGAAGCGAAGTACGGGAGCAGTAGGGTACTTTTTTCTTGCATGGCTTTTATTAAAAAACAACCAGAAACAAGAAGCCCTGGATGCTGCGCTGCAGGCAAAGATGCGGGCCCCCGGCAGCGATTTTTTTGAACGACTCCACTACTTTGTTAGTCATCCCAGTGCATTTGACGCATGGCAACCTGCTGCCACGAAAAAGTATATTCAAAAAGAGAGCGAAGGAGAAACATCCCATCCTATTAAAGACCTTGATTCGCTGATCCATAAATTATCTGACGCCGAAAACAAGCGCATCAAACTTAAAGAGAGTGAACAGGAAGACCAGGATTTAAGTGAAAACAGTTCTGATGTTGACGATATTGTGACTGAAACACTGGCAGTTATTCACGAGAAACAGAAAAACTATCTTGCTGCAATAGCTACTTATAAAAAGCTTATTAAAAGTCATCCGAAGAGAACAGATCACTATAATAAAGAGATAAATCGACTTCAAAAGATAAAGACTCAGCAGGCCGGCAAAAGCTGAGTTCTTTGATCAAAAATTACCCCTTCACAAACGGATTGTTCTCCTTTTCGTGGGCTATTGTAGTTGACGGGCCGTGACCGGGGTATACCTTTGTACTATCAGGAAGGGTGTAGAGCTCATTTCTGACCGATTCAGACAGTATTTCCATACTCCCTTTATATAAATCGGTTCTGCCAATACTCTCTTTGAAAAGAACATCGCCGGCAATCACAAAGCTGCTCGATTTAAAATAGAGAGAGACATGATCGGGGGAGTGACCGGGTGTATAAAGCACATCAAAAGAAAACAGGCCGATCTTTTTGGCAGCCTGGGCCGGAAGTGGTTCAGGAACTGCCTGAACAGGCTGAGCGCTAAAGCCAAACATTGCGGCCTGCTGCGGAAAGTTATCCCATAAATAGGTATCAGACCTGTTCACGAATACCGGAACGTCAAAATCATTCAGAACCATATTAAGGCCTAAAATATGATCTACGTGGGCATGAGTAAGGCAAACAGCTTGCAGATTAGCACCCGAATCGGCCAATTGGTTTTTGAACCCGCCATACTCACTCTCACTGTAAAAACCCGGATCAATGAGCATTGCCTCTCCCTGCTCAACTAAGAGGTATGTATTTTCCTGAAACGGGCCAACAGTAAAAAGCTGAATATCCATAGTGTAAAAATTTGACATAAAAAAAGGGCGCAATGTTTACCATTACACCCTTGTGTACGTTGAACGTTTCGTACGTTATTTCTTTTTGTATCGTCTGTTAAATCGATCGATACGTCCCGCCTTTTTCTGCAGCTTCTGATTTTTATTATAAAACGGATGGTTTTTTGAATCTACCTCGCTTTTAAAAACTCCTCCGTCAGGACTCATCGTGCTTCTGGTTACCATTTCTGTACCATCACTGAGCACAACTGTAATTTCTTTATAATCGGGATGAATTCCTTTCTTCATTTTCTTCTGTTTTTTGATCGCTGTGTATCGGAAATTTTGTAGACAGGTAAGATAAGATTTCAATTATGATATTGCAATTGATTTCCAATCAAAAAAATACTGCCCCAATACCGGCTGCGGTTCTCAAAAAGGATCGTCGTCCTGATAATCTTCATCGTCGAACCCTGTCATGCCGCCAAGCATACTGCCAAGCATATCTGTATAAGTATGCACATCATCAATATCGTCTTTTCCAATTTTTGAATTTTGATGCAGTGCTTCAATAACCAGATCCATCACCGGATATTTACTTCCAGCCAAGGTGGTAAATTTTGATTCTACAAGACTGTCCAGTCCATCTACTTCATCCAAACGGTTTTTGTAGGTATTGTCGTCAGTAGAAGAAGGCAGCTCCAGCAGATTACCATCACTAAACCAGTTTAAGATGGCCTCATAGCTGCTGTTATCCTCATCGCGCTTTCTTGTTTGGGGATCCGGAAAGTGCTCTTTAAACGTTTTGTTAATCGCCTTGCCTATAATATGTTTGGCAACATTCACCGCTCCCTCCTGTTCCCCTTCATAAACAAGTTCGAGTTTTCCTGTGAGCGCCGGCACCATGGCGTAAAGGTCCGTTATTCTAAGGTCGGTCTGCGTTTCACCATTTAGCGCAGCCCTGCTTTCTGCAGAGGAAATTACCTGCTCCATTGCGGTAATGGTCATTCGGGTAGATACACCGCTTTTTTGATCGATATATTCACTTTTCCGGGCTTCAAAAGCCACATTTTCTATGATGGTTCTATACACATCAGGAATATTGACAACTACTGAATCGCCGCGATTTGTCCATGCTTCCTGCTCGGTAATTTTAATTCCGGTGCTCAATTCCCGGGGGTAATGGGTAATAATTTGCGAATCGATTCTGTCTTTAAGCGGCGTAATAATATTTCCCCGGTTGGTATAATCTTCGGGGTTAGCCGAAAAAGCGATCGATACATCCAGCGGAATACGAACATTAAAACCCCGAATTTGTATATCCCTCTCCTGCATTATATTGAGCAGGGCAACCTGTATTCTTGGCTGCAAATCTGGGAGTTCATTAATAACAAAAATGCCTCGATTGGTTCTGGGGATCAGCCCGAAGTTAATAACTTCTTCATCGGCAAGTGCAAGCTTTTTTGAAGCAGCTTTAATCGGATCCAGGTCCCCGATGAGGTCGGCAACTGAGGTGTCGGGTGTAGCCAGTTTCTCGCCGTAACGGCGTTCGCGGTGCAGCCACTCAATGGGAGTATCATCACCCTTTTCGTCAATCAGCTCAACCGCAAATTTCGAAACAGGCAGCAAGGGGTCATCATTCACCTCAGAGCCCTCCACAACAGGAATATACTCATCCAGAAATGCGACAAGCATTCGAAGCATTTTCGTTTTAGCCTGTCCCCTCAGGCCGAGTAAAATTAAATCGTGACGTGCAAGTATGGCGTTTTTCATCTGGGGAATAACGGTATTTTCATACCCCATTATACCCGGGAAAAGGGATTCTTTGTTCTCAATTTTCTTTAAAAGATTTCTTCGCATCTCATCTTTTACCGATGAAGAAGTCCAGCCGCTTTTTTTAAGCTCACCAAGTGTTGTAATTTTCTTATGATTCATACTGCAGAGATTCAAATGGTTTTATAATTCTGTTCTTGTAACTCAATTTCAGCCAACTTCATTTCGTACAGCCTCTACTGTTTTCAATAATATTGGTGATAGCCTGTGCCTTCAGCTGCGTCTCTTCCCACTCCAAAACCGGATCCGAATCGCTGGTAATGGCCCCGCCCACGGGATAAACCAGTTCCCCGTTTTGCAATATGGCTGAGCGTATAACCACGTTAAAATCAAAATTACCATCTGGCCTTATATAACCAATGGTGCCGGAATATATTCCCCTGCGGTAGCATTCAATTTGATCAATAAACTTCATCACCTCAATTTTGGGAGCCCCGGTCATCGATCCCATCGGGAAACAGCTTTTAATGATATCCACAACATGAACGTCTTTTTCGGCCACAGATTCTACAGAAGATATGAGCTGATGCACGGTATCGAATGTTTGCAGGTCGAACAACTTCGATACCCGGACAGAACCAACTTTCGACACCTTTGATAAATCGTGCCTTACCAGGTCGACTATCATCACATTTTCAGCACGGTTTTTTTCGTTCAGGAGCTCCTGTTTGTAAAGAGCATCAATTTCCGGTATTTCTGATCGCTTGGAGGTTCCTTTAATCGGTTCAGAAAGAATATTCAGATCCGTTTTCTTCAAAAAGCGCTCAGGTGAAGAGCAGCATACGCTAAATGAACTTGTATACACATAAGCTGCAAATGGCACGGGATTTACTCTCTTCATGCTGTAATAGAGATCAAAACTATCCCCTTCATATGTGCCCCTCATTGGAAATGAGTAGTTTAGCTCATAAAAATCTCCAGCCTTAATTTTCTCTTTAATGTGCCCAACATTTACCACATAGTCTTCTTTTGAAATGGCCGGGCTCAGAGTAAAACTGCAGTTCTGAAACGAAACCGAATCGGATTTAATTAGCACCTCATTAAGTAATTTCTCCCCTTTCAATACACACAGTTCGTTTTTTTTAATTTCAATGAGAACTTGCGGCTCCATAAAATAGAGATCGGGCAGGTCTGCTATTTTGGGGTTATCTGATGAAAGATTTTCGGAATAATTCTTTAAATCATACCCGGCAAATCCAAAAATCCATTCTTCCGATTTATCATAAAAATTCTTTAAAGCCCGCCAGGGATTCATTTTATATGAAAATTCTTTACCCTGTACTTGTTCACAAATCTCGTTATCATACGCCGATATTTCACGTTCAGGCCAGGCTGCCACAATGGTTCGAACAGAAGACGGGTGGCCGAGCAGCTGAGATTCCAGTACGATAACAGCACCGGAACGATATTGCCGAAGTGAACGAACAAGGTTTTCTAATTGCATCGTGATCATAAATTAAATCCTGCGCGTAATGAACGTTCTGCTTTTAAAAAATGCGAATCACTGTTTACATTTAAGGAACTCATTCTAAAAAACTCTTATGTATAATTATCTTGTTCGGCCACTGCTTTTCAGGCTTACTTCTGATTATGCGCACGAGGCTACTATAAAATCTGCTGCCTCACTGAGTAAAAACAGATGGCTTTTAAAAACGCTGAAGTCTGTATATAGCTATAAAAATCCGGTTCTTGAACAGAAAATATTCGGTTTAACGTTTCGAAACCCTGTAGGTCTTGCCGCCGGCTTTGATAAAAACGGTACCACAGTATCATTTATGGAGTCGCTGGGCTTTGGTTTTATTGAGATTGGTAGTATAACAGCTAATCCATCAACCGGAAACCCCAAACCCAGAAGTTTTCGGCTTCCGAAAGATAAATCTTTGATAAACCGGCTGGGACTTAACAACGAAGGTGCGCAGACAATTTCCAGAAGGCTGAAAAACATTAACCCTGCGGTTCCCATCGGCATCAATATTGCTAAAACACACGATCCATCCATTGAGGGAAAGGCTGCCATATCAGACTACAAAACCAGTTTTGAATTTGTAAAAGACTTTGCTGACTACATCACGCTTAATATTTCCTGCCCTAATACCCGCGAGGGGAAGACATTTGAAGATCCCGACACACTGGATGCGCTGCTCACTGAACTGAAAATCGGAAGAGATGCCAGCCTGCCTCCTGTCCTCGTTAAGTTTTCGGTCGATCTGAATAATGATGAGTTGATACGTTTGCTTCAGGTCTGTGAAAATCACGCTGTGGACGGATACGTCGCTGTCAACACATCATCTAAGCGTGTTAATCTCTCCACACCCGGCAAAGAGATCGAACGTATAGGAAGGGGCGGACTAAGCGGTAAGGCCATCGCTTCCAGAAGTACAGAAATCATAAAGCAAATCCACAGCTTCACAAAAGGTGAGAAAACAATAATCGGCGTTGGGGGCATTTTTTCGAGCGAAGACGCAATTGAAAAACTAAAGGCCGGAGCAGACCTTCTTCAGCTCTATACAGGCCTTGTGTACATGGGGCCGGGTGCGGTAAAGGAGATTAACCAGGGAATAGCTGCATTTTTAAAAGAGAAGGGACTTTCACACATCTACCATATTCAAAACCTTAAAGATTGATGGGAAACACGTACTTGCAGGTGATATTTTCATCCGAATCCACAGGTAAAAACTGAAACTCATTTTCAAGATTATCTTCGATAGACTGCGGAATTCCCGACCGGTCCATGCCGCTAATTTGGGTGAATTCTTCAATCTGGCCATCGTTGTTAACGATGAAAATATAGGCCACCTCGCCCCTCATGGAGAGGTTTTGGGTCCATTCCGGAAATTGCACCCTGCTCATAAACCCGTCAATGCCTCCTTCAAGATCAGGTATTAATCCGGCATCCACACAAAGTGCCGGTTCTATCTCAATCAGTTCATCTGTGTCTGAAAAGGATACCTCCCCTGCTTCACTTTCTGTTTGTGATGATGTGTCGCGAGCAGATTCCGGGCGTTCAATAGTATCCAGCAGTTTTCTTGCGCCGGTTCCGATTTCAGAACCTGAATTGCTTTCTGTAATAGATTCAAGAAGAGATCTGGTCGAATCCCAGTATGCTCCCTCAAAAGGAAACTCATCAGTAATATCGGGAGCCGTAAATACTGAGTCAGATATAGCGCTCCAGTTCTGCATTTGCTCTTCAGTAATCGTAGTGTCTTGTAACATTACCCGAGCCGAATCTTTCAGAGCATTAAAGCTCGCTTCCTGCTCTTCTCTCTGTTGTTTTCTCTCAAACCACTGCTCTATAATCCTCTCATCACTCATTTGAACACGCGCAATCTGCATGTACTCCCTTGCCGACTGATACAGAATTTGAGAACGAAGTACGGAATCGTCTGTACTGTCTGCCAGCTGCCGAATTTTTTCAGCTTTTGCCAGCTTACTCACTTCACTGGACGAGTCCCCTGTATCCATTAGTTCATTCAGCTGCTCGGTAATGGTTTTTTCTTCTTCGGGGGAGTCTGCTCCTTCTGGCCTGTCCAGCCTCTCAGAAAGACGTTTAGTGAATAGTGAATTAGGTTTTATTACCCTAAGCTGTTCATAATAACCTTCAGCTTCGTCGTTCTTATTTTCCAAAAGTGCGATTTCTGCCAGGGAGTAAAGAGACATCCCTGCAAACTCTTCATCATACCTGCTGTCGATCACTTTTTCGAAATAGACCCTGGCACTGTCGGGTTGATCGAGCGACAAAAAAAACAGGTTTCCAAGCTGGTACTGAAATCCCTCTATCTCACTTAAAGTCTGTTCTTTCTGTTCAGGCGAAAATGGAATATGGCTCAAATCGATTTGGGGCTGTATGCCTGCTCCCGGAGTTTCTTCAGTTGTAACCATAATTTCGGCATCTTCCGGGTTCTCCTCAGCCGTAATTACATCAAACCGGCTGCCTGATACACTCTCTGCTCTCCTCCAGTTGTCTGCAAGAGGGCGGTCTCCCCAGATGGCCTGAAACTGAAGGCTTGCATCGGCCATAAGCACTTCATTTCTTGAATTTAAAAAACCATTCTCAAGTGATGCGGTTGACTCTATAACAGTATCTTCCGCTTCTGTAACAACCATTCTGTCGCGATCAGACTGTATCTGTTCAAGCTCCTCCTCTATTCTCTTTGCCTCTTTTCTCTGTAATTCTCTCACAAATTTATCGAGCTCATCACTGTCCATTTCAGAAAGCTTGAGCAAACTGTCGCGGTCGGCAATTTCGTTTTTCAACTCTGTATACCTTCCAAAAACATCTGCCAGTTCATCAGCATTAAATTCAAAAGGAATTTCAGATTCATCAACACGCTGTGTTGATGCAGAGTCGTAGTAAGCGGCGGCCATTGCATAATCACCCATCTGCTCTCTGTAAATCTGCGCTAATGAATAGTAAACCTTGGCTTTCGTAACCGGCTCTATGGTTTGAATACGGCTGTCTAAAACCAATCTGTAACTCCTGAGTGCCGAATCAGTGTCTCCCTTCATCTGGAATGTGCGGGCAACTTCATACTGCAGTTCGTTGTAGACCTCCAGGTACTTATCATCCCTTAACATATAGCGGTAGATGCTTTCTGCGCGGGGAAAGCTGCCAATTCTCCTGGATACATCTGCCTCTTTATAAAGCGCGTTAAATTCCAGATCAAAATCTGTGCTTAGTTCATTGCTGCGGGAGTAGGCAAAAAGCGCCTTGCTTTCCTCACCCATCTCTTCATAAATCTGTCCCAGAAGATAATAAGACCGTGCTCTTACCTCTGTGTTTTCCAATCCTGCGATGGCGGTTTCCAAATAATCAGCAGCTGTTTCCCAATTTTCTGAAACCGCATGGAGCCGCCCCAAAATAGCATATACTGATGATTCAATATTTGAGCCGGTACGCTCTGAAGAATTTAAATGGTTCTCCAGAAAGCTGATTCCCTCTGAGTAGTTTCTAAGCTCAAAATACGTTCTCCCCTGCCAAAACACAGCTTCAATCTCAAGATCTCCTTCAGAAAGAACCTGCAGCTCCTGAAATTTTTCCAGTGCCGAAAAAAACTCAGATCTGTAGAAATAGGACTTTCCGATGATTAAAATAGCCCGCTCCACAAATTTCGAATTCTCATGATTTCTCAGAATTCCGCTGCCTCTGTTTATGGCCTCTTCAAAACTTTCTGCCCCGGCATTAACCGGCTCAGGAAATATTTGAATAAACTCCAGCTGAGAAACTTCCGGTTGCTGTCTTCGAATCTCTCTTTCACCTTCGCTGTAAAACTGTTTTGCATTGTAAAAGGTGTTGTAATACGCGTTAAAGTTCCTCCACCCCTGGCTCATTACAGAACAACCTGTAACAAGTAAACTTAAAAGCAAAATGTATATAACGTTCTTCACATTTCTGTAACGCTTTTCAGTGCAAACAATTATGTTCAAGAGTTCTGTATAGTACTCACTTTAATCATGTTGGTACGGCCTCTTTTGGCAAGGGGTATACCTGTGGCAATAATTACCCGGTCGCCTGCATTCACTTTACCGCTTTCCGCAAGGTAGTCCTCCATCATTTTTACGCTGAGGTCGGTATCAAATATCTCATCAATTCTTACCGATTCCACTCCCCATACGAGATTTAGCTGGCGACGAACGATCTGGCTTTCGGTAAAGGCGATTATCGGCACCTTGGGACGAAACTTTGCAATTCTCCTTGCGGTATTTCCGGAATGGGTAATTGTGCTTATTGCTTTGGCGTCTACGTTTTCTGCGATGGTAACGCACGAATAGGCCAGAGATTCAATTACCTGCTTCTCTTTCCAGTCTGGCTTTCTGTACTTGAGGCTGTAGTAGATAGAGTCGCTGTTAGATTCGACAGACTTGATGATTTTCACCATGGTTTGTACGGCTTCTGCCGGATATTTCCCGGCCGCCGTTTCACCCGAAAGCATCACAGCGTCTGTTCCGTCCATCACGGCATTTGCAACATCTGAACTTTCAGCACGGGTTGCCCGGGGGTTAACAATCATGGAATCGAGCATCTGGGTAGCCGTAATTACCGGCTTGCCCGCCGTTCTGCAGCGCTCAATAATTTTTTTCTGAACAAGGGGCACCTGCTCACTTGGAATTTCAATCCCCAAATCGCCCCTGGCCACCATAATTCCGTCGGCCTCTTCAATTATTTCGTCAATAACTTTTACAGCCTCCGGTTTCTCAATTTTTGCAATAATTGCCGCATTACTCCCTTTTGCGCGTACTCTTGAGATCACCTCCTGTACATCACGTGCAGAACGAACAAACGACATAGCCACATAGTCGACCCCAATATCGAGTCCAAACTCAAGGTCTTCGATATCCTTTTCTGTAAGAGAGGGCATGGAAATATCTATATCGGGAAGGTTTACACCCTTTCTCGACTTCAATAAACCGCCCACCAAAACTTTGGCGGTCAATTCTCTGTCGTGCTTCTTAATGATTCTGAGTTCGAGCAGCCCGTCATCAACCAAAATCTGATTCCCTTCTTTGGCATCATCAACAAGCCCGGAATAATCAATGGGAATAACCTCACTGGTTCCTATCACTTGCTCAGGTGTAATTTTAACAAGCTGCCCCTCTTTTAATACCTGGCCACCGTCTTTCATTTGTCCCACACGGATTTTCGGCCCTTGTAAGTCCATTAAAACCGGCAGTGAATACTGGTATTTTTTCGCAACTTCACGAACATATCCGATTGTGCGTTTGTGGTCTTCGTGGGAACCGTGAGAAAAATTTATCCGGACGACATTCATTCCGGAACGGTACAACTTTTCAATTCCTTCTAAAGTGTTGCTGCTTGGACCCAATGTGCAAACTATTTTTGTTCGTCGCGCACTACTTAGCATAAAAATCAGTTATAGTTGAAAGATTAAATAAATTGGATAATATTGTTTATGATTAAAGTAAGCAATTATCCTGACGATTTGATGTTATAATGTGATGAACGTTTCGCCTATTTAAACATTTGATTTTTTTTGTACAATGATTCGACAAAAAAACTATTTAGCCCTCAGCACTATTGCACTGCTGCTATTTTATTTGAGCGGTTGTGTCCGCTCCGCCAATCCAGACATCGAAAGAGGATCTTTTTTCCAGTTCCAGGACGGATTCCCGGAAGTTCGCATGTCATCTATCGGCCTTCTGAGTGAAAACGATCAGCCTCTGATTAATGTAACAACAGACATTGTTCTGGGCAGTCTTATTTATTCAACTGAGGAAGAGAAACGCAGTGCCAATGTAAGCCTTGAGATTCGGATTCTTGAGATCGACGGCCAGTTTACCAAAACAGTTCGACGTGATTTTGCTATCGAATCCTCATTTGAGGGAAGCTATTTAAGCCAGGATGTTTTTACGCACGACGAAGAGATTGTAGTGGAGCCCGGTAACTATGAAGTACTTGTAACAGTATTGGACCAAAGTTCGGGCAAGGCTTCAACGCGCGAGAGTGAGGCAAATATTCCCGACCCGGACCAGCCTGAGATTAACATTACCACAGTAAGACTGCTTGGCAAGTATGTAGAAGCACCCGAAGAATCAGACTTTTTCCCGATTACCACCTATACGGTATCTTCCGGACTCGACAGCCTGATGTTCACCTTTCAGGTTACCAATAACGACTTGGATTCACCTCTCGAAGTACGATCGAGGCTGCTGAGATTCGAAGCCGATACCACTGCTGCCCGGCCCATGAACTTTAACAATTACAGCCCATCAACACTTCCGTACATTGGAGTGGAAATGAGACGGCCGGAGGAAGTGGATGTTATTACCCGACGGCTCGATCAGCCTGGGAGCGTATTAATCGACTTTAAATATGAATTACTCGAAAAAGGTAACTACAGATTTGAGGTGGAAACGGAAGACGAAGATGGAGAAACCATTTACAAGGGAAGGGATTTCTCAATTAAAAGCGAACATTATCCGGCGGTCGTGTCTCCCAGGGAACTTGCCAGGCCTCTTATTTACTTAATGGAGCGCAAAGATCATGAAAAGCTCATGGAAATTCAGGATCCCGACTCTTTGAAAGAGGCCATCGACCGTTTCTGGCTTACTAACATAGGAAGCATGAATACGGCCAAATCCGTTATCAGCTTATATTATGAAAGAGTGGAACAGGCAAATAAGCAGTTCACGACCTTTAAAGAGGGTTGGAAAACGGACCCAGGCATGATGTACATACTCTTTGGGCCGCCATGGTACGTAGATCGTTTTCTAAATTCAATGATTTGGTCGTACTCCTACGACCGAACTGATCCCCGATATAACTACACCTTTGAAAGGCCAAATATGAAAAACGAATATTTTCCGTTCGACAACTATCTGCTTCAGAGGAACCAGGGATATTTTAATATTCAGTACCGGCAAATACAGCTCTGGCTTACCGGTGCCATTTTGAATACAAGGTTATAAAAAAGAAAGCCCGCTCACTTTGTGATACGGGCTTTAATTATATATAAAAGTGCAGGAACTAAGAGTAAAGGTTAAATATTACTCTCCTTTTTCTGATTTCTCCAAAAAGGCATCAAATACCATTAACAAGTCCTCTGCTACCTCTTCTTTCGTTCTTCCCTCAATACGATGGCGCGGTATCATTGCTTTTACTTCACCATCTACCATAAAAGCAAATGACGGGGATGAGGGAGGGTATTCGCTAAAATAATCCCTCGCTTTTGCAGTAGCTTCTTTATCCTGTCCGGCAAATACCGTAACGATTTGATCCGGTTTCAGCTCTGCTTTTTCAAGAGCAATTGCCAGGCCGGGACGCGCATTGCCGGCAGCGCATCCGCACACCGAATTGATAACCATAAGCATGGTTCCGTTTCCATATTCGTCCATGGCTTTGTCTACCTCTTCGGGAGTTTTTAACTCCTCAATTCCCAAATCAGTAAGTTCCTTTCTCATCCAGGAAGTATCGGGTCCTACTCCAAATCCAAATTGCATAATAAGTTTGATTATTGGTTAATTTTTTCAACGTTAAGATACAACGATTCAGCAAGAATCTGAAAAGAGCTGAAATTGTAATTACTTTGGCAGATTCTGCTAACAAAACACGTTTTCATAAAACAACGTATCAGCATAAATATTGCTCAAATAGAAAAAGGTGCCCTTAAAGACACCTTTTTCATTGAAAATATGAGCGGCCTGTTTATTTAGCAGCCTGATAGTTCTTTTCAACCTGATCCCAATTTACCACATTCCAAAAATTGGAGAGGTAGTCGGGACGGCGGTTTTGGTAGTGCAGGTAATAGGCATGCTCCCAAACATCAACACCTAAAATTGGAGTTAGTCCGTGCATGTATGGGCTGTCCTGATTTGCCGTTGACAATACTTTCAGATTTCCTGATTTATCTACACATAGCCAGCCCCATCCTGAACCAAACTGACCCGCAGCTGTTGATGAAAATGTCTCTTTGAACTCATCGAAACTGCCAAACTCTTTCTTGATAGCGTCTGCCAGTTCCCCTTCGGGCTCCCCGCCGCCATTCGGACTCATAATTGTCCAGAACAGATTATGGTTTGCGTATCCGCCACCGTTATTGATAACGGCCTGCCTGATGTTTTCCGGTACTTCATCGATTCTTTTCAGTACCTCCTCTACGGGCAACGAAGCAAATTCATGTCCTTCGAGTGCTGCATTCAATTTATTTGTATATCCCTGATGATGCTTGCCATGGTGAATTTCCATGGTTTTTTTGTCTACTGAGGGTTCCAGTGCGTCGTGATCATAAGGTAGATCCGGAAGTGTATAAGCCATTATTATCTTCTTTTTTCTTGTTTAAAATTTAATAACACATTTACATACATCATGTTACGTGTTTCTACGTTAAAATAGTAATTAAGGCTGAAATCGTTCCGATTTTTCAGATTTTTTAGAATAACAGATGATCAGGAAGAATAGTACCTATATTTCTTCTATCTTTGAATTCACTCTTGAATTAAAAAAAGTTTTATGAAGTTCGACTACGACGTTATCATAATTGGAAGCGGCCCTGCAGGATTTTCATGTGCCATGCAGAGCACAAAATTCGATAAAAAAGTACTTATAGTTGAAGCAAGCGAGAGCAATATAGGTGGTACCTGGATCAGCAAGGGCACGGTACCTAGTAAAGCATTAAGGGCTGCTGCAAAACTCATTCAATCATTTGAAAGCCAGTTTGGTGATGAAAAAGGCCGTAAGCCGTACGAACGTTTCCGGATGGAAGACATCATGGCCTACAAAAAACCGATCCTTGAGGGGAAGAACAAAAAAGTAAAAGACGACATCATAAAAAATGAAGTTGATACTGCAAGAGGCTGGGGCCGTCTTATTGACGGGCATACCGTTGAAGTTGTAGATCACCTGAATGAGAAAAAGATATATACAGCCAGCTACATCCTCGTTTCTACCGGTAGTAGTCCAACCATTCCTAAGAATATTGACATAGACCACACCAAAATACTCGATTACACCTCCATTCTCGACTTAACACACATACCAAGACGGCTTGTGATTATTGGCAGCGGAACCATTGCCATTGAATTTGCTACGGTTTTTGCCGCACTCGGTACCAGGGTTGCGATTTTAAATGAAGAAGAGGATGTGGTTCCCTTTTTAGATCATGAAATTAAATCGGCACTTCTGAAAACTTTCAAGAAAAAGAATATTCAGCTCGAAAATAAAATTTCCATCGAAAAAGTGGCTTCCAACGATCTTCGAAACTGTGATGAAGTTCACTATAAAATCGGCGAAAGCGAGCGCCTGCAGGTAGTGGAAACCGACCACGTGCTTTACATTGGCGGCAAAGCACCCAATACGAAAAACCTGGGATTAAAAGAGGTGGGTGTTGAGCTGGACGAACATGGCTATGTTTCAGTAAATAATATGTACCAGTCTTCGATAGAAACCGTTTTCGCAGCAGGTGATGTAATCGGGCAGCCTTCGCTTGCCTCTGCTTCCTTTCTGCAGGGACGCTTGGCATCTGTAAAAATGTTTGGCAATCCTGAGGAAATAACAAACTCTGATACAGACCTGCCTTTTGGAATATATTCCATCCCCGAAATTGCAGGAATCGGGCTTACCGAAGATCAGGCCATAGAACTTGGCATGGATATAACCGTTGGCCGTGCATATTACGAAAACCTGACCAAGGCCGACCTTAATCATGAAACAGACGGAATTTTAAAACTGATATTTAAAACAGATAATCTTCAGCTTGTGGGCGTACAGATCTATGGAGAGTATGCTGCCGACCTTGTTCACCTGGGCCAGAGCGTAATGGCTAATAATGGAAGCATCAAATTTTTTATTCAGCGCGTGTTAAATTACCCAACCTACACCGAAGCCTATAAAATTGCGGCATTCAATGGTTTAAACAGGGTTAGTAAATCCGGCGTAAAATATAAAAAACTGCTCGACCGAGATTAACAGCATCTTTATTGGCAGCTGTTTTGGTGTTTTATAACTACACGTAGTGAATTGCCTTCACCAGTCCCCGTGAGTCGTGCCCGGGCTGTTCAGGAAGAGTTTTGATTCCCTCAGCTACAGACTGTTTCGCACCCAGCGCAAGAGCCATTGCGTCTACGATGTCATCTTCGCCAACTTCATTTCGCCGAAACTCCTCTTTTATATCCCGAAAGAAATCGTCAGCCACTTCTTCGCGATCCACAATAAGACTGAGTCTGTGGCGAAGTCCCTTTTTGGTATTTTTTTTCTGATAGATCATCCCTCCATTGAGTTTCATGAAAAGTAATTCGGGATGACTTTCAAATACTTTTTCCTGTAATTCCGGTTTTGCCTGCAGCATATCATCGAGCAGGCGTATTTTTGGTGTGATATTCCATGATTGCAGCGTCAATTTTTTTTCGGTGTATTCATAGCTCTGCATGTTCGCTTCCACATATGATGGTGCGTGCAGTGCAGGTCTGATTGGCGGACTAAATACACTGGATGCATACTCTGGGCCTAGTTTTTTTCGCAACAAATTATCACATTCTCTTGTGTAAATTTCATCTTCAAGACCGATTGGCATATCAATAAAAATGCGATCGTATTCATCAAACGTCTTTTCTAAATCCTCGTTGGTTCTCAGAACCTTGTATGATGGCGTATCGCTGAATGTTATAAGCATCCATCCAGCCTTGCACCCGTCTATTCCGGCAGTTTTCAATATGTTTTCCTCGCTCAATGTTTTAAAAGTTTATTTTACAGCTGATTTTCGAAGCGATATATGCAGCTCCTTAAGCTGCTCTTCACTTACTTCCCCGGGTGAGTTGTCCATAAGGCTTTGCGCTTTTTGATTTTTCGGGAAAGCGATAACATCCCGCAGGCTTTGGGCACCGGTCATAAGCATAATAATCCGGTCGAGGCCCAATGCGATTCCGCCATGCGGGGGAGCTCCATACTGAAATGCATCCAGCAGAAATCCGAACTTATCGCGGGCTTCTTCCTCCCCAATACCCAGAATTTCAAATACCTTTTTCTGCATTTCGGTGCTGTGTATCCTTATGGATCCACCGCCAATTTCATTCCCGTTTAAAACCAAATCATACGCTCTCGCATTCACCTCACCGGGATTTTCCTCAAGTTTTGAAATATCCCGGTCGTGGGGAGCAGTAAATGGATGGTGCAGTGAATGAAACCTCAAATCTTCCTTAGACCACTCAAAAAGCGGAAAGTCTGTAACCCACAGAAAACTGGTCTGGTCTTCATTAATCAGATCGAATTCCCTGGCAACAAGCAGCCTCATAGTGCCGGTTTGTTTGTACACTTCGGGGGAAGGTCCTGCCAAAATCAGTACAAGGTCTCCATCTCCTGCACCGGATGTTTCAGCCATTTTCTCCATGGTGGTTTCATCCAGAAATTTTCCAACACTGCACATCAGTTCCCCTTCCGATTTTTTCATAAAAATCATTCCGGCAGCGCCTGTCTGGGATTTAACTTTTTCCGTAAGCCTGTCGAGCGCACCACGGCCCAGCGTACCCTGCCCGGGAACGGTTATGGAAAGCACCTTCCCGCCTTTTTCAACCGTAGATCGGAAAATCTTAAATCCGGAATCGGCCACAATACCCGAAAGGTCATTTATTTTTACACTGAATCTTAAGTCGGGTTTATCTGAACCGTAAGTCTCTATAGCCTCTTTATAGCTGAGGCGGGGAAACGGCGTCTGCAGCGTAATATTCAGATGTTCCTTCCACAAAACTGCCATCAGTTCTTCATGTATTTTGTAAATCATCTCTTCATTTACAAAAGACATCTCCACATCAACCTGAGTAAATTCCGGCTGGCGGTCAGCTCGCAAATCTTCATCGCGAAAGCATTTTACAATCTGAAAATAGCGGTCGAAGCCAGACACCATCAGAAGTTGCTTATACGTTTGAGGGCTTTGAGGCAGGGCAAAAAATCTCCCGGCATTCACGCGGCTGGGCACAAGGTAATCCCTTGCTCCTTCCGGTGTAGATCTCATCAAAACGGGCGTCTCCACCTCTGCAAAATCCATATTCTGATAAAAATTTCTAATGCTGTGGTATACTTTTGATCGTACCATTAGCTTTTGCTGAAGCTCATTTCTTCGGAGATCGATATATCGGTATCTAAGCCTGGTTTCCTCATTAGTACTTATGTCGTCCTTAATTTCGAAAGGAGGAGTCTCAGCTTTTGAGTAGATGTTAAGATCAGATACTTCAACCTCTACTTCACCGGTTATCATCTCCGGGTTTACCGTCTCTTTGTCTCTGGCAAGTACCTTTCCTTTAATTCCGATAACATACTCAGAGCGTAGTTTTTCAGCTTTTTCATGAAGCTCTTTATTGGTCTCGTCAAAAACAATTTGAGTAATGCCGTAACGATCTCTCAGGTCAATAAAAATAAGTCCTCCCAAATCCCGTCGCGTAGCAATCCAGCCATTTAATACTACATTTTCTCCCTTATTTTTTATTGTTAGGTCTCCACATGTGTGAGTTCGTAACCAGCTCATATAGTTTCTTTAAATTTAAATCAGTTATTTACCATTTTCTGTTGAACCGACAAAAATAAAGAATATACCAACCATTCGCTCATACCAGACAAAAGTTTATGATGAATCTCCTTTTAATCTTAAATCTTGCATCCTCACTCTTTTTGGCAGGGCTGATCTGGACAATCCAGATTGTGCATTATCCAATTTTTCATCGGCTCGAAACAAATAACTTCGCCGACCATATTCATTTTCACAAAGGAGCAATATCCCTGATTGTAGTGCCTGTAATGACCCTTGAACTCGGCACATCTGCATGGCTGTCCTGGTTTGCGTCTTCCTATCTGATTTACCATCAGGCTGGATTTGTTGCAGTAATATTAATCTGGCTAATCACATTTTTTGTTCAGGTTCCCCTTCATAGCCGCTTATCTGTCGCGCGAAATGAAAAAGCTATAAAACATCTTGTTACAACTAACTGGCTCAGAACAATTTTATGGTCGGCAAAAGCAGCCCTGATTCTCACAATTGTGCATAAAATGCTTTAATTGCATAATTGGTGCGGTTTACTTTTATATAATTTCGTATATATATCCCAATAACAGCTATATATACTTTCTTTGCCATGATTTGCGAACACATATTAATTGCTGTACAATCAGATATACTCAGGGTTGGCTTATGCAGGATTATTCACAATCATTATCCGAACTGCACCATGGAAACCGTGAGCAGTGGTAACGAAATCGTTGAAATGTACAGAGATAATCCCCGTTCACTCTGCATTTTGTCAGCTTCTGCACCAGAAGTGGATGCCTGCTCCGTTCTCGAAAAGCTTGATGAAATCAACCATTACAAAAAAACGATGCTGATGATGCAGACAGTCAGCGTAGAAAAAATAGAAAATGCTCTGAGAGCAGGGATTAACGGGCTTTTCACACAACAGTGTTCATCGGATGAATTTTTAAAAATTTTGAGAGAAGTAGCTACCGGCAAAAATTCCTACAGCCGAGCCGTTTCGGAAGTAATGATGAAAAATTATCGCAGAAAACAGTCGGAAGGGCCTACCCCGGGAAAACAGATAACCAAACGTGAAAGTGAAGTTCTTTCATTTATTGTAAAAGGATTTACTAGTGCCGAGATCGCCAAAAAACTTTTTATAAGCCCCAGGACAGTAGAAACCCACCGGTGTAATTTAATGGGGAAACTAAAGCTTAAGAATACAGCCGCACTGGTTCGGTTCGCACTTCAAGAAAAAAATATTGAAACTGGATGATTACGTATAAATACGTATAAAATTACGTAAAAATACTTATTGCACTAACCATTGCTTATATATACGTTTTAATTGCAAATGGGGTAATAGCCGTCTGTAGATGATATTTAGCAGCACTTTTTGAACGGAGTGCTGCTAATTTTTTTTCGGGTTCCATCCTCTTCCTTTACTAATTTGCTTGCTTACCTAACTACGTCTTTTAATCAGTCTTAACCCGTATGTTGCCATGCTATGGGCGTTCAGAAACACAATTTATCAGCAGTAGATCTATTCTGGACCGGTGGCTGGGATTCTACATTCAGGTTATTAGATCTGCTACTCGAAAAAAAATTATCGGTTAAACCACACTATATTGTTGATGACAGAAGGGCATCACACGATTTCGAAATGGATACAATGAGTGCTATCAGAGACCATCTGATTGAAAAATACCCCTTTTTAATAAAGCGTTTACATCCTGTAAAGTTTTCAACAAGACAACAAATAATACCAACTATAAAAACCAGAGCTGCATTTAACGCAATAAGAGAACTTCGCCATTTGGGGGATCAGTATCTTTGGCTTTCTGAATACTGCATTCAAAACGATTTAAACGGAATGGAAATAGCCATTGAACGATCTTTAATTCATGATTTTAATGATGATATTACCCATTATTTGCTTGAAGGATATCAGAATGGCAACGCGCACCAAAAAGATCTTTTCAGGGCATTGAAGCCTCACTTTGACATACTCTTCCAACCTTTTTCTTTTCCAATCCGCCACTTAAGTAAACCCGATATGTTACAGATAGCCCAACAAAGAGGCTGGATGAATCTGTTAAACAGAACATGGTTTTGTTTTCGGCCAAAGAATTTTAATCAGCCTTTTGGACATTGCAAACCCTGTTTGCGGGCAATACAGGAAAATTTTGCCTGGAGAATTCCAATACATCGTATATACTTAGGAAAAATGAGACTCATGTATTCTCAATGGCGCAACAAGAAACTTCAAGAAACTCCAAAATGAACCAGCTCAAAGGCGATGATCACGTAAACCTTTTTTGGACAGGGGGTTGGGATTCAACTTTTCGGCTTATGCAGCTTATTTTGTTAGAAAAGAGAGAAGTGCACCCGTACTATATTATTGACAATTTGAGAAAATCAGCCGGAATTGAAGTGTATACCATGGGGCTGCTCAGGGAATCTATTTTGGCAAATTTCCCGGAATCGGAGCAGTACCTTCACCCTACGTTCTATTATAATCTGGAATATATTGAAACTGATAAAAAAATTACCGGGGCCTGGGACAGGCTAAATACTCATTTTCATGTTGGCACGCAATATGAGTGGTTGCAGCGTTTTAGCAAACAGTTCGAGCTGGATTCTATTGACGTGGCTCTATTTAAAGATACAAGTGTTAGCAAGTCTCCTCTATTCAGGCAGTGGTACAACGCCTTTATCAATCATCAGCCACTTCCAAAATCACCTCATCAAAAAGAGATTACCGATGACCTGAACATTTTATTTAAGCGTTTTAATTTTCCATTGATGTCGATGGGAAAAACAGAAATGCTTGAAATTGCGCGGCAAAAAGGCTGGATGCCGATTATGAAAAATACGCGTTTTTGCCACAGGCCAGGCATAAAGATAAAACCCTGTGGTGTATGCAAACCCTGCCGACAGGTAGTGTGCGATGGTATGGGCTGGAGAATACCATTTTCGGGTAGAATGAATCGGTTGATATACAAATGCAAGACCACAATTAAACATGATATTTTGAAGCTCTAGAGGTTTAAATCAGAATAATCTGCACTAAGCCCGACCTTTTCTCCGATCCAGCTTTCGAAATATACCGGGTAATTCGATTTCGAAAATGGCAGGTGGTGAGCAACTTCGTAGCTGGCCCCCGGGTTCCAGTACAAACTCCCCTCCATAACCATACAGCCATCTGATGTTAAAGCAACATCCCATCCGATAAAAGGAGATCGCAGGTTTTCGTGTAGTTTCAATATAAAAGGCACCAGATCGCCCCAGCCCGGAAGTTTGGCGCCATTAATAAACTGACCTGTATCCGGATGGTTATCATGCTCAAACCTACCTGCAATCGGAACCGAACAATAGGCTTTCCCTAATATGCCAGTCTCTGCATCAACTGCAGATACCATACCACCTCTCGAATAGTTGTCTACATCTGTATTTCCAACCGGCATTCGTAATGATGAAAATAGCAGTTCTACGATATTTGTACCCGGATTCTTTGCCGTAACCACTCTGCAGGTTGCCAGTGCTCCCGAAGTGAACGGCAGCCATGATTCATGGTTTCTAATCACAGGCTGAATTATTAGGCTGCTATTCCTTTTTGAATAATCTTTTATAAAATTCAGAATGCTCTCTTTGGAGTAGGCATTTCCATAAATATCTTTAAAGATTCCATCTTTATAACTAAATCTTTTAGCGCCGATTCCCATTTGACCTGCTATTTCCTTTACAAAAATGCTTTTTCCGGGCATTTCGAAACTTCCACAAACTGCAACCAAATCTCCACTATCATAGTAGCCCAGGATCTCAGGGGACGAAATTTTATTGGTTTCACAGAATTGATAGAAGCTTAGTTTATTAAGAAGAATTTCTAATTCATTTGGATACAATTCTTTTGCTACAATTTGCTGTATGGGATAGTGAGAGTAGGTAAACTGGTTTGCAAACTTCCACACATTGGGCTTAAAAAGGTGGTACTTGAGATAATTTTTCGGGTGTTGTCTCAATTTAAACACCAGGTAACTGATCTGATAAAACTGCTTTAATAATGAGATCTGATACTGCTCTTCTACAACCGAGCCGTAGTGCTTAAAATGTTTCAACACATAAAAGAGATATTGCCAGAGAAACAGAATATCCTGAAATAATCGGTTCCCCGTATCACGGGTGGATTTCTTTCCATTTCCATCAAATAACCACTCAAAAAAGAACCGTTTCCTGGATCTTCTAACCCTGTCACTCCAGCGATTCAGAAGTTCAGCTCTTTTACTTTCATTCATCGTTAGAATATTTTGATATCAGAGCATCATAAACTTCAGGATAGCAAGTTTCACGAAATGGTTGCTGCTCGGGACATTCATACAGGCTTGACCCCCATCTTAGATTTCCTTCAATTAAATAGATCCCCTTCTCTGAATAACCTACGTCCCATCCAACAGCGAGCGATTTAAACTGTTTGTGTGATTCAATTGTGAACTCTAAAATTTCTCTCCAGTTCGGTAACCGGAAGCCGCTGATTTTTTGATTTGTATAGGGATGCACATCAAATTCGAACCTTCCCTTATATGGCAAATAAGTTACTGCTTTTCCCAACACACCTGAATCAATATTTATCGTGCTTAAAAGGCCACCCTGTGCATAGTTGTCCACATCTTTGCTTCCACAAGGCATTCTCAAAACTGCAAACAAAGGGATTATATCAGTTTCGTATCGGTTCTTCACCGTAACAATTCTGCAAGTTGATAGTGCCCCTGTAGTGAAAGGTTTTAGTAAGTCATGGTTTTCCAGGCATTTTTGTATGATGAGATCATATTCTTTAGAGTGATCGATGATACACTTCAGCAACTCCTTTTTTGTGTATTCTTTTTGATTAGAGTCTTTATACACGGATTGGTGATATGTAAACTTTTTCGCATGAACTCCTTTTCCTCCCATTTTTTCTTTTAAAAAGAGAGCCTCGGGGAGTAAATCAAAGGATCTGTTTTCAGGATAAATTTGCTTTCCTCTGCAAAAAACTCCCAGCACCTCCGGGGTATTAATACGATATTTTTTACAGTGCTTATAGAACCTGAACTTATCTTCAATAACCGGTACTTCATCAGGGTATGAGCGTTTTGCCAAGCGAACCTGTGTATGAGTCTGGCCATAATCATAAGCGTTAACATTGTTCCAGCTCTCCTGTTTAAATAGTAACCGCTTTCTAAACTGGTAAATGTTCACTTTTACAATCAGCGTTAGATATATCATTCTGTAAAGCTGTTGATAAAGCGGCAGCCCGTATTCTTTTTTAATCGTTGGCCCAAAGACTTTTAGCTGTTTTGCAGTTGCATACGATTTTCTGAATACAAAGAGTATATCACTCCTTAAACTGCCCCACCGTACTCCTGATTTAATTTCTTCATTACTTTCCCTTACCGGTCGCTTTTCAAAAAAATACTTTCTTCTGCAGGAGGTAGCTTGCTCGTCCCATTTATCTAAACATATTTTTTTAGAATATTCCATTATATCTTTGGAATTCAAATAACAGAGCAGCATACAGAAACATGAAAGGCCATACTATTACAACAAATAGCATGGCCTTTTTCAGTATCGTGGGGCGGACTTGAACCGCCGACCTCCGGGTTATGAATCCGACGCTCTAACCAGCTGAGCTACCACGACATAACAGTCAATAATTTCAATCTTCTTAGCCAAGAGCTCAGTTTGAACCGCCGTCCGTCGGCTGACGGATATGAATCCAACGCTCTTGTCTGTTCATCCCTTCGGGAAACCAGCTGAGCTACCACGACATAACGATCAATTAAACTAACATAAATACATGTGCGGGTTCGAACCGTCATCCGTCAACTGACGGATGTGAATCCGATGCTCTTGTCTGTTCGTCCCTTCGGGAAACCAGCTGAGCTACCACGACATTGTCTTTATACTCAAATTAAATCATGTCGATTTCTCACAGACCCCTAAGATAAAGGATTTAAATAAAATTGTGAACCCTTTTGGTGAACTTTTTTCTGCCTCTTATCTCATTCATGGATTTTATATCTTAAGAGTGAATTAACAATAAATTAAAAAATAGACATTCGTTCTTCTGTATGGCAAAGCACATCACGAACAGAAACCAGGATTATTCACAATGGTATTTAGACATCGTTAAAGAAGCAAAACTTGCAGATCACTCCCCTGTTCGCGGCTGTATGGTTATTCGGCCCAACGGTTTTGCTCTTTGGGAAAACATGAAGGAAGCGCTCGATTCGATGTTTAAAGAAACCGGTCATCAAAATGCATACTTTCCCTTATTTATACCGAAATCTTTTCTGTCGAAAGAGGCGCAACACGTAGAAGGTTTTGCCAAAGAGTGCGCCGTTGTTACTCACAGCCGCTTAAAAAGTGTTGATGGCGGAGTTGAAGTTGATCCTGAATCCAGGCTCGATGAAGAACTTATTGTACGACCAACATCAGAAACCATTATCTGGGATTCCTACCGCAACTGGATACAGTCCTACAGAGATTTGCCTATTCTGATAAATCAGTGGGCAAATGTTGTGCGCTGGGAAATGAGAACACGGCTCTTTCTGCGAACGATGGAGTTTTTGTGGCAGGAAGGCCATACAGCTCACGCTTCAGAGAAAGAGGCTGTTGATGAGACCCTGCAAATGCTCAATGTTTACAAAACTTTCGCTGAAGAGTTTATGGCCATGCCTGTAATAACCGGGGTAAAAACGGCATCAGAACGCTTTGCAGGCGCTGTTGATACCTACTGTATTGAAGCGCTTATGCAGGACGGAAAAGCTCTTCAGGCTGGTACATCTCATTTTCTGGGACAAAATTTCGCAAAGGCTTTTGACGTGAAATTCCAGGATAAAGACGGGGAACATAAATATGTTTGGGCTACGAGCTGGGGCGTATCAACCCGGTTAATTGGTGGCTTAATAATGACTCATTCTGATGATAACGGTTTGGTTTTACCTCCTAAGCTCGCTCCCACACAGGTAATTATCGTACCCATATACCGTAATGATGAACAGAGAAATGAAGTACTGGAGTATGCGGATCCGCTTATTGAGGAGCTCAGAAATTTTGGCGTAAGGGTAAATATTGATGCCAGCGATAATACAAAACCGGGCTTTAAATTTGCTCAGTACGAAGCAGAAGGTATTCCTCTGCGTGTGGGTATTGGTCCGAGAGACGTAAAGAATGAAAATCTTGAACTTGCCAGAAGGGATACTCTCGAAAAGAATATAATATCCAGGGAAGGTGCAGCAGAGCATATTTCCGGTCTTCTCGAAACCATTCAGAAAGATCTTTTCCAGTCTGCTTTAAAAAGAAGAGAAGAATCGACTTCTGTTGTTGATGATTACGAAACTTTCAGGAAGGAGATCGACAAAGGCGGATTTATTTACGCCCACTGGGACGGCACCGAAGAAACCGAGACAAAAATAAAAGAGGAAACCAAGGCAACAATTAGATGCATTCCGCTTGATGATGGTAATGGCACAGAAACCGGTAAGTGTATGGTTACAGGAAAACCGTCTGAACGAAGAGTTCTTTTTGCAAAAGCGTACTGATAAATACCGTAAACATGGATACCCATTTAACAGATAACATGCTCTTCTCCTCTGAAGAGAGCCGAGACATCGATTCCAAAACAATTGAGGAGTTTGGTTTCGACAGTTTTACATTGATGGAAACCGCCGCACTTGGCGCATCCAAAATTATTCAGAAAATCGAGGGGGAAAACAGAAAAGGACTTTTTATCTGCGGAACCGGAAACAATGCGGGTGATGCACTGGCCGTTGCACGCCATCTGACAGACAGGTTTGAACATAGCATTGACCTTTTTTTTCCTCTGGGGAAAAACGGACTAACTGAGGATACACTTAAAAATTACACGCTCTTATCTGAATTAAAGAGTATGGGAGGGGCGATAAACAGTTTAAACGAATCAGAACGGCCGGATTTTCGGAAATACGATTACATGGTAGATGGATTGTTCGGTACCGGTATCAGCCGAGATATTGAGGGGGATTTATTTGAAATTATTGAAGAACTAAACCAGGCAGATACCCCCGTTTATTCCATGGACATTCCGTCCGGAATATCCGGCGATTCTGGCAAAGTGATGGGCATTAGCGTAAAAGCAACTGCGACACTCACCTTTGGAACTCAAAAAATTGGCCTTTATCTCGAAAATGCTCCCTATTATTCAGGGACTGTTCATTTTATTCCCTTGCAGTTTCCTAAAAAATACCTGGCCGGCAATACGTTTCTGCTAGATAATAAACTGTTCGATTCAATACCTGGGTCAAACAGGAACGCACGCCATAAATATGAGCATGGAGTTGTGCATTTACTTGCCGGATCAGAGGGACTCACAGGAGCTGCCATAACAGCCTGTAAAAGCGCTTGGAAAAACGGGGCCGGCGCTGTTTTTTTGTACGCTCCAAAAAAACTTCTCCAGATTTATGAAACAACTCTACCGGAAATCATTAAAGTACCGCTAGGTGAAGATAGCGATACTCATTTTAAAGAGTCGCATGCCGAAAAGATTCTGGAACAACTCAAAAGTAAACCGGGAGTTTTTCTGGCAGGTCCCGGAACAGGCACCCAATCTGCAACTCAGAATTGTATTCACAATGTATTTCAATCTTACAGCGGAAAAGCGATTATTGATGCCGATGCCCTGGCGTTATGGAGTAAACTGAAAAAATTGGCGGAAAGGGAACAAAACGACTGGCTTTTCACTCCACATATAGGTGAAGCTACCAAATATATGGGTGCAACATTCTCCGGTGATCTAAGCAGGCTGAAATGGGCAGATAAAATAAGTACCAAACATAAGTGTTCAGTTATTATGAAAGGGAACCCAACATTTTTAACAACATCAAATGATGGGCGAATTATCACTTCTTACAATACCAATATGTTTTCCAAGGCGGGTTTTGGTGATCAGCTTGCCGGAGCCGTTGCAGCGCAAACTGCCATCAGAAATAACAGTACAGAGGCAGCTATTTATTCACTTTACAACTCTTACCGGGGATTTGTAAACCGTAAACAGGACGAAGAATTTATCCCTGAATCACTATTATGATCGAAGTTTACTACAACTGGCTTATTAAACAGAAGTTTCTGGTACTGATCTCTTTTATTCTCACTACCATTGGGATTATGATTTTAACCCTGATGCCTCCTGAGAATCTCGGGAGTTCAAGGTTATATAACTATGATAAGCTTGGCCACTTTTCAATATTTTTTATCTGGACTTTTCTGTTTGCACTCTCCGTTGCGACTTTTAAAAACAGAAAAACGCCCCTCTTCGTCATATTCCTGGCCGGATCGTTCTTCGGTATTTCCATTGAAATACTACAGTATCTTACGCCTTACGGTCGTTCAGCAAATGTATTAGATGCTGCCGCAGATATTGCCGGCAGCCTTGCAGCTGTACTTCTACTCGGATATCTTCAAAAACAAACGGTAAACCGACGCTAAAAAATTAATATATACAAATGAGTAATTTTTTACGTTGGATAATTAGTGGTAAAAAAGCTATACTTCACAACGTATTCACAAAAAGCTAAATCAATGATCCATGATTGAACGTAAAAAACCAGATGCAGATTTAAGGAACTATCATACCGTATTTCTCGAAATCGGCCTTCTAATTACATTGGTAATATTTATAGTAGCCGTTCGGCTCGATCTTACCTCCCAGGGAGCGGAAGAGGTTGTGTTGGATGAGCAGGAAGTTGTCGAAATGGAAGAAATTATCCAGACCCGGCAGATTGAAACACCTCCCCCGCCACCAAAACAACCGGTGCCGGTTGAAGTTCCCAACGATGAAATTATTGAAGACGTGGACATTGACCTTGGCGGCGATCTCGATTTAGGCGGATCTTTGGATATGCCCCCTCCTCCCCCACCCGCTGAAGAAGAAGAGGAAGAAGACTTTTTCGTAGTTGTTGAAGAGATGCCCGAACTGATAGGCGGTTTAGGTGAGCTTCAGCAGAAAATACGATATCCTGAAATGGCCCGAAGAGCAGGAATCGAAGGCCGTGTGTTTATTCAGTTTATTGTAAACGAACAAGGTGAAGTTGAAAATCCGCAGGTAATGCGCGGTATCGGCGGCGGTGCTGATGAAGAAGCACTGCGAGTAGTGAGCCAGGCCAAATTTAAGCCGGGAATGCAGCGTGGCCGGCCGGTAAGGGTTCAGTACAGTCTGCCTATATTTTTCAGGCTTCAGAATTAATTTTTACTGAAGTCTTTTAGTGAACAGGTTTTTAAAGCGTGACTCCAAAGAGTCACGCTTTTTTTATTTTGATATCTTTTCCAGAGTATCAATTACTTTTTTCAGATTATTGTATCCAAGTATCTCTCTGCTTTTTTCTGTCTCTTCCCAGGCAAGATTTGTAATTCCTTCTTCTGTCTGAGGCTTCAGTGCCTGCTTTGAAACTCCTTTCTCCTCCATCAAGTACCAGTAGGTTGTTTTTCCTATGAGCCTGTTGTTCTGTTTGTACTCGTGATAGGTGTTGCACAGAGCAGCTGTAACGCGCAGATTTTCCAGCCCCGTCTCTTCTTCCACCTCCCTTACAGCACACTCAGGGATTGTCTCTCCGTTTTCAAGTTTGCCTTTTGGGAGATCCCAAACACCATTTCTTTTAATGAGTAATATCAAGCCGGTATCGCTGCACTTAACAACGCCACCGGCCGCAATACATTCTTCAGGAATACTATCCATTATCTGCCGGCTTATCCTGAGACTCTTTCTTCTTCTCATCTGCGTAGTTTAGTCGAAGTGTATTTAGCGTCTGCTGCAGGTATCCCGACAGTTCTTTGGGCAGATTTCCTGCTGTATACTTTTCGAGCATCACAAGTGTATCAATAGCATATTTTGCAGATTTCAAATCGCGTTCAATCTTGTCGTTCGCAGGATTTTTCTGCTTGCCAAGACCCATCATAGCGATCTGTTCGTGCTGCTGAATTAACATCAGGAACAAGAGCTGCTGCTGCTGATCCTCATTAAATTTTCCGCTGTTTGATGATTCGTTATTTGCCATATGATTCCGAAATTTTAAATGTTTATTTCATTACAATGAAAAGCAAAAGAGTTTGTATACTTAAGCTTACAAACAATAAAATAAGCAAACGAACACACTTTTTTAATGGCAACCATTCATCCTTTTAAAGGCTGGCTACCAAAAGCAGAAAAAGCTGATGAGGTATCCTGTCCACCCTACGATGTTATAAGTACAGAAGAAGCCAGGGAACTTGCTAAAGGAAAGCCAAACAGCTTTCTGCACGTAATACGACCAGAAATTGATCTTCCGGAAAATACTCCTTTCTATGCCGACGACGTTTATGAAAAAGGGACCGAAAACCTTAAAAGACTACTAAAGTCAGGCATATTTGTGCAGGACGAAAAACCTGCTATCTACATTTATCAGTTAGAAACAGAAGGTCATGTCCAAACAGGTGTATTTACATGCGCTTCGGTGGAAGATTACGATAATGATGTGATTCTGAAACATGAATTAACACGCCCGGATAAGGAAGACGACAGAACCCGACACATCATCACTCAGCAGGCACATGCCGAACCCGTAATGCTTACCTTTGATGATACTGCAGACATTGCGTTTTTAATAGATAAGATCACTCTTACAAAATCACCCTACATCGAACATGAAAGTGAATCGGGCGTTATTCACCGAATATGGAAAACCTACTCAACAGCTGATTTTGTTGAAAGTTTCGCAAACATACCCCATTTTTACGTAGCTGACGGCCACCACCGCTGTAAAAGTGCATCCCGGGTCGCTGAACAGATGAGAAAACTGAACAGCAGTTTTCCCGGAGAGTCGGAGTTCGATTACTTTCCGGTGGTTCTTTTTCCTATGAATCAGATGAAAATTTTACCCTACAACAGAGTAGTTAAGTCGGTCTCTGAAGAGAATATTTCTTCATTAAAAGAACTTGGGCTAACTCCGTCAGGAAAAAAATCACCCGATGAAAAAGGAAAGATATCCATTTATTACAACGGAGAATGGTGGTCGCTTGTGCTGCCGCAACCAACCGATAGTGATGTTGTTTCGGCTTTGGATGTAGCCCGGTTACAAGACCATATACTAAAGCCTGTTTTTGGAATTGAAAATCCGAGAACTGACAAGCGAATCAATTTTGTGGGCGGTATACGCGGCACCACCGAACTTGAAAAACTTGTAGATAAAGGTGATTACGAACTTGCCATCAGTATGTACCCCACTAGTATCCAGGAACTTGTTGATGTGTCGGATGAGGGAGAACTCATGCCGCCAAAATCAACATGGTTCGAACCCAAAATAAAATCCGGATTTATAATTCACACATTTTAAATATTATGAAAAGAGTACACAATTTTAGCGCGGGCCCTGCAACACTGCCTCTTAGCGTTTTAGAAAAGGCTCAAAAAGAGCTTGTAAATTACAATGGTAAAGGCGCATCCATCATTGAGATGAGCCACAGAAGTGCAGAATACAAAGAGATTAACGAACAAGCGGTTACGCGGCTCAAAGAGATTACAGGAGCAGATGACGACTGGGAAGTTCTGTTTTTACAGGGCGGAGCCAGCGGACAGTTTATGATGGTTCCTCAAAATTTCCTGGCCGATGGCCAAACCGCCGACTACATTGACACCGGTACATGGTCGGCTAAAGCGATTAAAGAAGCCAGGCTTTTCGGCAACGTGCACGTCCCGTTTTCCGGCAAAGATGAAGACTATACCAGAATACCTTCTGCCGATGAACTTCAGCTTTCGAGCGATGCTGTTTATACCCACATAACCAGTAACAACACTATTTTTGGTACTCAATTTCCTTCTGAACCGAAAACCGGCGGTTCACTGCTTGTGTGTGATGCCTCATCAGACTTTCTCTCGCGTCCTATTGATCTGGACAAATACGGAATGATTTATGCCGGAGCTCAAAAAAACCTTGGGCCGGCCGGGGTCACCGTTGTTATGGTTCGAACTTCGTTTATGAAAAATCAGAAAGAGAGCCCGATCCCAACCATTCTGAATTACAAAACACATCTCGAAAAAGTGTTTAATACTCCACCGGTATTTGCCGTTTACTTTGTGAACTATGTACTGGAGTGGATTCAGGAAAAAGGTGGCCTCAGCTATTTCGATTCCTTTAATACAGAAAAAGCGAATCTTCTGTACACAGAAATTGATAAAGACGATTTTTATCGCGGAACAGTTAAGGAAGGTTCCAGGTCAAAAATGAATGTTACATTCAGGCTTGGAACCGAAGAGCTTGAAGCTGCTTTTTTATCACAAGCCGCAGAAAAAGGGCTTGTTAACTTGAAAGGCCACCGCAGCGTTGGCGGAATACGGGCCAGCATATATAACGCCTGCGAGATGGAAAGCGTTAAAGCCCTTGTTTCATTTATGAAACAATTCCGGACGGAAAAAAGCTGATCTGCAAATAAATCAACAATCTTCAAAAAGCCCGTTTTGGTTATCCAAAACGGGCTTTTATTTTACATTAGGCCAAAAATTGTAAGGATATGATCGATACCGTTAGGTACAAAAAGAATCATATATAGTATTCCCCATGCGGCACCGGCTATATGCGCTGCATGGTTAATGTTGCCATCTCCCCTCTTGCTTTCGTAAATACTGTACCCAATAAATGCCAGGCCAAAAAACCACGCCGGTATAGGAATTGGAAGCAACAAAAGAATGATTTTCTCTGAAGGAAACACAAAAATATAGCTGAAAAGAACAGCCTCCACTGCTCCTGAAGCTCCAATTGTGGCATACTGCGGATTATCTTTATGTTTGATCAGTGAAGGTATCGCCGAAAACAGCAAGGCACTGAAATAGAGAGAAATAAACTGCATATTTCCCAGAACATTTTCCATTACGGTACCAAAAAAGAAAAGTACCATCATATTAACAAGAAGGTGAGTTAAGCTTCCGTGCAGAAAACCTGAGGTAATGAGCTCATACCAGCTGTTTTCCCGAAACGTGCGATATGGCCGCAGCATCCCCCACTGATACAGCCTCTCGCTGCCGTAGAGTGCTGCCAGTGAGATCACTACATTTAGTAAAATTAACCCGGCTGTAATTATCATAAAAAAAAGTCGCGTATATTAACTTCTTTGGCGTTAAAAAAAATAAGGTCACAGAAGCCCTGAAAATACAAAACCATCCACTACCGTACACACGATTAACTATGATAGTTACACTACGCACAGCGGCCTTACCCGCAAGTTTACTTCTTCTGCTTTTTATTGTTAGCAGTTGCGGAGTGATTCCACGAACGCCATCAAGCAAAACACTGGCAGCTCTTGGGGAAGGCAGAGCCAGCTGGTACGGGCCAAATTTTCATGGCAAACTAACTGCAAATGGCGAAACATTTGATATGAATGGATTAACAGCTGCCCACAGAACCCTTCCATTTAATACAATGGTGCGAGTAGACAACCTTGATAACGGCCGCACTGTGATTGTTCGTATCAACGACAGAGGTCCCTATGTTGACAACAGAATAATTGATTTATCCCGGAAAGCTGCCTCCGACCTGGGAATGATAAATGCAGGAACCGCGTCGGTCCGTCTATCACTTATCGAAGAAGGAGATCGCCCTGTCACTGAACAAAACAGCAGCAGCCGGGAAACATTCACAATTCAGATCGCATCATTCCAAAACCGAAATGAAGCAGAAGTGAAAGCAGATAGTGTAACCGGTGCACGGGTTGAGGAAGTTCGGGTAAATAATAATACGCACTACAGAGTTTATTATGGTATATACTATTCAACTGAAGAAGCAAAAACCGCAGAATCTGAACTGAAAGCCACTGGTATAAATGGGTTTGTAAAACAAATTGAAAATTAAAAATTCCCTGCATTCATCGGATTGATCTTTCAGTCAATTTGGTTTTAGGAAAAACTGAATCAAACTATTTTTATGAAAAAGAATATTATTGTAATTGGAAGTGGTTTTGGCGGCTTGGGAGCGGCAACACGCCTGCTTTCTGCCGGCCATAATGTAACTATTATTGAAAAAAGAGATAAATTAGGCGGACGGGCATACGTATATGAAAAAAATGGATTTAAATTTGACGGCGGACCAACCGTAATTACGGCTCCATTTATGTTTGACGATATATTTGAAGCTGCCGGTAAAAAAAGAGAAGATTATTTCGAGCTGGTTCCCTGCGATCCGTTTTACAGAATTTTTGATCATAAGGGAGAAGGGTTTGATTATAACAGCAATCATGAATTTATACTATCAGAGATCAAAAAACGCAGTCCCGGTGATGTCGAAGGTTATGAAAAATTCATAAAAACGACGAAACCTATTTTTGAAAAGGGGTTCGTAGAGCTTGCAGATAAGCCGTTCCTCAAGTTTACCGACATGCTGAAAGTTGCCCCGGACCTCATCAAGCTAAAATCGCATCAGTCCGTTTATAAATATGTGTCACAGTTTATCGAAGATGAATTCCTGAGAAGAGCTTTTTCCTTTCATCCCCTCCTGGTAGGCGGTAACCCTTTTGATACCACATCCATTTACTCTATGATCCACTACCTGGAACGGGAATGGGGCGTGCATTACGCAATGGGCGGTACGGGTTCTATTGTTAACGGGTTTGAAAAACTGATTCTTGAACAGGGCGGAACCATTCACAAAAATACCGAAGTGGACGAGATTTTGGTCAGGAGTGGGAAGGCCGTGGGTGTTAGGCTTAAAAACGGTGAAAAACTTGAAGCGGATGAAGTTGTTTCCAACGCAGATGTGGCATTCACCTATAAAAACCTTATCAATCCGAAACACCGCAGGAAATATACCGATCGCAAAATAGAGAAAACAAAGTACAGCATGTCTCTTTTTGTGATCTATTTTGGCACCAGGAAGAGGTACAACAACACTAAGCTGGCACACCACAACATTATTCTGGGTAAACGCTACAAAGGCTTGCTTTCGGATATATTTCATGATAAAAAACTCGCGGATGACTTTTCACTGTATCTCCATATGCCAACAATTACTGATCCGTCTATGGCTCCGGAAGGGCACGAAGCCTTTTATGTGCTTTCTCCGGTTCCCCATCTTGACGGCGATATTGACTGGAATGAAATGGCCCCTGTTTACAGGGATAAAATCATGAATTTCCTGGAAGAGAATTACCTCCCCGACTTACAGGAAAACATTGTGGCAGAACATTATATCGATCCGCTGCACTTTCAGAACGATCTGAACAGCTACAAAGGCTCAGCCTTTTCTGTTGAACCACTCCTTACTCAGTCTGCGTGGTTCCGCCCCCATAACAGGTCAGAAGATGTGAAAAGCCTCTATTTTGTCGGAGCCGGTACACACCCCGGAGCAGGCCTGCCGGGGGTTCTGTCTTCTTCAATTATAGCACAGGACTTAATCGGAAAAGCTTAGTATTGTCTGAAGCGCATTCCCCGACCTGCCTTTAATTAACTTAGAGCGCAACAGTGGCTATATTAACGCTTCTGTTGCGCTTTATTATTAATTCTCATTAAACTCATCAGCGGCATTTCTCACAAGCCCAATGAATTCCGGCGTATCTATAGCCGCCACACTATCCTGAATTAACAGCGGTAACAATCTCTTTTCGCACGACTGCAAATAAAGAGGTTTGTGTTTGGGTAGATGAAGATGAATTGAGGAGTTCCCTGCAGAGTGTCAGCAGCTGTTTAAACGGGATCAATACCCTCGGCAGTAGAAAGGGACTCATTTGGAAAAGCAAAGCCCTGTAAAGGGAATATCGAAGAGTGAACTCATTACTAATTATACCTTAGTACGATTCTTAATCTTCACCAAAGTGCATTAATAGTCCCCTCCTTTTTCCCAACGGGAAGGGGTGGTTGAAAAAAATCAGGCAGTCGATTTTTTAATTCCAAGCCCTGATCAAAGTACCATAACCACCCCCAACCCCTCCTTACGAGAGGCTGTGAGAAAATAAGATGACAATTATTGGTAAACTTAACTTTATAAGGTTGATGATTTTATTTCGACGCTCCCCTCCCTGTC
>Ga0081528_100155_pt1 | contig 50633 bp, 36 predicted proteins | sample HotLakmasection4_FD_71011 | JGI IMG/M metagenome (GOLD analysis project Ga0081528, IMG submission 71011) | Hypersaline microbial mat communities from Hot Lake, Washington, USA - Section #4 (SPADES assembly) (version 2) | ecosystem: Environmental > Aquatic > Non-marine Saline and Alkaline >...
ATGTCGGAGGGCATTTCAGCCTTGACGGTGGCGGCGGCTCGACGTAGACGTTTTACGTTGTCGGGTTCCGCGAAGATAGGTCTGCGGTTGAAGGTGACCAGGGTGAGAAAGATTGCCCCGCCACGGGTGTAGGCGCGTCGGTAATCGGGCATTGGGGATTGAGAAGAGAGTTTGAGTTAGTGTGCCCGATTGGGTGGTGATAGCCTGGTGGGAAGGTGGGCAGTGCCCACCCTACAATTGCTGTTATCTGGTGCATTTACCTGACTTTCCTGAGCAGACCTACCGTACCCATGGTGATAGCTATGAAGAAGCGGCCAGAAATGGGGAAGAGGTTTTACAGCTTTTGCTGGAGGAAGATGGATTAGCGTTGCCGAAACCAAGACCTTCTGCTGCTTATAGCGCTCGAAGACCTGGTTTGGACACTTGCGAACTTCTGCACTCTCAGCGAATAGGAAGCTTTGGCCTTCAAAGTGTCTTATTCTACCCTTCGCCTGCAATAGTAGGAAATGGTGGGCATTGCCCACCCTAAGATTACTTCTTCTCAGAATGTAAGCAAGATTAAAAGCAAGCCAATTTGATTTACTATGATTCGCAATTTATACCTCAAAGACCATTTAATCATTCCCTTTGGAAGACCAAAGTGGGAAATTGAAAAGATAAAGATTTCGAAAGTAACCCCTAGCGGAACATACTTGGAAGGAAGTACTCCTTTCGCGTATATTGACAAGAAGGCAGGAAGGGCTTTGCAAATTGCCGACTTTTGGGATCTTGTGCCAGACAACTTTCTGAATTCATTCAAAAAAATTAGCCCGTATTTTGATGTGGCAAGGTATGAGGATGACATTCCTGATAAGGCAATTAAGGAGTTTTGCCATAGATTTCAGATAATTTTAAGTTACCTGAAAAAACGCTGTCAATTAGGCTCCAGACATGAAAAAATGTTTCTAGATATATACTTTGATTATTGGTCTGATAAAGCCTGGGAACACGGACCCGAACTTCTTTCATTGCAGGAAGAATTGCGCCCTTTGCTTCCTTTGCCACAAGCACATCTTTATTTAGAAGATGTCTTAACGTGTCAAACAAAAATGCAAGAAGTAGACTTTGCTTTTTGGACTGGTCAACGAATGATCGTGATTGAAATTGACTCAGATGATAAGCCATTGCCTGATGTAACTAGTAGGGATAGGCGCTATTGTGGCTCTGGCATTGAGGTTATCCATATATTAAACAGTGAAATCGAAAAATATATGTCATCAATCATGAATGTCTTACCTCACGAGTTAAATAGCGAAAAATTTGTATATACGTTGCCTAATAGGTCTCCATTTATCAATGAATTCGATAACGATTCTGATTGTATTTAATAAGTCATTAAAACCCGACTAAAGCAGTTACCATTAGCTTTAATTTAATTTAATTTAATTTAATTTAATTTAATTTAATTTAATTTAATTTAATTTAATTTAATTTAATTTAATTTAATTTAATTCTAGATTTTAAAGTTCCTCAAGAAGGCATAATACCTTTATTTTTGTAAATCAATGTAGTCTGTCATCCAATTGATAATTTACCCAACTTATAATTGCCCATTTTTCGCACTTCCTTGCGTTTCTCTCTGGAGCGATATTAGAGCCATCCTTTTCTATTTTTAATATAAATTTCCTTGAATTCCTCATCGCTCTTCGTAAAAAAGAGTAGTCCCTCGATACATCCAAAAATAAAAGCTAAAAATCCAATATATGGAATATACATGCCGGAAATTCCGATTGCCAGCAAAATCAAGCCTTGTCCTGTATACTTCAAGTAAAATTTATGTATGCCTAGCCAACCTAGGAAAATTGCCAAGATGGCAGCTCTTTTCCTAGATCTCCCATTAAGCCTTTCAAAGGTAGCCTCAACTGCTTTCTCGTCTTTCGGATCTAATTCAATTAGTGTTGTTTGAGCTGCTACACTCTCCTCAGGAGTCATCCATACGTGAGAACTCCTAAGTGACGTTCCATGTAAACTTTCTAAATTGATAGAGCCTTCGAGGATAGCACTGAGTTCATCAGTCAGTTCCCATGCTCTGCTCCATAATTCAGAAAGCACAGCGTCAAAGTCGTACATTAGGAGTCCATTAAAGCCTTGGAATCTAGGCAATTCTTCTTTGATCTGTTTTCCCAAAGGCTCATTAGGATCAATACCTGCTAAACCTTCTCCTAATCCAAATGTCATAGCGCTAGCAACACTAGATCTCTGTACTTTCAAGCCAAGGCTTTCAAGCGACATCTGATAATATTTCATTATTTTTTCAACAAGTTCAGCGCAGTATTTAAAAGTCTCTTTCTCATCTGAACGTTGAAACTTTTGAACAGCTTGGTTGGCTGTTCCTAAAACTGGTGGAAAGTCCACATAACTAATGCCAACCGAAGTTCTTGCCTTCAAATTAGAGATCTCATCAAAAGCTTTGTTGAGGTATTTTGCTTCTTGAATTGCTACAGGCCGGTCTAATAAAACAATATCTGGAATATCTTCTTCTTCAGTATGGTGTTGTACTTGTTCTTTCATCCAATCAGGAAATTCAGCACCCTGCTTTTTCCCGTAAAGCTTAACTTTCTCGATAGTTACGCAATGCAGATTTTGGATAGCTTTGAAAACTGGCTCAGATAACCTTAATTCATTAGGGGTATCCTCAGACTCAAGCAGAACTTGAAGACAGCTTTCCTTAAGACTCACTTTGACCTGTACGCCTTCCTTTTTGAGGCTATGATTCAGCAGGACTGAGATAGCCTTAGGATTTCCAGCTTGCGCTAACTTCATAAGATCAGGCTTGTTAGTCATGTCCTAAGTCCCTTCAATTATCGGTAAAAGTAAAGTGCCCGTATCACAGACCGTTCAATACTTTTACATCTGCAATTTTGATTATTTTTTAGTTAAGTTTAAAGCCTGAGAGACTTCTTTACATAGAAGTGAACAAAAGGCCTTTAGTTGAAGGCGGTATCGGTCAACGAGAAAGTAGGGTGGGCAGTGCCCACCACCCTACCTATTCACCCACCACCAACCCCTCCCCCTCAAACTCAACCGCTGTCATTTTTTGAGCGCCCTCCAGAAGGTCTGCAGCAATAGAAATTCAGGGGGTTATTCTTCTAAATCCTCAGGTTCCCCAATAGCTCTCTGAGCAACATTCCTGATATGCAAAACCCGCACCGTGGGGGCAGGTTGCTCTTCAAGCACAGTGAAGAGGATGCGATAACTGTGTTTTCCTTTGCCGTAGAGAAGTTGGCGGACCTCCTGGCTAAAGAAGGTGCTTTCGCGGGCAACGGGGCAGCGACGGGGCATGGTTTTGAGGCTGACGATCGCTTTTATCAGCCCTTGGTACCATTCTTGGGCTCGTTCAGGGGTGGTGTACTGAGCAAAGCTGAGGAAGGCTGCATCGGCTTCGGCTTTGGCAACGCTGGAAAGGTCAATCCGGTAGGTCATGCTTCCAGAGACAGGCCGTGCTTTTCGTTTTGCTCGGCGATAAAGTCTTCAAAGCTTGAGAAGCGCCCTTGCTCGAAGTCATCAAGGCCCTGCTGAATGCCCTCAATGGCAGCAAAGAAGTCTTCATCGTCGAGGCTGAGGCCCAGGGCGAGGACGGCAACGGCAATGTGTTGAATGTCTTGCCCGGTAGCCTCGGCCCGTTGGCGGAGTAGGGTCTCGACTTGGGGTGGGAGTTCCAGAGTGAGTGACATTGGGGTTAAGCAGGCTTAGTGAAGCTTGAGTAGAGGGTGTTTCAATATTAGTAGTGTAGAAGGGACAGTGCCCACCATTCCATCAACGCTTTTCACCGATCACTTCCCCTCATCCAGCTCCTACCCAAAGCCACCACACTCCACAACCCAGCCTCTAATTATTCGGTGAGCATTGCCCCCAACCCATAGCCCATAAACCTGCATGGCAAACCTTCGGACAATTCCACCCTATTTTTCTGCCAGTGGCGTCTTTGCAAAACGAACTCATTTCTCAGTCACTACAACAAAACTGTCAGTAATCTGGTCTGGATAATTTGCTAAAAACCTCTGTAAAACTGCAACTTTATTGGCAGATCGTTCATCCTCAAGTCTTAAGAAGATAACTCCTCAATGGGGATGTCTCTCCCGGTAGACTTTCTCCCCAAAATCCTTATCACTGGTGATCAGAATCCAGTTTTCGTCAAACGCTTTTTGTAAAATTAGGTCGTCATCTATACCGCGTGCTTCTTCATACACGGAAAAGACTTCATGCCCTAAACTCCTCAACCATCGGGACACGACTACGCCCGTATTCTCATCTACCAAAAAGCGCAACTACGCAATATCTTCCAGAGGCATAAAACTTGCACTTTCTAAAGACCGTGCAGCAAATAACAAACAGGCCCGAATATCGTTTTCAACCAAACCCTCATACTCGTCCAAAATCTCTGCTGTTGTTGCCCCATGAGCCAGAAGATTCAGAATATACTCGACAGTAAGGCGAGTTCCTTTAATCACGGGCTTACCAATCATGATTTTAGGATCGGTTGCGATTCTGTTTAAAAGCTCATTATCTGTCATTGCTGCTGGGCCTTAGTTAGTCAGTGACTACTATTCTAGAGCCAATTATCCTGGGCAAAAGCCCACTATCTAACCAACGTTAGTAAAAGCAGAGTAGGCATTGCCCACCATCCCATCAACGCTTTCCACCAACCACTCCTCCGCCTCCAACTCCTACCCGCAGCCATCACACTCCACAATCCGGCCTCTAGTTATTCGGTGAGCTTTGCACCCAAACATAGCCCGTAAACATGCATGGCGAACCTTCGGGCGATTCCTACCCTACTTTTCTTTATGACATGGCAGTGGGCAAACTAAATCCATGTTGTAATCCACGTAAACCCCGTGAAGCTCAGGGATGTTGTCTTATCCATAATAGGATTAAAGCCAGGCCAACGGGAAACGGTACGCACAGGATGGATAGTTCGACCCGGTGAAGACATCGCCCGACTGGTCACCCTTTATGTTCGGAGGCGCAGATGATACAGCCTGAACTACTAGACGTTGTCGAGCTTCTGGTTGATCTTCCCGACGTTCAGCTACAGGCTGGCGACCAGGGTACCATCGTCGAAGAATATGAAGACCGTGCCTATGAAGTAGAGTTCTCTAACTCACACGGAGAAACCCTGGCCCTTTTGGTCCTTAAGCCCGAGCAGTTCGTTGTGGTTTGGCAGAACACAACCAAGACCTGGGTTCCATTAACCGACCGCATCACTGCTGTATTGCAGAAACTGCCAGAAGATAGACAGCAGCAAGTCTTAAACTTTGCTCGTTCTCTTCATAAGACCCCAGCTTGATCGAGCTATTTTCCCCCTTACTGTTCTTCAACAGTAGGGTAGGGTGGGCACTGCCCACCATCCCATAAACGCTTTTCAACAACCACTCCCCCGCCTCCAACTCCTACCCGCAACCATCACACTTCACCACCTCGCCTCTAATTATTCAGCGAGCATTGCCCCAAAGCACAGCCCGCAAACTGGCATGGCAAACCTCCAATTCCCGCCCTACTTTTCCATCCTCTGTTTGTTACAAAGGTTCAAGGCGGCGGATGACGCCCTAGCAGTTCCTCTTCAGCCCGGATAGCAAGCATTATTGCCCGGTTCAAATCTAAAGCTTGTACCATTGCTCGACCAATGGACGTCAAGCCAACCACACGATCACCTTCCCAGGCAAAATGTTCCTTCCATGCTTGTTGACGAGGATTAAAAACCCGAACCGTCTCCCCAGTTGCCAAATCCTGTATCTCTTGCCGTGCGCCCTTCCGTAGAGAGCAAGACACACAGGCCAAAGCAAGATTTTCAGCGGTCGTTGCGCCACCAGCTACAACAGGAATGATGTGGTCAATATGAAACGTAGCGACCTGACCCAACTGAGAAATACCGCAATATTCACAACGGTTATAAGCTCGTTTGACAACCAGTTCACGCAGAGACGCTGGAATCCTGGTCATTTACGCTTGCTTATTAACACGATTGGACCGGAGTCGCAGCAACGATAAAAACTCTGCCAGTTCTACCAATCCTTCCGCTTCCTGGCGTTCTGATGGCGAAAGTTCCTGCCCTTCATCTTGACGGTCAAGTAAACCCTGTAGACGTTCCTGTACCGCCTGAGGTAGCTGAAACTGAGTGAGTTCAATCGGTATCTCAACGACTTCAGGCATAAAGCGGTTCACCAGCGACAACTCTGCGATGGCTTTATTTTAGAGTCAAACTGCTGGCATAAACCCTATGAGCGTCCTATTCTCCCTAGGCCAGCTAACTAAACCTTTCGTGTTCATCAGCTTCAAAAGCATTACAGCCCTGGTGCTCAAAGGTCAGCAAACTTGCTCTAGGACTGACAGGATTTGCACAAACCCCCCAATCCATCCCTAGTCGACCTTCTAACGGTAAAAAATACTTGCAGCCACAAGAACAATCTGGTCCCCAATCTTCATCACGACTGCGATGACCATAGGGCTCAAAGTCGCTAGGGAGTTGCTGCACAATCTTCCAAAGGTGTTGATGTAATTCTGTCATAGCCAACGCTCTTTGAATTTATCAGCCGGAGGTCACGAGACATAGACCGCCTCTTTTTCTACCATTTCTTTTTTTTGTAGGGCAGGCATCCTGCCTGCTCTTGGACAGCCGAGACGGCTATCCCACGTTGTTGAATCCCCATTCCTTAGAACGAGGATACCAGCATTGTAGCCGCGAAACTATCGGTAGTCTGCTTCAGCTTGAAAATGACGCAGCCCTCTACAAAAGTGGGATTATCCCTTCGCCATTCCATTGTCGGAGTAATTTAGTTCATCGTTGAACTTCGCCAGTTCATCGTTGAACTTCGCCAGTCCATCATCGGAGTTCTGAAGTTCATCGTTGAACTTCGCCAGTCCATCATCGGAGTTCTGAAGTTCATCGTTGAACTTCGCCAGTCCATCATCGGAGTTCTGAAGTTCATCGTTGAACTTCGCCAGTCCATCGTCGGAGTAATTTAGTTCATCGTTGAACTTCGCCAGTCCATCGTCGGAGTAATTTAGTTCATCGTTGAACTTCTCCAGTCCATCGATGCAGTTCTGAAGTCCATCGTCGGAGTAATTTAGTCCATTGATGAACTTCGGCAGTCCATCGGTGGAGTAATTTGCTGCGCGATCCACGCAAATTCTTTTCCCAGGAAATATGTCATCCGTAGAAGTACTAACGTAAAATCCCTTCATGCAACCATAACCTTTATTGACTAAGCTAAAGTTCAAGGCATATACGAGGGAATGGCCCTGATTTAAGGTTGGTGGGCACTGCCCTACGGCAGATCAAGGCTTTCGGCAATCCGCGAGGGTTGATTTCGGTTTATTTAAGTGACATTCCCTAGACGGGGCGTCTTCAGGCAAATTCCATAAACTGCAGTTCCCGAGGAGAATCCCATGGCTGTAAAAGACCAGGTCGGCAGCTTTTGCTGGTGGAGCTTAATGACCAAGGATGAGGCCAGAGCTAACGATTTTTATAAGGACCTGTTTGACTGGCAACTGGAAGAGATAGACATCCCCGGTCAAGAGAAATCTACGGTTTACAACGCCGGTCGAGGCGGGTTTGCCAACCCTGTTCCCCTGGAGCAGGACTTTCCCGGTCCCAGCCACTGGATGGCCTACATCGTTGTAGAAAATGTAAGCAGCGCCTGTCAGTTGGCCAAGCAACTGGGTGGCGAGGTCTGCGTTCCGCCCTTTGATATTCCCACCATTGGTCAATCCGCAGTGATTCAAGACCCGGTGGGTTCGACATTCCATATTTTTACCCCTGCCGAGGATGACGACAACCTCGACATGATTGGCGGCAACACCGGAGAAATCTGCTGGATGGAGCTGATGGTGGATGACCCGGCTCTGATTCTGCCGTTCTATGCCGGACTATTCGGTTGGGACTTTTCAGCCCCCATGCCGATGAGTGGGGGAGAATACATCACCTTTGAAGCCAATGGCCAACAGGTCGGCGGTATTCTGAAGCGCCCGCCAGGGGTTCCCGAAATGCCGCCTGTGTGGATGAACTATTTCTCCGTGCCCTCGGTTGAAGACTGGTCGGAAAAAGCGAAAGCTTTAGGGGGAAAAGTGGTGATGGCCAGGACGGAAATCCCTGAGACAGGATTCTTTGCCCTGTTTGAGGACCCCACGGGGGCCATGGCCTATCTGTTTGAGTGGGTTGGGACATAACCCCAAGAGCGATCCCAAGCAGCTGAAGTCCCGATAGGCCAGGGGCATTTATTCACATCTCCAGTATCAACTCCCGCAAGTTCCCGAGTTCCTGTTCAATCGCATCAATGCTCTCTAATAATCGTTGCTGTGTCTCCGTTAAAGTTGGTCCAGGCTCATTGGCGGCAGGCACATCCAGAGTAATGAGATACCCAGTTTGATTAGAAGTTTGATTCGAAGTTTTTGCATTCGGATTCGAGAAAATCTAAAAGCTTCTGGTCTTCTGCATATCTACCCTACAGAGGGTGATGATAGGCCGCATCTGCACAACCATAGAGTTACAAGAACCCTTTGAGGTTTAATTCATCATGTCTACCGATTTTGATTTGCAGTCCGTCGAGGTATCCGAGGTTGTAGAAGGCGTCGCTGCCGTGCTGCTGGCCCCCATCGTTTTACCCCTGGCCTCCGCGGTCAATCAACCCCTGGTGAAGAATGTATTGAAAGAAGGCATCGCCTTTTCTGAGCGCTGCCAGGAAGCTGTCGCCGATGCCCAGGAACGATTGGAAGATACCTTTGCCCAGGCTCAGGCCGAAGTGGACGCCGAACGCAATGGGCAAGGTGAGTCCTTCAATGGTAACGCTGGTACTCTGATGCAGCGGGAGCGTCCCAGCTACCGGAGAACTACCGGACAGTTTACGGACCAGTCTTCGACTGAAACCGCCAACCAGATCAAGGATACGGTAGATGAGCTAAACCGCCAGGTCCGCTGGTTAACCAACGACCTGCTTGACCTGCGGTTGCTGATGTCGTTAGGGCTGGGAGCCTTCGCTCTGCGGCAGATCCTGGTGCGGGGTCTACGGCTGGATGAAATTCCCTGGTATGTCGCGGCCTGGTATGCGTTGGATACGTTTGTGAAGTTCCATCCAGATGAGGAAATGTCGCAAGCCGGGCAACCCTCGAAGATGACGACACAACCCACCATTGAGGTGGAGTCTGCTCCCGAGCCGGGGTGATTTTGGGGATGCCGTAGGGTGCATAACGCTAAGGCGAGGCTCCGCCAACGCGAAGCAATGCACCGTCTCAACGGAGTATGCCTCCAGGCTTTACATGCTGCCATTAGCGTCAAGGGAGACAACCAACGCCATAAGCGGTGCATTGCGGCCCCAAAGCGTATTGCCAGGGCATCGACCGGGTGGAAAAGCCGCGAATGCACCCTACGCACTTTACATGCTGCCATTAGCGTCAAGGGAGATAGCCAACACCATAAGCGGTGCATTGCGGCCCCAAAGCGTATTGCCAGGGCATCGACCGGGTGGAAAAGCCGCGAATGCACTCTACGCACTTTACATGCTGCCATTAGCGTCAAGGGAGACAACCAACGCCATAAGCGATGCATTGCGGCCCAAAAGCGTATTTCCAGGACATCGACCGGGTGGAAAAGCCGCGAATGAACCCTACCCGTAATCGAGATTGTTGAAAGATCACCTGTAAACTCAATTCCATCAAACCTGTGGTTCAAGTTGTCCATGCCACGAAAGGCAGAATTCGCTGTTCGGTAGAGGGCCTATACCGTTCAAAACCTCTCCAGCGCTTCCTGGAGCAGCACCTCTCCAAGCCAGAGCCGGTGCAGTCCGTTTCCGCCAATTACCGCACCGGGAACGTGCTGATCACCTACGCTGGCGAGTGGAGTGTTGATGATGTCACCACCCACCTCGACAAGCTCTGTTACCAGTTTCAGCAGCAGGATCACGCAAAGTCACAGAAGCCCTCCCAAGCTAAGAAAAAGGGTAAGAAAAAGCGGGATAAATCCGCCCCTCAGGGGAAAGATCAGCCCGAAAAAGACTGGCACAAGCTGGATGTAGAGGCCGTCGCAACAGAGATAGAAACCGATCTCGAATCGGGGCTCTCGGAAGATGCGGCGGCGACGCAGCAGAGTAAGTACGGTCCCAACCGCCTCTCCGAATCCAAGACCCGCTCCGACTTCAGTATCTTCATCGAGCAGTTTCAGAGTTTGCCTGTGGCCCTGCTGGGCGGAGCCTCTGTCCTCTCCGCCGCGACGGGGGGGCTGGTGGATGCTGCCGTCATTCTCGGAGTCGTGGGCATCAACACCATCGTCGGCTACTTCACCGAAAGCCAGTCGGAGCACATCATTCAATCCCTGCAGCAGGGGGGAGAACAAACCGCCCGGGTGCTGCGCAACGGACAGCGGCAGCAGGTGGAAGCAGACGACATTGTGCCGGGGGATGTGCTGATTCTGGAGACCGGCAACGTCGTCGCTGCCGATGGTCGCCTGATCAAATCCGACAACCTCAGCGTCAACGAATCCTCCCTGACTGGGGAAAGCATTCCCGTATCGAAGGAAGTGGAAACCCTCTCGGGGGATAACATTCCCCTGGCCGAGCGGCTCAACATGGTGTACCGGGGCACCATAGTGACCGGCGGCATCGGACGAGCGGTGGTGGTCGCCACCGGGCGCTTCACCGAAATCGGCAAAATCCAGCAGATGGTGAGCCAGGCCGATACCGGAGACACCCCTCTGCAGCAGCAGCTTGAGGAAGTCGGCACCCAACTGGCGGCAGTCGGTAGCGCCATTTGCGCTGGCGTGTTTGGCATTGGCTGGCTGCGGGGCTATGGCCTGCTGGAGATGCTGAAAATCTCCATTTCCCTGGCGGTGGCAGCGGTGCCAGAAGGCTTGTCCACCATTGCCACCACCACCCTGGCCCTGGGCATGGATGACATGCGCAAACGAAACATCCTGATTCGCAGGCTGGAGGCGGTAGAAGCCCTGGGTTCGGTGCAGACCATCTGCCTGGACAAAACCGGCACCCTGACGCAAAACCAGATGGTGGTGAAGCAGGTGCGTACCGGCCAGGGGTGCTTTGAAGTGAAGGACGGGCAGTTCACTAACGAAAACGGCGAGGCTGTCGCCCTCGACAGTGCGGAAGAACTGCGACGACTGATTCAGGTCGGGGTTCTCTGCAGCGAAACCGATTACCTCACCGAAGCAGACGGCAGCTACTCCCTGGAAGGCTCCTCCACAGAGAATGCCCTGGTGCGGCTGGGCATCGACTCTGGCCTGGAATTGCCCGGCCTGCGGGATGGCCACCCCTGCCAGGCCATGAATCTGCGCAGCAAAGACCGCAATGTCATGAGTACGGTTCATGCTCAGGAAGGGGGCAAGTTTCTGGCGATGGTCAAGGGTAGCCCCGAAGAAGTTCTGGAGCGGTGTCAGGCGTGGATGGGCGAGGGAGAAATTCGTCCCCTGGAAGATGACCAGCGACAAAGGTTCGACCTCGACAACGAGCAAATGGCGGGTCAGGCCCTGCGGGTTCTGGGAGTAGCCTTTAAGGAAATGACCGATGACCAGGAAGACCCCGAAAGGGACCTGATCTGGCTGGGGCTAACCGGCATGGCCGACCCCATCCGCGAAGGGGTGCAGCAGTTCATTGAAGGCTTCCATCGGGCCGGCATCAAAACGGTGATGATTACCGGCGACCAGAGTCCGACAGCCTATGCCATTGCCAAAGACCTGAAGCTGAGCCGCCACCGCCAGACCGAAATCCTCGATTCCTCCGACCTGTCTGGCCTGGATCCCGAAAAACGCCAGGCCCTGTTCGACAAAGTGGACGTGTTTGCCCGAGTTAGCCCCGCCAGCAAGCTGGAGATTGTGCAGGCCCTGCAGGCCGCTGGCAAAGTGGTGGCCATGACCGGCGACGGCATCAACGACATGCCTGCCCTCAAAGCGGCAGACGTGGGGGTGGCCATGGGGTCCGGCAGCAGCGACGTGGTGCAAGACGTCGCAGATATGATCATCGCCGACAACAATCTGGAAACCCTGATCAACGCCGTCAGCCGGGGACGCACCACCTACAGCAATATCCGCAAGTCGGTACACTTCCTGCTCTCCACCAACATGGGAGAAATCATCGTGACTACCCTCACCACCGCCCTGGGGATGGGAGAACCGCTGAACACCATGCAACTCCTGTGGCTCAACCTGGTCACCGACATCTTCCCCGGTCTGGCCCTGGCCATGGAACCCCCAGAGCCGGATGTGCTCGACCAACCTCCCCGCGACCCCGACGAACCCATCCTGCGGCAGTCCGACTTCAGCCGCATCGCCCTGGAGTCGGGCACCATTTCCCTCTGTGCCCTGGCCGCCTACAGCTACAGCCTGCTGCGCTACGGCCAGGGTCGCAAAGCCAGCACCACCCTGTTCATGAGCCTCACCATTGGTCAGGTGCTGCACACCTGGAGCTGCCGCTCCGAAACCCACAGCATCTTCGACCGCGAACAGCTGCCCCGCAACCCCTACGTGGAAGGGGCCATCCTCGGCTCCCTCGGCCTGCAAATCTTCCCCCTCGTCTTCCCCCCCCTGCGCAACCTGCTCCAACTCGCCATCCTCGACCCGGTGGACTGGGGCGTAGTGATGAGTACGGCGATGCTAGCGCTGGTGATTAATGAGAGTACGAAGAAGGGGGAGTTTCCGGTGAAGAGGAAAGAGAGGGAGAAGGTGGGTGAGGTGGGTGAGTAGGTGAGGTGGGTGAGGTGGGTGAGGTGGGTGAGTAGGTGAGGTGGGTGAGTAGGTGAGGTGGGTGAGTAGATGAAGTGGGTGAGTAGATGAAGTGGGTGAGTAGGTGAGGTTCAAGATTCAAGGTCTAAGGTTTAGGGTTCAAGGTTTTGTTGAATCGCTTTCCCGTAATACCGGCACTCCCAGCCCTACACCTTACACCCTCTACCCACCTACCCCACCTACCCACCCTCCTACTCATCCCTCCATCCAATCGAACCATGACTACCACTCCCCTCGTTGCCCTGCAAAATCCCAAAGATATCTCCCTCGATGAGATTGAGTCAGAGCTGCGTAATATCTGGCATAGTCAGTCCTCTGGTGCTGCGGCCCCTATCGTCACCAGGGCTACCACCTTCAGTATGGTGATTTACGAGCCAGAAGAATTTCAGCAAATTTTGGCAGCTCTGGGATTTTACGAAGGCCCCATCGACGGTATCCACGGCAGCCTCACCCGCGAAGCTATTCGGCAGGCCCAGGTGACTTACGAACTGCGCGTCACCGGACGTATGGACCCTCCCACCCTGGTGCGGGTGCGGCAGGAATATGCTCAGCTTTCTGCTGAAGAAAAGCAGTTTCCCAACCCAGACTATCGGGGTTTTAACCTGAGCGAATCTATCGCCGCCCAGAACCCCTGCCGGGTCATCACCCTGTGCCCCACCTTTGGCGAAGATACCGGCGTGACGGCTCAGGTGTCGGCTTACTGCCCGGTACAAAAGAAAAACTCCGGCAACCTGATCTGCTGCGAATACATTACCCTGAAGGGCACCAAAGCCGCCCTGGAGCGGGTTAGCGGGTTGGTATCTTCCCTGATTTTGCCCGACCTGCCCAAGTTTGTCTGGTGGAAGGCCACCCCCAGCCCAGAGCAACCCATTTTCCGCAACCTGGCCAAGTCTAGCAACTGCATTATTGTCGATTCCAGCTACTTCAGCGATGCTGAAGCCGAACTCAAAAAAATACAGAATCTCATTGAGGAAGGCACCTACATCGCCGACCTCAACTGGCACCGCCTGGCCCCCTGGCAGGAACTGGCCGCCGCCGCCTTTGACCCCCCCGAACGGCGCGACTCGCTGCTGGATATTGACCGGATCAGCATTGACTACGAACAGGGCAACGCCGCCCAGGCCTGGATGTACCTGGGCTGGTTCGCCAGTCGCCTGCAGTGGGAACCCACCGGCTACGAAGAAGAAGGGGGCATGTACAATATCAAAAAAATCCACTTCAAAGGCCCCAGTGGACGGGTCGTTGAGGCCGAGTTGGCGGCGATTCCGGTGGCCGATTCCGGCGAGGTGATTGGTGACCTCACCGGCCTGCGGCTGATGTCTACCAACGAGCAGGCCAACTGCTGCACCATTCTCTGCTCTGAAACTACCGGCTGCATGCGCATGGAAGCCGGAGGTGGGGCGCAGTCTTGCCAGGTGGAGCAGGTTACGGCCCTGTCTGACCAGAAGGCCGACTTTATGCTGAGTCAGCAGCTGCAGCGCTGGGGCGAAGACATTTTGTATGAAGAAAGCCTGGCCCTGTCGGCGCGGGTGCTGGGTATGAAAGGATAGCTGGGTTGCTGTCAGGAGTTAGAGATAGCCCATGGGAAAACCCGCTTAGGATGTAGCCCAAGTTTTAAGCACTATTTAAGCACTATTTATGAAACATGGGTAATATTCTAAGACATGCCATCCTTGTCGACAGGACCGTGATAGCCCGTTGGGGGAGCCCAGATATTCTTGCAACTACGCCCTGCCCCTATGACAGAGATGGGACGGCAGGTTTGAACTCAATCAGGGGACAGTTTTTGCACACATCAGCACCGGGAAACGGATCACCCGGACGGGTCACCGAGGCCGCCCCCGCCAGTTGTTTTCGAGCGATGAGTCGCTGGACGACTGCGGCGATGTGCTCTCCCGGAATCATCACGTTGGTTTCTCCCCGCTCCGTTTTTCCGGCATTGTAGGACCCGGAGCAAGCGGGCAATTGGTTAAACGTTTTTTCCTGGTAGGTATAGACGTTGCCACCGCAGGCGGAGGAATTCATGGTCATTTGAGGACGCAGCGGATGCACGTCGAGGGCGGCCATATAATCCACTCCGAGATGGTAAGCCTGCATGTTATCGACATAAAAATGCACGGTATCGGGCGGGAAATAGGTGCTGGCCAGGGGCGAAACCGAGATGGCCAGCAATTCCCCCTCTGGCAATCGCGACTTACTCCGAACGAACCGCTCAGCCTGCTCCAGGTCGCGGGTGTACTTGGCATGGCTTTTGATTTCTGCCGGATTCAGGCTTTTCCACCCGAACCCAAAGGCAGCATTAGGGCAACCCAGATGCTTTTTCTCACCTAACACGGTTTGGCCTTTCATCCGAGCGGCAATCTCCCACTGGCAAAAGCTCATGGGTTTAGCGGGGCGGTAGTGTTCAGCATTAGCCTGAAATTCTGCTAACTCATCTGCGTCAAAGAAAAATTTGATGGCGATGGGGTAATGCATGAGCCGCAACTCCTCCATCAGGATTCGTTGCATGTCGGCGTACTGTTCTGGGTTGACTTTCATGGATGAAGGGAAATGACAAACAATTGCAGCGAGATGTTTACGACCGGTTTTTTGGCGGCGTTGATAAACAAGCATGAATGTATAGCTAATCAGTTATTAAGTCAATCACTCCGGTTGATGGTGAAGGCCGGGCAACGGAGAGAACTGGATCAGGGCCAGAGGGCGGTAGCCATTGACTGCTGCGGTGTCACCCCCATGGCGTACCGCAGGAACTGGTGACGCCATGCTGGAATATGCTCAATGCCCTGCAGCGCCAGGTGCCGGAGACTGCGCAGGGGCAGTGCCGAATTGGAGAACAAACGATTCGCCAGATCGGTGCCGAATAGAACCGTTTCGTTGTCTCTCTGGCGCTGCTGTTGGTAGCGACGCAACCAGCGCTCATCCCCCAGATCTTTGCCCTGGAGGTGCGCCTGACTCAGCAGGGGGGCCAGCATGGCGACATCTCGCAACCCCATGTTGAAGCCCTGCCCTCCCACGGGATGGGTCGCATGGGCCGCATCCCCAATCAGCGCAATGCGCGGGGCCACATACTGCTGAGCATGTTGCCGTCGAGGGGCGTAGTAAGCCCGGGGCGAGACTGATAAGACTTGGCCCAAATTGGGACTTAGATAGGGGCGCAAAGCCACGATGAACTCTTCATCAGACAAACCTGTTAGCACCTGCTGTTGCGCTCTGGGAATCGTCCAGACGATGCAACAGCGGTGTTGATCGGGCATGGACAGCAGCGGTGCCATGGGCAAGATGGCAAACGGCCCACTGGCATGAAAACGCTCATAGCCGATGTGGTGGTGGGGATGCTCAGTGGTGATCGTGCAGACGACGAGCACTTGCTCATAGGCCCAACTCCGCAGGGGCAAATGCGCCCAGCGACGCACAAAAGACTGCCGTCCATCGGCCCCAATCACCAACCTGGCGGTGTAGTGATGGATGTGTTCGCCCTGCTGTACAGTGGCCACAATTGCCGACGTTCCATAGTGCAAACGGGTGAGGCTGGCAGGCCGAATCCAGTGAATGTTGCCGCACTGAGAGATCGCTTCTAAAAGGGCGGCGATGGTGGCGCGATTTTCTACGATATAGCCCAGGGCCTCGACCTGCATATCCTCTCGGCGCAGGGTGGTCACCCGGCCATAGCCCTCATCGGAAATCTGAATCTCATGCACCGGACTGACCCCAAGGGCCTGGAGCAATCGCCAGACCCCCAGTTGATCCAGGATGTGGGCTGAACCGAGGGCGATCGCACTCGCTCGCCCATCATCTTGAGCGGCCTGATCCGACAGGCTCCTGGCCTCGATCACACCCACTTTCAAAGCGGTGCGCCCTAAAGCCAGCGCCAGCGACAACCCAACCATACCCGCTCCCACAATCAGCACATCCAACTCGCTGCCCCTGGTATAACGTTGATCCATCCCACTGCCTCCTCAAGAATTGGCAAGTTGACAACAAAAAGCTTGATTTTTATACAACCATATAGTTATATGTTTTCGAGAGTAAACCTCTTTTTTCGCTACAAACAGAATGGACTTATGACAAATACCCTTCAGCGCTATCAATTAGTGAGTCCGTGGGAAAGAATTTGCTCATGGATTACCAGTACCCAAAACCGCCTGTATGTTGGCTGGTTCGGTGTACTCCTGATTCCCACCGCACTGGTGGCCGCGATCGTCTTCATTCTGGCAATGGTCGCCGCTCCCCCTGTCGATATGGACGGTATTCGCGAACCCATCAGCGGGTCTCTGCTCTACGGCAACAACATCATCACGGCAACGGTTGTGCCTTCTTCTAACGCGATTGGGTTGCACATTTACCCCATTTGGGAGGCCGCCAACCTGGAAGAATGGCTCTACAACGGGGGGCCTTATCAGATGATCATCTTCCATTTTTTGATCGCTATCTATGCCTACATGGGGCGGCAGTGGGAGTTGAGCTATCGCCTGGGCATGCGCCCCTGGATTGCCGTTGCCTATTCTGCCCCCGTGGCAGCGGCAACCTCTGTACTCTTGGTTTACCCGATTGGCCAGGGTAGTTTCTCCGATGGCCTCATGCTGGGAGTTTCCGGCACTTTCAACTTCATGATTGTGTTCACCGCTGAGCACAACGTGTTGATGCACCCCTTCCATATGTTGGGCGTGATCGGAGTTTTTGGCGGCGCGTTGTTCTCCGCGATGCATGGTTCTCTGGTCACTTCCTCTCTAGTCCGGGAGACCACTGAAGACGAGTCGCAGAACAACGGCTATCGCTTTGGTCAGGAGGAAGAAACTTACAACATCGTGGCGGCTCATGGTTACTTTGGGCGGGTGATCTTTCAACATGCGTCCTTTAACAACAGCCGATCGCTGCACTTTCTCCTCGCCGCGTGGCCCGTGGTGGGTATCTGGTTTGCTTCCCTGGGCATCAGCACCATGGCGTTTAACCTCAACGGTTTCAACTTCAACCAATCACTGCTTGACAGTGAGGGCCGAGTGATTAACACCTGGGCTGACGTGTTGAACCGCGCTAACCTCGGTATTGAAGTCATCCACGAACGCAATGCCCACAACTTCCCTTTAGACCTGGCTGCTGGGAAAGCTCAGACCATCGCCTTCACGGCTCCGGAGATCGCCGGCTAGGGCTCTAATCCTGCACAGCAATTGACAGGGGAGTGAAATACGCTCCCCTTTTTTCGCTGTTCAGCAAAACTGAGCGGAATGCAGAATGCAGACTTCGGCATCAGCTCAAGATTCGAGGGCAACCATTTTGGCGGCGATATCTGCAGGTTTTCCAAAATACAGGGCGCTGGTCACTAACAAATCAATGCCCGTAGCAGCATAGGTTTGCCCATTGTCAGCGGTAATGCCTCCAGCGGCGGCAAGGGTAATGGTGGGATAGCGCTGTTTGAATGCCGGTACAAATTCCTTGAGGGTTGCCAGGGGGACTTTATCGAGCTGAATCATATCCACCCCAGCATCGGCAAGGGCCCAGGCGTTATCTATTGTTTCTACTTCAACGGTAATTTTTTTCTCCTGAAAAGTCTGCTTCAGGTTGGGCAACTGCTGGATCAAACCCTCCATACCTCCCAGGAAAATTAAATGCTGCTTGAAAATCAGAATGCTTTCCGACAGCCCCAACCGATGGGGCAGGGCTCCGCCGGCGATAATCGCTTTCATCATCAGCGATCGCGTCCCAGGAAAGGCTTTGCGGGTCGTGACGACCGACACATTAGGATTTGCGGCTCTAGCGGATTTCACAAGGTCAGCGGTTCGCGTCGCAATGCCGGAGGTATATTCCATCAAGTTGAGGGCCACTCTCCAGGCGATATGCAGAGCTTCGGCGGTGCCCGTAGCGCTCAGGATTAACGCCCGGGCATCGAGGGCAGTTCCACTGGCAACGGCAGTCTGCACCTCGGCACCGCAGGTTTCGATGACCTGCACCGCCTCTTCCGTGGCGCAAATTACCGTCGGGTGTCGGGTGTAAAACTCCAGGCGACCGGGCTGTTGAGCAATCCCCAGGCTAAAGGTGGTGAGGTCTAAATAGGGAACATCTTCTTCTGTCAAACGGGCAATGGCTTCGTTGGAGAGAAAGCTACGCATTACGGATTCCAAATCTACAGTCGATTTATGGGGTAGAGGTAAAGTTGCCGAATTTGAATCGGGTGCCAACGCGGGCATCGACACAGCGATCTACCAGTTCGGACCACAAAGCCCCCATCGCTTTGGGTCCGGTACAGTGGTTGGCTCCAATCACCTGAACATCATATTTTCGTAAATGGTCAAGGGTTGCCTGAATCCGCTCCTGCCTGGCGTTAACCAGGTGCATACCCCCAATTACTGCGTGGAACTGGCTGTGCCCGGTCAGCTCGGCAATGTAGTCCAGGGTGTTGATTACTCCGGCGTGGGCACAGCCGAGAATCACCACAATTCCTGCAGGGGTTTCCATGAAGAGGGCCTGGTCATCCATGAGGGAATCTGGATTTTCGTGATTGGCGTCGGTCCAAAAGCGTCCGCCGGTATCTTCCAGGGGGTGACGACGGGGGATGGCTCCGGTGACCCAAATTCCGGGTACAACTTCCATTGGACATTCTGTCCAGACCAGACGATGACCCTGCTGGCTGATGGTCCGGGCATCTAAAAAGGGGGAACCAATCTCACCTCTGGGGCTGTATTTGGGTGCGATCGCAGCCGGATGCATAAACAACGTTGCTCCCCTGGCCTGCTGTAGCAAATCTGGTAAACCCCCGGTGTGGTCATCATGGCCATGACTGAGCACGATGGCATCCAGGGCTTTTAGATCAATCTCTAACTGCCGGGCATTGGGGAGTAGAGCCAGCCCCTGCCCGGTATCCAACAGAAGGCGAGAGGTCTCTGTTTCAATGAAAAAAGAGAGACCGTGCTCCCCCAGCAGTCCTCGACCACTGGCGGTATTTTCGACGAGTACAGTGATTGAAAGGCGTTCAAGCATTGCTGATTTTAAACCCACCAGGGCTTTTCTCCGGTGCGGGGGTCGGTTTCGTTCCAGGGATAAATCCAGATGGCGTCATCCTTAACCGCGACATGCACAATCTTGAGCGGCAGTGGTGCAGGCCCTCGCACAACGCTGCCGTCAGGATCGTAAAGGGACCCATGGCAGGGGCATTGAAACTGCTGATCGTTTGGATTCCAGGGAAACGTGCAGCCCAGATGGGTACAGTTATTGACAATCCCCATTTCCCCCAGGGACTGATCTTCCCGGACGGTCAGGTAGGTGGGCTCACTGGCTAACCCGGCAATCAGGGCGCGGCTCCCTGGCGGATAGGCCAGAATTTGACTGGCGGGGATAGGATTGCCAAGTTTATCTTTAGCGAGAATACCGCCTCCTTCACTGGCTTCTCGCGGAGGCACTAAGAATTTAGCGGCTGGGTACAGCGCTCCACCCACGGTTGCTGCAACGGTTGCTCCGGTCAAAAAGTTGAGCAACTGACGACGAGATAATGAGGGACTTTCATAGGGAATGGCATTGTCCATGGTTGATTAACCTCCAATGAGTTCGATGCTTAAAAGATGGCCGTCAATTCGACCTTTAATGGGTGTGGTTATACCAAGTCGAGTTCGAAATCTGGAGTTTTCTCTAAGGCAAAACTCCACTTCTGGACTTGGACGAGGTTTAGAAGTCAGCAAACTTTCAGAAAACCGGGAATTTTATCCCATTTATCAAGTTAAATATGTCTGCTGATTCTAAAAAAACTAAGTTTTAAACGTCTAAATCAGGTTCAGAACATTCAACCCGTTTTTGTTCCAGATTGTTGACTGTAAATAACCTGAAACTGAACTACGTTACAATTCTAAACGTAATCGCCCTAAATGACCTTGACCTAAGTCAATTGGGGTAGCTTTTTTTGTTGAAGTCTGTAAAGACAGCCATGGTTCAGTTATCCCAGGAGTTAACTAAGTTGCTCCAGGTCTGTTATCTTTTCCCGTTCAGAGGGGGCGGGATGAAAATGCTACACCATAGCACTAGTCCTGATTTTGACTTTGGGCATCAGGCCCTTGGCGACGCCATGCCATCATGCCACCGGTAATGTTATAAACCGTTGTGAAACCGTCTTTTACCAACTGCTTGGCCGCAATGGGGCTACGGTGGGCGGTAAGACACACCACCGCAATAGGTTGGTCGTGGGAAAGCTGGCGAAACCACTTCGGCAGGATCCATCGCCATCCACCCAACCCTAATAAAATTCGCGGCAGACTGAGATTTCGGGCTTTTGGAGCGTGCCCGGCACGAAATTCCAGAGCACTGCGCACGTCAATCAAGAGAGGGGCCTCGGGCAACTGGGTAAATTCTGCAGGGGACAGATTGCGCACCGTTGGGGTAGAGGAGAAGGCTTGAGACATAGACTTTTTACGAATAGGGGATAGGAAATAGGACGCTTCCTCTTCAGGGCTAGTACATCACACAGTTAGTTTCGCAACATCGAAGCTGTTCGGAGTGTCGAGTGTGCTGGCGCTCCACCCAACCGGCGTTGCAATACTTGCTGCGCGGAATACGAGTCATGAAGAGGAAGCGAAACCTGCAACTTGTCTTAATATAGCTAAATGGCTATATATTCGCCAAGGTGGCACATCCTTGCTTTAACCGTCTCCCTGCCAGCCGATAACACAACGTCCTCAAAACTGATATGGTCATCTGAAGCATCTAAACCTTATCTAAGTCCAGAGGTAGAGTTTTTCCTTAGGGAAAACTACAGATTTCGAGCTGAACCTGGTAAAAATTCAGAACAAACGGATTGGATTGAGGCGCTATTAGAGTCATCCATGAAAAAAGAGTCATCCATGAAAAAAATTATCCCCTCAGCCCTCACTCTAAATCCTTTTCCCAGAGCGGGAGAGGGACTTTGCAGCTGGCCCCCCTGCTCCCCCAGTTTTTCAAGAGCCCAATTTAATCAAGAATAATCGCCCTCACCTGCACTCGATTGAGCAATCGCACCAACCGCTCAGCCTGATGCCGGTACAGAGGAAAGGGAAGTACTCCCGGTAAAAACGCCATAAACTCGCGGGCATCGCCCAACTTACACCCGACGATCCGAGCGATTTCGGAAGCTCCTTCAAACAGGGAATCTGGGGTTAGCGCCCGATCTACCTGCACGCGCCAGGTGGGTTTGGCCCGTTGCCCCTGTTCAACCCGTCGCAGCCCACGAATGGTGGCAATTACCACCAGCCGATCCCCCGGATGCAGTTGCTGATCCTCCGAGGGCATGGCGGTACCGGGTGTGCCAGGCCGTTGATGCCAGATGGGGACGACCCCATACCCGTAGGCTACCTCCGACAGCAGCAGCCCACTCAACGTATCGCCCGCTTCAATCTCGTATTGGGTCACCAGAGCCATCTGATGGTAGAGCCGAAACAGGCCAATCACGTGCTCCCCAAATGCGGCTCCGGCAAAGGCTTCGGCAGAAATGGCCGACGCACACAGCACCTGGGCGAAGGGAAAGATTTTAGCTACCCGGTCGGTGAACTGCTGGTCATAGGTGCGAATGATGGTGCGGCAGTGGGGGTTAACCCGGTGGGCCATCAGCCCGATTTCCAGGTTTTGAATTTCGTCGTCGCTGACCGCTACCAGGCTCTTGGCCGTGGATAGGTTCGCTTTTTCCAGCGAGGCCAGAATATCCCCCGTTAACAGGGGTACATGGGGGAGCACATCGGCATCCAGGGATTTTTCAGCAATCCCCAACACCGGCTGGTCCAGGTCCTGCAACAGCTTCAACACCCGGCGTCCGACCCGCCCCAGCCAGACCACAATGACATGGTCTTTCTCCGGCACCGGGGGGCGACGCTGGTTGAATTCAAACTTCAGGGTCAGGAGTTTTTCCGTCAGCAGGGCGTAGAGCACCCCAATAAATGCCGTCCCGGCGATGGTGATCAGGGCGCTGAAGGTTTGAATCAGGGCGGGGTAACGGTAATTCTGCAGTTCTTCAAACACATCTCCATAGCCACCGAACAGCAGAATAAAGGTATAGAAGAACGACTCCCGAAAGCTAATGGCGGTCAGCGCGGTGGCCTTGAGCAGTAGGGTCCCCATCAAAAACAGCACCACCACCGTCACCCCACACAGCAGCGCCACCCGACGAATCTGCTGCTCGTAGTTGGCCTGCCAGAGGTTTACGAGGCTCTGCTTGAGAGAGGGCCAGTGCTTCCATTTCGCCCAGCCTTCGTTCCACCGAGACAACCAGCTCTGGCGAGACCGTCGCGCAACTCGCCGAGCCACGGTCTGCAACTGGGGGTCATAGTCCACCGTGACCAGTTCATCCCCTTGCCCAAGCTGGGTATCTGGAAGCCAGGTATAGAGCTGGGCCGAGGGACTGAAACCTGCGTTTTGGGGAGTATCTGCAGTGCCGCTGGCTTCCCAAGAAAGGTGACGGAGAATGCGACGATGACCCGTTTCCAATTCAAACAAACGACGGCGATCGCACCAGGGATGGTTGGCCTCAATGCGCTGCCGCAGTACCTGAAAGCGCAACTCCCCAATTTGAAAGTAGCCCAGCAGCTTTTCCCCAAAGGCTTCCAGGGCAAAGGCCGGAGCGGCCAGCTGGGTGGGTTCAAAGGCAACAAAATTCTGCAGCTGCTGCTCCATCAGGTCATTTAAGTTCTGCTTACCCGACCGCATTACCAAGCGTACCCGAGGATTCAACACGCGCGCTGTCAGGGCGGCCTCCAGGTTAACTCGCTCCTCCTGGGTGGCCAGGAGAACGGCCCGACATTGGTCGATCCCGGCCTGCTGCATTACCTCCGCACTGCGGCAGTCCCCCAGAATCAACCGGTCGATTAATCCCGGCAGTTGAGGACTTTCCCACTGGTCGGGGGCGACGATATCAATGGCGAAAACCGGTACTCCAAAAGTTTTGAGGTTGAGGGCACAATGCTGCCCCAGACTTCCCAGGCCACAGATCAGAAAGCCATCATGGTGATTAGAACCAGACTCAGGGGATGCGGTGGTGGTCATTGCTTGTTGGGGGTCGGGAGTCAGGAGTCAGGAGTCAGGAGTCGGGAGTCGGGAGTCGGGGGTCGGGAGTCGGGGGTCGGGTAGGAGTACTTGCAAGGTAAGCCTGAGACCCGAAACCCAGCACCTGGAACCTGAGACCCGAAACCCAGCACCTGCCCCCTTATACCTTGAACCTTGCGCCCTGATTGTTACCAAATCCTGAATTTTCTTGGGGATGAATACCTTTCGTCTCAGACTAAAGATAGAGGCGTTTTAAGGTAAATTCCATGGCCAATCAACTCCTCGATGGGGTTGAACCGTCAACCTCACCCCACCCCCACAGGCTACTGTCAACCCTGCTGACCCTGCGTCAGGCGGTGGAAGCCGAAGGTCTCGCCATCTTTGACCAGTGGAAAGGGCAGATTCAGCGCCCTGAGTTTCTTCCCAGTGCCCTTAACCTGGCTCAGTACCTGGCTTTGCGGCGGCATGATTTGCGATCGCTACAAACCGACCTCATGCCCTGGGGGCTTTCTTCCCTGGGCCGCATTGAAGCGCGGGTGATGCCCAATCTGGATGCCGTCATTGCCACCCTGAAGGTCATTTGCGGAGACACCGGGGATGTCGTCCATCCGCCTTTGGAGGAGTTTTTCGAAGGCAACCGCCTGCTGGAGCGCAACACCACAGCGCTATTGGGCCAGGCTCCCGGCCATCGGCAGGTCAGAATTATGGTGACGCTGCCCACGGAAGCAGCCCACAACTATGATTTTGTCAGAGCCATTGTGGCCCGGGGGGCCGGCTGCGTGCGCATCAACTGCGCCCATGATGATGCCGAAGCCTGGGCCGCCATGATTGACCATACCCGTCGGGCCGAACAGGACACCGGCAGATCCTGCAAGGTGATGATGGATCTGGGCGGTCCCAAAATTCGCACTGGTCCCGTTTTGATGCCGCCGGACCAGAAGCGCCTGTATCGGGGAGACCATATCCTGTTGTCCCGCTCTGCGCCGGACTTAGCCAACGCCGAAGAGGCCGAGCATCCCCCCGTCCACGCCCAAACCTCCTGCACCATCCCCGAAATTCTGGATCGGCTTTCGGCGGATGCGCCGGTCTACATCGACGACGGCAAGATTCGCACTCGGGTAGAGGATATGCACTATCCCCTGCCCAATGGGGAAACGGGCCTGCTACTGCGGATCACCCATGCCCGGCCCAAGGGCGAAAAACTGAAACCTGAAAAGGGGCTCAACTTCCCCGGTACGGTCCTGCCGCTGAATCCCCTGACGGAAAAGGATCTGCAGGATCTCGACTTCGTCGCTGCCCACGCCGACCTGATTGGTTATTCCTTTGTGCAACAGGCGTCGGATATCGACCTACTGCAAACAGAGCTGGATCAGCGATGTGCCCCAACAGGCAGGAACCCGGCCATTATCGCCAAGATCGAAACCCCGGTCGCCATCAGCAACCTGCCCGAGCTGATCATCCACGCGGCTGGCAAGCGTTCCTTTGGGGTGATGATTGCCCGAGGGGACCTGGCGGTGGAAATTGGCTATCAGCGCCTGGCCGAAATGCAGGAAGAGATTCTCTGGCTCTGCGAAGCCGCCCATGTACCTGTCATTTGGGCTACCCAGGTGCTGGAAAATCTGGTGAAGACCGGTGCCCCTTCCCGAGGCGAAATGACCGATGCGGCTATGGCCGAACGGGCGGAATGCGTCATGCTCAACAAAGGGCCGTTTATTGCCGAAGCCATCACCATTCTGGATGATGTACTCACCCGCATGGAAGCCCACCAGTTGAAAAAGACGCCCCAGTTAAGGGCGCTCCATTCCTGGTAGGGCTGGTTTGCATCTGCTATCTAATCCAACGAGCCCAGCCCTAAACCGGCCCTACTACGCTTCAATGCTTGCCAGAGCTGCTCAATCTGTTGTAGGGCATCGGCATCTGTCATAAGCCCCTGCCCCTGGGCGGTAACGATTTGGTTAACCCGGTGAGCAAATTCCTGCAGGTTGGCATTGAACACTAAACGCTGGGGCGAAAATTCTCCATGGTATTTGGCATAGACTGGCCAATCGTTAGGGTCTTGCCACGAATCAGATGAATGGAAATCAGACATGGGTCTCCGAATATGGATCACAAACAGGAAGAGTGAGCTAAACCAGAATCAGGTTCTGAGTAGTAGATTTCCCAACGGGGGCATCTTTTTGGGGACCGTAATAATCTTTATTAGCAATCTGTAGTTGCCCCTGCTGATTCGCCTGCCAAACCTGTCCGCTGTTGACTTCCAGACAGGTTAACCAATGTCCTTCACAGGCGGCGGTATTGAGGCAACGCAACCGTGAATGTCTCCGGTGGCAAAAAGCCTCATTAGAGTAATCAGTTCTTTCACGATTAAAGGATAAAACTCAGCCTTTAAGAGAAGGTTAACCAACCTGCATTCTCTACACAGAAACACTTTCTGCAGCGGTTACCTCCCCCGTGCCGCCGTAAAAACCCCCAGAATCATAAAGGCTTCATAATCTAAAAGCATCTATCCAGTAAAAAAGTTATCAACCCCGGAAACTCGAAGCACTGATTAAGTTTAGATTAAAACCGACTTCAGGAATTGTCTCCTTCACAGTATTTTATAAATAGTTGTTCATCCATTCTTTCCGCTAATTTCGATATCTTCAGTGGTGAAAAAATGGCTAGATGTCTAGATGTTTATATGACTGGAATTCCAACAAAACTTTTTGAAAAAGCCTCAGCCTACGGGTTGAGGTGCATTCCTTCAGAAGTAGGCAATCATCGGATTGAACCGGTCACTGGACCTGAGACCTGGTATCTCGAGTGCCTTCAGGGACGTTGGATTTTAACGAGCCATGGAGTACCTCAAATCCACTTCCAGTACGAGGAGGTATTGAAGTTCCTGGATCGCTTTGCTTCCCAATGACCTGCTTGTTAAGCATCGTAGGCAGAAGCCAGTAACAACAAGACTGATGACTGTATTGCGATTGTGATCGGGTCTTCTCGAAGGCTGAACCGAAAGTTCTACACTAAACCAAGTCCAGCTCGAAATCTGTAGTTTTCCCTAAGGCAGAATTCCACTGCTGGACTTGGACAAGGTTTAATACTCGCGGGTATTCTTCAAATTTGTTGATGAAATTTCTGGCCCTTGGGGGTGAACTTTTGATGCTCCCATGAAGTTGGCTTTAAGACTTCCGGAATTCTACGGTCATTGGCTGGAAGTCTTGTCAGTATGATTGCCAGTACGTCGTTGATGACAGGTTATGGCCACACTGACCACTACCAGAAAAGGGCACCCATGGACTTAACTGATCTTTCTACCCGCATTTACTATGCCATTGGCAAAGCCAACTCCTTGCGGGAGAGTAGCCAACTCACCAAAGCCCAGAAAAAGTTCCAAAAGCAGCAGTTTGACAGAGCCGTGCTGCAAACCCTGGAAAAAGCAGCGACCGATCTGGAAGCTTATCTTCAAGAGCTAGATGAGTTGGGGACTGCCAATAAAAGCATAAAAGCGTAGACCAGCGTAGGATGGAATGTCACTAAATTCAGCTGAAATCAACCCCTGCAAATTGCTGAAAGCCTTGATCTACCTCAGGGTGGGCACTGCCCACCAGCCCTATGTCAGTGACATTCAAGTTTGAGTTTATTGAAGGCAAACCGCTGATTAACTCCACCCCAGGCACCCGCAATGTTTTAGCCATGCTGCCCATGACCGGATGTGATGACTAAAACACGGAGGTCGGGTATTCGGTCTCCTGGGCATGTAATTCTCGGCCTACTAACGTTGCCAGATCAGGACGTCCGGCTTCAATTAGCGCTTTGTCGCGAATTCGACAGGAGTCGCACAGTCCGCAGGGCTCTTTACCGCCCTGATAGCAGGACCAGGTTTCCTCAATCGGTACGCCCAACCTCAGCGCCCGGTGGACAATGTCCTCTTTGGAATCCATCACCAGGGGAGCCACCAGCTTGGGAGCTTTCCCTTCTAACCCAGCTTTTGAGGACAACCGGGCAAGCTGCTGAAACGCCTCCAAGTATTCAGGTCGGCAGTCGGGGTAACCCGAGTAATCCACCGCATTGATTCCTAGATAAATAGCTTCTGCTCCCTTGGCCTCAGCCAGCGACAGGGCGATGGAAATGAAAACGGTATTTCGCCCAGGCACATAGGTTGAGGGAATTACATCCGGTTTTACCCCCTCCTGGGGCAGGGTCTCATTCAGGTCCGTTAGGGAGGACCCACCCCATTGGGCCAGGTTAACTTCCATCACCTGATGATCCTGAATGCCCAAGTAAATCGCAATTTTCCGAGCTGCCTCCAGTTCTCGGTCATGCCGCTGGCCATAGCGGAAAGAGAGGGCGATGGGTTGGTAGCCATCTGCGATCGCCTGCGCAGCAGAGGTAGCAGAATCTAAACCGCCCGATAGCAGAACAATTGCTCTGGGTTTCGTCATCATCATTGCACTCCCAAGAATTTATGAGTTTGCAGGCTAACGCGCCACCCCGGATGTTTCAAGACGTAGCTGAACACAATCTCCTGACTTCCTGACGTTTCCCACTCGGGTTGAAGCAGCTTGGCGGCATGGGGGGAAACCTGTCTGGCTTGCTGCTCGGCCCAGGCCAGGTCGGTTTCATTCGCAATCACCACCTTGAGTTCGTCGGCATGGTCATAAATGCTGGGGTGGGGAGGCTTAAACCGCTTAGGGGAAAATGTCACCCAATCAAAGGTGCCGCTGAAGGGATGCGCCCCCGAAGTCTCCAGGTGAACCTGAAGACCGGCATTCCTCAACTGCTCCGTCAACGCGGTGAGGTCGTGCATCAGCGGTTCTCCTCCGGTGATGACCACAATTTGGGGATTGGCAGCTTGAGCCTGGGTGACCAATTCCTCCACGCTGCGCTGGGGATGACGCTTTGGATTCCACGACTGCTTGGTATCACACCAGGGGCAGCCCACATCACATCCGGCCAGCCGAATAAAAAAGGCATTTGTGCCGGTCCATGAGCCTTCCCCCTGAATCGAGTGAAAGGTCTCCACCACCGGCAAGCTGGATACAGATTGGGATGGCCGTTCAGCCATCGGGGAGGTCGTGATCGGGGAGGTCATCTTCAGCGATAGCGTTAACGGCACCAGACTCGCGATAGTTATGCCACCAGGCATCCATGTCATCTGTAATGATGACCGGCAAAGTGGCTCCTTGAGCGCTCAATCGTCTTCATACTCTACCCAGGAATTCGGCGTTTCCGAGACGGCTACTTTGAGCTGCACCCCTTCTGGCAAGGACTTTTTGGTCTTGTCATAGATGTATTGGGCAATCATTTCTGCGGTGGTCTCGTACCCTTCAGGCAACACTTCGTTCAGCACACAGTGGTCAAGCCCACCTTTGAGCACATCCTTCTTAGCCCAGCGGAGAGTGCGAAAGTCAGCTACCATCACTGGATGGGGACAATACTCAGATGCATGGAGTTTCGATGCCTTAGCTTCGACCCTGACTCGATAGGTATGGCCATGCATCCGCCCACAGGGACCGTCGTAGTCGCGGATGTAGTGAGCCGCATCAAAGGTGTATTCCGTTTTGACTGTCCACTTTGGCATAGCTTATGCAACCGAGGGGGCTTGAGGTTGAATCCTGTTATCAAGGACGAACTATTAATGCTTTAGTCTAGCAGTAGCGTTAAATCATTGACTCGACCACATTAGATAGGGTTTGGCTGACCTCTAACACCGGCTCAGTTCTCAGCTCTTCACAGGTTGAGTCTCGCACGCTGTGGCTCAGGCTCAACGGCTCCTGCACCGGTTCGCAAACTTGCCGCTACTCGGAGATACGGTCTGGCCCACGGCTGACCACGATGTAGTGGGCACATTGCTCCTGCACCGGCTGCTTCTCCTGCTGACACAGACCTCCCACATCCACAATCACCAGATCCACCAGCTTGCGCAGGTTGGCTACCGCCCCTCCATGAAACTCAAAAAACAAAGGTGTATTCAGCAGTTCTTGACGGATATCCTTCAATCTAAGAGGGCCATGCCGCCGCTGCCGCTGCTTGAGGCAGTCGTACCAGATGGGACGCATCAGGTCGAGCCAGCGTTACCTGAGGTTGGTGGTAATCTCAACCATTACCACCAGTATTACCACCAATTTCGGCAGAGCTTGAGGATCTCGGACGGATCTCTCGAACTAACTAAAGCCCCTCAAAAAACCTGGAATGCTTGAACGGAGAGGGTGGGATTCGAACCCACGGTCCTTTTGGGACACTCGATTTCAAGTCGGATTTAGTGCTCTCTGAAACCCACTCACAGCAGTAGTTATATGGCTTATACAAAATGCCTGATTTAGGTTTGATCTAGGCATTGACTATTATCCGCTGAAAGATATATTTAAGGATTACTCAACAACCATAGTTTAGAACTAGCGAAATTGGTCAACATGGTCTACAAGCTGATTAAAGTGACGAAAAGCCTTACAAGACAACTACTTCATGCTACAAAGCCTTGGTCAACAACTGGTCAAACACTGTTCAGCATGGTCAACAACGATTTTAGTAAGGTATCAGATCAACCTATGAAGTCTGTTGCACATAAGCCATGGTTGAAGCTTGGAGATAGGCTTCATGGTCTTCCCAAGGGGACATGTCCCGGCGTCCCGTCCGAACATGAGCATTCCGCCAGGGAATACAAACCCCGCAGACCTGAACTTCACCGATAGATGTCTTAGTGACGCCAGCTACAAAGCGGCCAGGCGGCATTTGTGGCGGTCCTTCACTCCTGACTAATGTCCAGGGTTGCCGACTCCACAGCAGCACCTTACGGCGGTTAGTCGTCCCCGAATATCCCCAATCGTGGCCACCAGTGACCGTATAGCCACCAGCGCTATCAAACCAATCCAGGTGGGTCTCAGTCAGGGAGATCACCTCAGGCTGAAGGGTGAGCAGGGCCTCATGCATGAGCTTGCCTCGCGGGCTGATAGCTGAGGCCCATTCCACATTCCAGGTCGCTACCAGCATTGTCTTCATTTACCGTTGAAATCGGCCCTATCGTGGCCTCCGGGCAGGTATAGCGCTCGAAGACCTGGTTTGGACACTTGCGAACTTCTGCACTCTCAGCGAATAGGAAGCTTTGGCCTTCAAAGTGTCTTATTCTACCCTTCGCCTGCAATAGGATAGGGGAATTATGTCAGTCTAGACAAGCTCTACCAACCCCCCAAGCCCATCTCCCAGTCACCGCTCTATCACCGGCCCACCCTATGCGGACTCTGATGACCAACCAATCCAACTGGATAACCGTTGCTGAATCTCAGTTTCCTTGGGAAAGAGAGGCATTAGAGTTCATTCGTAGCCAGTTCCCTAAGCAAGAACCCTACCGGGCCTGGTCCAACTTTGAATTTCTGGCAGGAGATGGCAGCCTCAATGAGGTCGATCTGCTCGTTTTCACTCCTCAAGGTTTCTTCCTGATTGAGATCAAAAGCCGACCTGGCCGGATTGTTGGGGATCAGGGAACCTGGACCTGGGAACATGACGGCAAGCGGTCTACCTACGACAATCCGCTCATTGCTACCAATCGCAAAGCTAAGAAGCTGCGGTCTCTCCTGGAACGGCAGCCAGCGTTTAGGAATAAAGGGAAAGTCCCGTTTGTCGAGTCTCTAGTCTTTTGCTCGGCTCCTAACCAACAGCTCGCGTTGTCTCTGGGTGCCCGACAGCGGGTTTGTCTCAGAGACCGGCCCCAAGACGGCAATTCTTCTGCTCGTCCTGGCATTATGGCGGCCATCATGAGGCGGGAGTGTGACGGGTTGGAACCGCATCCCAGGGATATTCACAGTCGTCCCATCAGTCGTCTGATTGCCCAGGCCATGGACCAGGCCGGGATTCGGCCTTCCCAGCGTTCTCGTAAGGTGAACGACTATGTTCTGGATGGTCCGATGGAAGGTGAAGAAGGACCAGGCTACCAGGACTGGAAAGCGACCCACTCCAAATTGCCCAACAAAGTACGGCGCATTCGGCTTTATCTAGTGCGGCGGGAAGCGTCTAAGGCAGATCGGGAAATTGTTGAACGTGCCGCCAACCGAGAGTTTCAAATTCTCGATACCCTACAACATCCAGGTATCATTCGGTCCTACGACTTGGTGGAGCATGAGTTGGGTCCAGCCCTAAGCCTAGAGCATGATCCGACCGAGATTCGGCTAGACCACTACCTGGCTCAACGTCAGGAATCCTTGAGCGTCGATGCCCGTCTCGACCTGATGCGGCAAATTGCCGAGGTCATCAGCTTTACCCATGAAAAGCGCACCATTCACTGCAACCTGAGCCCACGCAGCATCCTGGTGACTGAACCTCGTCCTGGTCATCCCAAGATCAAGGTTTACAACTGGCAATTGGGCTATCGGGCGGGGTCTGTGTCTGCGGGAGCAACCAAGGAGGTGACCGCCACTTCCCATGTAGATCAGCTTTTGGACGATAGCAGTACCGCTTACCTGGCTCCTGAGTTCCGCACCGATGTCAGCTTTATTGGGGAGCATTTAGATATTTTCTCGCTGGGAGCCATTGCCTTCCTGCTCTTTTCAGGGGTGCCGCCAGCCGCGAATGGCATTGAACTGGCTGAGAAGCTGCGGGAGAACAAAGGACTTCAAATCAGTGCGGTCCTCAACGGTGCTCCAGAGAGCTTGCAAAACCTGATCAAAGAAAGCACCAACCCAATCGTGAACGACCGGATGGAGGTGGTGACCGACTTCCTGGCCGGGCTGGATTTGGTTGAGGAAGACCTGACCGCCCCCGAAAACCTTCTAGTCGAGAACCCCAATGATGCCCAAAAGGGCGATGTACTGCCAGGTAACTACACCGTCCTCAAGCGGTTGGGTCAAGGCGCTTCCTCCATTGGCCTGTTGGTGAATCAGCAGGGACAGGACTTAGTCCTCAAAGTCGCGAATGATCCGGACCACAACACCAAAATTGATACGGAAGCCGAGATTCTTAAGGAACTCCGGCATTCCAACATTGTTGAGTTGGAGGGGCATATCGAGATTGGCAACCGCTCGGCTCTGCTGATGAAGCCGGTCATGGTCAGAAAGAGCGGCGAGAACCAAATCGAAACCTTGGGCCAGCGCCTGAGGCGAGAAGGGCGTCTCCACATTGACTTGCTCCAGCGGTTTGGCGAAGACCTCCTGGGAGCCATCAACTACCTGGAAGAAAAAGGGTACAACCACCGCGACATCAAGCCCGATAACATTGCCATCGGTCACCTTGGCCGAGCCGACAAGCTCCATCTGGTCTTATTCGACTTTTCGCTATCCCGCGCTCCCTTAGACAATATTCGTGCGGGTACAACTGGTTACTTAGACCCCCTCTTGTCCCTGCGTAAGCCTCCTCGCTGGGATCTGCACGCCGAACGCTATGCCGCCGCCGTTACCATCTACGAAATGGCCACTGGCACCATACCCACCTGGGGGGATGATGCCTCCGATCCGTCCTATCTGGACTGTGAGATCACCCTTGAGCCCGAACTCTTTGATGTGAACCTCCGAGACCGGCTGGTGGGGTTCTTTCAGCAAGCCTTTCGCCGTAATCCTGAAGAGCGGTTTGATAATGCCGAGGAAATGCTACGGAGTTGGAGGCTCTGCTTTGAAGGCATTGATGAACCCGGTGCGCTGTTAGATACGGATGATGCATCGGCTCTGGAGGAACTGCTGGCGGATGCAGACTTTGAAACCCCCATCCAGGAGCTGGGCTTAGGACTAAGGGCCACCAATGCTCTCGATCTGGTTAATATTCTGACGGTTAAAGACTTGCTGCTGGCTCCTCCCAGACGGCTAGCGCGGCTGCGGGGAGTGGGTAACCTCACCCGCCGCGAAATTCGAGCAGCGGTTGGCATTCTAAAGGACCGATTGGGGCTTCCCAGCGATGCGGGTACCGATGAGGAGTCCCTGGAGCATGATGATGCAGCCCGGCAGCTCAGCGTCGACATTCTGGTGCAGCGGATCACGAAAACCAGCAATAAAGAAGGCGAGTCTGTGCATCGAATGCTGGATGCCATGCTCTGTCTCGATGCTGATTTAGCTGATCCCTGGCCGAGCCAGTCGGAGATTGCTCGCCACCTGGACTTATCCCGAGCGCGGATTGGCCAGCTCGTGAGCAAGTTCCAAAAGCGGTGGGCTAAGGATTCCGCAATTACCCAATTCCGGCGAGACTTGATCGACCTGCTCAAGCGAGCGGGCGGGGTCATGTCCCTGGAGGAGTTAGCTACCGCTGTACTGGCAGCCCGAGGGTCTGTGCAGGATGAGCCTATCCGTACTCGACGGGCTTTTGCGGTACTGAGGGCGGCGGTGGAGGTAGAACGGTCCCTCGCCAATCCTCGGTTTTTGATTCGGCGGGACCGGGACCAAGTGCTATTCGGGCTTAAGCCAGAGCTGCTGAACTACGGGCGTCAGGTTGGTGATTTGGCCGATCAACTGGCTGAGGCAGACCCGCTAGTGTCGCCAGAGCGAGCCTTACAGCAACTGCAAGAGGTACCCATGCCGGGAACCCTGCCTCTGGCTGAGAATCGACTGCTGCGGCTGGCGGCGGCAGCGTCCCATCAAGCGGCGCTCTCCAGTCGGCTGGAGTTTTATCCGAAGGGGATGGACGCTGAACGAGCCCTGCGCCTGGCCCAGGGAGCCCTTTATGGCGTCTCTGTACTTTCTGAGCGGCAGATTCGGGAGCGGGTTAAGAGCCGGTATCCCGAAGCGGAACCGCTGCCCGAGCGTCCTAGTTTAGATGATCTTATACAGTCTGTGGCTTCTACGCTGGTTTGGAACCCCAAAGCCTGTGGAGGCCAGGGAGGTTATGAAAGTCGGGTCCGCGAATGGGCCACAATTACCAGCAGCACGTCGATGAGCCGGTTGCCTACAACAGCGGGACAGCTTGCGCCTGAAGAGATGACCCCTGAGATTGCCGATGCCCGGCAGTTTGAGGAGCGCCTAGAGCGTGGCATTAAGGATGGTTCTTTCCTGGCTTTGCTGGTGAATCCTCAGCAGTATCAACGGGCCAGAAAGGAACTGACGCGGCGTTTTCCGGTGCAGTTGGTGGACTATGAGGGGCTGTTTCTAGACTGCCTGCGCCGAGTGGCTGACGATGCTGGAGTGGTTTGGAAGAATGTTCTGGAAGCGGATGCTACGCCCCATGAAGGCAACTGGGATAAGCTGATGCGCCTGGTGGGTCGGGCGATGCCATTGGTGGAAGCTGAGCTATTGAAGGCGGAGCAGACTATTCTGCTGATATATCCGGGGTTGTTGGCCCGCTACCAGCAGATGACGCTACTGGAGCGACTGCGGGAGCAAATTGGCCGAGAGAACGGGATTCCTGGGCTGTGGGTGTTGGTGCCAAATGACCAGCAGGCGGTGGTTGAAGGGCAGGCGGTGCCGTTGTTGAGTCCGGGACAGCGGGCTCGGATACCGGAGAAGTGGCTGCGGAATGGGCATCGGGCCGCAGTCGTAACGCAAAGCGATGTGCTGTGAGACTTTGCCATGGCCAGAACTGTTGGTTAAAAGCTTCAAACATTGGCGAAATCTTACAGTCCCGCCATTCCCCAAATATCGTGCTTAGGATGGAGCCACAGTAAACACAGCTTCAGCCAGCATGATTGACCGCACGCAACTTCTCTCTGACCTGCAAACCCTGGTACGCCAGCTAGAGAACGACCTCCAGGAGCGCATCGACTCCCCAGAGGTGCCAGAAGTGGGAGAGAAGCTAAAGGCGGAATTCCAGAAGGCTAAGAAGGCCGAACGCACGGCTCAAAACTTTAACCAGTGGGTCAGCGACTACAAGACTCAGGTAGCAGTAGCCTGGGTGCTCAGCGCCACCTTTGCCAGGTTTCTGGAAGACAACGGCCTGGTGAGCCCTCCCAGGCTCTCAGGACCGGGAGATAACTTGCAACGGGCACGGGATGAGCACGAATTGTATTTCCGGGAGCACCCGACAGAGACGGATCGGGAATACCTGTTGTGGATGTTTCGGCAACTCGCCAGGCTACCGGGAGCGCAGGAGATTTTGGGCGAAGGCAACCTGATCTGGGATCTGCCCAACTGGCTGAGTGGAGATGCGGCTGGGGATATCCTGAAGCAGTTTCAGGCGATTGATCCCAATACGGGAGCCCTGGTGCATGACTTTACAGACCCAGAGTGGGATACCCGCTTTTTGGGCGACCTGTACCAGGACTTATCTGAGGCGGCACGGAAGAAGTACGCCCTGCTGCAAACGCCGATTTTCGTGGAGGAGTTCATTCTCGACCGCACCCTGGAGCCAGCGGTGGAGGAGTTTGGCCTCAGCGACTTTCGCATGATTGACCCGGCCTGTGGGAGTGGTCACTTTTTGCTGGGTTCGTTTCACCGATTGTTGGATCGGTGGCAGCGAAAAGAGCCAGGGACGAATGTGGAGGAGCTGGCGCGGCGGGCGCTGGAGTCGGTACATGGGGTGGATGTAAACCCCTTTGCCGTGGCCATTGCCAGGTTTCGGCTGCTGTTGGCGGCAATGAAGGCGACGAACCAAAAAGAGTTAAAGGATGCGCGGGATTTCCCGTTGAACTTGGCCTGTGGGGATTCGCTCATTCATGGAGACTGGCATCAGATTGCTATTGAAGGAGTTGATCCTGAAGCGCACACCTACTCCATTGAAGATATGCGGGTATTGATGGGGATTTTGATACCCGGTCATTATCACGCGGTGGTGGCGAACCCGCCGTATATTGTGCCGAAGGATAAGGCGCTGAAAGTGGCTTACAAAGAGCGATATGAATCTTGTTACATGAAATATTCGCTGGCGGTGCCGTTTATGGAGCGAATTTTTCAGCTTGCGGTGCTGGGGGGCTTTACAGGGCAGATTACAGCCAACAGCTTTATGAAGCGGGAGTTTGGCAAGAAGCTGATTGAGGAATTTTTCCCCAAGGTGGATTTGACCCATGTGATTGATACCAGCGGGGCCTATATCCCGGGACATGGGACGCCGACGGTGATTTTGTTTGGGCGAAACCGTGAATCGGTTGCCAGTACGATTCGCACGGTGATGGGCATTCGGGGAGAACCTAGTACACCAGAAGAACCGACCCAGGGGGTAGTGTGGTCAGCGATTTTGGATCAAGTAGATGTAGAAGGATCAGAGAGTGAATTCATAAGTGTCATAGATTCAAAAAGGGAGATTTTTTCTGTACATCCTTGGTCAATTGGCGGCGGCGGTGCTGCTGAACTTAAAGTCTTTTTAGATAAATCAGGAGTAGATTGCCTAGATAATCAAGCTGATTCCATAGGAATTACTTCATTCCCGATGGAGGATGGTATTTTTCTACTTCCTTACAAGGCTGCTAGAAGAGCAAGAATACCTGACAGAAGCATTAGAATTATGGTTGTCGGAGATGCTATCAGAGACTGGATTCTATTTGAATGCGATGCTTGTGCTTTTCCATACTCCGAAGATTTTCAGCCTATTAAAGAAGAGCTATCAGAGCCTGTCATTCAATATCTTTGGCACGCTCGAAGTGTACTTTCTAACAGTTTAATGTTTGCTGGGAAAACAAAAGTTGAAACAGGGCTAAAATGGTACGAATTTGGACGATTAACAGCAGAAAAACTTAGGACACCTCTTAGTTTGGCTTTTGGCGAGGTGGCTACCCATAATCATTTTTATCTTGATCGTGGTGGAAAGATATTCAAAAACACAGTGCAAGTCATTAAACTAAAAACAGATTCAGAAGATTCTCATGTTGGGATTCTAGGGCTTCTCAATAGTTCAACTTCTTGTTTTTGGTTAAAGCAAATTTGTCATAACAAAGGCAGCACGGTAGATCAAAGAGGTGCAAGACAAAGAACCAATCCCTTCGAAGATTTTTTTCAATACAATGGGACAAAATTAAAAGGTTTCCCCCTGCCCTCTGGAAAACCACACAAATTATCGGCTGATCTAGACGATTTATCACGAGAACTTTATAGGGAATCGCCAAATATAAAACTTGAATCTAGCAAAGAAGATTGGTTTTCTCTTTTAGAGAAGATGATTTTCCTTCAAGAAGAGTTGGATTGGCAGTGCTACACGCTATATAACTTGTTAGATGATGAGCTTGTTTATACAAAAGATCCATTTCCTATTCAGCTCGGACAAAGAGCCTTTGAAATCATCATGGCTCGCAAAATGGCAGCAGGTGAATTAGAAACCACCTGGTTCGAGCGGCATCGGTCTACCCCCATTACTGAACTGCCCGACCACTGGCCCGACGACTACAAACAACTCGTTGAGCGCCGCATTCAACTCATCGAAACCGACAAAAACATTCGCCTCATCGAGCAGCCCGAATACAAACGCCGCTGGAACACCGAACCCTGGGAATCGCAGCTAGAGCGCGCCTTGCAAACCTGGCTGCTGAATCGATTAGAAAGCTACTTTGACCTCGATGGCCGCATGAACGATGCCGGAGAAATCACCGCCCAAATCACCGACCCGGCCCTCATCTCCACCGTCAAACTCGCCGACATCGCCCGCAAAGATCCTGACTTCCTGCAAGTCGGCGAACTCTATACCAAAGACCCCGCCTTCGACGTGCTGAGCCTCGTCAACACCCTTGTCGATGACGAATCGGTTCCCCTCCTTCCCATTCTGCGCTACAAGCCCTCCGGCCTTCGCAAACGCCAGGATTGGGAACACACCTGGCAACTCCAGCGCCAGGAAGACGCCATAGACGCCCGCACCCAACTCCCCAAAGACCATCCCGACCACCTCGACGCCACCGCCGCCAAGAACCTCAAAGCTAAAGAAGTGGGCGACATCCCGGTGCCACCCAAATACAAAACCAGCGACTTCCAGAAAACCCACTACTGGAAACTACGCGGCAAACTCGACGTGCCCAAAGAGCGCTGGGTCAGCTTTCCCCACTGCGAAGGCCCCGACGGGCAGCCTGTCATCGCCTGGGCTGGCTACGACCACCTGCAACTGGCTCTGGCCATCAGCACCTACTTCGTCTACATCAAAGAAGAAGTCGGCGGCAGCGACGACCCGCGATTAGTTCCCCTGCTGGCCGGGCTCATTGAGCTACTGCCCTGGCTCAAACAGTGGCACAACGAGCTAGACCCCGCCTATGGCCTGAAAATGGGCGACTACATCGCAGGCTTTGTAGAAGACGAAGCCCGGCAGCTTAACCTCACCATCGAGGAAATTCAGAGCTGGGAGCCACCCGCCAAAAAAGGGAGAAAGCGCAGATAATTTGTAGGCTGAGTCTTGTTCATCATGGTTCTTCGTGACCTTCTATTTTCTCTGAATCCGTCTCCCTATGACCACCACCCCACTTTCCACCAAACCCTACGTTGAGCAACGCGACAACGGCTACTGGATCGCTGAGACTCGTGTATCTCTGGATTCCGTGGTACATGCCTTCCTCAATGGCGAATCTCCAGAAAGCATTGCCCAGAACTTTCCGCTGCTGTCTCTAGAGCAGGTCTACGGAGGCATTACCTTTTACCTGGCCAATCGTGACCTCATTGACGACTACCTGGCTGCCGGAGAAACCGAATTTGACCAGCTACAGCAAACCTGTCGCCAGCAAAGCCCGCTGCTATATCAGAGCCTCAAGGCCGCTCAAACCAGGCAAACGGAAGCGCCATGACCCAGGTGCGCTTTCAGGCCGATGCTGATCTCAAGCAGGCCATAACTGGCGTCATCCGCAAGCAGCCAGGTATAGAGTTCTGGTCAGCTAACCAGGCCGGGTTAGAGGGCCTCAAAGACGCCGAGGTTCTGGCTCTGGCTGCCCGTCAGGGCCGAGTTCGCGTTACCCACGACCGAAAGACTATGCCCGCTGAGTTTGGGCAGTTTGTGCTGGCTCAACAGAGTGCCGGTGTCCTGGTGGTCTCCCAGAGCCTGCCGATGGGTGAAGCCATTGAGGCGCTAATTTTGATCTGGGAAGCCTCCACCGCCGAAGAGTGGATTAATCAAATTATGACGCTGCCTCTATGAGGGCGACAGCCAGCTCAGAGCAGTTGCTATGTTCAACAGTTGAGATCTGTAAATGAGCAACCACTCAAAATTGAGTCCTCAGAAAAGACTAAATTATGCTGCCCAGGCTGAGAGTTATAGCAGGGTTTTGTCTCTTTCACATCATTCAACTATTTCAAAGCTTGCAGACTGAATATCACCGGCAGCTATCTTTTGCATAACGTCAAACCGCCTGACAATGTTCAGACCTTTTGTGGTAAAGTATAAGTTTTCTTGAACCTTTCCTAAAACAGGATTCAATTTATTTACTCCTATATCAATCAACTTCTCAGCAACATGTTTCCCCATCTCCTTAGACATATCCCACGAAACATCATTCATGATGTAGGAGACTAAATTAATAAAGCCCTCGGAGGAGAGGAAATCCCGCCAGTCGGAACTTTCTTTGATCGAGTTGATTGTGGTGTCTCTAACAATCTCTAGACCTTCCTTTGCCATTAAGGTTTTTGTAGTCCTCGCCAATCGAAGTGGGTTGAATTGATTCATTAACTCGGAGGTTAAAGATGGGCTGACTTTTTCAAAAAGGTCCGGCGCATACTTGATTGCATCCACGACTAAAGCGATTGCATTATAAAGTTGTGCAGCTTCGCTATTGACTGCAATATCAAGTCTTTGCCCTGATTGTAATGTGACATCTAGCTCTGTTGCTTGAGTCGAATTCCTGATATCAGTAAAACCTCGTGCAAGAGTACCATCGAAATATCCGGAAAATGCATCCCAAGAAGCATCTAGAAGACTCTCATGAAATTTATTGGCATTGATTGTTGAAGCAATATCGACCAGCTCTCCTTGCTCGTTGTAAATTTCGACAAGTGCATCAATTGGATGCGGATTATATGCACGAATGGCAACCTCCAAAGAATTACCACTGACGTTATTTTCAATTTGGTCTATAAATATTGCGCTTGAAGTAACTAAGATGGTGTCTCTTTCTCCAGTATCTACCCCAACCAGCCCTTTGAAGAAATTACCTACACCCTCTAATTTATTATCTGGGACAACATAACTGTACAAAGTTTCATTGGAATTTTGTATATAACTGTTCTCACTGATTCGCTTTTTCTCAGAATTAGATTCTAATCCTGATTGATTAGAATCTAATTGCTCACTAGCCGACGCTTGGAAATCTGAGCCCTCTTCATAGATTCTGGCATCGAAGTCCTGTTCATAGCTACCCTGCATTTTGGGTTCTGATTTCAGAGTATCCGCTCCATCCTGATAAATACGCGCATCAAAGTTTTCTTCGTAGCTACCCTTAGGCTCAGGCTGTAGCTCATAAAACGCCTGTAGCGGGCTCATCGTTACATCTCTCACGAAATCCTGGTCGATATGGGCTCCACCGGTAGAGCCGCCACCGGTTCTTACCTCTAAATGCAAGTGGCTAGCATCCTGCTGATTGCCGATCTGCCCAATTACCTGACCTGCATTCACCTTCTGGCCTGTGGAAAATCCACCCTTATCCTGCAAATGCCCGTAAACCCATTCGCGTCCGTCGTCGCCTTTAATGGCGATAAAGTCGCCCCGAGAACCCCCCTCCCAGACCCAGGCAACGGTGCCTGAAGTGAGCGACTTTACGGCAGTACCGTCAGGAGCATCAATATCAATACCCGCGTGCCACGTGCCTCTGCCGTTGAAGTAGCTCTGGTCGTACAGGTAGCCTGCCGTCATTTTGTATCGTTGACCAAACAGAGCCGTTGATAGGTCGTCATAAACCTGCTTAACGGCATCGGGGGTGAGATTTCGCTCATCCTTCTCACCCCCCCAAATGGCACCGTCAAAACGAGTATTGTCTCCGCTGAGACGGTCCCAGTCATCGCTCGATAAGCCAGCTAACTCACTGTTGCGAACGCTACTGATGCTAGACCCAGCGCTCGAATTGGAACCTCTTGAACCAGGCACTTCAAGTACCTGACCAACAAAAATTTTACTGGGGTCAGTAATATCATTGTGTTCTGCAATCAGGTTATAGGCAGCCGCCGAGCTATCACCCATAAATCGGCCTGCAATTTCGCTTAGGGTATCCCCACTCTGGACTACATAGGTCTGCCATGCAGACGCATTAGACTGAGACTCATTAGCGACATTACTGACAGGAGTTGCAGCATTAGAGCTGGTGCCTTTTCCTGATCTGGGGATCTCAATGACCTGGCCTGCATAGATTCTGTTGGGATCAGTAATACCGTTGTGCTCGGCAATTGAGTTATAAGCCGCTGCCGAGCTATCACCCATAAATTGGGCTGCAATGCCGCTTAGGGTATCTCCGCTCTTTACTGTGTAAGTCTGCCACTCTGAAGCCTGGCTTTGCGTAGTTTGGCCATTGCTACTGCCATTAGGCTGGCTCTTCCCGTAGCTAACAGCAAATGGCAGTTCAATGGTTAATCCGGCATAGATTTTATCGGGGTTTTGGATGCCGTTGTGTTCGGCAATAAATTCATAGGCAGGTCTAGAGCCATCTCCCAGCATTTCCAAAGCAAGATTACTGAGCGTATCCCCTGGTTGAAGCTGATATGACCGCCAGGTATACCACTGGCCCTGAAACTCTTTCGCATCAGCAGGAATAGTAGGGCCACCGCCGCTCTTGGCTTCTAATGCTGCACCAGAAAGTAAATCTATAGCGCCTTCGGCAACAGGAGTGAAAAGCCTCTGCAGGATTTCAGAACCAAACTGAACATCTTTGATCTTTTCAAACGCTGACTTGACAGCCTGATCCGCACTTTTAAGCCCTCTCTGAACCAGGTCACTTTGAACCACTTCATCAACGATGCCTTTAAGTTCGTTGATATCTTCTTCGAAGTTAATTCGATACTGATTAGTAGGTGAGTTCCAACTGTCTGCCGCCTTGCCCTTCAAATCTTGAACCTTGTCGGTAACATCTGTGCGGAGTTGCTGCAGCATGGGAACCGCATCTTCAGCCAGTTCTCCCCCTTTTTGAGCAAGAGTGTCATGTGCCCAGGCAATTTTATCAATCGCTGCGTCTATAGGCGGAATATTCGTAATCAACTCATCGCCATACACCGGCTGTATATGACGATTCGAAGGTACAGTTGTGTCTCCCGCACCACCTGCAGATGTGGAACCTTCCTGGGTATCAGCGGCAATATCTCCACCCAGAAGAGCGTCATAGCTCATCATTGCCTCTGGCCCGGCACTTAAAGGATTGCCAAAGGCATCTCGCTGTACGTTGGCAGAATCTCCTCCAACGATTGGAGTGTTATTTGGCACAAGCTCATCGAAATTCTGCTGCTGACCAAACTCACCAGTTTCCATGAGCCATCTCCTCAGTTAGATGTGCCTTTTAATACAAATTTCGCGTTTGTCAACGGAAATTTGAAGATATGATAAACCAGCCAATGTGTTATTGGCCACAGTGCCTGGTCAATGAGTACTGACATTTTTCTATAGTTTTGATTGCTCAGGTACACGTTCGAGATTCAGTACAATGTGATCAAGAACACATAGATGCGCTCAGCAAGCAGTCCTAGATCCATTAGTAGCTGCGTCTTCTCACGCATTCTTTACACAAAATTGGTTGTTTGCTGATGTAAACTTCCCCACCGCCCAGAGAAATACTCGCTATACATAGTGATCAGAGCTAGCTTAGAAGCTAGGCTCTGGCATCTTGCTGCGAACTGCATAGAGATGTCTGGTAATGGGTACATTTACTGCAGACAAAAAAGATAAGTTAGCGGTTCAAAGGCGCTAGCTTTTGAGTTCAGCAGGTTTGAAGAACGGCGGTTGTAGAGCATGACCCTTATCAAAGACTTAATCGAGATTCCGGAACAAGTCCAAAAGGGCGATTTCGTCCTGCGCCTGACTGAGGGCGTCAACCAGGTTGAGCAGACCTTAAAGCAATACGTCGTCACCCCCGAACTCAAAGACTGTTTCGACAATGCGCTGACCTTCATCCGTAGCTCACTTCAGAGCAACAGCAGTAAGGCGAGCTACCTCCACGGCAGCTTTGGTAGCGGTAAAAGTCACTTCATGGCCGTCCTCAACCTGATCCTGCAAGGCATCCCAGAGGCCAAAGGCATCAAAGAACTGGCTCCGGTCATCACCAAGCACAACGAATGGATCGACGGGAAGAAGTTCCTCCTGGTGCCTTACCACATGATTGGGGCCATCAGTATGGAATCTGGCATCCTGGGAGGCTACGTTGACTACATCCGTCGTAAGCACCCTAAGGCACCTATTCCCGGTGTGTATTTAGCCGAAGGGCTGTTTAAGGACGCTCAGGCCCTCAGGGAGCGCCTGGGTGATGACGAATTCTTTGCCGCCCTCAGCGAAGCCACAACCTCCGATAGCGGTTGGGGAGAACTGGAAGGAGAATGGACTGCCGAACAATTTGATAGCGCTATTCAAGAGCCGCCTGGATCAGAAGATCGGTCTCAGCTCATTAGCGACCTGGTTAAACAGTTTTTCCAGTCCTACAACATTCAGACCGAGGGTCAGGAAGAAGCCTTCGTGTCTCTAGACACTGGGTTATCCGTCATCAGCCGCCATGCCCACAACCTGGGTTATGACGCTCTCATCCTGTTTTTGGACGAACTCATCCTCTGGCTAGCAAGTCGGGCCACCGACTTGAGCTTCATCCACCGGGAAGGCCAGAAACTCTCCAAACTGGTCGAAGCCCAGATGGCAGATCGGCCCATTCCCATCATCAGCTTTGTGGCCCGTCAGCGCGACCTGAGCGAGTTGATTGGGGATGCCGTACCAGGAGCCGAAAAACTTAACTTCAGCGATGCCCTCAAGCACTGGGAAGGCCGCTTCCACCGCATTACCCTGGAAGACCGCAACCTGCCCGCTATTGCAGAAAAGCGGGTACTCAAGTGTAAGAGCGATGCCGCCCGTGAAGAATTAGATGCCTCCTTTGAGCAGGCGACCAAAGTCCGGGAAGCGGTGATGAACATTCTCCTGACCAGCGAGGGAGACCGGGAGATGTTCCGCAAGGTCTATCCCTTCAGCCCGGCCCTTGTCCAAACCCTGATTGCGGTATCCAGCGTGCTCCAGCGGGAACGTACCGCTCTCAAGGTGATGATGCAGCTCCTGGTGGATCAGCGGGACTATCTAACCGTCGGCGATATTGTCCCAGTTGGGGATCTGTTTGATGTGGTTGCCCATGGAGATGAAGCCTTTAGCCCCGACATGGCCATCCACTTCGATAACGCCAAACGTTTATACCACCTCAAGCTGCTACCGATTCTCGAAAAACAGCACGGCAAGCGAGAAGACCTGGATAAACTGCCGATTGATGACCCCAAACGGGTTGCCTTCCGCAACGATGATCGGTTAGTGAAGACGCTCCTGCTGTCGGCTCTAGTCCCTGAAGTTGAGTCCCTACGTGGGCTAAATGCTGAGCGATTGGCTGCGCTGAACCATGGCACCATTCGCTCTCCTATCCCTGGTCGAGAAGCAGGGGAAGTGCTGCGACGCTGCCGAGACTGGGCTGGTAGCGTGGGTGAAATTCGCATTGGCGAAGAAAATACTACGAATCCCTCTATTTCAGTGCAGCTTTCCGGGGTTGATACCGATACTATTCTGCGGCAGGCCGAGGGGATTGATAATCGCGGCAACCGCATCAGGTTAATGCGGGAGATGGTCTTTGCTCAGCTTGGCCTTGCAAGTGATGAAACTGAATGTACTTACAGCTTTACCTGGAAAAACACCAAGCGCACCTGCACGATACTATTCATGAATATTCGCGAGCTGTCTGACTTTTCCTTTGAAAATTTTGAGGAAAATTGGAAGCTGATTATTGACTTTCCCTTTGACGAGACAGGGCGTAACCCCAAAGATGACCTCGCTCGTATTCAAGAATTTCTAGAAGACCGAGCTGATGGCACTAAAACCATTTGCTGGATTCCCAGATTCTTCAGTGAAGACGTTCAGACCGATCTCGGTAAGCTCGTCACCCTCAACCACGTTCTGTCTGGCGACCGGCTTTCGGAATACGCGACTCATCTTTCTCCGCAAGACAAGCAAACCGCTAAATCTCTCTTAGAGAACCAGCGCAGCATCCTGCGGCAACAGTTCCAGAATCACATGGATGCGGTCTATGGCATCAGTAACAGCTTTCCAGACTCCATTGACCAGACCCATCCCCTAGAAGCTAACGAGCAGTTTGTCTCCTTACGGATTGGCCTGGAACTCAGACCTCCGGCGGCGGCTAATTTGGCAGCGGCAATGGCGGGATTGCTGAATCAAGCACTAGAGCATGAGTTCCCCGCAGCCCCTCAATTTGAAGCTGATGTCAATCGAGTCAGCAATCTGGACAAGGTTTACAGCGTTGTGGGCCAGGCGGTTCAAGATCCTCAAGGACGTGCAGAAGTCGATAAAGGGCTACGGGGATTAGTCCGACAAATTGCCAACCCGCTCCTGCTTGGGGAAATGGGCCAGGATGCGACTCACTTCGTTTTGGGACAGCATTGGAAAAACCACTTCAACCGCAAAAGCGCAGAAGCCGGTGGAGCCATCCAGGTGGGTCAGCTCAGACGCTGGATTGATGAACCTAAGGCAATGGGACTGCCTGCCGAGGTCCAAAACTTAGTCATCCTGGCTTACGCTGACCAGACGAGCCGGTCGTTCTACCGCCACAATCAACCGTTTGAGCCTACCCTCAAGAATCTGCCCACTGATTGCGAGCTGCGGGAACAAAAGTTACCGGATAAAGACCAGTGGGAGACTGCCGTTCGACTCGCGAATGATATTTTCAAGGTCTCCGTTTCCCCGCTGTGTAAAGCCAGCACCGTTGCGGAATTAGAGCGTAGGGTCAGAGAAAAGTCAGTCAATACGGTTGAGTCTTGCCAGAACTACGTCTCTAAACTGCAGGAGGTGATCAGCCGGTTGGGGCTCTCAACCAATGGCGATAGGCTAACGACAGCCAGAGCCACCGCCGCTCTGGTGGAACGGATGAAGGCAAAACCAGAGGATGAGGTCATTTCAGTTCTCACCAGTGCTGAAATTGCGACAACAGCGACCGCGATGGGTGAATGCCTTAGTAACGCCCAAGGTTTGACTGGCACTTTAGATGGTACAAGCTGGGATATTTTTGCCACGATCCAAAAACTTAGCGATGACAAGCAGGCTAAAGCTCAAAGCATTTCTGAAGCGGTCAACCAAGCTATCAATAGTGATGAACACGTCATTGCTCTGGGAAGCGCCTTAAAGCAGGCGCAGGCAAGGGCAGTGCAATTAATTGATAAGTTGGTTGCCACCCCAACTTCGCCACCCGTTGATAATCCACCTCCATCTAAACCACCTGTCACTCCTACGCCTACGCAACCTGCATCTACCGATAAACCTCATGGCAAGCGGGTCGTGAAAGAAGATACGGCGGTCAATTTATCTATCGAAGAAGCTGAAGATCTTATCGTAGAGTTGAAGGAAAGCATCACTGCTGCTCAGACCATCAGCTTGAGTCTGAGCTGGATTATCGAAGAAGGTGAAACTGACTAGTGACCGCAGCCGCACCAACGTTCAGCCAAATCAAAGCCCAGGTTGCTGCTATTCGGCAGAAATCCTCATCCTCCTACGAAGCGATTGGGATTCGTACCCAGGGACGCTGGACCGGGGAACAACAACGGGAGGATGGCGGTGACTTGTACCTGGTCTACCAGTGCGACTCCCCCCTGGCACTGCGCTTGGCGCTCCGGGAACCTGCTGCTGAGGGAGCAGTGAAAGTGCTCATTACGGGTTTGGATGAGCAAAGCATTGACCAGGATATCCTCTTGCGTCTGGCGAAACACACCTTCTTCCCTATCAATAGCTGGCAGATCGCGAAGTCCCTGTTCGGAGCCTCGTCGGTTGATCCCCGCCTGCTCAAACACCACTGGATAGCCGACACTCTGCTGGATTGGATGCCAGCCAGAGAATATCCGGCTGTCAGCGGCGGGTTCCTCGATGCCGAAACCGTCTGGCCGATTCTGCTGAAGCAGGGAATCGGCTTGGAAGCTCCTCGGCCAGACCTGGTGGCCCTCTTGGAATGGTCTGTAGACTCCGATAATGTCGCTCGATACCAGAACACATCGCCAGAGTTTCGCGAGGCAGCCGTGCAATGGCTCTGTGAAATGGCTGGCCCCGCAGCTCAATCTGTTCTGGACTGCGTTGCAGCCAGTGAACTGCCTGATGCTGTTCCGGTCGGATTGGTGGGAGAAGTCATCTTCCATCCGGATGTGGGGAGCCAGCTCGATAAAGCCATTGGCAAGTTGGAAGAGAGGTTCCTCCAGGGAAGCTCTCCTAAGCCAGCCATTATGAAGCAGTGGAGCGATGCTGCTTCCGAAGCCACTCAGTCGTCTTCAATACCTCATGCCCGACGGATGGAATTGGTTCAGCGTTTTGACCAACTCTTGAAAGAATTGGGTGCCGAGGCATTTGCCTACCTGAGCTTAACGTCTGAACTGGGCTTTGCCCAAAGACTAGGCCGGTTTGGGGCTTGCCTGAAAAAGCTACTGGCATCCCCTGAAGCGAGCACCCTGGATCATCTAACCGAAGCCTATTCGGCCATTAAGCAGCATGAGCTTGTCAGCCATCCCCAGTACCAACGACGGGTGGAGCGATGCGACATGGCTTTCCGGTTGGCTGGCTGGCTGATCCAGGCGCTCCAGAGTCAAACCGAACTCTTTAAGGATCTAGGACAGGCCATCCAGTCCTATGTGCAAGAGGGAGGCTTTGTGGATTGGGCCAGGCTTTCTCTACGACATGGAGATTCTATTAGTGAGCTGTCAGAGGCGTACAGAAAGCTGTTTGACCGCATAACTGATATTCAGGAAGGCCAGAGCCATCAGTTTGCTAAGCTGCTCCAGAATTGGGTAGAAGTGGGCTCAGATGGGAAAGGATTCCTACCCATCGAAAATATCCTGGCTGGTGTCGTAGCTCCTTTGGCCGAGCAAGTTCCTGTCTTGCTGGTCGTGGTCGATGGAATGAGTGTGGCCGTGTGCCGAGAACTGATGGCGAACTTACAGGACTCGGATTGGGTAGCCATCACTCAGGTAGGTCAACCCTCTGCCCTCATGGGCGGGCTGGCAGCCATTCCCTCGGTGACCGAAACATCGCGCACCAGCTTACTCTGCGGCAAGCTAACGGCAGGCGATCAGAAGACTGAGCAGAAGGGCTTTTCCTCTCATAGCGCCCTTGTTAGAGCCTCAAAGAGTAAACATCCGCCACTCCTGTTCCATAAGGGAGCCTTACAGGATAATGATGATTCTGGGCTGACCAGCCAAGTTCGTGAAGCCATTAAGGAGCCTCAAACCAAGGTCGTCGGGGTCGTCTTTAATGCCGTGGATGACTACCTGTCCAAAGGAGAGCAGATTGATGTTCGGTGGGCTCCACAGGAGCTAAAAGTCTTATCGGTCTTACTTTATGAGGCCAAAATCGCCGGTCGGTTAGTTATCCTGGTCAGCGATCATGGCCATGTTTTAGATTGCGGCATGGAGCATCTGGCCGCAGGCGACAGCGAACGCTGGCGAAGTAATGGCAAATCCCCAAACGCCAAGGAACTGAAAGTTAAGGGACAACGGGTTGTTATCCCGGAGTCAAAAGCGTTGATTGCGCCTTGGTCGGAGAAACTACGCTACAAGCCCAAGAAAACCGGGTATCACGGCGGCTTGAACCCACAGGAAATGGTAGTGCCCATCGCCGTCCTCAGCACCCCTGGGAACTATCCTGATGGTTGGGTAGAGGCACCTGTTGATGAGCCTTTGTGGTGGAATACGTCCATGCCAGAGCTTGAGGACCGATTAGAAGCACCTCAAACCCAGCCTGAAGCGAGCCAGGCTCATTTGGGTCCATTATTTAGCCTGATTGAGCCTGAGGCCGGTCCCAATGAAGCTGAGCCAGCTCCTGGTCCACCTCAGTGGATAGCTGAGTTGCTAGGATCAGCGGGTTACCAGGCCCAGAAAAAGCTGGCAGGCCGTCTCGCGCCAGAAGAGGCTTTGTTAACAGATGTTCTGGCGAGGTTGGATCGCCATGGGTACCAAATGAGTCTCACAGCACTGGCTAAGAGCCTTAACCTATCTTCAGCTCATCTACAGCAGGTGATTCAGTCCCTGCAGCGGATTCTCAATATTGATGGTTATGCTGTGCTGACTCTGGAGAAGGCATCCTCAACAGTGACATTGAACCAGAAGCTTTTAGCACAGCAGTTTGAGGTATGAATTGAGCTTAAATATAATGTTTTAGGAAGACTTTATTACTCACACTGGCCCTCGACTGATACTGATCATGCTGTAGGCCCCTCAATTAGCCAAAGCCCCTACGAAGGCATCAACTACATCCTGAAAACCCACGCCATTGAACCTACCTACCTATGGAACGGCGACCCTAAAGGATTCCTCGCTGCAAGGCAAAAGACCCTACTGAAGAAAATTGAGGAAGTGATGGATAAGCCCATCGTCTTTGCTGAGGAATCTGGTTCTTCCGAATTTATCGACGAAGAAGAGTAATATTTTTGACAGGGCCAAGCAACTCTCTACCGATAAAATCGCTCTATCGAGTTTTGGCGATTAATTTCTTACAGGGAGTGATGATCATCCGTTATAAACCTCCTGCAAAGAGGCACTCTAAGTCTAAAGGGATTCATATCCCTTAAGAGATATTGAGGCCAAATCATGGCTGCAAGCGCTACTCAACAAATGTCACACCAACCCGTGCGAGAAATCAGCGGACGTCCGGGGGGGCCTGGGGTGTTTTTCTCATTCCCGCTGGCGGTAAGGTTACGATGCGCATTGCAGGGGACATGCTCGAAATGCAAAATCGCATCAACTTCGGGCTCTTGGCCACTTTTGGTGATGCTTAGAAATCACTCGTGCACATCCAGATGGCAATCGTTTAGCTGGTCAAAATGAACCGCTTTTCCAACAACTCCAAATTGGCTCGCCCAAACATCTGCCGTTTCAGCATCTTGAGCCGATTGTTTTGTCCTTCAACT
>Ga0081528_100164_pt1 | contig 48712 bp, 42 predicted proteins | sample HotLakmasection4_FD_71011 | JGI IMG/M metagenome (GOLD analysis project Ga0081528, IMG submission 71011) | Hypersaline microbial mat communities from Hot Lake, Washington, USA - Section #4 (SPADES assembly) (version 2) | ecosystem: Environmental > Aquatic > Non-marine Saline and Alkaline >...
GATCCGGCGCGGCGGAACCCGGCGGCGGCGGGGTGCCCGCCCGGTCCGGCGGGTGGGCGAGCCCGGGAAACACCACCCCCCCCAGGAAAAAAAGGGAAAAGAGCGTTAGGGGGTGTGGTAGCGGGTTCCAAAGCCACTCTACAAAGTCCAGAAAACGGGTAAAGAGCGTTCGCCTGTTTTTCCCGGTATGAGGTACATTGGGATCGTCACTTTTGGGGTATTCACTCATGGTAGTGTATCAGAAAACAGTTGGGGTTGACTAATCGGTGGTGGACAGAGATTGTTTTTTCTGCATGATGGTGGCAAACAGTGTTCCGGCCAGTGCCGCGAGTCCGCCGGGAATGGCTGCTACCAGAAAAGTGAGCCAGAGTACGGACCATGGTGAGCCAACCCCGAACATCTCGGCCATTCGTGAGGAGAGAATGGCATCGTTGGCAAAATGGATGTAGAGAGCCTGAACGAACCAGCCAAATCCGCTTGCCAGGAAACCGGTGATAAATGCAGCGAAACTGTTTTTAATGGCCCATGCACTTAGCAAAAATGCAGGAATGAATAGAACCCACCAGGGGAGAAGCAGGGCTATGATCCATGAAAAAATAAAGATGCCGAAAAACGCTTTAGCCATATCCTAAAAATATATTGTTGAGCTGAAGTATATGATTCTGTGTGCCAAAGATCACAAATTTAATCATAAACCACTTTTGAAGAACTCCTATTTATTGAGAAACCGCAACATGTGCAAGTATAATTGAAGATAAAAACGGCGCTAATCAGCAAAAAGTTGTTGGACTTCACGTTTTCAAAAGGATTGCCACGAAAACATAAAGGCACGAAAAATGGCAGGGGTAATTGATGAGTAATGAATGGAATATTTTGAATCAATGGATATTGAAAAATCAACTAAAGGATCAGAGAGACGTTGATAGGGTCTGTACAGGGAACCATCGGGTAAAGAGTGTGCCACTGTCTCTTTTTTTAGCCGATGGTTTACTATGTTAGGATCCGTATTCCCGGGGCGCTGCCCCGGGCTGGGTTATAAGGCCCCTTCAGGGCCGGTTTTCCGGCCGGACATGGATTGAATTGGTCACGAAATCTCGAAAGCACGAAATTGAGTGGGGGTTTATGACTGGGATGATGCTTCAGTCATTGAGGCGGAATTAATGATTATGAGACATTAAACCTCTAGTGTTTTTGTGCTTTAGTGGCGAAAAATATCCGTGAATATCGATGATGAATAGCCACGAAATCTCGAAAGCAGGAAATGGAAGAGACACTGAAAGTGTCACAGAACAAAGCCCGGGGCAGCGCCCCGGGAATAGAGCGGCATATCGGACATCCCGAGGCAATTTATATCATCAACGCTCACGCATGGTTTCGAGGGATTCATTGCAGAATCAAAAAAAGGATCTGAGAGACGTTGATAGGGTTTGTACAGGGAACCATCGGGCAAAGAGTGTGCCTTTGACTCGATTTTAGCCGATGGTTTTTTTGTTAGGATCCGTATTCCCGGGGCGCTGCCCCGGGCTGGGTTATCAGGCCCTTTCAGGGCAGGTTTTACAGGTGGGAATTTCGTTTTAATAGCCACGAAAACAGAAAGGCACGAAATGAGAAGAGGGGTTTATATCTGGAAATATGCTTTAGTCTTAAAGCCGGACATAATCATTAGGAGACATTAAACCATTGGAGTTTTTGTGATTTGGTGGCGATAAGAAATCACAGTAACCAACACAGGATGAACTTTCAGGGAAGATCGCTGAGAAAGCGTGTTTATCAACCAAAAAAGCCCTTTATTATAAAAGCGTTATTTTGAACTGATAACGATTATTCTGATCTTTACAATTCAGGATTCTGAATGTTTTTATCAATTATTTCTACCTAAAAAACGAGCGTAAAGATGGCAAAAGTTGAAGTTGAGATGCCCCAGATGGGTGAGTCAGTAATGGAAGGTACCGTTATAGAATGGGCCAAAAAAGTTGGCGACAAGGTGGAGGTGGATGAAACCCTGCTCGAAATTGCCACCGATAAGGTTGATACCGAAGTACCCTCGCCCGAATCCGGTGTGCTTGTCGAAATTATGGTTGAGGAGGATGAAACAGTAGAGGTGGGGCAGGTTATTGCCATTATTGATACGGAAGCTGAAGCTTCTGAGGATACGGGAGAAGAAGCTGAATCTGAGGAGTCCGGCGATGAGCAATCCGCAGAGGATACCGAAGATGATGCAGAAGAGAGTGCTGATGAACCGGAGAAAAAGGCTGCAGACGAATCAGAAAAAGAGGAAGAGAAGGCCGAAAAGGAAGAGGAAGAGACTGAGGAGAGCGTTTCCGGTGACGGTGATGAAGAGGGTGAACGAATTGAGGTTGAGATGCCCCAGATGGGCGAATCGGTAATGGAAGGTACCGTGATTGAGTGGGCGAAAAAGGTGGGCGATAAAGTAGAGGTGGACGAAACCCTGCTCGAAATTGCGACCGATAAAGTGGATACGGAAGTGCCATCTCCTGAGTCGGGAACACTTCTCGAGATACTCGTAGAAGAGGGTGATACGGTTGAAGTGGGCCAGACAATAGCGATTATTGGAACAGGAAAAGCAGCATCCGGTTCGGGTTCAGGAAAATCTGAAAGCAAGAAGAAAGATCAGTCTGAAGAGAAGCCTGAAGCGAAGAAAACCGGCAAAGATGAGTCTTCATCAGATGATGAGTCCGGAAAAGAGACATCAAAACCGCAGAGAATCGGTTCCGACGGCAGGTTTTTCTCGCCTCTTGTCCGATCCATTGCCAGTGAGGAGGGAATTAGCCAGGAGGAACTCGAAAGCATTGAAGGAAGCGGAAAAGACGGGCGCGTATCGAAAGATGACGTGCTGGCCTATCTTGAAGACCGTAAATCTGGCAAGGCCGAAGCCAAATCGGAGAAAAAAGGAAGCGGCCTTGTAAAACCAACTGCATCGAAGAGTAAAGAAGCAGAACCCAAATCCAAGGGTAAAATTTCGGCAGGTGAGCTGAATGTCAGCCGACCGCACGAGAATGTAGAGATCGTAAAGATGGACCGCATGCGAAAAATGATTGCGGAGCACATGGTTCGGTCGAAGCAAACATCCGCACATGTTACCACCTTTAGTGATGTGGACGTAACGAATATTGTGAAGTGGAGAAACGCCAATAAGAAGAAATTCTATGATCAGACGGGCGTTAAGCTAACGTTTACCCCAATTTTTATTGAAGCGTTTATTAAGGCAATCGGAGAATTTCCTCTTGTTAACAGTTCTGTAAACGGAGATGAAATTCATCTCAAAAAAGATATCAATTTTGGAATTGCCGTGGCGCTTGGTGAAGGCGGACAGGGTGGTTTGATTGTACCTGTAATTAAACAGGCACAGGACAAAAACCTGCCTGGCCTGGCCAAAGCCGTTTATGAACTTGCAAATAAAGCCCGCAGTAAAGATCTGAGCCCCGACGACCTCGTGGGCGGCACTGTTACGCTCACAAATTACGGCAGCGTCGGTAACCTGATGGGAACTCCGATTATCAATCAGCCACAGGTGGTTATTCTTGGAACCGGCGTTATTGAAAAACGCCCCGTGGTTATTGAAACGGATCACGGCGATCTCATTGGCATTCGACACAAGATGTATCTTTCTATGAGTTACGACCACAGAATAATTGATGGTGCCCACGGCGGTGCGTTTACCAGCCGTGTAAAACAGCTGCTGGAAGAGTTCGATCCGGAGCGGGCCATCTAAAGAATAGAAACGGTTTATCACGGAAGATTTATGGAGATTTGCAGGACTATTGATGATGTTCGGCAGGCGGTGAAGGCAAAGCGAATGGAAGGAAACCGAATATCATTCGTGCCTACGATGGGTGCACTGCACCGGGGCCATCTCTCTCTGATTCGACTCGCAAGAGAAAATGCCGAAACGGTTGTTGTTTCGATCTACGTAAATCCAACTCAATTTGGCCCGAACGAGGATTTTGATACCTATCCCCGTGATCTTGAATCAGATATCGAAAAGTGCCGGAAAGAGGGGGTGGAGATAATTTTTGCTCCTGAGCATGAAGAGATCTATACCGAAAAAAAGTATCTGTCAATCCATATTGATTCGTTGAACAGTTCAATGTGCGGTGCAAGCAGGCCCGGTTTTTTCGAAGGGGTACTGCTGATTGTGAACAAGCTGTTTAATATCGTGCAACCCGATAGTGCGGTATTCGGTCAGAAAGATATTCAGCAGTTTCAGATTATCAGCCGAATGGTTCAGGAGTTTAATCACGACATTCGTATGATAATGGGGCCGATAGAGAGGGCAAACGACGGACTGGCACTCAGCAGCAGGAATCAATATCTGAATGTGGAGGAGAGACAGGCAGCTCCCGGCTTGTACCGCGCACTGCGCTATGTAAAGCAGCAGATTTTGAATGGTGTAAGCACACCATCACTGCTCATTAAACATCAGAAAAGTGAACTCGAAGCAAAAGGACTGAAAATTGATTATCTTGATCTGTTTTCGATGCAAACGCTTCAGCCCGTAAAATATGTTGAAGAAGGCAGTAAATATATTGTGGCCGGAGCCGTTTATGCAGGTGACACACGACTCATAGATAACCTTTTGATAGAATTATAAGTACAGAGATTATGAAACTTTCGATGTTTAAATCCAAACTGCATCAGATGAAGGTAACCGAAGCAAACCTGATGTATGAGGGCAGCATTACCATAGATGAGGATCTGCTTGAGATGGCCAATATTCTGCCCTACGAAAAAGTTTCTGTTGTAAATATTACCAACGGTGCACGGCTCGAAACCTACACCATTCCCGGTGAGCGCGGAAGCCGCACGTGCTGTATGAATGGTGCCGCAGCCAGGCTTACTCAGGTTGATGACCGGATTATTGTGATTGCTTATGCCCAGATGGACCCCGAAGAGGCAAAAAATCATAAACCCACTGTTGTCGTTGTAGATGAGGAGAATGAACCCAGGGATATTTTCCGAAATACCGTACACGGTCAGAAATACGGCCTGGAAAACGGCATTATTGAAGAGTAGCCGGTTTTTGCCACGAAGACTCGAGGACACCAGGCAACACGAACAACTCGTGCTGCATCTATTTAAAATGAAGCTAAATAATTTAAGTTGAGCTGCAATCAACTATACTTATTGGACAGCTCCGGAACTCTCTTAACCAATGTTTCACTATAAGTTTTGGTATTTATGCCATGAAACCCGGCACAACCCTGCGTTAATGTCTTCGTAAATCACCGGGAATCAACAGGTACGGGGTACTAAAAATTTAATGTACACTAAAGAATTCGGGACCGTTTCATTATTTGATTGCAGATTCTTCTCTGCACACCTACATTATCTGCAGCAGGGAAATGCACTGTGCTGCTTACCCGGGTTAATAAGAAAATAGTACATCATGGATCAGCAGAATGGCTTTTACCGGCAAACCGGGGATTTGATCGGGACTTTTTTTGATGAGAAACTTCCTTTGGCGATCAGCCGTTTTATTGCGGATAAAAATCAGCCGTTTCTTAATTGGCTTACAGAAACATATAGTGCCATTCTGAAAATAAAAAAAGACGATCCCCAAAGGCATAAAAAAATTGTAAGGGAGCTTAATGAAAGAATTCAACAACTTCACTTGCTTCTGGAGGATGAGAATTTAACAGCCGCAGGCAACTGGCTTCAAATAATAAATAAAGGAAGAAACAGGCGGGCTTCCCGAAAAGCTGGAAGAGAAATCCTCTCCCAGCCGATTTAATGTATCAGATGACGATTCTGCAGCCGTACGTATCAAAAAAATCTCAGGGCCGATCAGTATTTCAGCCATATTATTGATGTAGATTCGCTCGATAAGGAAATGATTAAGAGGGCCATTCTTGCACGCTACCGCGCCACCGGGTACGATCTTCATTTTGTTGAAAACGCGGTCCTCAAGAAAAAAAGAACGTTTCGCAAACGGGAAACAGATCCGCAGAAGCATCAGGAAGAGCTGTTTTTCGAAAAGCTGTCGAAACTTGCGGAGGGTAATTTATCTATCGCGATCATGTTCTGGCTTCAATCCATCAAAAAAATTGAGAACAATACGTTTCATATTTATCCGCTCGAAATTACCAACGTGGATAAGCTGGAAGTTCCATCCAGGGATGTTTTGTTTACACTGGCATCACTGGTAATTCATGACCGCCTTACATCGTCCGAAATGGCCATGTCGCTTCATCAGTCTGAGGTACAGAGCAGGCTGATGCTTACGCGTCTGAAATCCAAGGGAATAATTGTGGAACTGGCTGAATCCTACTCACTGAATCACCTGGTATACCGGCAGGTGGTACGCCTGTTAAAACAAAGAAATATTATTCACTGAGGGAACCAATGAAACATAATTTTCTTAAAACAGCATCGCTTCTCTTTTTTTGTTTGATGATGGGTACCTCCTCTTCAGGTTCATCAGTTATGGGCCAGCAAATTCCCGATTCGGCAAGTGTGCAGGGAGGAGTACTGAGTATTCAGGATACCACCGCGGAAGCTGAAGGAGAGGGTGAAGCGGCGGGCTCTGAGACAAGCAGCCAGAACGGTGCCGGGGTTTCGGGTGAGGAATCACCTCCGTTGGAGAGTGTAAGCGGTGAAGTGGCAAATGAAGTGCAGCAGATACGTGAGCTTATATCGTTTAGCAAGATATTTTACGCTATCATTATTCTGATCATCACCTTTTTATTTAATAAATACCTTTCCATCATACTCGACAATATTGCGGAGAAGGCTACCAATTACCGCTTGTTTGTAAAACGCCTGGCGCCAATCAGCCGTATTGCCATCTGGTCGTTTGCCATTTACGTGATAATTGCAGGCATTATTGCGCCGCCATTCGAAACCATTATAGCTATCGGGGCATCGGTGGGCATAGCCGTTGGTTTTGCCTCTCAGGATATCCTGAAAAACATTTTTGGGGGAGTGATGATTATCCTGGATAAGCCGTTCCAGGTTGGAGATAAAATTAGTGTTAGCGAACACTACGGCGAAGTGTTAAGCATCGGGCTGCGGTCGAGCCGCGTTGTTACGCCCGATGACTCTATTGTATCGATTCCAAATGCGGAGCTTATGAATAAAGCGGTAAGTAACTCCAATTCGAGTGCGCTCGATTGCCAGGTTGTTGCTGAAATTTTCCTTCCCGCCACAGTGGACCTTAGCAGTGTGAAACAACTTGCAATGAAAGCAGTTTACGCATCACCCTACACCTATTTAAATAAACCGGTTGATGTAATTGTGCTGAACGAAATTTACAATAAGCAGTTTGTAATAAAGATGAGGGTTAAAGCATATGTTTTGGATATCCGCTACGAATTTCTGTTTAAAAGTGACATGACCGAGATGATTATTGAGGAGTTCAACCGGCTGGGGTATATTCCTGAGCCACAAAGAGCATCGCAAAGTGCGCTAAACGAAACTATTCAATAACTTTTCACGGGCACATTACGAATCAAACCAATTAGATCTATACGATAATGAAAAACCGTTTTTTATTTTTAATGGCACTTTTTATTGTTCCGGCCTGTACAACGATTGAAATATCGGAAGGAGATGCTTTCGACGCTCATCGTACCATAACACCGGAAACATTTAATATTTCACCATTTACACTGAACGAAATCGAGATGGAAACCGATGATGGCGAAACGCTGAACGGCTGGTATTTAACTCAGGAAGAGGCGAAAGCCACGGTTGTGTATTATGGCGGCAACGGTTTTCTGATGGTTAAATCCCGGCCTTTAATTCAGGCTTATGCCGGCATGGAAGTGAATCTGCTTCTGTTTGATTACAGGGGATATGGCCTCAGCAGCGGGGAGCCAACGGTAGAAGGAGTGAAAACAGACGCCAAAAGAGCCTTTGAATATGCGGAGAGCCGGCGCAGTGCGGGTGAGCAGCTTATGATTGTGCACGGACACTCGATGGGCGCTTTTTTATCTTCTCATATTGCCGGTGAGAACAGCGTTGATGGCTACATTATGGAGAGCCCGGTATCTGAAGTGAAACAGTGGACGAAAAAACTGGTGCCCTGGATTCTTCGTCCTTTTGTTCGGTTTGATATAGCCGATGAGATCGCCGCACAAAGTAACCTGGAAAATGTTTCGGATGTAGAATCCCCGCTTCTGATTATCGGAGGAAACAGTGATGATGTAACACCGTATTCCATGGCTGAAGATGTGTATGAAGCGTCTGTTTCTGCCAGTAAACAGCTTGTTGAAATTGAGGGAGGAACACACAACGATTTACCCACATTTTCGAAATACAGAAGTGAGTTAAAGAGCTTTATTGAGGGGCTAAACTAAACTACTTTTTCTTTCTGCCGCTTTTTCTGAGCATACTCCATAAAAGAGCACCCAGCCAACCCGAAGCTGAACCCGTTAAAAGCGCAATGAGAAGGAACAACTCAAAGCGGGCCTGCACGTAGTTGGAAACAAGCACGCCCGATATAAAATGAATAACAATGGCAATAACATAGCCTATGGAGAAGCTGCCGACAATGTCGGCCATCCGCAAATTTACAATAAATTGTGACACAAAAGAGGCTGCTGTACCCATTAAAAGCCATAAAAGAAGAAAAGAGAGATCAGTAAAATCTATCTGCCGGGCGTTTTGGGTCCATACCATTAAACCGGAAGCCATGGTTGCAATCGCAATGGCGATAAGGCGGTAATTGTGTCTTTTTGATTCAATCATTCACTTATCCATATGGTTTTTCAGGATTATTTTGAAGATACTCATAATTTCCATTCATCATTATATGAAAGCGCAATATTTACAGGTTCTTTTTTGAATATTGCAAATCAGTGAGTCGCGACTGTACAATAAGCGGGCGAATTCTTTGTAACCTTAGTTCGGGATAAGGAACTGAATTCAACCCCCTCTTTGAGACTGCCCAAAAATATCGTCTGCCTTGAATACCGCTTAAATAATTCAGGATCTGTTTTCCGACTCTCCCTTGGGAATTTTCTCTCAGTATAAACAGAGGGAAAGAACCTCTAAATTATTTAAGCTTATTTTAATTTACTTTTTAAACAGGGTCTCCATTGCCCTCCGTCAGCCTTCGGAGGGATACTCTTCAACAAACCCCTATGCCGAACTCAGATATGTACTCTCTTATTTGAAACCCTAAATAAAGAAAAACTCAAAGAGTGGGCGTAAAAGAAGCAGGTTGAATTTTAAATAAAACTGTTTTTAACCGTCCCTGGAAAGGAGATTCCGGGCGTAAAATTTCAACCCAAAGATGGATAGGGAAGGCTCTGATGATTTAAATATAGATCATGTGGAAGTTTACCAAAGCCTTCGCAGGTAAAGTATTTGAATATTTAACCGATAATTGTTCAGCAGGTAAATTTATACGTATGTAACAGGAATACGTTAATTATAAAAGCAAAACATATTATAATTGCAATAATAATGATCTAAAAATTGAATAGAATTTCAAAAATTGATAAATTACTTTTGTAAAAATAAAGTAAAAAATAGCGTGAATGATTACGTTATTTTTAAGATAGATTAGGTTTCAGCTCATGAATATAAAGTTTGTAAAGCGTTCGCAAATAAAATCAAGCAAGAGGCGATCCTCGAAATTTAAGCCGCTAATGGACGCTCTTGATAAGCTTGAGCCGGGCGGACAGGCCGTAGAAGTGTCTTATAACAATGAAAAAGGTGTGAACTCTATGAGAACCGCCGTTTATCAGTATAATCAGGATAATGGTGTAAAAATCAAGAGCGGCAAAGACTCAGCGAATAAGAAAATCTATTTTTACAGAGAAAAATAGATTTTCCTGCGCTGCTGGTACTTACAGCTTCCTTTCAAATAGAATACCTTGTGAAATAGAGAGTCGTATCGGCTTGTCAATTTTTCTGGCGCGCACCGATGGTGTTGCCAGGGCAACAGTCCAGTCTCCGGTATCTCTTATGGGCAGATTCAGCTCCAGAGGAATCACCTGCCGGGGCTGCCCCTCCATATTTGCTATAAAAGCGATCTCTTTTCCAGCCTCTTCACTGCGGCGATAGCCATAGTAAATAACGGTGCCATTTACCGGCTCTCTGTAGTGCAGTCGGTCGGAATCGGCAAAGTTCCTGTTGAGCCATGGATTGTTAAGCCTGTAGTTGCGAACAGAGAGATTATAGGCGGCTTTCTTCGCGTCTACAAATTCGGCATGCAGATCTACGTTGCTATATTCATTTATGTCGTCCATCCAGGCGAGGGCATATTGGTGAAGCTTTTCAACCGTCCAGCCGGTTACCGGTAGTGGCGGATCTATTGTGTTTAAAAGCTGAGACATATTTGACGGATTGTAATCCGTGGCTTTAAGCAGATTAAGAAGAACTTTGGCAAACCGGCGGAGATCCTGAAGCGTTTTAAAGCCCATATTTTTCAGGTTTTTGAAAAAGCGGGATTTTCGGTACTCCACTTCCGAGATTTGCCACTCGGTAAAATGAGCTTCTTCGGCTGCTACCTTAATTGCGTATGTTGTGTCGGTGTTTCTCACAAAGCTCCAGGGGGTGTTTCCCAGGGCCTGAATAAAATCCATCGGTACACCAGGGAGAAACCCATTCATCAGCAGCGTGGTCGATGGATTGTTGTAGGCATTATCCATGACCATTTTAAGAGAGTTGCCAAGTAAAAAGTTTACGTTAATGGTAGAGGGGTCTGTTTGTGTTCCCCTCCTCATGGTATCGTGGTTGGCGTATCCGCTGATCCATTTTTCACCGAATACAAACTGCTCCTTTAGCCTCCACCATTTAGATACCCAATAGGTATAATTATAGGGTGTATTGTAGGCAAAAATCATGGGTGCCCATTGGTGCGGATGTTTCTGCTGCTCGGTAACTACGCGGTAAGTGGATGCAAGCTCCCAGTCGTCACGGGGCCAGGGCCGCCCGTCTTCAAAAATCATCCAGGGCTTGTAGCTGATTCCGGCAACGTGCTGCTCTACGGCACTCATCTGTTTCAGGAAATCGTCGTCGTGCAGCATTATATCCTGCTCGGCATCGTAGTATTTAAAATCCTGAGCGCCATCCACGCGAATGCCGTCGAAGCCCCAGTTTATTTTTCGGCGCTGTATTTCAAGCACCATAGCACGTACCAGCGGATGTTTAAAGTTGATGTTCTGGCCGTACATATTGGGTCCTGCAAAAAACTCCTCCGGTAGAACCGAGAGCCCCTGGTTATCTGAATGGCCATAAACAACATCAACAACTACTTTGATGGCTCCTCCGGGGAAAGTGTGAAGCGTTTCGATGAGTTCGAGGAGTTCGTGCGGCCTTCCAGTAGAGAGAATAGAGGGATTCACTGCTGCTGAACCAAAAATTACGATATCATATCCCCAGTTGATAACCGAAGGCTTTCGCAAACTTACCGTGATTTCGGTATTATTTTCTATAGGTTTCTGAATCAGTTTCCAGAAACGGTGCTGTTCCGGATGCTCAATTACGGGGTCGACCGGCATTAGCTGAATGCCATCAAACCCTAATAGATTTTGCTCGTCAGGAGAAAGATCCCTTTCATCTTCAATGGCGCCGGCTATCTGCTTATAACGCTGTGCGAGTGAGCTCAGGGAGCCTTCGAGTGTAGCTGTTCCGGGGTGAATTTCAAGCAGGTTGGTGCTTGGCTGAACCCGGCCGAAGACAGATTTTTCTGCCTCGGTTTTCAGTTTACGGAAATACTCGGCATCTTTGCGATCCGCCAGAACGGTTTCAATATCATAAAGCTCAGCAGGGGCGTGAATACCATAGGGCAGCGACCACGCCATTGGGTCGCGAACCGTCTTCACCTCATCGTTTTCATCAGCGAAAGTAAATTCGTAAAAAGCACCAAACTGTTCTTTATTCCCTGCAGGCAGATGATCTACAACTATCGTCGCAAACTCTCCGACAATCTCCGCCTCAAACTTGAAATATGTAACGGAGCAGTGCTGATCCGGTTTATCGAATACAAGATTCGGATCAGGGATGTAAAGATGAATATGCGCTTTACCGGAGTTACTGAAGCCGGGATGCCAGATCAGAAATTCGGCTGAGTAGTCCTGAAAATGAGCCCCCAGTTTTCGAACAATTGAAGGGGCACTTGAGTGCGTAATGCCTTTTGTAAGCTGGAGTTTTAAGGCATTTGATACTTCTTTTGTTTTTGGGATATTTACTGCTGGTATCATGGAATATAGTTTAAATTCGCCGGGTAAAGCACTCGATTTTCTTAGCTGCTTTTTTTGGCATAAAAACAGTTGTACTTATTGCCTGATGCAGCAAAGATAACTCTTTTTTTAGGAAACAGACGAAAATCTATTTTTCCTACCAGAACCCGATAACGAGTGCAGTTGTAAGCAATAATACAATAACTGAATATAATCTGTAATCCTTAAACAGAGGAGTTTGCGGGTCTTCCGGAAGCATGTCTTTGGGCTTCCAAACAACACCGTCAATATTTTTTGGATCAGGTTTTTCACCTGTCAGGCTTATAAATGCGAAAATGATCATGCTCACAGCCGTCAGGATACCCGCGGTTATAGTAAAGTGAAGGGTTACAATATCCATTTGTGCCAGAACAAAAATCAGGGCCGACAGCGAGTGCCCGCCAACCAGTGTCCGGTAGGCGGCATGCCGGTTACCTCTTCTCCAGAACATTCCCAAGATAAAAATTGCAACAACAGGTGGAACAACGTAGGAAAACGCCTCCTGGATGTACTGAAACATGCCGGGAAACTGCTGAATCATGGGAGCCCATACCCCGGCTAGAGGCTGTCCAAAAAGGTCGTCTGCCTTGCTCAACGCTTAAATAATTTAGGATCTGTGTCCCGACTCACCCTTGGCGGAGCCATCCCTTTGGGAGTTTCCCTCTCTATATAAACAGAGAGAGATATAACGTCTAAATTATTTAAGCTTGTATTCATCGGTTTTCACTTTTTGGACAGCCTCTCCATCTCCCGATCTTGGCCGTCTGTTTTGCTGTTAAATTGGGATTTTTAGGCTTCACAAGGTTGAGGGTAATGAGCGTAGATGCAGAGTTCAGGGTTGAGTCTATGCTCGACATGATGGCCGCTATCAGTCCCGCTAGTACAATTCCCTTTATACCAACGGGCAGGATATTTGCGACCATAGTGGGGAACACCATATCAGGATCTGTGAGATTGGGAAAAACAGAGAAAGCCATTACACGGGAATTACCATCACAAACAGCACAGGCAGTTTCAGACCACCCCAAGAACCGCACTCCAGCCCAGAGACCGGCTTGCGAGAAAAAGATCTTCCCCGGTTTTTGTGCGTTTGTTTACATAAACCCCGATGCCAATGATGAACAAAAAATAGCCGGTGATGATGGCAATGTTTAAGGTACTTAGCGTAATTTCGGTCATAACTATGTTGGCTGTGAATGGTTTTGCGACAGTTTGTATCAGCCATTAAGGTGCTTTAAACCCTCTCAACAAGCAGCAAAAGCACTTAATAAAACAAAACATTCGGAAAAAGAGTAATCGTTTATAAAAAATAATCAGGAATCTACAGAGAGTTGCAGTAGTTATAACCTGATAGCGCTATAGCTCGCCTTCTTCTTCCATTTCGGCCCAGCGGAGATACTGTTTTCTTACCTTTTCTATTGGGTGCTGAAGATGGTTTTTGTCCCAGTTGTTTGTGGGAATTGCACCAAAAATATGGGCGGTACAGGTTCCTTTTTTGGTGATCATGAAAGAGCCGCTGCTTAGCTTTCGGTTACCCTCGAAGTAAATGGGTACGATGGGGTAGTTCAGCTCAATTGCCATGCGAAAAGGCCCCTTTTTAAACGGTCCTATTACCCCTTCATGTTTGCGGGTTCCTTCCGGGGCCATCATAAGGGAGAGGCCCTGTTTTTGAACGCGGTTTACATTTTTCTGAAGCGTTTGAATAGCCTTGTCCGATTTTTCCCGGCGTATAAAAACCTGACCGGTAAGCCTGCCAACAATAAAAAAAAGGGGATTATACTGGAACTGCCACTTGGCTACAAAGCGAACCCGGGGCAAACCCAGCGCGAGCAGTGTGAGCACATCGAGCGTGGAAGAGTGGTTTATAATGTAAACGGCGGGTGATGGAGTAGGGTTGGCGTGTCTCCTTATGCGAAACCGTACCCCCGCTACAAAGAGAACGGGGCGTGCAATTGCCGGAGCTATATTTTCAACAATAAAGTTTGATGCCCGGCCAAAAGTCAGAACAAGGAGAAGCAATATGATTGGAGTGTAAAAAGCGAGCAGAATAAAAAAGAGGAGAATGGAGCCAAGGCTGCGAATGTAGTCTCCGATTGTATAACCCTGTGTTTGTGCCTGCATAAACTGGTTTGTCACGTTTAAATGGAACCATATATACAGAGAAAATCTCAGGAAAACCAATGGACGGCAGGCTGTAACGCCTGAAAAAAGGTCATTGCAGGGTACCTATCTGAAAGCGTCTTTGAAATGAGTAATTTCCGGGGCTTCATTTCCATTTTTTACGATGGAGATTATATCGAACCGGACGACCGCTGTTTCCATTTTTCTTTCGTAGATCCAGGCCTCTGCTGCTCTTTTGATGTTGGCTTCTTTCTGAGGGGTCACGTACTCCTCGGGCCGGCCAAAGTAGGTACCAGATCTTGTTTTTACCTCCACAAAAATGATGTAGTTGCGGTCGGTTGCCACAATATCCACTTCAGCCTTTTCAAAACGGTAGTTGCGGTCGAAAATCAGCCAGTCTTTCGATTCCAGGTAGGCTGCTGCAATATCCTCTCCGCGGTCGCCGATCTGTTTGGTGGTTTTTGTCAAGGCCTTGTCACTCCTCTTTTTTTGATGATGAACCCTTCAGGGACTGATGTGCTTCTGCCAGCTTTACGAGGTGTTTCAAAAATGTAAGATTCTTTTTGTTGATATATGGAAGCAGAGCGTGGGTAAAGCGTTCAAACATTTCAAGGAATTCTATGAACTCCTCAATTCGTTCTTTAAATTCGGCCTCTTCTGCGGAGGGGGCTGTCTCTTTATCAAAAAGAGCCAGTGTTTCGGTAAGATTCTGTTTTATCGGGTCGATCTCTCTTTGATGGCGCTCTTTTACCAGAATGGCCACAATATTCCACACATCTTTCTCGGCAGTGTAAAAGTCTTTCCGTTCACCTTTGTAATGTACCTTTTGGATCAGCTGCCACTGCAGAAGATTCCGAAGGTTCATATTGGCATTACCGCGACTGATGCTAAGCTGCTGCATAATGGCGTCGGTGTCGAGCGCGTCGTTTTCTGCGTAGAGAAGCGCGTGAATCTGGGCCATGGTTTTATTTATTCCCCAGGCTGAGGCCATCTCACCCCAAAGGAGTACAAACTGATCTACAGCCTGCTGGTAGTTATCTGTTTTCAGGTCGCTCATGCAGAGGTGCTTCCGTTGGTTTTGCTCTTATCTGTTTTCTTCTTTTCATCTTTAGCAGCTGTAGCCGGTTCATCCTGCTTTTTCTCGGAAGCAGCTTTGCTTTTCTTATCTGTATTTTTGTAATCGGTTACGTACCAACCGCTTCCTTTATAAACTACGCCGCCGCCACCGGAAATAATTCGGGTTACTGGCTGGCCCGTAGTAGGGCACTCTGTGAGTTTGGGCTCGTTCATGCCCTGCGTAATCTCAAAAATAGTACCGTCTTCGCGTTTATATTCGTATGTAGGCATTGTTGAAAATAATATTGGTTAAAAAATGGAGACTCTGTTGCAGCATAAAATATGCCAAAAGAACGACCGGCATCAAGCTGTCAGGATTTATTTATATAATCAGGAGAGAGATGAGAGTCCGTCTCTGAGCCGTTCAACAGCCTCTTCCAATTCCTCCATTGAGTTTGCGTAGCTCAGACGTAATCCGTTGGGTTCGCCAAAAGCATCGCCGGGAACAGCAGCTACTCCGTGACTTTCGAGCAGGTACATCGATAAGTCGGTGCTTGTACTTATCAGGTCTCCGTTTTCGGTATGTAACCCTAAAAACGCTTTGATATTCGGGAAAACATAGAAAGCACCGCTTGGCATAAAACACTCCACACCTTCGATGGATCGCAGTGCTTCAACAATATAATCACGACGTTTTTTGAACGCTTCTCTCATTTCTGCAACCGGTTTCATGCTTCCGGTGTATGCGGCCAATCCGGCTTTTTGTGATATGGAAGAGGGGGCTGATGTTTCCTGGCTCTGGATTTTTGCAACGGCATCTGCAATTTCTTTTGGTCCGGCCATGTAGCCAAGCCGCCAGCCTGTCATAGCAAAGCCCTTAGAGAAACCGTTAATGAGAACGGTTCTGTTTTTAAGTTCTGGTGCAGCGTTTAAAATACTTACGTGGTCGTCGTCAAAAACGATATATTCGTAAATCTCATCAGAAAATATAAGAATTCGGGGGTGGTCCGAAAGAATCGCGGCCAGCTCCTTGAGCTCATTTCTGGTGTAGCACGCCCCGGTTGGGTTAGAGGGGGAACATAGAATCAGTGCTTTGGTTTTTTCCGTGATAGCATCCTCAAGCTGTCCGGGTGTCAGCTTATAGTTGTTATCAAACTGTGTGGATACCGGTACAGGCGTGCCGCCTGCAAGTTTCACCATTTGAGGATACGATACCCAATATGGGGCTGGAATAATAACCTCGTCACCTTCATCGATGGTGGCAAGCAGCGAAAACCCAATGCTCTGTTTGGCTCCGTTTGAGCAAACAATATGATCGGGCGGATAGGCTAAACGATTATCGCGCTTCAGCTTTTCACTTATTGCCTCTCTTAGCTCCGGCATACCGGTATTCATGGTGTAGCCGTGAAAACCATCGGTGATCGCTTCAATTGCGGCATTGCAGATATGAGCGGGTGTTTTAAAATCGGGTTCGCCGGCGCTCAGTGAAACAATGGAGACGCCCTCCCGGGCAAGCTGCTTTGCTTTTGCGGAGACTTTTAACGTTTCAGAAGGGGATATTTGCCGGGCTTTGTTGGAAATCATACGCGTTTAAAATTTTCTTTCAAGTTACCAAAATGAAGGGCGTAATTCTATTGCTATTGAAAATCGATATCGGTTTTACAACAAAATTTAATTTAGATCAAGTTTATCCTCCTCCTGCGCAGGCTGTCGGCTAACCGTACAAAAGAATCAGCTGTTTGGGCGATCTCTAAACTTCTCCTTTAGTGCTTTCGCCACGTGTTCCGGTACAAAGCTGCTCAGATCACCGTCCCAGGCGGCAATCTCTTTTACAATGGTGGCAGAGATAAAGGTAAGCTGCTCATCAGGCATCATAAAAACAGTGTCGATTTCGGGTGCAAGCCTGCGGTTGGTGAGTGCCATCCTGAATTCGTACTCAAAATCTGAAAGCTGGCGAACACCCCTTAACAATATATTGATCTCTTTTTTTCTGGCGTAGTCGATGAGTAATCCCGTAAACTGCTCAATTTCAACGCTTTCGGCCCACGGTTTATCTTTAATTGTTTCTCTGATTAATTTTACTCGCTCCTCACCTGTAAAAACAGCCGTTTTCTTGTTGTTTACAGCTACTGTTACCACTACTCTGCTGAACATTTTTACTGCCCGTTCAAGGATATCAAGATGTCCGTTTGTAAGAGGATCAAATGAACCGGGATAGATGGCAGCATTTTTCATGAGATCATTGTTTTAGTATGAATAAGGATTGGTGTGTTTCGAACAGAATAGGTTAAAAGTCGCTGCCAGACAAGGTGAATATAGAGGCAATTGTGCGGCCATACGCCTTACTGAATACACAGCCGGGGTGTTCAGCAAAGTCGTTGTGTTTGTCGTGTTCAAGAATTAGCCACCCGTCTTCCTCAAGGAGATTCTTTTGCAGAATTAAGTCGGGCAGATCCTGCATGGCATAATAGTCGTATGGCGGATCAGCAAAAATCAAATCGAACGGCCCGCTGTTTTTTTCGAGAAATTCCTTTGTATCCATCGCCATGGTTTGTACCGATTTTTCTATCCCAAATGAGGAGACGGTTTTTTGAATATGGCTGATGTGTTCAGGCTCATTGTCTACAAATGTGCAGTGTGCGGCGCCTCTCGAAATGGCTTCGATACCAAGATTGCCGCTACCTGCAAAAAGATCCAAAACGCGCAGGTTATCGAAGTATCGCCGGGCTGCAATAACGGAAAATATACCTTCTTTGGTCCTGTCTGAGGTGGGCCTCACTTTGTCTGTTTTGGGTATCGTAATGGGCCTGCCTTTGAGTTTGCCGGTAATGATTCTCATAATGTTTCCGCGATTTATAAATTCAAACTCATTAAAATTGCGGGGTAGGCACTTTCCAGGGGGAACCCGTATGTTTTCTCCGTGGCGGTGACCTGCATGGCATCCAGCGAGTTGAGGAAAGTTAGCGAGCCATGATCGTGCCAGTAGGGGGTAAGCTGCTCGGAAGCTTTTTGTGCGGAGTGCCCGAAAATAAAGATGTTGTCGTGAATTCCGCTCAGCCAGGGCATATTTGCAGCATAGAGGTTCCAGAGGTAGGGCAGGTCTTTTACATAATCGTATCTGAAATATGTGCAGCTTCTAAGCTTTCCCAAAACATAGGAAGTTATGGAAATATAACTTTGCTGACAGTGAACCATAATGAAAGCGCCATTATCTCCCGAGTGAATCTGCCAGCTTTGTGCAAGTTCAAAATCTGAAACGGTTTCCAGGTTGCCAAAGGATTGCATTAGCGATTCAAAACCTGTAACGGATGTCTGGTCGCGCAGAAGCAAGAGCTGCGAATCTGATTTACTTACCGGGTGCCAGGTGGTTTCTATTGAGCTTCGTTCATGATATCTCATCAGCAGGCGAATGTGTGCCTCTCTTTCTGAAGCCACTTCGTAAACGGATCGCGGAACAATAGACCAGCACTCCTCAATGGCAGGAGTGAGAACTCTGAGAGTGTCGCTGTTATACTCGTTTTTGAGGTTGTGAAGACTGCTTGATAGCACGGGAAACCCGGGGTGGGTACTTGAAGTGATGGCTTCCCGTACATCAAAATTAAAATCGATACAGCCAATTCTGTTCAGCAGATGTTCTTGCCCCGGATTTTTTACAGCATAGTACAGATGGTTATCTGCATAGCAAATGCCGAGACAAGACCCGCCGTCAGTCATGTTAATTCCAATTAGGAGCGTTAAGGAGCGTGGTTCGTTCCAGATCTCCTATACGGTCGTTGCTGCCGGGATTCTCGAGCAGGTAGAGTTTTGGCCGGATCGTATCGTTTAGAGTATACTCGAAACGGTTGTGCGGTGGCCGCGGCGAAAATACAATCGAATCGGGGCTGTAGGTTGACGGCGGCATAAACTGGAACAGTGAATCTCCGCGTTCTACCATCATCGAGTCGGTTTCAAGAAAAGTGACAAGGCTGTCCAGTCCGCCCTCGGTGGGAGGAAAATCGCCCTTCCGGGTTCTGTACTGAACCAACACATCACGGACGATTTCCATACGGTGACGCTCGCGTTCAACCATTGCTTCTTCTTCAAGAACAGCCTGGTAAGGATCAACAATAGAGTGATATAAAAACCAGGCTAAAAAGACGATAAGTATACCCAGTATAATGGTGATAATGTTATTTCGAGTTGTAATATCCATGTGAGATTATCTGTTTATCGATGTTGTGGTTCAGCGAGAATAAAAAGTCAAAATAATTGCGAACAATTTGATATGCAACTTTCTAAGCAAGATAGCAGGTTAAATGATGTCTGAAAGTTACTTACGATCATCCTTCTTTGAAAGTAGCAATAAATATTCAATGAAGTGACTCCCGAGCCCTCTTTTCTTAAATTTTTGATACTTCTCTGTATCTAATGGATTGATCTCGAGCACTTCTATAGAGAAATCGCCGCCATAAAGTGTTTCAACTTCTGCCTGCGACACGCTGAATGGAGGCCCATTCATTTCATTTTGATTGTAGCTGAAGCCGTGCAGCATAATTTTGGTATGCCGGCCGGTAAGTGATATCACTTTTTCGACATACTTTTGCCTCATCTTCTGCGGCAGCGCTACAAGTGCGGCTTTGTCGTAAATCAGATCAAAAACCGGCATTTTGTGCTCAGGGAGTTTTAAAAAATCGCCACACCAAATTTCAATATAGTCTGAACTATAGATGGCAAAATTCGCGAAGGAGTTCAATTTTGGGGTTTGTTTGTGCGTACTGAAGAACTGCTGAGCCGCAATTTCGGATATATCGACTCCGGTTACTGTTCCGCCCTTCTCTGCAAACCAGCGCAGATCTTCACTTTTGCCGCAAAGGGGCGCCAGCACGGTAAAAGATTCCGGAAGCTGCAGGCTTTGCCAGTGTTCATCAAGGCCGGTGTATCCGTTTTTCATGTGAAAACCGATATTACCTTTTCTCCAGCGGCTTTGCCAGTAGCTTAACTCCATTGCTGAATTTTTATTGGTTTTACGAGAAACATTGCGGATAAAAAAAATTCAATAGCTGTTGTATATTTCCATGTTCATAATGCCTTGATGCCCCGAAGGAATACTTCGTGGCAGAACGAATGATGCCAAAGGCAACCCGTTGGGGAAAAATCAAGGCTGTGAAATAATTGGCGGCGTTCGCTGAATCTCTGCTGCATTTTATCAATGGTCCATCACGTAAGTCGCTTGTCAACCTGCTCATCACCGGTATGATAACAGGTTTCCGAAGATTTTCCAGCTCCCTTTTCCCGCCAGTTATTTCAAGGCCAGAATAATCTCTGCCTATACGTATTTTGATCCCTAATAAATTCAATTGGTGATGAATTTGAGAAAAATCATAATTTATCCACAATGTTTTTTCTAAATACAGTTTACTTAAGAGTGAGCTAATGGTACAAATCCCGGTACGAAGAGCGGTCAAAAATATAGTATCTTGTTTGTCACAAAAAATGGAATCAAATACATAGATCGTCTCTTTTGAACAGATCGATACTTCGGCTGGCCATTCCAAATATCATCAGCAATCTCTCTGTTCCGCTGCTGGGTGCGGTAGATACAGCGCTGGTGGGGCATCTCGATGATGTTGCCTATATAGGAGCCCTGGCCATTGGCAGCGTAATCTTCAATTTTATTTTTTGGGGGTTTGGTTTTTTGAGGATGGGAACTACCGGCCTTACTGCACAGGAGTATGGCCGGCGCGACCGGAAAGAGATGATGATGATTTTGGCGAGGGTTCAGCTTATTGCTATGGGAATTGGGCTCACAATCCTGTTTTTACAGAACCCAATCGCGCTCTTAAGCCTATGGATGATCGAATCGACGGCCGATGTTGGAAAATTTACCCGAATTTATTTTGATATCAGAATCTACACGGCACCTGCAGTGCTTGCGCTTTATGGCATAAACGGATGGTTTCTGGGCATGCAGAATGCCGCTTATCCCATGATTGTGACCATTACCCACAACCTGCTGAACATTGTGCTGAATTTGATGTTTATCTACGGGTTTGGCATGCATGTGGATGGAGTGGCTTACGGAACCCTTATCTCCACCTACCTGGCCCTTGTACTGGCATTTGCCCTTTACTTTAAAAAATACAGGCACTATCTGCCGCATTTTGCAGGGAAAGATCTGCTAAACACCCGAAGGCTGAGGGAGTACTTTGCCGTTAACCGGGATATTTTTATTCGTACACTCTGCCTGATATTTACGTTTTCGTTTTTTACGGCGGTATCATCAACCCAGGGAGAGATTATTCTTGCCGCAAATACCATTCTGCTGCAGTACTGGTTTATTGTTTCTTATGGGATCGATGGGTTTGCCTATGCAGCAGAAAGCCTTGTTGGCCGGTTTAAGGGGGGCGAAAATTTTGAGAAGCTAAAAAAATCTGTGGTTTATACAACCACATGGGGGCTGCTGATCGGTATCGGCGGCACAGTGGTTTACGGCTTGTTTGGAAGTAATCTGCTCTATCTTTTTACAGACAAAGCGTTAGTGATCTCTCATGCAGAAACAGTTCTTTTCTGGACGGTCCTTGCGCCGGTCGTTTCTGCGATATGCTATATTCTGGACGGTGTTTTTATCGGGGCTACCGAAACCGGTCCCATGCGGAATACAATGCTCATCTCCACATTTGCTGTTTTTTTACCATCCTATTATTTGCTTACCGATTATATCGGCGTTCACGGTTTATGGCTCGCCATGCTTCTGTTTATGCTAAGCCGCGGAGTGGCGCTTGGTTTTTACCTGCCTAAAACGATATTAAATATTTCTAAGGCCTGATAAACTTCGCCGGAACCTGTGTATCTTCCCTTATGGTTAACACATGAACCCTCAACCTGTAAAGCGATGAAAACCATTTTGATAATGAGGCATGCCAAATCTTCCTGGTCTAATCCGTACCTGAAAGATTTCGACAGGCCGCTAAACTCCCGCGGAAAGAATGATGCTCCGAAAATCGGTGTATTTCTGAAAGATAAACAGATTATTCCCGAAAAAGTGTACTGCTCGCCTGCAAAGCGCACACGCTCAACCATAAAAAAAGTGTTGAAGCAGTTTAACGGAGACGATAATATTGTTGAATATGCTGAGGATCTGTACTTTCGGGGAAGTGAGGCGTATTTAAGTGCACTTACTTCAACTCCATCAGATATAAAAACAGTAATGACGGTGGGGCATAATCCCATGACGGAAGAATTTATCTCCATGCTTTCATCAACACCGGTAATTGCCCCTGTAAAAACAGCGACCCTGGCTTGCCTTACTGCCGGGGTGGAGAACTGGAGCGACCTGAAACCGGGTTCATGTACGCTGCAGTGGATTATCGGCCCCAAAGAACTGCCAAAGAAACAGTGAGCTTTCGTATGTAATTAGTCTTTGAATTCCGTTATATTGAGGGCGCATCAAAATAGTGTTGCAAATAGCACGTATCGAATAATTTGTGAATTAGCTAACATCCCATGATCTACAAGCAAAAATTTTATTACCTCACAAAAACCCCGCTCAGCGCCGAAGGCCCGAACGATGTAGAAGTAATTAACCGTGCTGATACAACCAACGATTTTCCTGCACTGTTTAAAGAGTACGAAGAGTATCGATCACACGCGTTTAATGAGGATAAACTTTACAGTATTGTACGCGCCGACGACATTTATGATCTGGTACGAACAGGTACGGACAAGGAGGCCAGGGAGCTCGCTTTTGAAAATGCCGAATCCGAAATCGTAACTAATCTGCAGCATCGCGTGATGCAGAAAGGTGACAAAGATGCTGAAGCTATTTTAAAAGAGGTACATCAGATAGAGGCGTAGGAAGCATTTCGGTTTACAGGTCCAAAAAGAATCAGAGTGCTCTTATTTTATTTCTCACCTGTAAATGACGTTGCAAGTACGGTGATATCATCAGATTGCTCTGCAGTTCCGGCAAACTTCATCACCTCAAGATGAAGTGCTTTTACTTTTGATGTAATACTTCTGTCACCTGTTTTTTCAAGGTGCTCGATAACCCTGAATTCATCATAGAAATCACCAACTTCGTTTACGGCCTCCGTAACGCCATCGGTAAAAGTAATAATGGAATCGCCCGGTGAGAGATGGATTGTTTTTTCATCGTAACCGGCTTCTTCGAATTTCCCTAGCAGCAGGCCGCCAACATCTTCCAGTTCGGTTACTTTCCCCTCCTTACTTTGCAAATAGGGCAGATTGTGACCGCCATTGCAGTATTGCAGCTCACCGGTTTTAACATTTAGAACTCCGTAGAAAACCGTTACAAATGTGGTGATATCGCTTTCGGGTATCAGCATGTTGTTCACCTTATACATGCACTGTGCCGGGCTTTTTACTTCAGACCCGATTGCCTTAAGCATGGTGCGGCATACGGCCATATAAATGGCAGCGGGCATTCCCTTTCCTGCCACATCACCGATAAAAAAGACGAGATGGTCATCATCGAATTTAAAGAAATCATAAAAGTCGCCGCCTACGTGTTTGGCGGCAATCATTTCGGCGTATATGTCGAAACGTGAATCGTTACTGTATACCGGAAAGTCCTGCTGAAGAATTTTTTTCTGAATTCTGGCTGCCATGTCCAGATCATAGTTCAGCGATTCGAGCTGTTCCTGCATGTCTTGCATTTTAAGCAGCTCGCGAATCTCCTTCAGGGTTTTTTCAATGGTGGTTTCCAGATCTTTAAAATCGATCGGTTTGGTTACAAAGTCGTAAGCACCGCAGTTCATGGCCGTGCGGATATTTTCCATATCGCCATATGCCGAGACGATAATTGTTTTGAGGTCGGGGCGGTTCATATCCTGAATTTGGTTGAGCATTGTAAGCCCGTCCATTTTCGGCATATTTATATCACTCATTACCAGGTAGAGATCGCTGTTTGAGCGAATTTTTTCGAGAGCTTCCACGCCATCCTCGGCAAAAAGAAATTCGTACTCCTTTGTTCGAACTTTCGACCGAAACTTCTGCAGCATAAGCATTTGCAGATCGGGTTCGTCATCAACAACTAAAATTTTCTGTGGTGCACTCATTATTGTACCCTTTTATGAATTACTGTTCACAATCTCTAAGATTTCGGCCCGCAGCGACTCAAAATCAATTGGTTTGGTAAAAAATTCCTTGGCTCCCGTCTCTTTTGCTTTTTGATAATTTTCATCGTCGCCATACGCCGAAATCATACTCACGCGGATGGCCGGGTATCTCTTTTTAACGGTTTCCAAAAGCTGAAGGCCAGACATTCCCGGCATATTGATATCAGAAAACACATATACCACGTCTGGTGGCTGCTTGTCGTTTAAAATATCGAGAGCTTCTTCCCCGGAAAAAGCAAATACCAGCTCAATTTTTCCGCTGCGAATTTCTCTTCTGAACTTCTGTTTAAATAGAAGTTCAACGTCTTTTTCGTCATCAACAACCAGAAATTTCATAGTAGTCTGTTAGTAATTAGCTGATACTTGGTTAGGTATTAATTAGAAGTTAATATAATAGAAAATGTAGTTCCTTTTTCAGGAATAGAATTAATTTTCATTTCACCACCATGCGCCTTCACTATATCGTTAGTGATGCTCAACCCAAGCCCGGTACCCGCAGTTCCTTTTTTCGTTGTAAAAAACGGCTGCAGGATTTTGTCTTTCATCTCCTTGGGGATCCCGGGCCCGTTGTCTTCGATTTCGATGGTTACATTTTTTTCATTTTGAAGGGTTCGGATGGTTAGTTTTGGCTGGTAATCTTCCACAGAGGACACCCTTCGGCTCCGCTCCGCTCCGCCACTCCCCTCCCCGAGGTGTCGGGACGCAGGCGCAAGGGGAGAGATATCCGTTTCACCCTGTTTTTCCCTCATGGCGTCGAAGGCATTATTCACCAGGTTCAAAATTACCCGCGAAAAATCCTCGGCAATGATCGGTACTTCGCCAATCGATTCATCCAGCTGCAGATCGATGTCGACGTTGATGGGATCCTTAGCAGCGCGCATACCGTGGAATGCCAGATTCACGTACTCTTTGATAATCGGGTTGAGTGGTGTTGGCTCCAGCTTTCCATCTCCGCCGCGCGAGTGCTGCAGCATCGACTTCACAATACTGTCTGCGCGGCTGCCATGTTTATGGATAGTTTTGAGATTGGTTTCAATGTCGTCGAGGATGTCGAGGATGAGGGTAGAGTCGGGGCTCGATCCAACTTCCCCTCTCGAGAGGGGATTGAGGGGTGTGTTAACTGAGCTTAAATCTGCTTCAGAATTTTGCGATCGATCACCTTCCTCAGCCTCACCATCCTTCGCTAAAGCTTCGGATGGCAGGCCAAACACACCCCCGGCCCCTCTCAAGAGGGGAGAATTCTTGACCTCATCCCGAACCTCCTCAATCAGCTCTAAACTCAACTCCGAAAAATTATTCACAAAATTGAGCGGGTTTTTAATCTCATGGGCAATGCCGGCGGTGAGCTGACCCAGAGAGGCGAGTTTTTCTTGTTGTACGAGTTGGGTCTGGGCGGCTTTGAGGTCGTTAAGTGCAGACCGCAGTTTTTCGTAGGATTCGGCATTCTGCATCGCCACACCCACATTGGCAGCAATGGTTGTGAGTAACCGTAAATCGTTTTCGTTAAAGCGATTTGCCTGTTCTTTACTCTGAACACTAATCACCCCGATCGATTTATCGCCTGCCATAATGGGGACACCAAGATAAGACTCAACCATTTCTCCCTTTTTTTCTGCCTTCAGCTTGTGGTAGGCATCATCCAGATTTTGGTTGATTAACAGGGGTTCTTTTTTCAGAATGATCTTCTCGGTAATTCCATTTCCAAAAGGCCTCGATTCGGCTTCATCCCCATAATAGTAGGGGAAGTTAAGCATATTCGTTTTTTGGTTGTGCAGCGCAAGATATACGATATCCGCTTTAAAGGTATCTCGCATCTGCTCGCCCACCAGTTCAATCAGTTTGTCAAACTCGAGCTGAGACACGAGAGCCCGGCTAATGTTATTAACCGTCTGCATTTCAGCGGCGCGCCGTTCCGTTTCATTGAAGAGCCTTGCGTTCTCTATAGCCACACTCATACTATTGGTAAGAGTACTGATGAGCTGGAGATCGCTTTCAGTAAAGGCGTGTTCCCTTTCTACATTTTGCAAGCTCACTGAGCCTACAACGGTTTCTCCTACAATCATCGGAACAAAAAGTGCTGACTTTGGAGCCAAACCCTTCGTGGCCGGTTTTTCACCATGTTTCACAGCCCAGCCTTCAAAGTCCTGATTGATGAGTAAATGCTCTTTGTTTTCAATCAATATTTTATTGGCAAAGATAAATGGTTGAGGCTCAACCTCAATTTCTTCTCCATTCTCCACTCCATATTGCCAATATTCAAGGCCGGAATCGTGATCGAAGGTTCGAATAATCATGGTTTGTGTCTGCAACACATCACAGATTTTTTCCCCAACAAGTTTGTAGATGGCTTCCATGTCCATCTCCCGTACAAGGCCGTCCTGCACGCTATTAATCACCGCGAGTTCTGCATTCCGCTGTTCGGTTTCGGCGAGCAGACGAGTGGTTTCGTTGAAAAGCCGCGCATTTTCGAGAGCTACGCTCATACTGTTTGCCAGAGTGCTGAGCAGGCGAACATCGGAATCACTGAAGGCAAATTCACTATCGATATTCTGCAGGCTCACATATCCACGTACCTCATCTCCAATAATTAAGGGTACAAACAGAGCGGATTTAGGGAGGTGTGTGCCCGGTACCGCTTTGGGTTTGAATCCCAGAATTTCCTCTGCTTTTTCGGGGAAATGATCGTTGATAAGAAGCAGCTCTTTTGTATCGATGATCTTCTTCCTGAAATTATCAATCGGCCGAGGGTCCGGGTAGAACCTCTCACCATTTTCATAATTGTACTGAAAGATCTCTTCCGATTTATTATGATCAAATGTGCATACGGTGACGCTTTGCGCATCAAACAGGTTGCGAATCCGGTCCCCAACCAGATCGTAAATGCCCTGCAGGTTCATTTCGGCAACAAGCCCCTGCTGCACGCTGTTAATCACCGCAAGTTCCGCATTACGCTGCTCTGTTTCATTGAAGAGCCGGGCATTTTCCAGGGCAACGCTCATGCTGTTGGCGAGGGTGCTGAGCAGCCGTACATCTGATTCGGGGAAAGCCTGTTCGTGATCCAGGTTTTGCAGGCTTACGTATCCTCTTACAGAGTCACCGATGATTAGAGGTACAAACAGCACAGACTGTGGAAGGTCTGTTCCCGGTACGGCTTCAGGTTTAATTCCCAAAATTTCTTCTGCCCGGTCGGGGAATTGTTCGTTGATTAAAATCATCTCTTTTGTTTTAATCAGTCTCTTTCTGAAATTATCGAGAGGCCTTGGATCGGGGTATAGCCGTTCTCCATCTTCGTATTGATACTGGAAGTGTTCTTTACCGCTTTCATAGTCGAATGTACAGATCATGGCAACCTGGGCATCAAAAAGATCGCGAATGCGATCCCCAACCAGGTCGTAAATACTCTGCATGTCCATCTCTGCCACAAGTCCTTGCTGCACGCTGTTGATCACCGCCAGTTCTGCATTTCGCTGTTCCGTTTCATTGAAGAGCCTGGCATTTTCCAGGGCTACACTCATGCTGTTGGCGAGGGTGCTGAGCAGCCGAACGTCGGCATCATTGAACGCGTTTTCGTGGTCAAGATTCTGCAGGCTTACACAGCCGCGGACGTCATCACCCACAATGAGCGGTACGAATATCAGGGACTTGGGCAGCCGGGTACCCGGCACGGCATTCTTTCCTTCTCCTGTAATTTGATAGATCGTTTCATCGGCATCTTCGTTAACCAGCAAAAGCTTTTTGTTCTGAATGAGCCACATCCGGATTTTATTCAATGGCCTCGATTCGGGGTATAATCGCTCGCCGTCTTCAAACAGATACTGGAAATGTTCCCTGGAACTTTCATGGTCGAATGTATAAATACCCGTTACCTGGGCATCAAAGAGCTGCCGGATACGTTCGCCGACGAGATCATAGATTCCCTGCATATCCATTTCGGCAACCAGGCCCTCCTGAACGCTGTTGATCACCGCAAGTTCCGCATTTCGCTGCTCCGTTTCGTTAAAGAGCCGTGCGTTTTCCAGCGCCATGCTGATACTGTTGGCCATGGTGCTCAGAAGACGAACATCAGGTTTGCTGAAGGCATGTTCACGGTCAAGATTTTGCAAGGTAATGTAACCAAACACCCTGTCGCCGGCTGCCATAGGTACATAGAGAGCCGATTTGGTTGGTTTTGTACCTTCTGCTACGGTGGGTTCTTCGCCGGTAATTTCTCTCCAGGCATCATCGGCATTTTCGTTAATCAGGATCAACTCTCCGGTGCTAATCAGTCGTTTGCGCAGGTTATCAATCGGCCTTGTGGGGACTTCATGCAGCTGATCATCTTCAAACAGATAGTGAAAATGTTCTGTACTGTTTTCATGATTAAAGGTGCAGATACCTACAACCTGTGCATCAAATACCTCCCGGATCTTTTCACCCACCAGCTCATAGATTTCCTGAACATCTTTTTTTGCAAGAATTCCCTCCTGCACACTGTTTATAACGGCAATTTCCGCTTCACGCTGTTCAAGTTTTTCACTTAGATCAGATTTTCCTGCCATGTAGTCTGTTTCCTGTTATTTACTGATTGTTATATGCATTGAAGTACCTTGGCCTGCAGGCCGTATGTTCAGAATGCCGCCATGAGCCTTTCATAATATCGATGGTGAAGTAGTTTTTTTGCATCAGCTCTTTCTGTTCAATTCAATGATAAAGCGCGTAAATCTATTCTCCTCCGACTGGATGTACAGCATGCCACCATGTGCCTTAATAATGTCGTTGGTAATATAAAGCCCTAACCCAGTTCCTTCGGTTCCTTTCTTTGTTGTGAAAAAGGGCTGCAGAATTTTTTTCCTGAGTTTTTCAGGAATTCCCGTTCCGTTGTCTTCCACCACGATATTTATAATATGGTCTTTCTTAATGGTTCGGATATACAGTTTGGGAATATAGGTTTCCAGATTTCCTGTCATCACTTTATCACGCATTGCATCAAAGGCATTGTTGCAAAGGTTAACCATTACACGGCTAAAATCTTCGGCAATAATGGGGATCTCCCCAATCGAGGGATCAAAGTCGAATTCAATATCAACCTCAATGGGGTGGTTGCCGGCGCGCATACCATGGAAGGATAGATTGACAAATTCTTTGAGGAGTGGATTTAACATCGTCGGTTCCATAATGACGCCGCTCCCCCTTGAGTGCTGCAGCATAGACTTGATGATACTGTCGGCCCGGGAGCCGTGTTTGTGAATGGTTTTGAGGTTAGACTCGATGTCGTCGAGGATTTCGAGGAGGAAGTTGGGTTCAGATGCATCACCGGTTGTCCCATCAGACACCCCTCGCCTCTCCCGAAAGCTTTCGGGAGAGGCACTCCCCTCAAGGGGAGAGTTCTTCGGTCCTCCGTCCTCGGTCACCCGTCGAACTTCCTCCCGTGCCTCTTCCACCAAATCTATACTCAACTCAGAGAAATTATTCACAAAATTGAGAGGATTCTTTAGTTCATGCGAAATACCGGCGGTTAAATGGCCCAGGCTGGCCAGCTTTTCCTGCTGAACAAGTTGGCCCTGTGTGTTTTTTAATTGAGTGAAGGCGTGTTGTAACTCACTATTTTTTCCCTTGAGCATGCTCATAGCCTTTGTTTTACCCTCCTCAAAAATAATTCCGATTGCAAATAACAGAATAATTAAACCGAGGTACGCGGAGAATACCAGGATAAACGGGATTTCTGACGTTTGTAACCCAGAGGTTTGAATATCGGCATATTCTAAATATCCGAATATGCACAGCACAATCGTTTGTACCGCCAGGGTGTAGTATCCCATTTTCCTTCCGGAAACCAAAAGAGCAACGATCGGAGTCGCAGCCAGCCAGGGCAATATAAAAGAGTTAAAACCTCCTGAAAAATAAATACCCGTGGAGATGGAAATAATGGCCTCCGTGAAAAAGATAAAAGCCACAATGAACGGAGATACCTTTTTCTTATAAAGGAACAGGCACAGAGAGGTAATAATAAACAGGGGGAACTGGGAGTAGAAACCACCCCAAAATTCAATGACATAATTGATGATGGAATAAACAAATGAATAGATGGCTATTACAATATATATTCCGGTTGCCAGACGTGCCTTTCTCCATGCCTCTTCAGACTTTTGATACTCCTCAGGTATAAAGTAGTCAATCAGTTTAAAAAACATGGCTAAGAGTTTACCCCAAAAATCATGAATGAAATGGTATATGCCGCCCGGATTCAAAACCCCTGAACGATTCCGACAAGAGCTGCAAGGCTAAATTTTTATGAGACTGAACCTTGAAGAAAAAGGGTAAGACCAAACAGATGAGTCCTTCAGCAGCTATAATATAGTAATGTGTATTTAAAATCATAGGAGTGTCCCTGTAGTGCCACCACTCGGTGTCGGAGATTTTTACTGTTCTCTCATTTCATCAATCAGCCTGAATTTATGATCAATGAAATGTTCTTTAAATTCCCATCAGTCGTGTTACGCTATCGACCCGAACTGTCTATATAGTCAATTACCAGATTGCTCATGGCACGAACACCCAGTTTCATGCCGCTTTCATCGATGTAGAAGTCCGGAGTATGATGACCGGCTGCTTCCCTGCCGGGAGCTTTTCCACCTACAAAAAAGTAGAGACCCGGCACCTTCTGCTGAAAGAAGGAGAAATCTTCTGCGCCGGTGATAGCGTTCATTACGCTGGCATTACCTTCACCTGCCACTTCCTCAAGAGTGGGGGCCATCATTGCAGTAAGTTCCGGATCGTTGTAAGTAATTGGATACCCTTTATGAATGGTAAGGGTTGCTTCAGCCCCGTTACTTTCAGCTGTACTGCTAACAATGGCTTCGAACCGCTCAAAAATTTGCTGCTGCATATCTTCATCAAGGGCGCGAATGGTTCCCTGCATGCTCACGCTTTCCGGGATGATGTTATTGCGAACCCCGCCTTCAATCACTCCAAAAGTAACTACAGCCGCCTGATTGGTCAGATCCATATTCCGGCTCACAATTGTTTGCGTATTGTTGATAATTTGTGCTGCCGTTACTATCGGGTCAACCCCAAGCCACGGTGTTGAGCCGTGAGCCTGTTTACCTTTAATTTCCAGGCTAAAGCTGTTTGCGCTCGCCATAATCCCTTCTGCTCGATAAGAAATTGTACCAACCGGTAAGCTATCGAAGATATGGAGCCCAAATACGACGTCCACGTCCGGGTTTTCGAGCACTCCCTCTTTCACCATCAGCTCTGCACCACCCTCTTCTCCAATGGGCGCCCCCTCTTCTGCAGGTTGAAAGATAAATTTAACCGTACCGGATAATTCGTCCTTCATTTCGGTGAGTATTTTTGCCACCCCCATTAGAATGGCCATATGTGTATCGTGGCCACAGGCGTGCATTACGCCAACTTCTTTTCCCTGGTATATTCCGGTTGCAGTGGATGCAAATGGTACGTCGGTCCGCTCGGTTACAGGCAGAGCGTCCATATCGGCACGCAAACCAATCACTGGTCCGGGCTTTCCACCCACCAACAGCGCAACCACCCCGGTTTTAGCCACCCCGGTTTCCACGTTGAGCCCGAGATTTGTGAGGTAGTCGGTAATGGTTTCTGCTGTTTCAAATTCCCGGTTTGAGAGCTCAGGATTTTCGTGAAAATGTCGCCTCAACTCTATCACCTCCTGTTCTATTTCATTGGCCCGCTCATTAATGATCTGTTTTAGATCTGATGTTTGAGCAAAAGCGGTTGTGTAGAAGATCAGGGTAAGAAAAAGAAGCACGGATATTTTCATAAGAAGGGAATAAGGTTAAGTGGGTTTTGGATATTACTGAAACAGATCTACAAATGAAAAACCTCGTTTGGTTCGAAGATGTAGTAGCCGTTCAGATCATCCTGAAGGGAGTTGATCATAGCTTTGGCAACCTGTTGTGCCGGTATGGGGCGGTACTTTTTCAGGCCGGGTATGTTGCCCATAAGCCTCATAACAGTGAGCCCCATGTGTTCTCCGGGCCTGTTTTCGCTTCGGTCTCCATCAAGGATAGAAGGCCTCATAATGGTGATGCGATCAAAAGGGAGCTCTTTTACAGCATCATCGAGTTTACCTTTTATCCGTGGATAGAACAATTTTGAATCTTTATCGGCGCCTGCAGAGGATACCAGGGAAAACTTTTTTACACCATTTCTGGCGGCAGTTTGAGCTGTTTTAAGTGGATAGGTTACATCAATTTTATACTGTGCATCTTTACTTCCCGCCTTTTTGATGGTGGTTCCCATGGCGGAATAGAGTTCGTCCCCGGTTAGTTGATCTCTCCAAGTTTCGATTTTATCAAAATCGATGATGTGCTCGTCCAGTTTTACATGCTCGATGGCGGTAGAACGACGATGAAAAACCTTCACGACAGAATAGCGATCGTCATCGAGTAAAAGTTGTACAGTGTGGGAGCCCACCAACCCGGTAGCACCAATAACAATTGCCGTTTTTTTCACAGAGAATCGCCGAATATTACAGAGTTCAATTTGATGGCAAAAACGGTTTGACCCGGCATAGAGTTAATGTCCAGAGATCCGCCATGAGCCTTGATAATATCGTTGGTGATACTCAGCCCAAGTCCCGTACCCTGAGTCCCTTTCTTCGTCGTAAAAAACGGCTGCAAGATCTTGTCCCTGATCTCGTCGGGTATGCCCGGTCCGTTGTCTTCGATTTCGATGGTGATGGTGTTGGCTTTGGATTTGGTTCGGACAGTGAGTTTGGGAATATAATCTTCTACCGAAAACACCCCTCGGCTTCGCTCCGCTTCGCCACTCCCCTCTCCGAGGTGTCGGGACGCAGGCGCAAGGGGAGAGTTCTTCTCGGTCTTCGGTCCTCCGTCATCCGCCAGTTTTGTCCTCATCGCATCAAAGGCGTTATTGCACAGGTTCACAATCACCCTCGAAAAGTCCTCTGCAATCAAAGGCACTTCACCAACATTCTCATCCAGCTGGAGGTCGATATTTACGTTGATGGGGTCGTTACCCGCCCGCATACCGTGGAAGGCCAGGTTCACGTATTCTTTGACAAGTTGATTTAGTGGCGTCGGCTCCATCTTTCCGCTCCCGCCACGTGAATGCTGCAACATCGATTTGACGATGGAGTCGGCACGAGTTCCGTGTTCGTGGATTTTTTTGAGGTTGGTTTCGATGTCGTCGAGGATGTCGAGTAAAAAGTCCCCTCTTGCCCCGTAGGGATCCCTTTGGGAAGAAGGATTTAGGGGTGTGTTAACTGAGCTTAAATCTGCTTCAGAATTTTGAGGTCGATCACCTTCCTCAGCCTCACCATCCTTTGCTAAAGTTTCGGATGGCAGGCGAGACACACCCCTTGCTTCGGCTCCGCCTTCGCTTTCCCTCTTCCCATCGGGATCCCTACGGGGCAAGAGGGGAGGATTCTCCCGTCCCCGGTCTTCCGTCCTCTGTCGAATTTCTTCCCGGATTTCCTCTACAAGCTCCACACTCAGGTCCGAAAAATTATTCACAAAGTTCAACGGATTCTTGATCTCATGGGCGATGCCGGCGGTGAGCTGGCCGAGGCTGGCGAGCTTTTCCTGCTGAACAAGCTGATCTTTCGCGGCTTTAAGATCCCTGTATGCTTTTTCAATCTCTTTGGCTTGCTCCAGCTCTTTTTCCCGGGCACGATCACGCTCTTTCTTAATGAGTCGTTTTCGCTGATACCTGTCAAAAACAAACACTCCGCCTATGAAGAGCAATGTGTAAAGTGTGTAAGCCCACCAGGAGTGCCACCATGGGGGGAGTATCTCAAATGAATAGGTTCCTGTGGAGCTAATTGCACCATAGGTATTCATGGCTCTCACTTCCAGTTCGTATTTGCCGTGAGGTATGTTTGTATAGTCTTTAAATGTCTCCCTGGTCCAGTTCAACCAGTCATCGTCAAGTCCGGCCAGCCTTACCTGATATCTTGTTCGACCTTCATCTTCGATAAAATTGGTTCCAAACAGAAAACGAATGTCGTTCTGTTGGTAGGGGAGCTGTGTCAGACCCAGGGCTGAATCACTCATGCCACCAAAGATTGGCTGTTCATTTTGAAATGCACCTCTGACGAATGCATCGAATGAAATATCGCCCTGGTAGTCGGAGTTGCTGTCGTATCTTATGAGGCCAAATTCATTTGCAACCCACAGAATGCCGTTTTCTTCTGGCAGTATAGCTTTAATAGCATCAGAGGATACGCGGGCCAGTGGCCCCTCATGCAGATTTTCGAGCGGATTTTCGAGGGTTGGTGTGAAACCAACGGTAGCGTCAGTGACAACCCAGTACCCATCATTTACTCCCTTATCAATGTTCAAAGTGCCCGATAAAGATGTATGCTCTGCCATCAATTCTGATATATTGGGTATGAATGGTTCATCACTATTCCAGGGTTCAGAAGGTCTGTAAATACCTGTAGGCGTACTGAATACAATATTGTTGTCCACCGCGTAAACTCTGGCAGTACCGGCACTAAAAAACGTTTCGGTATCAAACCGGTCAATTGTTGGATTATCTCCAGGAACAACCCGAATTAAACCCTGGAAGTCTGTTCCGGCCCAAATAACACCATCCCGACCTTGTTCTATGGTGTACACCTGCTCACTGACTCCATCAATCGTCGAGAGTAAATCCCACTCTCCATCGGCGTGTTCAAATATTGCTATGCCGTCACGATGTCCCAGTAACACGTGCTCAGGATTTCGTAAAGACTGACTGACGACAATGGATTCAAATTCAGGCAGGATTCCGGATACGCTGTTTTCAGACACTTCGCTGAGCCCACTCATAAAAGATGCCATGAGCCCATAATCAGTATGCAAAAGCGAATTGAAACCAGTTAATGGAGTTGGAATGGTTGTAAATTCGGGAAGGTCTGCTTGGGTTTCTTTGTTTTTCAGATATTGGATATCGGATGCAGAAGCAACAAAGATTTTCCCGTTGTGCTTGGTTATATCCGTAATTCCTGACGACATTCCCGTACTTTCGTCAAAGTAAGTAAGTGAGTTTGATATTTCTACCCTGTTGAGTCCATTTGTTGTAGTCACCCAGAGATTGTTAAATCGATCTGAATAGACGTAGGTGGTTTGGTTTGATGTCAAAAATCTGCTATCAATCACATCTGTAACCTCACCCGAGTAATTTGTTACAAAAACACCTCCCCGAATGGTCGCAAATGCATAGCCTTTATTCTTAATTTCTGTGGCGTGATATACGTTTTGGTCGGTCAATATTTGAGCAATCTCTGTTTCAAATGGCTCTATTGATTCTCCATCAAACAAGTAGGTTCCATCTCTGGTAGCAATAAAAATGGTGCCATTAGGCTGTTTTCCCATATACCAGATAGATAAATCTTCAAACAGATCGCCACCGGGTACAGGGTTAAACTGCATATCTTCAAATTTCATTAAACCCGTCCCGAGATCTACGATATACAGATCATCGTCGACTTTATGAATCCGCTCAAAACGTTCTTCCGGCTGAATGATGGTCAGAGAATCATCATAATCTACATGAAATACGGCCGTACGTGTTCGAAATAACACGCCTTCGGAATACGCTTTTGTTTCCCAGACATCTTCGAAGTCCGTTAGCTCTTCAGGGACTCCATCCGCCATGGATCTGAATACAGGCAGGGCAAGGGAGTCGGGCCGTATAACGCCAAAATCGTTCACACCGCCCACGTATATCTCATTATTGCTGCCAAGTGCCAGTGAAAGGGCCACCTGTCCATTGGCCATTTCAATCATTCTCCATTCTACTCCGTCATACTCCAGTAAACCGTTTCCATTGCCAATGTAGACGAGACCGCGTTCGTCCTCAATTACGGACCAACTTTGGGTGTGTCCGCCATATTCCGTGGATGTGTACTGCCTATGAAAATAGATTCCTTTCTCCTGATTGAGTGGATTCTGAGAATAGCTGATTTCCAGTATTCCGAAAATGAAAATCAATGCAGGAAAAACCGGGATGATTGCTCTGTTACTACAAATCAATATCATATTATTTAAGTTAAAATTTGCTATAACTAAACCTCATAATGAGTAGGGTAACGATCTGAACATTTAACCTGACAGACTGATAAAAACAGATGTCAGAACATCAGTGCTGTTACTTTTCGAGATCGATTCAATCCGGTACTCACATTTATACATATTTAAGGTCGATTGAGAATGTGGTACCATTATTCCCGGAAGCAATATTGATTTCACCTCCGTGCGCATTAATTATATCATTTGTAATACTCAGCCCCAGCCCGGTGCCTTGTGTCCCTTTCTTGGTGGTAAAAAACGGCTGCAGGATTTTATCTTTTAGCTCTTCGGGGATGCCCGGGCCATTGTCTTCGATTTCGATGGTTACATTGTTTTCAATTCGGAGGGTTCGAATTGTCAATTCGGGTTTATAGTCTTCTATAGAGGACACCCCTCGGCTTTGCTCCACTCTGCCACTCTCCGCCGGCTGGCGGAGAGACTTTTCGCTTACGCTTACGCGGGAATCGCTATTGCTCTGAGCATTCAGCTTTTCCTTCATGGCATCAAAGGCGTTATTCGTCAGGTTTAAAATCACCCTCGAAAAATCCTCGGCCACCAGCGGCACTTCACCAACATTCTCATCCATCTGCAGAGCGATATCTACGTTGATGGGGTCGTTACCTGCCCTCATTCCGTGAAACGCCAGATTCACGTACTCTTTTATGAGCGGGTTCAGTGGCGTCGGCTCCATCTTCCCGTTGCCGCCCCGCGAGTGCTGGAGCATGGATTTAACGATGGAGTCGGCACGAGTTCCGTGTTCATGGATTTTTTTGAGGTTGGTTTCAATGTCGTTGAGGATGTCGAGGATGAGGTCTGGGTTCGAGACATGGCTGGACTCCGTGTCATCCCCCTGTACGGCTTCGCCGTCCTTTCCCCCTTCGAAGGGGGACTTTACCTTTTCATTTTTCGCTTCGCGTTTCTCCACTTCGCTCCGAATCACTTTTGCCTTTTCACGCAATACCTCATCACGCGCTTCATCAATGAGCTCCACACTCAGCTCCGAAAAATTATTCACGAAGTTCAGCGGATTCTTGATCTCGTGGGCGATGCCGGCGGTGAGCTGCCCCAAAGATGCAAGTTTCTCTTGTTGGACAAGCCGATCCTGGGCTGCTTTTAAGTTTTCGTAAGCTTTTTCAATCTCTTTGGCCTGCTCCAGCTCTTTTGCTGTTGCCCGTTCCCGTTCTTTTCGGATCAATCGCTTTCGCTGAATCCGGTCTGCCCCGAATATAAATCCTCCAAAAAACAGAAAATAGAACAGGTAGGCAAAGGTGGTCCGCCACCAGGGAGGCAGAATTTTGAAAGGAACTTCCGCAGTCACACTGTTGTCCGTAAAAGAACTTCTGCCGGTAGTGGCCTGCACCTGAAATTGATATTCTCCAAAAGGAAGGTTGGCAAAAAAGATGCTGCGTTGTGTACCCAGGTCCACCCATTCATCTTCATAGCCCAGCAAGCGGTATCGATACCGGGTATCACCGGATCGATAATTAATTCCCGTAAAACGGAAAGAGAGGTTATTATTATCATAACCAACCTCAACTTCTTCGTCCGAATTCAGATGGGTGTAGCTTGTGGCTCCCGTCCGGAACTCATCGATAAAGAGTTTCTGTATATTTGGCTCTTCACGAATCTCCGCCGGGTTAAACTGAATATACCCGCCACTTCCGCCAAAGATGATATCGCCACCGGGTAGCTGAGCTGCGGTCCGATTCCAAGTTGGTTTGCGATCCATGTCAAGCACAAAGGATTGTTCGCGTTGAGTATCGGGTTCTAATTTACTAATGGTGGACCCTATGTCATTGTACCAAAGAGTCCCCTGCTCATCCTCCAGTATGGAGCCAAACGAATAATCTTTTGCAACAGATTCGGAAAGGATAATGGAGCTTTTGCCTGCAATCACATCCTCTTTTAACAAGCCGGCATTGGTCCGGGTCCAAAAAACGCCATCCTCCCGATGGGAAGAGAGAGTGATATAAGAGAATTTCAGTGAACGTTCACTATCGGGTGCAGGCAGGGACACTTCCGAAAAAGATTGCCGCTCCGGATCCAGTTTAAAATAGATTCTTTTCGACGTGCTGAATTCATTCCGAAAGTCCAAGTTATACTGCAGATACAGATCTCCCGATGTACTCACAAGAGGGTAAACATACAGTGTGGTATCCGCATTGTTAACCACTTCCGGGAAGGCGAGGGGAAGGTCCCTAGTGGTTGTACTCAGGTCTTCGGGGTCGAGTATCTTAAGCTTGCTTTCACCTCGTATTGTCCAGTAGAGATTTGTGCCATCAGTCGTAAAACTGCTTAAAAATGCCAAGCTATCGATGGCTTGTTCATCGGTAAAACGCAGCTCTTTTTTATCGAATCGATGAAGCCAATTTCCCTCTTCATTCGTTCGTTCAATGAGAAACAAGTCATCTTCACCCGTCTGTAATATTGTATTGAACAAGCGTTGATCATTGGAGACTGAGCTGTCTGAGTCCGGCAGAAACTGTTGATTTGGGCCACCATCAACAGGAATAAAAGCCAAACCATTTGGGGTAACCGCCCATATATTGCCCTCAGCATCCGGCTCAAAATCATAGATATTATTTAAATCTGCAGTGGGATCATCGGCCTCTGTGATCTTTTTGAACGTATAGTTCCAGGGTTTATCATACATCATGCTCATCCCGTTTCCTGAATGGCCAAACCATATATTACCGTCCATATCTTCCAGTATTTCATATACGGTGTCTTCAGAAATACCTTCTCCATTACCGGTATCCCGCGTATACTGCGTCAGTTTATTGCTTGAGGGATGGAATTGCAGTGCTCCATTTGACACTGTACCGATCCAAATGGATCCGTCCTTTGTTAAAGTCAAAAAAGCCTTTTGTACTCCTTCGAGGGAAAAGCTCTCATCACCCAGGGCAGATAGAAATTCGGGTTCATTTTCCTCCTCAGTATATCGTAGAAATCCTCCATCCAGACTAATCCAAGCCGTATTCTCCTGATCCAGGATCATAAAAGTAGAGTAAGAGAAGTCAACCCCACCAGGGATTTGCTCAGATAGATCGGCTCTGGTGTAACTACCCGTTAAAGGATCCAAAAAATAAAGACCCTCATTTGAGCTTATCCAGATATACCCGTCCGGACCTTCGATAAGGTCAATAACCTGTTTTGCATTACCCTCAAGTTCATCTATTCCGAAGTATGATACTTCCGGTATGGGTTTACTTGATGTAGGAATGGAGAAACGATAAACGCCATCATTTGCTCCCACCCATATCAGACTATCTGAACTTTTTATCATTCCATTTCCAAAAGTATAGGGAGGGAGGCTATCCGGAATGGAGACTTCAGAGAAGGTTTCTGTTTCAAATTCATATATAGAAACATTCTGTCCCAGTACCCACAGGTGGCCGTTGTTGTCATTCAATACATCATAAGCAGATCCTTCAGGAATAGAGGTGCTGTCTGAAGGGTCGGGAGTGTATAGTTGGGTTTCATAACCATCGAAGGAGGTAAGTCCTGAGGGACCGGTGATCCAGATTTTACCATTATCTCCCTGCTCCAATCTGTAAGCAAAAGACGGAAAACCCTCCTGCGGAGTAAAATAGCGGAAGGCTTTGGTATCGGTTTGGGCATGGCTGTTTTGCGTGGCTGCCAGTTGTATGCAACCCGTAATAAAGAGAACAAGGGTAAGGTATTTGAGTGTGCTATTCATTCTGGCGTTGGTGGTCTTTATTACGGGTTAGCGGATATTGCAGATTCCGGCTGTCTTTTAACTACGAATCCTCAATCATCTGCTGCACTTCCTGTTTCAGAGACGCAAAATCAATCGGTTTGGTGAAGAACTCTTTGGCACCATAGTCTATAGCTTTCCGGTAGTTGTCATCATCCCCATAGGCTGAAATCATACTCACCTGGATCTGCGGGAACTGCGATTTTACTTTATTGAGCAGCTCCAGCCCCGACATTCCCGGCATGTTGATATCCGAAAATATGTAGAGTACGTCGGGTGGCTGTGTATTCTCTATCCGTTCGAGCGCATCCTGGCCGGAAAAGGCGAATTCGAGTTCAACGAGGCCACTCCGGATCTCTTTCCTGAATTTTTGCCTGAACAACAACTCTACATCCTGTTCGTCATCTACAACTAAAAATTTCATCGATCGTTTTTCTTATTCATTATTGTTAAAATTCAATTCGTTCAATTTTAGTACTTGAACCCGTATTGGGTTTATACAATGTTGGTTACTGGATTTTTATATGTTTTTTAAAAGCTGATCGAACGTTTCTCTAATTTCATTAGATGATGGTTTTGCGGCATTTGGATCAATTATGTTGCCTTCTGTGTCAATCAATATAAATGAGGGTAATCCAAAAACTTGATAGTCTTTATAGGTTTCAGAATCCCAGGATTTGGGCACTCTAAGGCTTGTTCCTATATTTTTATTTTCCTTAACATAGTTACGCCATACATTTTCATCTTCATTTACTGAGATACTTACAAATTCAATATTTTCATCTTTATAATCTGAATGAAGATTTAATAAATAAGGTAATTCTCTTGCTGAGCGTGAACAGAGTGTTTGCCAAAAATCGATATATACATATTTACCCTTAAAGTCATTTAATGAGACCCTATTGCCATCTACATCTTCAAGTGTAAATAGTGGCGCAGGCTGTCCCGGTGCTAATAGTTGCTTTTCATCATAGACTATTTTCAGTTGCTCTGCATAATGTGGATCCCTGTTATTCTCTTTAAAATAAGCGTAGTAGTTTTCGAATCCTGCCAGACCCTCCTGTTGCAATTTCATGTTCATTGCATTAAATAACGCATAGGCTCTAATGCTATCCGATTTAAATTCTTTGATGACATGTAAGCTTTCATTAAAAAGTGCATCCGGCTCTTGTTTTTTGATACTATCTGATTCGTTTAATCTCTCCTTGGATTTCATGGCAATATATTTGTTTAAGAATATGCGATATTCAGTAATGTCGAGGTAGTCATGATTCTCTAAGGACAATTGATCCAGGAAATCATAATACGTTTCGGGTTGCTCATCTTTTCGTTCACCTAACACTATCTTGAGATATGCACTATTGTACTCAATTAAAGCTTTTGCATATTTCTTAAATTCCGTTGCTACAATCTTCTCTCTCGTGAGGTTATCAATAGTTTGTTTATTTGCAACGGTCATTGAGTCCAGGTATCTGCCGGCATTTTCCAGTGACTCCGTATAAACGTAATTGTAATCCAGCGTACTTTGCGATCTTCTCAATGAATCTAAGATTGCATTCTCAATAGCCAAACTTCCCCCATAGTTAAAACTGCTGTCTATTTTTGAAGCATCGAATGAAATGTCTAAGGTTTCGCCTGGCTGTAGAAAAATATTTTTGAAAGTAGTCCCAAAAGTCAACATCCTGATAACAGGTTTATCTATTGGTACGTTGACTGAAACCGTTCCGTCTTTAACCTCTATTTCATGAGTTCTCTCTGACTTTCCCATAAAGTCTTGAAATTTCAAAACTGTTCCATCATAGTTTTCAATTTCACCGGTTATAGATACGGTATTAGAAACTTCTTCTTTTTTCTGGCAGGATGAACAGATGAGCAACATTGCAAATCCTATTGTAATAATTGTTTTCATAAGCCTATACTTTATGTTCTAACTCTTTTTTGTTTTAATTAATCTTGCATCCAACGTTCTGATTAACATTACTTTTTGTTAACTGGGGGACTTGTACATTCAAAATTCATCAATCAAACTCAGGTTTATAAAAACAGCAGCCACCGAGACCAAAACAAACCGGTGGCTGCCCGTTTGGCTTCATCGTCGCCTACTCCCCGCTGTTACGGCCTAGATCCGGCACATTACGCCACATGTATGACCAAGCCTGGTCCACAGATTCTCTGAAATTGTGCTGAAGTTCGGCTCTTTTCTCTTCCCCGAGTTGATTTTCCACGACGGTCCAGACGCCATCTCTATCTTCATCCATCGCCGCAAAATTTTCATAGGGAGTGGCGGCACTATAGTGAGGTGCATCCGGGCCTCCGCCAATAGAGCTATACCAGTATTCCCTCGCATCTCCCTCCGCATCGCGAAGTGCGGAAGTAACTTCACGAACGATCTCCCTGAACAGAGTGCTATTTTTCACTCTTACATACATCACATTTACGACACCTCCACCGCCACCCGATGCCTTGCTGATGGATGGAATGAACCGGGAAAGATGAGTCGTGGCACTTTCTACATTTGGATTGATCAAATTGACAGCCAGATTCTGGCAAGCCTGGCCTGCTTCATCAGATGGATCGTCCCATTCCGCCCAGTTTTCCGTGTATGATCTGAGTGCGTAAACAGTTCCTGTGCCCTGAACGCGCCTCGACATGTACCATGTCCATTCGCCTTCATGTTCCAGGTAACACTCTTTCCAGGTTTTTACACCCTCTATAAACTGCGTGTTGTGGCCGGGTTTTATCGTAAATTCAGTTAATGACATGATGCTGCTATCCTCGTTGTCTTGAGCACAGGTATTCTGAGCGGCCAGGGCTGTAATCATACAGATCGCCATCGCAATGACAGGCATCTTTATTTTTAATTGTTCCATTGTATATAGTTCAAGTTTAGTGAGTACATACTCTGATATTTTGCATGAATTTTCGGTTTCCTTCATGTACTGATAATGGTTGAATTATCTTCTTTTTTTATGGTGTTATGACCCGATATTTGAATTCCGTGGGTCTTCTTCCTTTGGCTCTTCAACATCTCTATCCTCTTTTTTACGCTGCTTCCCGATCATGGCCCTGAGAGCTTCCGATTCCGTCAAAGAAGAGTCGTGATACCACTCTTTATTTTTACTTTTTTGCTTTTCCGGGCCGGGCGGTGTTTTTCCCGAATCTGTGGAAGAGCGTTTACCGGGTTTATGATCAGTCATTCAAGTTTTCATGGTGTAATGTTTTACGTCAGTTCGGTATAAGAATATGGACAAAAGTCTCCCCTCCTTCGCAAGGAGGGGTTGGGCGTGGTTCTCGTTCAATTCGAAGGATTTAAAGTTAGAATGTTGAAACCTGACTTTGTCTGAACTTCCCGAAGTGAAACTCACGTACTTTAGTTATCGGTTACCTTACCAAAAAAAGGGGATAAGGGGTTATCAGAAATGTGACGAATCTTTTCATTTATGTGACTTATTGGTTTTTTTGCATTGAAATCGGGATAAAACCGGGCGCCAGCGGTGCGGCATAGCCGAAGCTTTACAAGACAATCAACCCGTTTTAGCTCATATATCATCTTCGTGACAAAGCCTTGAATGATGCCGCGCCTATGGCGCTCTTTTGAATGCGGCTTCTTTCTACCACACGAAAATGCTTTGCATTCCCGTGGGGCTACGGATATGCCGCCCCGAAGTGGGGCTGGTCTTACGCCTGAATTGGTGACTGACATCCATTTAACGAACATTCTGTTCCCTGAAAAATGCGGTAAGATTAATGGTTTATAACAGATTCTGGCTACATCCGAGCCCGGTTAATAAACCGAGCACCAGCGGTGCGACATGTCCGTAGCCCCTGGTCACTGCAAAGCGGTGGCCAGGGGTTTCGATCGTGCATAAAGATGGGAGCACCGTAGGTGCGGTATAATCGTACCACTACAAGACAATCAACCCGTTTTAGCTCATATATCATCTTCTATCATCTTCCTGACAAAGCTATGGATGATGCCGCGCCTATGGCGCTCTTTTGAATGCGGCTTCTTTCTACCCCACGAAAATGCTTTGCATTCCCGTGGGGCTACGGATATGCCGCCCCGAAGCGGGGCTGGTCTTACCCCTGAATTGGTGACTGACATCCATTTAACGAACATTCTGTTCACTGAAAAATGCGGTAAGATTAAAGGTTTATAACAGATTCTGGCTACATCTGAGCCCGGTTAATAAACCGAGTACCGGCGGTGCGGCATGTCCGTAGCCCTTGGTCAGCGCAAAGCGGATCGACATGTTTTTATGTTATGTCGATAAATTGTTTATATTTCGACGTATTGAATCAATGTATCGAAATCACCGACATGTCGTACAGCCCGGGTAAGCCACATAACTACCTTCTTCCGTTGCCACCTGTGGTTAACGTTGAAACTCCTGCGTCCTGAAGGCGGCGATTATCGCGAACCGTGCGTTGGGAGAATTGAAGGGGAAATCGGAAAGTCTGCCCAACCCGTCGATGCTGGTCAACTCGATTGTTTTACAAGAGGCAAAATCAAGTTCGGAAATAGAAAATATCGTCACTACAAACGACAAACTTTTTACAGCACTCTCAGCTGAAGACAGCCGCGTGGATCCGCAGACCAAAGAGGTACTTCGATACCGCCAGGCGATCTGGAAAGGAGTGGAATGGCTGGACGAAAACCCTATCTCTGCCGATCTGTTTATAAAGCTGATGCAGACGATCAAAGAGACAGGACAGGGTATCCGTACCGAACCGGGTACAGTGATTGCCAATCCAAACACTCAAAAGATCATCTACTGGCCGCCGGAGGGGAAAGAGCTGATCAGGAACCTGCTGGAAAATCTGGAACACTACCTATACGCTGAAGATGGTGTGGACCCATTGATTAAAATGGCGGTGGCACACTACCAGTTTGAAGCGATCCATCCGTTTGAGGATGGCAACGGCCGGACGGGCAGACTTATCAATATTCTTTACCTGATAGACAGAGGACTGCTAAACCAGCCGGTGCTCTACCTGAGTGATGCAATCATCAGCAAAAAACAAGAGTACTATAAACTGCTGCGAGGGGTAACTGAGAACGGAGAGTGGGAGCCGTGGATTCTGTTCATGCTGGAGGCGGTGGAGGTTACTTCGGGGCAGACCATGAAACGGATCGGAGAGATCATCGCGCTGCTGGAGAAAACGCTTGGACTGGCGAGAGAAAAATTACCGGCTCGGGTCTACTCGAAAGAGCTTATCGAATTATTATTTGAGCAGCCTTACTGTAAGGTAAAAAATCTTGTGGATCGCGGGATCGCCAAACGTCAAACCGCCGCGGAATACCTCCGGGAACTGGAAGAAGCCGGAATTTTGACAAGCAAACAGGTGGGCCGGGAAAACCTGTTTTTAAACGTGGGCCTGTATGAGCTGCTGTCCGGCTGATTTTTAAAAATGTCTTTATTTGAGAAACTTGTCCATTCTCCATGGTGGAAATTTCATGTTCATAGCTGGATTAAAAATCGCTTGATGGATAGATATCGTGAATAAGGAGATTAGTCTGAGACGGTCACAGTCTCTCCGTTGAGCAAAAAAACGGGAGCGTCGCAGGTGCGGTATATTCGTACCACTACTACAAGATAATCGGCCCGTCTTAGCCTATGTTTTACCCTCGTGTGACAAAGCTATGAATGATGCCGCGCCTATGGCGCTTTTTTGAATGCGACTTCTTTCTACCCCACGAAAATGCTTTGCATTCCCGCGGGGCTACGGATATGCCGCCCCGAGGCGGGGCTGGTCTTACGCCTGAATTGGTGACTGACATCCATTTAACGAATATTCTGTGCCCTGAAAAATGCGGTAAGATTAATGGTTTATAATAGATTCTGGCTACATCCGAGCCCGGTTAATAAACCGAGCACCAGCGGTGCGACATGTCCGTAGCCCCTGGTCAGCGCAAAGCGGTGGCCGGGGGTTTCGATCGAGCATAAAGATGAGAGCACCGTAGGTGCGGTATATTCGATTCGTACCACTACTACAAGATAATCGGCCCGTTTTAGCCTATGTTTTACTCTCGTGTGACAAAGCTATGAATGATGCCGCGCCTATGGCGCTCTTTTGAATGCGGCTTCTTTCTACCCCACGAAAATGCTTTGCATTCCCGTGGGGCTACGGATATGCCGCCCCGAAGCGGGGCTGGATTATTGCCGTGAAATGGTGGAGGCCCATTATTTAATCGAATTTTCTAGCGATACAAAAAAATAGTGAGGTAAAATGGGAAGCCTACACAATTCTAATGGAAATCAGATCTGTAAACTCGGCTAAAACCTGAGCACCATAGGTGCGACATGTCCGTAGCCCCTGGTCAGCGCAAAGCGGTGGCCAGGGGTTTCGATCGAGCATAAAGATGAGAGCACCGTAGGTGCGGTATATCCGTACTCTTGCGAGAATGACCAATATTCAGCCAATAGTTAATATCAGGCTTATACTTTTTTTCGCTTATTTCAACTACATTGTTTTCGGGGTTCAGCGATAAGTGATCTATTATTCAAATGTTGGTTTATAAGCGTCTGTCTTTTCATAATAGTACCTGTTACTACCGTTTAGTTATGGTGTTGCTGATACTTTGTTTGTACCAGCGGTTTCTTTCAGAACCCGCTAAAGCACAAACACGTATTCCCGATTCGCAATTTGTGATCGACCACTGGGGCGTGAATGACGGCCTGCCGGTGAATAACGTGATGAAGCTTCATCAATCCGGAGACGGATATCTCTGGATGGCAACATTAGATGGGCTGGTCCGATTTGACGGGCTGAACTTTAAAATTTATCAAACGGTCGACTATCCGGGGCTTCCTACCAATCGGTTTGTAAAACTCTATGAAGGCCCTGACGGATCCCTTTGGATTATATCGGAACAGAAATTCCTGATTCGGTTTAAAAAGAACCGTTTTAAACATATTCAGAATTCCGACGGACTGAACGGGAACCTGGTGTATGATGTGCACCTCGATGATAACGGAAACCTATGGTTCGGCACGGATCAGGGTGTAAGTGTTTTTGATGGAGAGGAACTAAAACCCTATCACCCTTCTGTAATCGAAGGAGTCATTGACCGGGTTTTTATCGAACAAAACGGTGCAGTTTGGGTCAGGAACATGGATACACTTGAAAATTTCCGGTTTGATGGAGGTGAAATGTCATACGTATTCACATCTCCCAACTCGTTCCATTTTAACCCGGTTGTCGAAGAAGGGAACGGCCGGTTATGGTTTTCATCTTTTGGCGACATCTACAGTTTTGCAGATGACAGCCTCCGGTACTGCTGCAGTCAAGCAGTATTCATTGAAGATGACAGATACCGGAACATTTCACAGAACTCCTACTCAACAACATCATTCGGGCAAGGCAATTTTTCATACACCAATGAAACAGGCCGAACCTATACTCCATACTCTGGAGAGAAAATCACAATGTTAGACATGCCTTTCCAGGTCAAAATACCGGGACAAACGTGGGCCTTTACAAGGAATGTTATCCGGCACAACGGCGAAATCGTTTTTGATTTTGAAAATTTTATTACAAGTTCGCTTTTCGACAGGGAAGGGAATTTGTGGGTAGCCACTTCTTCGGAAGGATTGTATCAAATTAAAACCAACCCGTTTCAAACGTGGAGCAGGGAAGAGGGACTTCCGGGAAAAAATATCTATCCTGTATTTGAAGACCGGGAAGGAACCATTTGGGTGGGAACGTTTGGCCAGGGCATTGCCAGAATCCTGAATAACCGTGTTGAAAACATACCCGGTTCCGGCAGAGTCGTACTCTCTTTTTTCCAAACATCTGACGGTACACTCCTGGCCGGTTTGTACTCCGGCGGTTATTACGCTTTTAATGCATCAACGAATCAATTTGAATTGCAGGATGAGCCGGCAGAGACCAAAAATGCAGACATGTATGCGATCTTTGAACAACAAAACGGAAATTTATGGCTAGGCACCAACCGGGGGCTTTTTTCAAAACAGAATGACGATTGGAAATTGTTTAACCGGGATTCGGGCTTTACCGATGCTACCGTCCGTTTTTTTCAGGAAGCACCTGACGGGTCGTTGTGGATGGCCACAAACATTGCAGGTATTGCACGATACAAAAATGGAGAGTTTGATATTTACGAAGGTGAAAACGGGATTGGCAGCAACCTGATCCGATCACTTTTTATTGAGCCGGGTTCGGATCCTGATAACTATGTCCTCTGGGTGGGCAGTGAAGACAAAGGCCTTTTTCGGCTGCAAATCAGTCAGGGGGAACCGCAATATCAAACCGTAACACAGTACACCCCTATAGACGGGATGCTTGATTATGTGATTCACATCATTTTAAAAGACGATGAACAAAATTTCTGGTTCAACACAAACCGTGGGATTTTCAAAGTACCAAAACAAGAACTGGAGGCATTTCACAGGGGGGAAGTTTCGTCGATAGAGGGGGTTGCCTTTACAGAAAATGACGGCCTTCGGAACCGCG
>Ga0081528_100171_pt1 | contig 48130 bp, 41 predicted proteins | sample HotLakmasection4_FD_71011 | JGI IMG/M metagenome (GOLD analysis project Ga0081528, IMG submission 71011) | Hypersaline microbial mat communities from Hot Lake, Washington, USA - Section #4 (SPADES assembly) (version 2) | ecosystem: Environmental > Aquatic > Non-marine Saline and Alkaline >...
TGGGTGGGGTGGGTGAGGTAGGTGGGGTGGGTGAGGTAGGTGGGGTGGATGAGGTAGGTGGGGTGGGTGGGGTAGGTGGGGGGGGTGGGGTAAGTGGGTGGGATTGAGAACCCAGGGTTCTGCCCTGAACGAGCTGTGGGTGCCAATCTGTGACAGAACCACGGGTTCTTTTGAGGGAGGTTTTTTGAGTTATTCGGCCTTTTGTTTCAGGTAAGCGGCGAGGGCATCGACCATGACCTGAGACATGGGGCGGCCTTCCTGGTCGGCGGTGGCCTGCAGGGTCAAAAACAGGTCATGGGAGACACTCAGGCGGTGACGACCTTCTTTGGTTTTCTTGGCGGTATAGGTTTCAGGATTGTAAGTTTCGGCGAACTGGCGCAGGGCTTCAAAGCCGACGCGATCGCAAAAGTCCCCAAAACTCTCGCCTTTTTTCCGACCATCCCTAAAGAACACGAACAACGGTTCCAGCTTAGTTTCTATATCTTGATCATGAAGTCGCTCTACATAGGGACGGGCAAGGCGGGTCTGGTCAGGGGAACCGCCCAGCCACACCTGGTACGACTCGGGGGCACTGCCGACAAACCCCAGTTCCGCCATGTAGGGACGAGCACAGCCATTGGGGCAGCCGGTCATGCGGACTACAAAGTGTTCATCCTGCAGCCCCAACCGGGTCAGGAGGGTCCGCAGCCGCTCCAGGGTAGAGGGCATCACCCGCTCAGCTTCGGTAATGGCCAAACCGCACAGGGGCAGGGCCGGGCAGGCCATGGCATAACGTACCAGAGGATCGATATCCGTTTCTTTTTGGATGCCGCTGCGGGTCAGAATGGCCTGAATTTCATCCTTATGTTCAGGCTTGATGTCGTAGAGAATGACGCTCTGGTTAGGGGTTACCCGCATCGGCAGGTGAAACCGCTGCACAATTTCCTTCAGCGCTGATTTGAGCTGCAGTCCTTCCCGATCTAAGACCCGACCATTTTCGATGGAGACTCCCACAAACCAGTTGCCATCCCCCTGTTCATGCCAGCCCAGGTAATCGTAGAAGGTCCACTTCGGCAGAGCCTTAAAGGGCTTCAGGGGCTTGCCGAAGTAGCTTTCCACCTGCTGCCGGAAGCGGTCTACCCCCCAGTCATGGATCAGGTACTTCATGCGGGCATGGCGACGATTGTGGCGATCGCCGTAGTCCCGCTGGGTGGCCACGATGGCCTTCATCAGATCGTAAACATCGTCTTTATCGACATAGCCCACTTCGTCGGCAATGCGGGCAAAGGTTTCTTCCTTGTTATGGGTACGGCCCATGCCGCCGCCAGCCAGCACATTAAAGCCCTTGAGGGTGCCCTGTCGGTCGGTAATGACCACCAGCGTCACATCCTGGGTGTACACATCTACCGAGTTATCGCCCGGCACCGTTACTGCACACTTAAACTTGCGGGGCATGTAGTGGGTGCCGTAGATGGGCTCGGGACTGTTGTGGAAGATAGTGCCATTGCCGTTGCGCTGGCGAGCCGCCACTACGTCAGGATGCTCTTCCACGGACAGAAACTTTTCGCCATCCAGCCAGATTTCGTAGTAGGCCTCGGTTTGGGGTCGCAGTAGATCGGCAATGTTATCGGCATATTGCCGCGCCAGGACATACTCTGGCTTGTGCTTGAAGGGAGCCGGTGGGGCCATGACGTTGCGGTTCAGGTCGCCGCAGGCCCCCAGGGTAGACCCCAAACTGCGAACAATGGCAGCAATGGTAGCCTTCAGATCTTTTTTGAGAATGCCGTGGAGCTGGAACCCCTGCCGGGTAGTCGCCCGCATGGTGTGGTTACCATACTCATCCGAGAGTCTATCCAGAGTCAGATATAGCTCAGGGGGAATGTACCCACCCGGATTGCGGGTGCGCAGCATCATTTGATAGTCCTTCTCCTGGCCCTTGACCCGGTTATCGCGATTGTCTTGCTGGTAAGAGCCGTGGAATTTGAGGATTTGAATGGCGCTTTCTGTGAAGTGGGTGGTATCTTCCAGCAGCTCGCTGGCGAGGGGTTCCCGCAGAAAATTACTCTGCTCTTTAATACCCTCTAACTTTGAGCGCTTCTTTTCTTGGGTTGCCGCAGAAGCGGGCGTTGATTGAAGGGGAGTCTGTACCATAACCGCAGGATGTTAACCACTCGACACAGCAAAACAGTCAAGAACTCAGCACCGGGAACCCATCCCGTGCTCAGTCTGCCAACGAAAAGTATCTGCATACCCCGGTAAATCGGTCGGATTTTCGGTGAATGCTTCCCTATCATATCATCGGATCCAAGGGTTTTAGGTAGATTCTTCCCGAAATTCACAGGATGTAAAGAGCCGCTGGCGCTTAAGTTCGCAGGCCAGCTCGTTCCCAGATCACCAGGCAAATATCATAGAGGCCCAATCCACCAGCTTCACAGGCTAGAATGGCGATGATTAGAGCATTTCTCCCTATGGCCGATGCCGTCACCATTGAGGATATTTACGCCCTGTTCCCAGCCTCCCAGGCCGAGGCCAAAGGAGTAGACTGCTATGCCTACCAGCGGGGGCTGTTCGCTATGAGGCAAACGGGAGAAACAGTAGCCATTGGCAATGACTCTGCTTTTCAGCCCCTAGCCTGGTAGTCAAGGTCTGGTCATTAAGTTCTGGCGAGTGGAATCCCTGCCTTACTTGCGGAAAACAAGCAGATTGCGTCTGAATCAATACGCCAGCCATCGACATCGAATTGTTTTATACCAAGTCCAGCTTAAAATCTGTAGTTGTCTCTAGGGCAAAACTTCCCTTCCTGGACTTGGCCAAGGTTTCGTAAGCTTGCCAGCCAAAACTAAGCCATAACGGAGTTCTAACTATGCCAGACCCCATCATGTACCAGGAAGACATGTTCGTGGTACTCATGCCGGGTGAAGAGGAAGTCTTTATGACCCCTGACGAACTATTGGCAAAACTCAAAAACATCTTAAAGGACCGCCAAGATGATCTCCCGCGCGACCTGCAGCAGATTGATGCCATAGAAGACCAGGCCCGCCATCTAAGAGACACCTCCTGCGACTTTGACCTGAACCCGGGGGAGGCGATGCAGTGGTACGTCGTCAGGCTAGAAAAGTGAAACTGATGCCCCGGTACAAGGCATCATAAGTTCTGCAAAAGCCAAAAGCGGGGGAGCCAGGCAACAAGACAAGTTGCATAACTTACATACCAGGTCCGGCGTGAAATCTGTAGTTTTCCCCTCAGGAGAAACTCCCCTGTTGGACCTGGACAAGGTTTAAACTGGCATACTTATCTGGCATATTTATTTTGAAGAGCGAGGGCTGCCTAGCATCCAGTCCCGGTCGGGCAGGCAGTCTGTGTGCCTTTGACTGGTTGGGACCGCTATCCCCATGATTGAATCTTGTTCAGAGACATTAAAGCTGATGCATAAAGTCAGTTAGCTTTTGCCATACCTGGTCCACTAATTTCTCTGCAGTGGCATCAAACCAGCAGAGGTTGCCCCGGTTACGAAACCAGGTGCGCTGGCGTTTCGCAAACTGTCGGGTGTGTTTGACCACATCGGTCTCAGCCTCTCGGAGAGAGACATCGCCTTTCAAGTAGCGCAGTATTTCGGCGTACCCGAGGGTTTGCAGCAGGGGCAGGTCTGCACCGTATTTTTCGGCCAAACGAGTGACTTCGTCCACAAAGCCAAGCTCTATCATGGACCGGGTGCGTCGCTCAATGCGATCCTGCAGAGCTGCGGCATCGCAATCGAGGCCTAAATAGAGAACCGGGTAGTTGGGCGGGTTTTCTCCCTGTAATGCCGACATGGGGTGACCGCTGACGTAGAACACCTCTAAGGCCCGGACCGTTCTCACGGTGTCATTGGGGTGAATTCGCCGGGCAGATTCAGCATCAAGATGCTGCAACAGGGCATAGCCTTGCTTCTGCCCCAGTCGCATTAGTTGCATCCTCAAGTCAGGGTGCGGAGCAACCGGGGGAATTTTCAAGCCTTTGACCACCGCATCAATATAGAGGCCGGTACCGCCGACCAGCATGGGGAGAGGGGTTCCATGCTGATGAAACTGGTGTATGAGCCCCTGGGCCTGGGCCTGATACTCTGCCAGGGTAAGGGTTTCGGTGGGGGCGCAAATATCCATCAGGTAGTGGGGCACCTGCTGCCGTTCTGCCACAGAAGGTTTTGCGGTACCAATGTCAAACTCTCGATATACTTGTCTGGAGTCAGCACTGAGGATGGCTGATGGCACCCGCTGAGCCAGGGCCAAAGCCAAACCCGACTTACCTGTCGCGGTAGCCCCTCCAATCACCAGCAAAAATGGTACTCTTGAACTATACACCATCATTATTCCGAGAGTATCGCCAGCTACGGTATGAAGGGAGTTGCACCCTGGGGTCAATTTTCATCTCAAGCCGCTTTAGAATCCGCTATGGGGCGGTTGTGCTATAATTTTATGGTATTTTGACCTGTCAATAGTAAGGCGGCTTCTAGCCCATTTTTGGAGCATATAACATGACGACCAATTACGGTGCTGAGCAGATTCAGGTACTCGAAGGTCTTGAACCTGTTCGTAAACGTCCAGGGATGTATATCGGGAGTACTGGTCCCCGAGGGCTCCATCACCTGGTATACGAGGTCGTTGATAACTCCGTTGACGAGGCTCTGGCCGGCTATTGCAAACAGATCGATATTTCTCTCAATGCCGATGGGTCCGTCACCGTCACTGACGACGGGCGCGGCATCCCTACAGACGTTCACCCCCGCACAGGGAAGTCAGCCCTGGAAACGGTGATGACGGTGCTCCATGCTGGTGGTAAGTTTGGCGGCGGCGGTTATAAGGTGTCTGGTGGCCTCCACGGGGTTGGGATTTCCGTGGTGAATGCTCTGTCTGAGTGGGTAGAGGTGACCGTTTGGCGAGACGGTAAAGTCCACAAACAGCGCTACGAGCGGGGCATTGCCATTGGTGAACTGGAGGTCAGCTCTATTCAGGAACAGCGGCAAGGTACTTCTGTCTCGTTTTTACCTGATACCCAAATCTTCTCGGGGGGGATTGAGTTCGACTACGATACCCTGGCCGGGCGGTTGCGGGAACTTGCCTACCTGAATGCGGGCATTGAAATTGTCTTTACCGACTACCGGCTAGACCTGATTAAGGCCAGCGAGCCTCGGGTCACAGAATATCACTATGCGGGTGGCATCAAAGAGTACGTCGAGTACATCAACAGCGATAAGCAACCCATCCACGACGAGATTATCCACCTGACTTCTGAGCGAGATGGCGTGCAGGTTGAAGCCGCCTTGCAGTGGTGCGTAGATGCCTATTCCGATAACCTGCTGGGCTTTGCCAACAACATTCGCACCATTGATGGCGGCACCCACCTGGAAGGCCTCAAGGCTGTCTTAACCCGCACCCTCAATACCTTTGCTCGCAAACGCAACAAGCGCAAAGATTCTGAATCAAACCTGGCTGGAGAAAATATTCGCGAAGGCCTGACCGCCATTATTTCCGTCAAGGTGCCGGAACCCGAGTTTGAAGGCCAAACCAAGACCAAACTGGGGAATACCGAAGTACGGGGTATTGTCGATTCCCTGGTGGGAGAAGCCCTGTCAGAATATTTAGATTTCCATCCCAGTGTGGCAGATGCCATTCTGGAAAAGGCCATTCAAGCTTTCAACGCCGCAGAAGCGGCCCGGCGAGCGCGGGAACTGGTACGGCGGAAGTCGGTACTGGAATCTTCTACCCTGCCCGGGAAGCTGGCCGATTGCAGTAGCCGCGACCCTGGGGAATCTGAAATCTTTATCGTAGAAGGTGACTCTGCGGGCGGTAGCGCCAAGCAAGGGCGTGATCGTCGCTTCCAGGCCATTCTGCCCCTGCGAGGTAAGATCCTCAATATCGAGAAAACCGATGACGCCAAGATCTATAAGAACACCGAAATTCAGGCCCTGATTACAGCCCTGGGGCTGGGCATTAAAGGGGAAGAGTTCGATGTATCGCAACTGCGTTATCACCGCATCTGCTTAATGACTGACGCCGATGTAGACGGGGCCCATATTCGTACCCTGCTGCTGACGTTCTTCTATCGCTACCAGCGAGAACTGGTGGACCAGGGCTTTGTGTACATTGCCTGTCCTCCCCTATACAAGGTAGAGCGGGGCCGCAGCCACTGGTACTGCTACAACGATCGGGAGTTGCAAACTCTGATTACAGAAGAATTTCCGGCCAATGCCAATTACAACGTCCAGCGGTTTAAGGGTCTGGGTGAAATGATGCCCACCCAACTCTGGGATACCACCATGAACCCCGAAACCCGCATGATGAAGAAGGTGGAAATTGAAGACGCCGCCGAGGCCGATCGCATTTTCACCATTCTCATGGGAGACCGGGTGGCTCCCCGTCGGGAATTTATTGAAACCCACGGTCCCCGTCTGAAGCTGGAAGACCTGGATATTTAAGCCCTGGCCAGGTGCAATCAAGGAAGTGTTGAGAAGCTGGTGGGACAGGGACCCTACCAGTCCCAGGTCAGCAGGCGTCTCGCCTGCCCTATAAGGCTTGCAGAAAACTTGATTGGCTTATTGGTCCTTACACAAAAAACTGATCACTCTCCCAGAAGTAGAGCTTTGCCTGGCTGTCCCTCAGGTTGGCGTTACGGTTGTTAAAAGAAACCGGACTGAACCCTGATTTCTACTTAATTTTCCGTTATATTTCGCCTAACTCGTTCATACAGGGGGGTTGAGAGGGATAAGTTCGTTAACGCCGTTGAAGATCCCGTAAGAATTCGTAATGGAAACGCTCATCAAAACGGTCTAATTTAACAATCATGGTGTTTCTAAAACACCCATAGACATCCCTGCGTTGATATTGAAGACATAGAGCGAGACGTTTAGTATGAGCAGCAATTTATCAACCGAGCTCCGCGAAGGCACCAAGAAAGCCCACACTATGGCAGAAAACATGGGCTTTGTGCGCTGCTTTTTGCGGGGCGTTGTTGAGAAGAACTCTTACCGCAAGCTGGTAGGCAACTTCTACTTCGCCTATACCGCCATGGAAGAGGAGCTAGAACGCCACAAAGACCATCCCGTTGTGTCTAAAATTTACTTCCCTGAGCTGCACCGTAAAGCGTCTCTGGAAGAAGATCTGGCTTACTACTACGGCTCTAACTGGAAAGAGCAGGTTTCTATCACCCCCGCGGGTCAAAAGTATGTAGACCGCATCCGCGAAGTGTCGAACACCCAGCCTGAACTGCTGGTGGGTCATTCCTACACCCGCTACATGGGCGACCTATCGGGCGGGCAAATCTTGAAAGGAATTGCCCAACGGGCGATGAACCTTTCTGACGGTGAGGGCACCGCTTTCTATGAGTTTCCTGAAATCTCTGACGAAAAGGCATTCAAAGCCCAGTACCGCCAATCTATGGATGAAGCTCCCGTAGATGCAGCCATGGTGGCTCAAATTGTTGAGGAAGCCAATGATGCCTTCGGCATGAACATGGAAATGTTCCAGGAACTGGAAGGCAACCTGATTAAGGCAATTGGTCAAATGCTGTTCAACACCCTGACCAACCGCCGTCGTCGGGGCAGTACCGAGCTGGCCACTGCTGAATAATGCGCTGGTTTAGGGATGTCCAGTCTTTAGATTTGCTCTGGTCGTTACCTGTAACCTAACCCAGGGGTAAGTCCTGTAGGGCTTTCCCCTTTTTTAGTGGCTTCGAGCCATTCAGCAGGGTATGGTAGGGGCTGTAGTGCAGGTGAACTCATGGATCAGTCCAGCCCATCGGAGGTCAAGCATACCAAAACTCAAACCTGGTCGAGCAACACCCTGAACCAGCTCGCTCCCGAAGATAGGGCAATCCATGATTGGTATCGGTTTGTATTGTCGTTTCCTCCTCACCTGGTGCGGCAGTATCTGGAGAAATTTGCCGTCACGGCTGAGCACTGTGTTTTGGATCCCTTTGCTGGCACCGGCACCACCCTGGTGGAATGCCAGAAACAGGGCATTCCCAGTGTTGGCATCGAGGCAAATCCCATGGCCTATTTTGCCTGCAAGACCAAATTAGACTGGGAAATTTCTGCCCAGGGGCTGATAGACCATGCCTTGGCTATCGCTGAGCAGGCTCGCCAGGATCTGGCCTGGTTTCCGGGGGATAGCCTGCGCCACACCCTCACCGCCGAGGGGGAAAAAGTGCTGCTGCGGAACTCCATTAGCCCTAAGCCTTTGCATAAGGCGCTGCTGTTGCGAGAACACATTGAGCAGCAACCAGATTCACGGTTTTTAGCCCATGAGAAACTAGCCCTGGCCAAAGCGGTGGTGGGTTCTGCCAGTAATTTGCGGTTTGCCCCCGAGGCCAGCGTGGTTCGCGCCAGGGAAGATGCGCCCGTCATTGATCTCTGGCTGCAGGCCATAGACATCATGGCGGCGGACCTGCGCACCCTGGCGGATGCTCCCAGGGGACTGGCGAGGGTCGTGGCTGGCGATGCTCGGATTCCGCAGCGGGGGCTACTACCCAACTCAGTTGATGCGGTGATTACGTCGCCTCCCTATCCCAACGAAAAGGATTACACCCGTAACACTCGCCTGGAGTCTGTACTGCTGGGGTTCATCCGCGATCGCACCGACCTGCGCCAGGTCAAGGAACATCTGCTGCGATCCAACAGCCGCAACATTTACACCCGCGACACCGACGATCAGTACATTGCCAATTTTCCCGACATTTTGGAGCTGGCCGCCACCATTGACCAGAAACGGCAGGAACTGGGCAAAACCAGCGGCTTCTCCCGCCTCTATTCCCGGGTGGTGAAGCTGTACTTCGGCGGCATGGCCATCCATTTAAAGGAACTGCGTCCCCTCCTGCGTCCCGGTGCCCAACTGGCCTATGTCGTGGGTGAGCAGGCATCCTACCTCGGCGTTCTAATTCCCACCGGAGAACTGCTGGCCAAAATCGCCGAATCTCTGGGCTATACCGTAACCGGCATCGACCTATTCCGTACCCGCCGGGCCGCCTCCACCAATCTGGCCCTGAAAGAAGAAGTCGTCGTCCTACAATGGGCCGATAACCCCCACAATAAAGAAGAATCACCGACCTAACCCAGACCAATCCTCCAACATCTAACGTCCTCGTAGGGTGGGCACCGCCCACCAGCACGGGTAACTGCTAAAGACTAAAGGCTTGCGCCATCCCATGTCCCTGTCCCTGAAGTTCCTGCGACCATCCAAAGCCATAGCAGACATCTCCCCTCCCCGCTGGAGTTGGGGCTGGGCTGGTTTGCTGGTGCTGAGCGGACTACTCATGGACCTGGCCCTGCCGCCCTTCAGCCTCTGGCCGCTGGCCTGGGTGGCGCTAATACCCCTCTGGCTGGCCTTGCTGCAAAGTGCCGCCGGTGCCTGGAAGCTGGCGGCAGGCTACGGCCTGATGTGGGGGCTGAGCTACTACGGCAGTTCCCTGGTGTGGATTACCCACCTGCATCCCCTAATGTGGATGGGGGTGCCCTGGCTAGGAAGTATTGCGATCGCCCTTTTTGCCTGGGGCTTTATTACCGTCTGGGGTACCGTTAGCCTTATGGCCTGGTGCCTGGCTTTTCGGTGGGTAATGCGCTGGCGACCTCAATCCATCCCCCTGCGTCTGATTCTGGGGATTGGCCTGTGGTGTCTGATGGAAACCCTGCGCAACTACACGCCCCTGGACTGGTCTCACCTGAGCCTGACCCAGAGCCCCAATAACCTGTGGATTCTGCACCTTTCCCGCCTGTCGGGACCCATGGCTGTCACCGCTATACTTGTCGCAGTCAATGGGTTACTGGCCGAAGCCTGGTGGCACTGGCGGTATCGAAAGCCCCCCAGTGCGGTCAGCCGATCCCTGGTAACCATTGCCCTGGTGCTGGTGCTGGCGGGACACGGCATCGGTGCAGGACTATATTTTCGACCTGCTGCAGATAATCCTTCATCTACCATTACCCTGGGTCTGGTGCAGGGTAACGTGCCTACCCGGGAAAAACTGACCTTAGCCGGTATTAGCCAGGCCATTGAGGCCTACACCGAAGGCTATCTCACCCTGACCGCAGAGGGAGTAGACGCTGTCATCACCCCGGAGGGAGCCATTCCCCTAATGTGGGACCCCGAGGCGGCCCGTATCACTCCACTCATTGAAGCGGTACAGCGGATTGGCGTGCCGTTGTGGCTGGGTACCTTTGCCCCCCTGCCTGATGGAGCCAATTCTCAATACACCCAGAGTTTGCTGGAAATTCGGCAGGATGGGTTGCCCCACGGGCGCTACAACAAAATTCAGCTCGTTCCCCTGGGGGAGTACATCCCTTTTGATCCCATACTGGGGTTGGTGATCAATCGTCTCTCCCCGCTGGATAGCTACATGATTCCGGGAGATGTTGACCAAACCTTTACAACCAGCGTTGGAACGGGCATTGCTGGGATTTGCTACGAGTCAGTCTACAGCCGATTTTTCTGGCATCAGGCCCGTAATGGTGGGGAGTTTATTATCACCGCTTCCAACAACGATCCCTATCCCCCCTGGATGATGGAGCAGCACCACGCCCTGGATGTGCAGCGGGCGGTGGAGCTAGACCGCTGGGCCATTCGCGTTACCAATACCGGGCTGTCGGGGTTGGTAGATAGCCACGGACGCACCCGCTGGCTGCTGGAACCCCTGGAATATCGCCTGGCGGTGGGGCAGCTGTACCGTCACCCAAACAACTCTCTCTATGCGGCCTGGGGAGATTGGCTGACCCCTGCCCTATTGATAGGCGGATTAGGGCTAGGGGTAATATACCGTCGGACCCGTTAACCCCGGTCTTGGTGGCGTCCCTCAAGGCGTAGAAGCAACCTTGTAAGCCCCCATTGTTAAACCCATAGGGGGCAACCTGAGAGGGTATTACGAAACACAAAGCAGTTATTGCGCCCTGTTAATAAACGTAAGGTTAAACTTTCCTTCAACCTTAACGGGCCCCAATGGGCTCACCATAGAGACAGGGTTATAAACATTTGTTCCCATGGCCGGCGTTTAACCAGAATATTTGTGCTGACCCTTGTGAGTTATGGCGCAAGAGGTTTCAAGTGATGACAACGACTTCCCTACCGAAGACATTCGCAAAACACTACACCATCGATATGCTGCGGGATGAGGCCAGACAGTTGGTGGAAGGCGGTGTTGTCAGCCGTCAGCAGCCCATTTTTACGATTTGTGGATTCATCGCGGCCCGCGAATGGCCTTCTATCGAATCTGAACTGGCCCGACATGACTATCTGTTGCGAGATCGCATCGGCGACCTGATCAACCACGAAACCTGGGGCAACGATTAATCCCCATATTCCTCTATTTTCATTATTGAAAAATTCATCGGCAGTCTAAGTCCGTCAACCCAAGGCAGAGAGACCTTTTCAGCCATAAACTGGCTCTAGCCCTGTGTTAGCAAATCCTCATGAATGGCCTTTATATCTCTCAAGCAGCTCGGTTAGACTAGATTGGTTTCGCTCAATCGAGCCGCAGCTGAGGAAATATGACCATGCTTGGAACCAATCTGTCCGATGGCGCGACAATATCCCAGCAAAAGCTTTGCTACTACAGTAATCGCACCCCCAAAGTACAGGTGGGGCTGATCACCAACATTCCCGGCCAGCGGGTAGAACAGGTTTTGTTTCCAGGCCAGCGGTGGATGTTTTGGGCCACCCCCGAAGCGGTGCTGGCGGTTTATGACTCAGATAACCTGGCAGAAAGCCAGGTTGAGCATATCCCCTGTGAACGTTTACAGGTGACTGAGACTGACAGATTAGACTAGGGTCTGTGTTAAAACCTACCACGACCCTTGATTTCTCATAGGAGAGGATGAGGCTTTGACGGGCTTTTAAAGCACGCCCTAGCAATCCTGGTTGCTCACTCCCTTAGCTTAGCCTCAACGAAAACCCTGCGCCGGAGACTGCGACAGGGTTATGGGTTAGGCATCTCGGCGCTGGTAGGCAGGCATAGAAGCCTCTTCACCATAATGGCTGAGCCACTGCTCTCCCACCTCGTGCAGGGCAGACATAATCGGCTGTACCTCTTTCCCTTTTTGAGTGAGAGAATATTCAACCCGGGGCGGCACTTCTGGAAATACGGTGCGCTTAATTAGGCCATTGCGCTCAAGTTCGCGGAGACGAGCGGTGAGGGTTTTGGTACTAATGCCGGGCAGGGCCGACAAAAATTCATTCGTGCGCCGATTACCATGAAATAGCTCTTTCAAAATCAAAATTGCCCATTTGCTGCCAATGTAAGACAGCACCAGATGAATAGGGCAATCAACGCGGGGTGGCTTGTGTGTGGAAGGCATTCGCATCTTTTTATGTGAAGGAGGATGTTGTAACTATTTTGAAGGATGGCTGCTTAAATGTCGGTAGGGTTAGGGTCAAACATTGCCAATCTAAGCTTGTTTTCACTTGCATGCACCTTAGGCCAAAAGCATTCCATAGCCATCCTCAATTAGGCTTATTTTCCCTACGTACGAAGCCCATGAGGCTTACATACCAAGTCCAGCTCGAAATCTTTAGTTTTCCCTAAGGCAAAACTCCACTGCTGGACTTGGACCAGGTTGAGATGGGTCAATCAAGCCTGATCTCTTGATAGCAAATCGGACCAGATAAGCGAGTGCTGTACCAAAGGAAATTATTAGAGTTTACTCAGAGTCTTCTCAGAAAAACAGCATAGGTTGAAATCATAGCTCGACTTGTCTAGAGGTTTCAGCAAGGTCATGGCGAAGGCTCCTGATCAACGTTTAAAAATTTGGCTAAAAGTTTGGCTGCTGATGGGGCTGGGTTTAGGGGCAACCCTGGCCTTGTCTGCCCTCTTGCCTCAACAGCTAGGGAAAGATGTATGGACTGCCATACTGGAGCGGCTTCAGGGCCTGGGAGCCGCTGGCGTTATCACCTTTGTGATTTTGTATAATTTAGCCACGCTTTTTCTGGTTCCGGGGGCGCTCCTATCTGTGAGTGGCGGCATTCTTTACGGCCTGTTTTGGGGTTCTGTGTACGTTATCTTTGCGGCTACCTTGGGGGCTATCCTGGCATTTCTAATTGGTCGATATTTTGCTCGCGATTGGGTTTGTCGGCGTTTACGAAAATATCCCCATTTTTGTTCCCTTGACGCCGCTGTAGCCAGACATGGAGCGAGAGTTGTGTTGCTCACGCGGTTATCTCCAATATTTCCATTTAATCTACTCAATTATGCTTTTGGGGTTACCGGCATCCTCCTAAAGGATTATTTTTTAGGGTCCCTGGGTATGATTCCTGGCACTGTGATGTACGTCTACATGGGGGCCGTGATGGAGGATATTGCGTTGCTGGGTTACCCCTCTGAAATGGGGATGCGCGCTCACATCATGCAATGGGTGCTGCGGGGGATAGGATTGGGAGCAACTGTAGCCGTAACCTGCTTTCTGACCCATGTTGCCAAGGCAGCCCTGGATCACGAAATCAATGCTTCCCCCTGAAGGCTCGGGCCACCGTTTGGTCTTACCCAGCCCAAGACCGAAGGGGGAGTTTAATCCCCTACCGACTGCGTTCTTTATTCCTTAGTGACTCAATTTACTGCCATGTTGACTTCACCCCCTATCTCTGAACCCGCCCTTCAACCGCTGGATGAGCACAACCAGAAGCTCATGGCCAATGCCCATCCTCTCGACTGGCGTAACCCCCAACCGGCAGACCGTTATGACCTGGTGGTCATTGGGGCTGGTACAGCTGGTCTGGTGGTAGCCGCCGGGGCCGCCGGGCTGGGGCTGGGGCTAAAAGTTGCCCTGGTAGAGCGTAGTTTAATGGGGGGCGACTGCCTTAATGTGGGTTGTGTGCCATCCAAGAGCATCATCCGCTCTTCGCGGGTAGTAGCCGATATTCGGGCTGCCGCCGCCTTTGGGGTGCATCCTGCTGGCTCCCCGCAAGTGGATTTTGCCGCCGTCATGAAACGAATGCGGCAGGTGAGGGCCGACATCAGCCCCCATGATTCTGTGGAGCGGTTCCAGAAGCTGGGTATCGATGTCTTTTTAGGCAGCGCCCGGTTCACCGACGACGATACCGTCACCGTCGATGGAGTGCAGCTGCGCTTTAAAAAAGCGGTCATCGCCACGGGGGCTCGCGCGGCCCGGCCTCAGATTCCTGGCTTGGAAGCAGCGGGCTACCTCACCAATGAAACGGTGTTTTCCCTGACGGAACTTCCCCGTCGCTTCGCCATTATTGGCGGTGGCCCGATTGGATGTGAACTGGCCCAGGCGTTTCACCGGCTTGGGAGTGAGGTCACCCTGCTGCATAGCCACGACCATCTGCTGAACAAAGAAGATGCCGATGCCGCCGCCATTGTGCAGCAGCAGTTTACCCAGGCAGGGATACACCTGGCCCTGGACATCACCATTGACCATGTGGAAAAGACAGAAACTGGGAAAATTTTGAGGTTCCACCGCAACGGCACCTTAGAGTCTGTGGAAGTAGATGAGATTTTGGTGGGGGCAGGTCGTCAGCCAAACGTGGATGGACTCAACCTGGAGACCGTGGGCGTCAAGTATGACCCGCGCCAGGGGGTGACGGTGAATGATTACCTGCAAACAACCAACCCCCGCATCTATGCCGCTGGGGATATTTGCATGAGCTGGAAATTCACCCACGCCGCCGATGCTGCCGCCCGCATTGTCATCAAAAATGCTCTGTTTGCCCCGCTTGGGTTGGGCCGTAGCAAACTTAGCGATTTGGTCATGCCCTGGGTTACCTACACCGACCCCGAAGTTGCCCATGTGGGGATGTACGAGCACCAGGCCAGGGCCAAAGGCATTGCAACCGACACCACCAAAATTTCCCTGGCGGATGTGGACCGGGCGCGGGCGGATGGGGAGCTAGAAGGCTTCGTCAAAATTCTCCATAAAAAAGGTTCGGATACCATCCTTGGAGCCACCATTGTGGCCCGCCATGCCGGGGAGATGATCAGCGAAGTTACCCTGGCCATAGTTACCAAGCAGGGGTTAAACGCCCTCTCAGGGGTCATTCACCCTTACCCCACCCAGGCCGAAGCCATTAAAAAAGCAGCAGATGCCTACCGGCGCACTTTGTTGACCCCGCGCACTCAAACGTTTCTGAAGTTGCTGACCAAACTTAGCTAAGGAATGGGGATGCAATAACGTGGGATAGCCGTCTCGGCTGTCCAGGAGCAGGCAGGATACCTGCCCTACAAAAATTGGATGTGATGAAATCCTCATTCCTAAGCGTGTCCCAGCGAAATCATCATCCAGCAGATTAAGGGCAAACGCGGGATGGCCGTTCCGGCTATCTAGAGGCAAGCATCCTGCCTGCCCGACAAGAATCTGATTTCAACGGATAACGTGATCAAGCTGCAGAGGACGGTTGCTGACCGCGCTTGAGATACTCAAATACTGACTTATCTCCAATGTCGGGAACCAGCGGCTGGAATGCCTTGCGCAGGGCAAACACGAGAAACAAGATGGCCCATAGACTAACCAAAACCTGTTCGGCAGTGGGGGGCAACAGATTGAACAGGTGGCCCAGCAGCAATAGGGGCACCATTGGAGTCAGCAGCTTGGTTTCTAACCGATCGAAGCAAAAGGCTTCTTTGAAAAAAATGCCGGTCAGGGCAGCAAAGGTAAACCCAACCCCCAGCAGGGTTTGGGGCGAGGTCACCACCGTTTCAACCAACGGCCCCTCGCCATAGTGGGCCACTGCCAGAGAGGCCAGCCCACCCACCAGCCAAAAGCCCTGCAACAGTCGATGCAGGGGAATGAGATAAATATGGATGGTCGCCAAACTGAGCCCCAGGCTGAGCCAGAACAGGGTATATAAACCGCTAAGGCCATACACTACGGTCTGATTAGTGGGCAACACCAGCCCCAGCCCTGTGCCAACCGCAAAGGCCAGAGCCGCCACCACCAACCCGGTGCGATAAAGTACCACGCCGCGTCGGTCCCCAGGGGTAATGGTGTATTCCCCAAATTGTCCTTCATAAACCGCTGTGGGTTGAGCCGGTTGATTCATCCCCATCACCTCATGTCTTTAGGCCAGCCGTGCTCCCTGAAGAGAGCCATTGCTGTTGCTATCCTAGCGGTTTAGCAGGGGTTGGATCGGTATGGTGATGGTAAATACGGTTTCGTCCTGTTCACTCACCAGGGAAATGCTGCCCTCCAGGTACATGACCAGCTTTTTTACCAGGGCCAGACCCAGGCCGGTACCCCCCTGTTTCCAGGGATCAGCACTGGGGACTCGATAGAACTTGTCAAAGATGCGCTCTTGCTCATCAACAGGGATGGTAACCCCAGTGTTGGTCAAAATGAACACGACCTGTTCGGGGTTGTCACCGGGCTCTACCTGGGTCTTAAGGGCAATCCGCTCGCCGGGAGGGGTATATTTGCAAGCATTGTTCAGCAGTTCGGCCAGAATCCGCTCCAGGCTAGCCTGGTCGGTGTAAACCATGGGCAAATCAGGGTCACTGTCGAGCACCAGGGTTTGTTCCCGGCTTTTGGTGCGGGGCATGAAACTTTCGGTGAGGCTGGGGAGCCAGGTTTCCAGGTCAACTGGTTCAATCTGGATGGGATGATTGCCCACATCCAGGCGCTGCAGGTCGAGCAGGTCGTTGATCAGGCTAATTTCTCGCTCGCACTCTTCATGCAAAATGTTGTAGTACCGCAAAATGCGGGGTTGCTCAGCCTTGGGCTGGTCCAGATTGGGCGTCAGGTTGAGTTCCTGGCTCAGGGTCGCGCCGAGGAGCTGTAGCGCCACCCGCATGCTGGTCACCGGAGTGCGTAGTTCGTGGGAAACGGTGCTGAGGAAGTCGTCTTTGAGGTGGTTCAACCGCTCCAGTTCTTCTACCTGAGATTGGGCCGCCTGGTAGAGCCGGGCCTGGCGAATGGCGATCGCACACTGGTTCGCCACCTGCTGCACCAGGCGAATCTCGATATCGTTATAGCCGTAGTCTCGGTCATTAATCAGCCAGAGGTCGCCCAGTACCCCCCGGTCATCCACAATGGGGCAGGCCAGCATGGCCACGTGCCCCCGCACCGGATTAGGTTCAATGGAGCAAAACTGAAAATACTGGCCATCCAGCAGCTGATGGTAAACCTCTGGGAAGGCCTCCATCTGGGCCACTCGCCCCTGCACAGACGGAATCGAGCTGTTGTACTCGTAATAAATGGTGGAGGTGCCCTCCTCCAGGTCGTAGAGGGAGGTGTTAGACCCCTTAACATCGAGGGCTTCGGTCAGCTCTCGCACCGCCGTTAGCATAATCTGGCTGACATCCAGGCTGTCTCGCACCCGGTCGGTAATGCGCTTCAGGGTGGCCTCAAACTCCAGTGCCGTCTGCAGTTGCTGGGTGCGTTGGGTGACCTGATGTTCCAGATCGGCGTTGAGCTGCTGCACCTGGCGATACAGCCGGGCCTGTTTAATGGCGTTGCCCACCTGGGTAGAGACTTCCCTCAGGGTTTCAATTTCCCAACTCTTCCAGGGCCGGGGATCGCGATTAAAGGCACAGATCAAACCATAAAGAGTATCGCTTTGCACAATGGGCATGATCAAGCAGGCATGGATTTTAGCCTGGCTGAGATTCGCCAAATGGGTAGGAGCCAGGTGGCTATTGGCAATGTCATCAATCACCTGCATTTCGCCCCGGCGATAGCGTCCCAAATCCTCTGGAATAAAGCACAGCGACTCCAGGGAGAGCTGCGCCGGTAAGGCCAGGGATGCATCGCTAGACGATTCGGCCACAACCCCCCGGTAGACCGGATCAAAACTGTAGAAAAACGCCCAATCAATTTTGAGAAATCGCCGTACCTCGTTGACGGTGGTTTGCAACAGTTCTTCCGGGTTCATTGACTGCAGCAAATGCTGGGCAATGACCCCAAACAGGCGCTCTCGTTCGGTCTGGCGCTTAAGAATATGCTCGGCTTTTTGCTGCCCGGTAATGTCCCGCAGGGTGCCAACAATCATGGGGGATTTGCCCTCCGCCCGAAACACCGACATGCGGGTCAGCACAATGTGTTCTTCCCCAGACGAATCAGTAATGGTGGACTGGTGCTCACGGGGTTGCCCGGTGGTTAAAATGCCTTGCTCGGCGGTAAGAAACGAATTAGCCTGACCGGTCGGTAAAACTGCGGCCTCTGATTTGCCCACCAGTTCTTCGGCCCGGTAGCCCAGCAGTTGACAGTAGGCTTCGTTGACAAACTGCAAACGATGGTTGCCATCTTTGACAAAGATGGGTTCGGCAATGGCATCCAAAAATTGACTTAAGACACCTCGCACCTGGTCACAGTCCTGGTTAGCGTAGCGCTCTGTCATCAGCGCCGCAAGGCCCTGGTGTAGAGCATCAAGGTTGGATATGGAATTTCGTTTGGTCAAGGCTTAAGTTTAAAAAATGACACGGCTGAGAATGCAACTGCAGACAAGACGGAACGCCTTCTAAACGGGAAATGAAACCCAGTCTGGGGCTAGAAGCAAAGCTTTACTTTAAAATTTCGGTGGCATCCTCTTTCTAAAATCCTCTTTAAGGAAGACGTGAACCTGCTACCAATTTAGCGATTCTGGCCAAGGTCAGAAAATTTCTTCACAATTGCTCCCAAAATTTCCGGCAAACTACAGAGGTGCCAACCCTTTAAATAATAATGTGCCCGTGCTCCAGCAAAGGAGATCACTTCTCGATTAGAGCCGAAGAAACTTACCGTAAAGCAACAAACATCAACCTTAACGGCATGGCCCAACCGGGAGACACGGTGTTGGTTCATGGGGCAACGGGGGGCGTTGGTCTGGCGGCGGTGCAGCTGGCGGTGGCAGCGGGCATGACCGTGATCGGTACCGGGGGCAGCCCGGCGGGGCGAGAACTGGCCCAGGCCCAGGGAGATCATGGGCCGCGAAACAACGGTGACCGGCATGAGTTTGTTCAACACGCCCCCAGCGACCATGCAGCAGATTCAATGCTATCTCCAGGCGGGGCTCAAAAACGGTAGTCTGGTACCCCTGGTTCGTCAGACATTACCCCTGGCTGCGGCTTCAGAAGCCCACGAAGGGGTGATGTCGTCTGCCGCCCAGGGGAATTGGGTGCTCCTTCCCTAGGTTTGCGGAGACTCGTATAGTAATGAAAGAGACTATTCACAGTTCAGCTTGCAAGGTGGAGCTTGCCCTCAGGCAAAACTCCACTGCTGAACTGGGCTCAGGTTTATAAGTCTTGTCTCCTTGATATCCAGTTCTCAGGTTCAGGCCGATGCAACAACACTTCCTATGCCTTCGCTGGCCCGCAGCAGTTCCGGGGCGGCGCTACCTCTTCAGTCTGATACTCATGGTGGTGATCACGTTGGGGATTTATCAACCTCCAGCGGCGGCAATTGCCGTTTACCAGCTCCCAGCGGTGTCTGCCGGAGAAACCACCTGGATTGTGGACGAGGCCAATATCATTAGCCGCATTAACGAGAACAAAATCTCGAATCGACTGGAGCAACTGGCAGAAGCTACCGGCAATGAAGTCCGTCTGGTCACCATTCGACACTTTGACTACGGGGAGACCATCGATACCTTTACTGAGAAGCTGTTTGACCAGTGGTACCCCACTCCTGCAGCCCAGGCTAATCAGACTCTGCTGGTGCTGGATGAAGTGACGAAGACCGTGGGAATTAAAGTCGGCCCCAATGCTGCCGAACTTTTGCCTGCCGATACCGCCGAGAGCGTGGCCCAGGAAACCGTGCTTTATCCCCTGCTTGAAGGCGATAAGTACAACCAGGCCCTCCTTGAGGGGACCGATCGTTTAGTGGCAGTGCTCAGCGGCGAGGCAGACCCTGGTCCCCCAGCTTTCGACGACTCTTTTGACAGTGAAGGCACTTTTGCCACCGCCGAAGAAACCGAGGAGAACCGCAGCAATAATCTCGTAGTGGTGGTGATACTCCTCGTCCTGGCCACCGTTATTCCTATGGCGACCTATTTCTGGTACGTGGGATTTGGAAATTGAGCAAAGTTTGACGCAACTGGCCATTGCCAGGGAGACGATTGCTATAACGCTCGCCACTGCGCTCGTGAAGTCAAGCCGTCCAAACCATAGAGCCGTATCCCAAGAGCCGTATCCCAAGAGCCGTATCCCAAGAGTTGGATCCCAAGAGTTGGATCCCAAGAGTCGGATCACAGCCGAGTAGCCTAGGGCAGGCACTTTCAGCCGGGCCGGCTATGCCGCTTTACGCTGCCAGGCTTTAATCTTCCTTACCCAGGGCACCGGGGGCTCCAATCAGGGTGCGATTGGGAGAACAGGTGATAATCATGATCAGCAGCGTCAGAATGTAAGGTGCCGCATTGAACAGGTAGTAGTAAGAGTCAATCCCTACCGATTGAAACGCCGGTCCCAGGGCCTGCGTACCGCCGAACAGCAGGGATGCCCACAGACATTGCCAGGGCTGCCAGCGAGCAAAGATTACCAGCGCCACCGCCATTAAACCCTGACCGCTAGAAATTCGTTCTGTCCACACCCCCGGATAGTAGAGCGACAGGCAGGCTCCCCCAATTCCTGCTAAAAAGCTGCCTGTCACAATGCTGGCCATGCGCACGTTAAATATCGAAATTCCCATCGCCCGAGCTGATTCTGGACTATCCCCCACGGCCCGCACATACAGCCCCCAGCGGGTGGACTTAAAAAACCAGCTCATGAGCGGCACTACGGCAATACCTAAGATAAACAGGGGGCTAATCTGCAGGGCCGATTGCACCTGGGGTAGGCTGCTCCAGCCGCCGATATTAATGGTCTGCAACTGGGGGGCCTGGGGCTGAATGAACGGCTTACCCAGAAAGTTAGCCAGCCCACCACCAAAAATAATCATGGCAATACCCACGGCCACATCATTCACCCTGGGTTGTTGAGACAACCAACCGTGGATGCTACCCAGCACCATGCCCGATACCCCCGCCATGAGCACACCCAACCAGGGAGAAAGGGCTGGGCCAACGATACCTTCAGTGAGATAGGAAATGGCGTAGGCACTCATGGCCCCCATCAGCAAAGTGCCTTCCAACCCGAGGTTGATTTTGCCACTTTTTTCCGTCAGGCATTCCCCCAAACTTACGAACAGGAACGGGGCACTACCCCGCAGGGTACCTGCCAGAATGCCCAGGGGAACGCCCCACCAACCGATTGCTTCTGTTGCCATGGGAGTAACTTGCGGTTAAAGGATCTTGTTTAGGGGGGCGGGTTTCAGGGGGCGGGGTTAAGGTTGCAGGCTCTGGAAGTCGAGGAGACCGGTTTTGGGGTTACAGTCATGCTCACTCGACTTGACCTGGTACTCTACGGCGTCAGTCGGCCAACTATTCCTGAAACCCGATACCCGGTACCTGGCACCCTCAGCAAGGGTTGCCTTATTTCTGCCAGCTGATACTAGTACCTTATACCCGAAACCCAATACCCGATACCCAACACCTGCCCCCTACTGCTCTAAACTGACGCTGCGGTACCGCCGGTAACCCGCTCCGGACGATCCTGAAAAATGGGGAATCGCCCGTAAAGGGAATCGCTGAATAATACACACAGGAAAACGATGCCCTGGAAGACGAGGACGGTGGCATCAGGCAGGTCATGGGAGCGCTGGAGGATGCCGCCGCTGGCGAGAATTCCTCCAAGCAGGACCGACACCAGCACCGTTGCCAGGGGATTATGGCGAGAAACAAAGGCAACCAAAATTCCGGCATAGCCGTAGTTAGACACAATCGACTCATTCAGTCGCCGTTGCACCGCTGCAATTTCAACCATGCCAGCCAGGCCAGCACAAGACCCGGCCAAGAAACAAACGACCAGGGTCAGCTTACCTACCGGCAAGCCTGCCACCCGAGCGGCGCGGATGTTGCCCCCCGCGGTACGAGCCGCAAAGCCAAAGGTGGTGCGCTGAATCAGGAAGTAGGCCAGAATGCAGGCTATCAACCCGTAGACTAGGCCATAGTGGATGCGGGTGGAAGGGATGGTGCCCAACCAAACAGACTCGGCCAGTTCGGCGCTGGACGGTTTAGTGACAAACTCCGGATCACGCAGAGGACCTTGCACCAGGTGGTTCATGAAGGCGATCGCAATATAGTTCATCAACAAACTACTGATCGTCTCATTGACCCCGCGGTAGTGCCGCAGGGCTCCCACAATGGCAATCCAAACTCCACCGCCAATAATGCTCCCCAGGGCCATAGCCCCCTGCACTCCCACCCCGGGGATGGTGGTGCCCAAACTGAGCCCTACCAGGACTGCCGATAGGCCACCCATGACTAACGCCCCCTCATTGCCAATTACGACCAGGCCCAGCCTTGCTGGCAATGCGGTACAGAGCGCAGTCAGCATCAGCGGAGAGGCCCGAATCAGCGTGTTTTGCCAGGCACTCCAGCTGCCAAAAGCCGCTTTGTAAATGGAACCATATACGGCAAAAGGATGCGCTCCCGCCAGGGCCGTAAACAGACCAAAAATTATCAGCGCCACCAGCACAGCACCAATGGGGAGAAGGATCGCTTCTGAGGACCGACGCAGGGTTTGGGATGAGAGCATTTATTTCACCTAACTCACTGAACCGACAACTCCCTCAATCAGGTAGTCCATCTTCTCCAACTCAATATTTTCAATATCTAGCCCCTTGTCGGCGGGAATCACTTCAGCGCCTTCGTTGGTTTTAATGGGGCCTTGATAAATGATCAACTCTCCACTTTCAATGGCGGCTTTAGCAGCATCGGCATCGGCTTTAGCCTCATCCGTTACCGCAGGACCGTAGGGAGAAAGCTTGCAGAACTGTTCTGCCAGACCACCCCGCAAAATGTGGGGAATGTCGCCAGCCATGAGAGTCTTGCCTTCCATAAACTGCTGGCCCAGGTTAGTGTAAATGCTGGACCAATCCCACTCGGCCCCGGTGAGGTAGCCTGCGGGGGCCAGGCTGCTCTGGTTCGCGTGATAACCAGACGCAAAGATCCCCCGCTTTTCAGCGGTTTCCATCACCACCTTGGGGCTATCTACGTGGCAGGTAATCACATCTACACCCTGGTCAGCCATACTGTTCGTGGCTTCGGCCTCTTTTACAGGAACGGCCCAGTCGCCGGTAAAGATCACCTGGGTAGTAATGTCAGGATTGATAGATTTAGCCCCCAGGGTAAAGCTATTGACATTGCGCAGTAGCTGAGGAATGGGCTTAGCCGCAACGAAGCCGAGCTTGCCAGACTGGCTCATGTGACCAGCCACAACCCCGGCCACATATTGGGCTTCGTCGATGTAGCCGAAGTAGCTGCCCACATTCTTAGGATGAACGCCTTCTTGATAAAGCCCACCAGCGTGGAAAAACTGCACATCAGGAAACTCTGTCGCCAGTTCCAAAATGTAGGGGTCAAAGTATCCAAAAGAGGTCGGAAAAAGAACCTTTGCCCCGTCAATTTCAATCATGCTGCGCATGGCTTCGGCCACGGCGGTGGTTTCGGGCACACTGGCTTCTTCGACTAGCTTAATGCCGGGTACATTAGCAGCCATGGCGGCAGCCCCCTCGGCGTGGGCCTGGTTGTAGCCAAAGTCGTCTTTAGGACCAACATAGAGGAAGCCAACCACAAGTTCTTCAGCAGGAGCGGTAGCTGCGCCCTCCTCAGCGGTCGCCTCGGGGGTTGGAGATTGGGCACAGCTGGTGCCAAACTTAGCAGTGAGCCCAAAGGCAGAGGTAGCCAGTAGCCCCCGCATAACTTGACGACGCGATAAACGAAACGGACGCTTTTGGTAACTCATGGCAGCGATAATTCTCCCAAATGGACTGGCGGCTTTACATAACCTGGAAATAAACCATATCCAAGGCCAGAACTGTAGTTTTGCTTTAGAGAAAACTACAGTTCGCGAGCTGGACCTGGTATAGAGTCTAGTTTAACTTTCCCAATTAGCTGAACGAATCTTCTATTTATTAGATGAGCAGAATGGGCATCGGTACGATATCAATTAGTCTTCTCCAGGGGGATACCTGCGAAACCACCTCTTAAGAATTGGTAAAAATGTTGGTTCTAGTTGTATCAATAACGACCATTTTGAGGCTTGCTATGGCAGTTAAGGAAATGGTGGAATTCAGAGCCACCCCGGCGCAGTGGTGGAGAATTTCTCTGGACAAATAGCCTGCTAAACCTTGTCCAAGTCCAGAAGTGGAGTTTTGCCTTAGAGAAAACTCCAGATTTCGCGCTGGACTTGGTTTAAAACTGAATTGCCCATCTGCGGCTCACATCACGGTCGTCCAGCTGAGCTCGACCTCATTGACTGACAAAATATGAAACAGCTACGCTGGGGGTTCCGCTTTCCAGATATTCGGTCATCTACAGTGTATGAGAACATAACCTCTGGGCCGTTGTTGAGGAGAGCATACATGGGACAAAACACCGCTAAGCCGGGGAACTCAGTCGAAACGAAAATCACCGCCTTACGACGCCAACTGCAGGAAGCCAGCTACGCCTACTATGTGCTGGATAATCCCACCATGCCCGATGCAGTCTATGACCGGCTCTATCGAGAACTGCAGGACTTGGAGGCCAACCATCCCCAGCTCATCACCCCCGATAGCCCTACCCAGCGGGTCGGCGAAAAACCCGCGACCCAATTTACCTCAGTTCGCCACAACATTCCCCTATACAGCCTGGAAAATGCCTTTGACCTGAAGGAGTTTGAAGCCTGGGAAGAGCGCTGGCGCAGACAGGCTCCCGAGGTGACGTCCGTTGAATATGTCGCCGAACTCAAAATCGACGGTTCTGCCCTGGCCCTCACCTACGAAAACGGCGTCCTCGTTCGGGGCGCAACCCGTGGGGATGGAGTAGCAGGGGAAGACATTACCCAAAACGTCAAAACTATTCGGTCTATCCCCCTACGTCTGCAAGTAGCCAATCCCCCCGACATTGTCGAAGTCCGGGGAGAAGCTTTTTTACCGCTGGATGTCTTTGAACAAATTAACCAGGAACGAGAAGCTCGAGCAGAAGCCCGCTTTGCTAACCCCCGAAATGCGGCGGCAGGGACGCTGAGGCAGCTTGACTCGCGCATTGTTGCCGAGAGGAGGCTGGATTTTTTTGCCTATACGCTGCATTTGAGGGGAGAGAGCAAGGGAGCGAGAGAGGAAGAGAGCGAGGGATCAGGGGAGCAAGAGAGACAGAAGGCAGGGGAGCAGCTTTCGCTGCTGGGGACTGAGTCACCGGAAGGAAATGAACAGGCTTCCTCCTCACCCCTCACCCCACGCTTCGAGCAGCCGCTACCGCGTCTACACTCCTCACCCTCTTCCCAATGGCAAGCCCTCGAAACTCTCCAGGCCATAGGCTTTAAAGTCAACCCCAACCGCAAGCTCTGCCAGTCGGTGCAAAATGTGGAGCAGTTCTACGAAGACTGGTCTACGGAACGCACCAAACTGCCCTATATGACTGATGGGGTGGTGGTTAAGCTGAACTCCTTTGACCTGCAGCAGCAACTGGGATTCACCCAAAAGTTTCCCCGCTGGGCGGTGGCGTTGAAGTATCCAGCCGAAGAGGTACCAACGACGCTGGAGCAGGTGAGTTTTCAGGTAGGGCGTACCGGGGCAGTAACTCCCGTGGCTGAGCTGAGTCCGGTGCAATTAGCCGGGACGACTGTCTCCAGGGCGACTCTGCACAATGCAGACCGCATGGCTGAACTGGACATTCACCTTGGAGATACGGTGATCGTCCGCAAAGCTGGGGAAATTATCCCGGAAGTGGTGCGGGTGCTGGCGGACTTACGACCTGAAGGTGCCAAGCGAGTTACTATGCCGACCCACTGCCCGGAATGTGGGGAGCATCTGGTGAAACCGGCAGGGGAAGCGGTGACCCGCTGCATCAACAACTCCTGCCCGGCCATTGTGCAGGGGGCCATTATTCACTGGGCCAGGCGCGATGCCCTGGATATTGAAGGCTTGGGTGAAAAGTGGGTGAAGCAATTTGTAGAGAAGGGACTGGTGAAATCCGTAGCGGATCTCTATGACCTGACGGTGGAGAATTTGTTGCCCCTGGAAAGGATGGGAGAGAAGCTGGCACAGAATTTAGTGGATGCGATCGCCGCCTCTAAAACCCGCCCCTGGTCTTCTGTGCTTTATGGCCTGGGGATTCGCCACGTAGGCAGCGTCAACGCCAAGACCCTGACCCAGCACTTCCCCACCGTGGATGAATTAGCGGCAGCATCTCCGGAAGACATCGAAGCAGTTCACACCATCGGGCCTGAAATCGCTCAATCTGTGGCCGAGTGGTTTCAAATTCCTGCCAACCAAACTTTGGTTGCACGTCTGCAGCAGGCAGGGCTACAGCTCTCTGCTTGCCCTGACGAGAGGGCAGCAGCAATATCATCGGGACCGTTAGCAGGCAAAACCTTCGTGTTGACGGGGGCTTTGCCAAACCTGACCCGGAGTGAAGCTGCCGCCATGATCGAAGCTGCAGGCGGCAAGGTAACCAGCAGCGTCAGCAAGTCTACCCATTACGTGGTGGCCGGTGAAAAGGCCGGTTCCAAGCTAGAGAAAGCCGAGAAATTCGGCATCACAATCCTGAGCGAGGAAGACTTAAACCAACTCCTCAGTAAATAAAGCGTTCGTGACGAATAACAGTTTCGTTGGCAAGGGGCTGATAATCGCCCCGGTTCACCCGATACACGGCCAGGGTGTTGTTGTTGAGATGGTACTGATAGTTGCCGTCAATGGCCACGTAGGTGCCCTGCCCGCTCCTGACATCTTCGGTAACGAGAGATTCCTGGTTTTCTTTATCGAGGCTGACGTACCTGAGTCCATCGCCGGTATTGCAGATGTAAATGTTCAAGGAGTCCGTTTCAAAGTAGGCTTCCTGTCTGGCTCGACCGCAAACCCCCTGGTCATCCGGTTCCTCCTCAGCTTCAGCAGTGGGGGCATCAGACTCATCCTCCTGCGCTGCTGCTACGGTCTCGCCGCTGGTATCAATAAAGTCACCGCGAATCCACCCTTCGGTTTGAGATTCGGCAATTTTGAGGTAATACCAGCTGTAGCCGCCTTCTCCTTCAGCCAGGCGCAATAGCTCCACCTCATTGCCGGATAAGCCAAAACCAAGGGAGTCAGATTGGGTGGTGGGTTGCGATCGTACGTTAATTTGCGCTTCGGCGATCTGGGCAGTCAAATACGCTGTCCGCGTCGGGTTAATAAGGGTAGACTGAAAACCTAAGGCCGCCGCTGCTTCCCCTGCCGCCTCAGCACTAGTGCTACCGCCACTCGCCTGATGACCTGGCTTTAGGGCAGCGGCTTCTTCAACGGCATTTTCGCCGTCAGCATTGTTGACAGCGCGGTTACCACAGCCACCAGCACCAAACAGCATTACAACTAAACTAACAGTCACAAGCGCAGACGATTTTCGAGGCAGTCCTGGCATCAGTTACCTCCGCAGGATGGCTACCGATAGAAATAACTAGATTTGGCATAGCTACGCAGAGCCGCCGCTTAAAGTTAGGGTTATTTCAGCCGCCATGCTACATCATTTCGGCAAGGGTGAATCGCTTTTGGTTGTAGACTGGTCAGCAGATTCGAAAGCCAGACGATAGAGTTTGAGACAAACCCTCTAAACGCGCTGAGAACCGGGTTCCCTGACATCAATTCGCGTCGGGGTGTAAAATCACAACTAGTCTGGGGTTGTAGCTCAGTAGGATAGAGCAACCGCCTCCTAAGCGGTAGGTCGCGCGTTCGAATCGCGCCAACCCTGTTGTTAATTCCAATTTCTCAAGTCCCTACAGAATAACCATTTCAAGGGGCTTGGAGAGATTCTTAAAAGAATCTAAAGGCTCAAACTCTGTCTGAAGGCTTCCCTTCTTGGGAGAACTTTGGGGTTGTTTGGATAAGTTTGGGGTAAAAATTGGGGTAATTTTGGGGTAAAGCGCTAGAACGAGTGAACTACCTTAAGGATGCGGGTTTTGAACCAAGGAGTTCAAAAATGCCATCCAGAGCAAGGAAACCTAAGTCTGTTAAAGGAACTGTCCAGGTAAAAGCCTCAAATGGGCGTTTACAGCTTGTTTTTACCCATGCGGGGCAACGCTACTACTTAAGCCCAGGTTACTCAGACACTCCGAAATATCGGCGTGCAGCAGAGCGCAAGGCCGCCATCATCGAAGAAGACATTGAGAAGGATCGCTTCGACTCAACCCTTGACAAGTATCGGCCCGAGCCGAAAGCCAAGCCTAAAGGGACGGCAACTGTGACTCAGCGGTCTCTGCAGGAGTTGTGGGAGGACTTCATTGAGTTTAAGCGGCCCCAGTGCTCCCCCAGCACTATGCACAAGCAATATGGCACTTTCACCAATTACGTGGCCGCCCTACCTACCCACGATTTAGACAGGGCTTCCGAGATTCTGGAATACTGCATGAAGGAGATTCCTCCAAAGTCCTGTAAGCGCTTCATTACGCGGTTGAATGCTTGCTGTAAACTGGCCGTTCGCGCGGGGCACATTGCCCACAGCCCCTTCGCTGGCATGGCCTCCGATATCAAAATTCCTAAAGGGCAGCAAGGCAGTGAGGATGATATCAATCCCTTTTCGGTTGAAGAGCGAGACGCGATTCTAGAGGCGTTTCGTTCTGACCAGTTTTGTAGCAAACACGCCAGGGTCAAGCATTCCTATTACTTCCCCTTTCTGAGTTTTCTATTCAAGACCGGCTGCCGACCCTCAGAGGCAATCGCACTGCAGTGGAAACACATCGACAGAAACTATGGTCGGATTCGCTTCATGCAAGCCGTTGTCGAGGGGGAAGATGGTCGGGTCTGTAAAGCGGGGCTCAAAACCCAGGAAAGGCGAGATTTTCCCTGTAATCAGTCACTGCAGGAGTTTTTGAGGGCAATCAAGCCCAAGACCTGCGATCGCGAGTCCCTCATTTTCCCGAGTCCCAAGACTGGCACCTGGATCAATACAGGGAATTTTCAAGACCGAATGTGGAAGCCGGTGCTCAACCAGTTGGGGATTGAGTATCGGAAGCCTTATCAGACCAGGCACACCTTCATCACGCTGGCTCTAGACAATGGCCTTGATGCTAAAGACGTTGCTCGGCTAGTGGGTAACTCGCCAGAGGTGATTTACAAGCACTATGCGGGTAAGAAGCGAAACTTAGAAGTACCTGAGTTTTAAGCTGGTTGAGACCTCTAACTTAGGAATTGAAGCTTTATGGTGGTATTTCAAAGAAAAGAGGCCTCATATCTTCTAGTTCCCAGACTCTAGATTCTTCTCCTGACTCTAAACAGATTTTCCAATTGGAGTAACGTTTCTTGGGGTCTGGGTGATCGTTAGGTATGGCCGTAATCCTTGCCACACACCAAATATCATCTTGTTTTGCCCTGATCGAGTCTCCTACGGCAGGTTGCCAATCCTTAGGAAGGGGAGGTGGAGAATATACTTCGGGGGCAATCGTAGTCGAGTGAGGACAATCGTCGCCATTATTACTTGGATTAATGCTTTTACTCTCACTGGAACCAGATATATTCGATGTTGTCTCAACAAAGAAGTCATTTTGATGAGTAGCCTGCTTCTCCTCGAAATCCTTATGATTTTGAGACTCTGATTGCAACTGTTCAAGTGTATTTTGGTGATTAATCGTAGGTAGATCTAGACACGAGTTGGATTGCAATTTCTCATCCTTGCCTAACTCTAAATCTTGCTCTTTACTATTTATCTTTATGCCAAGATGGGCTGCAATATCAAAATCATCCATATCAGGAATAGTGATAGAATATATAACCATTGGATTCTCTTTTATCGCAGCCTAGTGATATTATCGTTTTGGCAAAACTGGATTGTGCTTTTGACTTCTGACGATTGCGATCACACCAATCTCGGTATATATCATACAAAGGTTGTGCCTGAATCTTTTCCTTTCCATTTGGATAGATTTCTCTTAAGAATTGAAATTCTAGATTATTAGCCTCGAATCGCTCAATGCTAGCTTCGGCTACAGATGAGATGGAGCCAGCATTAAGAATTCGAAGCTGCATTTCCTCAAAAGAAAGTTGCCATGCCCAAGCAAAAATTTCTGGCAGCTCGGCTTTTAATTTTTCGGACAAAAGAGGATCAATGACGTTAGGGCGATTTCTAAAATAGACAACAGTTAACCGTCTATCTAACCCTTCGGAAAAACCCGGAACCTTTATAATGGCATTATAAGCACTTAATACGACTACCCCTAGTCGTATTAAGTGCTTGTCCAAAATTATTTTTCCTGTAAACCACCCAAAAGCCCTGCTATTACTTGACCGCATATGTAAATGATTCTGCTCAGGCACTTACTTGAGAATCTCGGTAGAGCTTTTTGACTTCCACTGGTTCGTTAGAAACAACTTTATTATAAGTGCCTATATCTTCAAGAAAGCCAGTACAATCGGTATCTACGGCTAGATCTTTATCAATTAGCTGTCCTAACCCCACAGCACTTTTGAACGTCTTTGGAGTAGCAGGACCATAGTTTCCTTCACCAACCAAAGCAATTAGTATATTTAAAAAGGTTCCTTTCCCGGTTCCTTTAGGACCAAACAAGTCCAGGGACTTTTCAATTACAGACTTTCTGTCTTTTGGACGTGGTGTGATGATATTTTTTACCCAAGCTTGGAGCAAATCAATAACTTCTTGATCGTTTCCTGTTGCTTCCCTTAGAAAATTGAGCCAAGTAGGACAAATAGCATCTCAATTCGGCTCAGTATGAATTTCCAAAAAATTATATGGCTTGACTTTTGTCAGATAGTCATCGTGTTTATGGATAGAACTAAAAATGCCATAATTAGTATCAAGAGTTCCATTTTTGAAGGCCAGTTTTCCACTTGGATTCCAGAATTTCTCGCGAACTAACAAACGAGAACAAAGTTCTCTCACCACAGAATTTATAGTGCTGTTACTTCGTGTCCTCCAGCGCTGAGCATCCATGAATCGCGTGAGAACTTGCTCGAATTCCTCCTTTTTTCGTAAGATCCAGTGAGTTCCAATATATTCATACCAACCAATTCCAGGGCGAAATGCCCAACACTCCTTCATGACGGACCACGCCATCACTGCCTTTAGGTGGCTATCGGGCTCTTTAAAGACAAGTTGAACATTGCCATTCTTATCTTCTTTAATTACGGTTGGTTCTGCGGGAGCATGTCAGGTTTGCACATTGAGCCGAAAACGTTCAGGATACAGGTGTTGACACTGAGGGTTATCTGATGACTCCCGAGAAAACCGCCCAACTGAAAACCCATCTGGATGCGATTGCTCAACTGCTCTATGAGGAGAGCGACCCGGCAACCATGCAGACTCTGGAAGAGATTGAGATGACGGTGCGAGGTCAAATTCAGACTCATGTGGGTCCTGAACTCGGCCATTTTTTATCCGCCAGGTTAGCGGCACCGAGTCAGGCCGTCAGCGACATCTAAAAAGTACATTGGGTTCACTCACGATCACCACCCGTCAAGCGGAACGCTTAGCGGTTCCCTCCCATCGCCAACTAAGTCCCCATCTGGAAAACTGTTGTTTACGCATCAGTGCCAACGTGTCCTATGAGAAAGCGACCCAGGATGTCGACTACTTGACCGGCATCCGAGTTCCGACCAAAACTCAACAGCGATTGGTGCACCAACAAACGTTTCCTCAACCGGAGGCCGAGGTCCCCTTGAGCGAACTCAGTGTGGATGGTGGCAAAGTCCGCATCCGAACGCCGTTGGGCGAAATCTGCCAGTGGAAAGACTAGACCTGTTGTGAATTAGTCCCCAAAAACCCTGTAACCGTTGCGTAGAAGGCACTTCAGCGATTTTTGCCCAAAATCCTTGAAGCCCTTACTGTGTGGGCATTACAGCGATTTCTTCCGTTATTTCGCAACAAGTCTACTATAAAGCTGTCGCCACCGAAGCTGGATTGGTCGCCACTTATCACGACAACGGGAGGCTGATTGACTGGACGAATCAGCAACCCTTAGCGTCCCCCGTGGCTTGTTTAGGCGATGGTCATGATGGGATTTGGAATATTATCGGCCACATCAGCATCCCAGAGCACCGCCGGGAAATTCTAGATTGGTATCATCTCGTGGAGAATCTCCATAAAGTGGGTGGGTCGCTCAAACGTCTCCATCAGGCTGAAACGCTACTCTGGCAAGGCAAGGTCGATGAAACGTTAGCCCTCTTTGAGCCTTTACAGAAAAAGTCTGCCCAAGTCTTTTGCAACTACGTCCGCAAGCATCGGTCTCGGATCGTCAATTATGACTATTACCAACGGGAAAACATTTGCTCTATCGGGTCAGGGGCGGTTGAATCAGGAATTAAGCAAATGAGTCGTCGCATCAAGATTTCGGGTGCCCAGTGGAACGAGAAGAATGTCCCTCAAGTGTTAGCACACCGCTCTGCCTATCTGAATGGCTTCATTGGGGCGCAAAGGTGACATGCTCCCAACTCCAGTCGGTGTGGGGGAGCGATCGCACCTCTTCAAAGATGATCTGGTCCGCCAGGGTGATGGACTCAACCGGTCTATCCTGCTGATAAAGCACCAGCTCCTGTCCAGAAGCTGTCGTTCCCCTGGCGAGAAAGGTATCTCTAGAAAGCAGCAGGCGATGGTTGTTGAGAAAGAAAGCAAAGTGAGTTCCCGTATCAAACAAGAATTTGCCGGGAATCTCGTTGACCTGCCCATCAATAAGGGGCAAGCCATCCACTAGATGAAAAGGCAGTGTAAAGTGTGGGGTTTCTATTAAGAACTCATTAAATACGAAGCCAGGTTTCCTGGTTTGAGCTTGAACCAGCATGGTGCGACTCAACGGGGTTTGGAGTAGGGACAAACTAATAACCAGTAACCCTGTAATAGCAGCTAGTAAAAAGGCCCCAATAGGTCTTGCACGCATTCCCCTCATCTCCCTAAAGGTTTTAAGCAACCAGCTCATCTGTATTACCCTGGGCAGGTCGCAACATCCTATCGTTTTTTCATTTTTTAAACCTATCGTATCTGGCAGGCATCAACTGATCTACAGCAGCAATCTGTCCAAGCCATGGTTACCCACCTTTTTGTTCGTGCCGCTCAATTGTTGTTGGCCGCAACCCTGGCCAGTCCTTTAACAAGCTGTATTCAGCTTGAATCACCAGACTCTGCCCTCCAAGCCCCCGAGCAAGAGACGGTTCTGGACTCCGCTGTCTTACCCCCCGCCATGAATTACGACCTGGGGGAGGCAACCCTGGTCCAGGAGCGCTTTCCGGAAGATAGCCGATTTCGGAAGATGCCGGTTCGCCTCAACGGCCTGATTGCCACTCCGAAGGCCGTGGATGCCCCCGCTCCGGTGGTGGTGATTCTCCACGGAACCCATCCTGGTTGCCCCCTGGATGAAGCCGGAGTCGACCGCTGGCCCTGTGACCCGGCGGTTGAGCAACCCAACTATCAAGGGTTTGAGTATCTGGTACGACAACTGGCGGGACGGGGGTATGTGGCCCTCGCCCTCAACATTAATGCTGAAAACACCTTCGGCTTTGGAGAGCCAACCCCTAACGAGCGGTTAGAACAATTGGTCAACCTGCATCTGCAGGCTCTGGAGACAGCCGGGGCGGGGGGAGAAAATAACTTTGGCGTGAAGCTCACCGACCGGGTAGACCTCACCCAATTAGCCTTGATTGGCCACTCCAGAGGCGGTGAGAGTGCCTACTGGTTGGCCCACGAGGGTAGCCTGAAGCTGCCCTCTACCAAGGGCTCTGACGGAACGCCCATCGATGGATTGCTGCTGGTGGCCCCCGCCATTGTGACCGTCCAACCTCGGGAATCGGAGGTGCCCATGGGGATCATCCTGCCTGCCTGTGATGGCGATGTTCTGGTTCAGACCGGGCAGTATTTTTACGAAACAGCTCGCTTATCTCTCGAACAACAAGCGTGGGCATCCTCCGTCTGGTTAGAGCAGGCGAACCACAATCATTTCAACTCGATTCTGCCGGGAGATCTGTTCAGCGGCGATGCCAGTCGGCCCGATTGCAAAACCCTGATCAGTGCTGATCAGCAGCGGGAGTTTTTGATCCGCTATGCAGGGGATTTTTTAGCCACTGTTTTTCAATCTGAGCCGGATACCCTGGCGACTCGACGGGCGCGGATGGGGTTGGATGCCACACATTCTGCGCCTGCGAAACTGTATAACCAGTCTGCCCGAGTGGCTGCTCTGGCTCATGCGCCCCAGCGGCGAGCCCTCCTGGTACCTCGCACCAGTTCAGAACTCAGCACCAATGCCCTGGGAGGCGGTGTTGCAACTCAGGATGTAGATCTGTTCCACTGTGAAGCAGGGTACTACACCCCAGAGCAAAACCCCGGTAGCGAACCCTGCCAACGGGTTAATTTAACGGTTCCTGGAAGCCCGGCCATGGTGGTGGCATCCTGGACAGAGCCCAACGCCATGTGGCGGTTTGATCTTCCTGAGGGTCAGAGGGATTTAAGCCAGGACCTGGCCATTAGTTTGCGGGCTGCGGTCAATCCCCTGTCGGAGTTGAACACCCCGGACTTACCCCAGGAGTTTTCGATTCAGCTCACCGATAGGGAAGGGAATACCGCGATCGCATCTACAGCCCTCAACGAACCAGCACTCCAGTTTCCCATGGGTTTAACGATGGAGAGCGAAATTTTGGGAGGTCATCTCTTTACCGCTCCGATACCGTTAACCACAATTCGGATGCCGCTGAGCCAATTCAGTGGTGCAAATCTAAAGAATATTCAGGAAATAGCTTTAATTTTCGACAAAACAATCCGCGGCTCCCTATTTGTAGCGGATATTGAATTGGTTTCAGGTCAGGCCTCCGAGTAGTAAAAATTCCTTCATATCAGAATCATAGAAGGCATCTCTAAAATAAAGATCCTGAAACAAAGTTGGTGGTAATTCAAAATGGCTACAAATTATCAACCGGATGGGGCAGTTAAACAGTCAACGACCTGGATGATTGTTTTCAGCATTGCTCTAATAGTGATTGGCGTTCTGGCCGTTATTTCGCCAGTTTTTGCGTCAGCGTTCTTCACCGCTGTCATGGGATGGCTGGCCCTGATCAGCGGTATCGTGATGATTGTGCAATCTTTTGTGTCAAAGCCCGTGAGAGGGTTTTGGCTGACTTTGATCATTGGCATTCTCTATGCCATTTCTGGGGCCTATATTCTTCTGAACTTAGCTGCAGCGGTCGCCGTGCTGACCCTGACTTTCGGTATTTTGTTTATTGCTGAGGGCATTTTTAGTATCATTATGGGCATCACCAAAAGGGCTGGACTTCGCATGTCCTGGTTAGTGGTGGTGAATGGAGTTGTTACCCTGCTGTTGGGCATTCTGGTGCTGAACCGCTGGCCCGTAAGTGCCCTCTGGATGATTGGCCTCTACTTTGGCATTAGCTTATTGTTTACCGGTATAGCTCTTCTAGTTGCAGCCCTTGATGTGCGGAGAAATTTGACAGCGTAACAGGTACAGCTTTTGACCTTGGGGAGATGCAATGCGCCGCTTACAATCCGAGCCGGTCGCTTGACGCTCGGCGGCTATCCCCTCTCGGGAAGGGTAGAGGTGGGTCAACCAGGACGTTGAGCAGTTTGATCTTTGATAGATAGGACGATAGGTAGGACATCTCCGATTTCAGACTTAACTCACCCTGTCCTCTGGGTACCCCTTTCGGGAGGGGATTTAAGGCCAATACTGGCCATTAAGCTTATTCCGAACTGGCGTGTTCTCAGTGAGTTGAGAACCGCTATGGGATTTTACGGATTGCAATTTTGAGGAATAACTGATGACTTCTAAAAACCAGCTTCAGTCCTCCGGTAGAGACACAAACTGGTCCATTCTTTTGGGCATTGTTTTAATTATGGTGGGGGCTTTCGCGATCGCCCTTCCCCTGGCGACAGGATGGAAAATCACCATTTGGCTGGGGATTATTTTTTCGGTTGCAGGGGTTATAGAACTGATTTATGCCTGGAAATCTGACAACGAAGACCGCTTTACGTTTATTCTCAAAGTCATCATCGGCTTGCTTTACCTAGGGGCTGGGCTCATTTTGTTGTTTAACCCCGTCCAGGGACTGACAGCGCTGACGATTATTCTGGGTGGTTTTTTGTTATTTGAAGGTATCTTTGAACTGATTTTGTCCTTCAAACTGCGTTCTCTGTCGCCCAACTGGGGTTGGATATTGGCCCACGGGATGTTGACTCTAACCCTGGCGGTGATGATTGGCACAAAATGGCCCAGCAGCTCCATCTGGTTTATCGGTTTGTTGATTGGTATCAGCATTATTTCTAACGGCATATCACGCATCATGGTTTCTCTGGTGGTCCGTTCGCTGCCATCTGTGCAGACCTAAATTTTTGATCGCAGACTGGATGTTATGAGATGCCGATCTTTTCATTAAATGTCACTGCATTGAATGTCATTGATATAAGGCTGGTGGGCAGTGCCCACCCTACTGCAGATCAAGGCTTTCAGCGATCTGCAGGGGTTGATTTCAGCTTAATGCAGTGATATTCGTCACTGCATTATGGCTGGTGGGCAGTGCCCACCCTACTGCAGATCAGGGCTTTCAGCGATTTGCAGGGGTTGATTTCAGCTTAATGTAGTGATGAATGTCATTGATATAAGGCTGGTGGGCAGTGCCCACCCTACGGCAGATCAAGGGTTTCGGTGATCTGCGAGAGGTTATTGCAGCTTGTTTCAGTGACATTCATCTCTTCTTTATCGGGATAGTTGCTGTTCATAATGACCGCGATCTCACACGTCTTGCTCCCTCGCCTCTTCCGTAAAACCAGGCGATATCTCCTTTGCAGTGCCATCGTTTTCCTCCTGGTAATGGGCTCTGCCGTCCAGCCTTTGGTGGCCCTGGCGCAGTTTGCCCCCCTGCCAGCCCCAGACGGGAATGTCCTCCCCACCGGAGTAGAGCGGCGGGGCACCCTGGAGTCCACCCCCGTTACCCTGGATGGCCAGGAACTGTTCAGAATTGCGGCCCCGGCAGTCCCCAAACGGAGTGAGCCCGGCGAACGGGTGCCGGTGGAGGTTCGAGCCCGACAAATCGAAGGTAATTTGCAGCGTCTGCTACCGGGTAGCCAGACCTCCGGTCCGCCCCTTGACCCTGACACCATGAATGTGGTGGTTGAAACCGTCAATAATTTTCCCGTGCTGTTTGTCGAAGATGTGGACCTGACTCAGCCCAGGGCGCTGCTGACGGTAACCGATGCTGATGCCGAGTACCATGCCATCAGTGCAGAAGACCTGGCCGACCAGTGGCAGGGTATTTTGGAGCAGGCCTTGAGAGAGGCCCTGGCCCTGCGACAGCCCGAGGCCATGCGCCAGCAGCTGGCAACTTTTTTTCAGATCCTCACGGGAACGCTCGCCGCGACTCTGCTCCTGGGCTTTATCTGGGTACTTTTGGGCCGCCGGGAACGGGCCCTAAGGCAGCGGCGACGAGCCGAATCAGCGCTGACCTATGCCCATAAAGATGCTCCCGAATCATCTTTGGGGAACCATAGAACCGCTCCCGACGAAACCGAGCAGCAGGCACTGGCCCTGCGCCGTTACTTCAATCTGGAGCGACGACTCTACGCTATTCGATTTATTCGATGGTTATTGTTTTGGGTGATTGCCTTTGCCTGGGCCTTTGGCACCGCCTACAGTCTCAGCCTGTTTCCTCAAACCCGCCATCTGGCCAGAAAGTTGATCATCGCACCGCTGGTTTTACTGCTGGTCTGGTTTTTGATTGGGTTGATAGACCGGATTATTGATTTCAGCGTTGAAAAATTTGTCCAGCGGTTAGCGGAAAGTCAATCCTACACCACCAGAAACCTGCAGCGGGCGAACACCATTGCCAAGGTCATCAAGGGCTTCAAAATGGTGATGGTTTACACCATTGGCATCCTCTGGGCCTTACAGTGGTTACAGCTGATTCCCGGTTCTGTTATTGCCCTGGGAACTGTAATCGCCCTGGTATTTTCCTTTGCCGCCCAAAACTTAGTCCGGGATTTGGTGAATGGATTTCTGATTCTTTTAGAAGACCAATATCGCATTGGTGATGTGGTAAATATTGGCGAAAAAGGGGGGCTGGTTGAAAATTTCAATTTAAGAATTACACAGCTACGAAATCCAGACGGTAATTTGATTACCCTGCCCAACAGCTCCATTGTTGAAGTGGAAAATTTGTCCCGTAACTGGGCCAGGGCAGATTTTCGCATTGAGGTGGCCTACGACACTGATGTGGACTTAGCCCTGTCGCTTGTGCGTGATACCGCAGAACAACTCGCCAAAGATCCGGAATGGCAATCGGCGATTCTCGACACTACCGAATTTTTGGGAGTTGAACATCTGTCCCACCATGGCATCATCATTCGGATCTGGTTGAAAACCGCCCCCATTAAACAATGGGTAGTTGCCATGGAATTGCGCCGCCGCCTGAAAAAAGTGTTTGATCGTCACGGCATTCAAATTGGCACCCCGCAACAGGTCTGGTTGCAAAACAGGAATGCAAAAGAGGATTAGTCATGGCCATCCTCCTGCGCCAGGGGCAGGGTGACGTAGAATGTGCTGCCCTGGCCTACCCTGCTCTCGACCCAAATTTGCCCCTGGTGCTGTAGCACAATGCGCTTACAAATAGCCAGCCCCAGGCCAGTGCCCCCTTTCTGGCGGGAGTCCGACACATCCACCTGCTGGAACTGATCGAAAATGGTCTCCACCTTTTCGGGCGGGATGCCGCGACCGTGATCGGTGACGGAGAAGAGGATGGCGGGGGAAGTGGGTGAGGTGGGTGAAGTGGGTGAGGTGGGTGAAGTGGATGAAGTGGGTGAAGTGGATGAAGTGGGTGAAGTGGGTGAAGTGGGTTTTTCCATTCCACCTACCCCACCTACCCCACCTACCCCACCTACCCCACCTACCCCACCTACTCCACCTACCCCACCGACCTCAAACCTCGCATCCAACACCACCTTCCCTCCTGGATTCGAGAACTTAATGGCGTTGCTGAGCAGATTGGTGAGGACCTGGACAATACTGTCCGGGGCGGCGTAGCAGGTGGTCTGGAGGGGGTGGACGATGAGGATGACGGCGGCTGTGTCGGCCAGGGACTGGACGCTGTCTTCGGCCTGGCGCATCAGGTCCTCTACCTGGCAGGGTTCCTTCAACAGTTCAACTTTGCCGGATTCGAGCCGTTCGAAGCTGAGGATGTCGTCCACCAGGCGCACCAGGCGGGTGCTGTTTTTCATGGCGATGTCGAGCATGTTCCGGGCTTTTTCGGGGCGGTTGGCATAAATGCCGGACCCCAAAAGCTGGATGGACCCTTCAATGGAGGTGATGGGGGTGCGCAGTTCGTGGCTGACGATGGAAACGAACTCGTCTTTGATCCGTTCCACTTCAAGCCGGTCGCGAATGTCCTGAATGTGGCGGATGGAATAGAGAGGGGTGCCGTCGGCATCGCGCACGCAGGAGGCATTGAGGAACACCGGAATGACGGTGCCACTTCTGTTCACCAGGCGCTTCTCCATCTGGAAGGTTTGAATCATGCCCTGGTTCATCTGCTCCAGTCCAGCCAGGTCGGCGGCCAGGTCTTCGGGGTGAATCAGGTCCTGAAAGGATATTTGCAGCAGTTCGTCCTGGGAGTATTCGAGCAGGTCGCAGTAGTAGCGGTTGACCCTCAAAAACCTGCCGGTGGGGTCAACCAGGGCAACGCCGATGGGGGCATCGTCGAAGGCGCTGCGAAACAGGGCTTCGCTCTGGCGCAGGGCGGCTTCAGTCCGCTTGCGCTCGGTAATATTCTCTACGGTGCCCACCACCCGTACTACTTTCCCCATCCCGTCGAGCAGTGGGAATGCCCTGGATCGCAGCCAGCGCAGCTCACCGTTGGGGGTAGTGTAACGATACTCTTCGTCGAAGTTTTCGCCCTGAAGTTCGCGGGCCAGGGCAACGACGATGCGATCGCGATCGTCGGGGTGAATGCGCGCCAGCCACTGGGCTTCGCTGTCGGGGCCAGCGTCTGGAGCAATGCCTTGAATCGCCCTGTAGGCCGGGTTGACGTAGGAATAGTGGCTCGCTTCGACATCGTAGACAAAGAACCCTTCTTCCACCGCTTCCGCCAGCTGCCGAAAGCGGATTTCGCTCTCCTGCAGAGCCACCTCGGCCTGTTTGTAGGAGCTGATATCGACCACCACCCCATGCCAGGCAACGGTGCCGTCAGCGCGGCGCTGGGGCTGCGACTGGACATGCACCCATTTCATCTGGCCCGAGGGCGTCACAATTCGGCACTGGTGGGAAAAGGAGTTGAGGGTCTGCTCACTCTCCAGCTCAGCAGCCAGATAGGCCGCCGCATCGTCGGGGTGAATCAGCCCCCGCACAGCGTTGGCATCCTGCAGGCCGGCTTCAACGGAAATCTCTCCAATCTCCTCTAGGGCGGCACTGATGTACTCAAACCTCCCCTGGCGCCCGGAGATATCCCCCTCAATCACCTCCCCGTAGGTGTAAATCATGCTGGGGGAGATCTGGCTGTATTGAGCCAGCCACTGCTCGGAGGCGGTTAAAGCTGTTTGCATACTCTGGAGCGATTGCTGGGTTTGATCGGCTAGCTGATTGATTGCCCTGGCCAGCTGGCTAAGCTCAACCACAGTATTGTCGGTCGGCAGGCGGTGGCTCAAATGGCCCGCTGCCAACTCGCGGCTAACCTGGCTAACCTGATTTAACTGAGCCAAAAACCGGCGCAGAATCAGCCCCTGGGATATTGCCCCCGCTATCGTCCCCAGGGCCAGCCACAGCATAGAGCGAGGGGCCAGATGCATCTGTGGGTAAAGCAGACAGCCCACCAGAACCGTTGAACTGGCGATGGACAACACCAGCGGCACCGTTAGCACCCAGTATAGTGACAGCCCCCTGAACCAGAGGGAAGGCTTTGTCTGCAATGAGGCCATAGCAATGACCCAGTCGATGGAGGCAGGACGAACAGGCACAGTATTTTTTTACTTTACCCCAGGTTCCAAGTTTTGAGTTTTGGGTTTTGGGTTTTGAGTTGAGCGGTCAATTCAAAATTCAAAACTAAGAACTTAAAACTTTCTCATTCTCTCATTCCTTACCCAAAACAGCCAGACTGGGGCCAAAAATTCTGTCTGTAAACTTCACGTACCAGGCGGCTGACTGCACCTGAATGATGTAAGCCAGAGCAATAATGATGGCGATTTCCGCTCCCTCATCTCCGCCAAATACCGTCAGGGCCATGGCTAAAGCAATGGAGAGATTGCGCATGACAGTGCTGTAGACGAGGGCGATGGCATCTCCCCGATCAAACATCACTTTGCCGACTACCGTACTCAGCAGAAAATTCCCCAGGTACAGGATGGCCAGCGGCACTAAAAACGACAGTAACAGCACGGGATCGGCGATGATGTCCTCCGCTTTCAGGGCCATGGTCACAAACACAATGCCCAGCACTCCCAGGGTAGAGAAGGCAGGAAATTTCGGTTTCAAAGAGGCGTTGTATTTATCTAACCCCACCTGCTGCACCAGAATGATGCGGGTGACAATACCCAGCACCATGGGCAGAAATACAAAGATGGAAATTTGCCGAAAGATGGCAGCCATTTGAACGTCGATAGTCGTTCCCATCAGCAGTTGAATGTAGAGGGGAGCCGCAAGCGAGCCCAAAATGGTGCCCACCACCTTCATTTTGACCGCTGCACTGACGTTGCCCCTGGCGAATCCGGTCCAGGAAATTGACATGCCGCTGGTGGGCAGCAGGGCGGCTAAGAGCAGGCCCAACCAGACAAACGGTCGGTCACTGAAAAAGAGGTACCCCAATCCATAGGCAAAAAAGGGAACAATGACAAAGTTGATGAACTGGGTCACAAATTGTACTTTGAGGTCTTCTCCCGAAAAGATATCCTGTACCTTGAGGTCAATCATCATGGGGTAGACCATCAAAAAGGTGAGGGGCGCGACCAGGGCCTGAAGAGGGTCAGGATTGGTCAGCCCGCCAACAATCACTCCTGCCGCCATAAATGCGGGAATTGACCAGATTAAGTTTTCCTTCAGAATGGAGATGATTTTCCACATAAAATAAATTGCTTAAACGAGCATCTCAAGCATATTGATACCGTCTGTCAAAAACTTTGTAATTCCTGGTTTGCGAATGACAAGTTTCGGTGTATTTCAGAAGAATCCAGGGACTGCATCAATGTTCCAGGACAGATATAAAGAGGAAAACCATTCCTCATTTTTTCAGAAAGATAGATCATAAATATATGAAACTAATATAAAATTCAGGCCGTCTCGCAGGCTCACAACCTTCTCATCCGTCATGAAAATGGACAATGAGAAGATTTAGGCAAATAAACCTCGTCCAAGTCCAGAAGTGGAGTTTTGCCTTAGAGAAAACTACAGATTTCGAGCTGGACCTGGTATAGTTTGAGATTCATCCTGAATTCCAGCTCTTTCCTACAAGGCAATCCCAAAATAGAATTAAGGTCTTGATTATTTCCCTCTTTTTACAATAATCCGAACACTTTTCTGGGCCAGCTTTGAAAGGTTGTGTTGTTATCAAGTATGCTGTCCCCCGTTCACCTCAAGCACTGTGCCAGTAATAAAGCTACTGGCAATGGGTGACAGCAAAAATGCAACAGCCCAGGCCACTTCTTCAGGCTTTCCAAAGCGACGGAAGGGAATGTCAGCGGTGATCTTTTCCCGCACTTTTTCAGGGATGGCAGCGGTCATATCGCTTTCAATAAACCCTGGGGCGATTGCATTGGCTCGAACCCCATAGCGGGCTGCTTCTAAGGCAAGGGCTTTGGTTAGCCCAATCACTCCGGCCTTCGATGCTGCATAATTCGTCTGGCCCAGATTGCCCCGTACCCCAGAGATCGAACTGATACAAACGACGGCACCCTCCCGGCGCTCATACAGTTGAGGCATCAACGGCTTCAGAGTGTTATAGATTCCCTTCAAGTTTGTGTCAATAACCGCATCCCAATCTTCTGAACTCAGTTTTGGCAAGAAGTTGTCTCGGGTGATCCCTGCATTGGCAACGACACCATAGATTGGTCCCAGCTTTTGCTCAATATTCTCTGCAACTGCCGCCATTGCATCAGGGTTTGTCACGTCAGCTGGCAGAGCCAAAACTCTATCCTGACGGTTGTCATCGTTAAGATGTGGAGTGCTGCGATAGGTGTAGGCCACCTGTGCCCCTAGAGACCTTAACAGATTAACAACCTCAGCTCCAATGCCCCGGTTGCCACCGGTTACCAAAACGATTTTGTCAGATAATCCCAATGTATCCATAGCCTTACCTCTTAAAACCGAGGCTCACGACCCGCCAATTTTTGTAGGGCAGGCAGGATGCCTGCTCTTGGACAGCCGAGACGGCTATCCCACGTTATTGAATCCCCATTCCTACGCCAACCGCTCAACGGCGATCGCAGTTCCACCCCCGCTACCATGGCAAACCGCTGCTAGGGCCAACTGCCCATTTTTCTCCTGCAGCGCATTCAGCAGAGTCACCAGAATTCGTGCCCCGGAAGCGCCAATGGGATGTCCCAGGGCGATGGCTCCACCGTAGATATTGAGCTTCTCGTAGGGCACATCTAAGAAGCGGTGAAACAGAACATTACTGAGGGCAAAGGCTTCGTTGTTCTCAAATAGATCAAAATCAGCAATACTCATCTTCAGCTTTTCCAACAGCTTTTTGACCGCCAGAATGGGAACCTCCGGGTAGCGCCAGGCTTCTCCCCCGGCCCAGGTTCCCTTGAGAATGCGGGCTATGGGTTGTAGACCATAGTCATCTACAGCCTTCTGACTGGCCAGAAGCAGAGCGGCGGCCCCATCGGAAATCTGACTGCTGTTACCGGCGGTGAAGACTCCATCTGGCTGGAACACTGGTTTCAGGCTCGAGAGCTTCTCCAGACTGGTATCAAACCGAATCCCTTCGTCTTTTTCGACCCATTCCATGCCCTTTTTGCCTTTGACTTCTATGGGCACAATTTCTTTAGCCAAAAAACCTTGCTGGGTGGCGCTGGTGGCGCGCTCCTGGGAAAGCAGGGCGACCTCATCCAACTCCTTGCGGGTAATGCCATGGGTCAGGGCCAGCTTTTCGGCCTGGTCACCCATCCGTTCGCCGGTTGTGGGGTCAGACAACCCATCAGAAACCAGCAAATCCACAATCGGCTCCGCTCTATCCAGCAGCAGTTTGCAGCCCCACCGGACCCGGTGCGACAGCATCAATCCGCTCTGGGACATAGATTCCATACCCCCGGCTAAGACAACATCTGCATCCCCCGAGGCAATTGCCATTGAGGCGCTGATGACCCCCATCATGCCGGAGGAGCAGACCATGTCCACAGCGTAACCGTTTGCCGTCTCAGGAATTCCTGCCTTGAAGGCCGCCTGGCGGGGCAACAACTGCCCATGGCCAGATCGCAATACGTTGCCAAAAATGTAGAGATCTACGGCTTCTGAAGAAAGCCCGGCCCGTTGTAAAACAGCCCGCATCGAGGCCGCCCCCAGGTCTACCGGAGAGACATCGGCAAAAGCCCCCCCAAACCGGCCCAGGGGTGTACGTGCAGCAGAGATAACGTATATCGGTTGCATACTTTCACTCATCTAGGTTGAGAACTACTTAAGACTGGAAAACTACCGTTTAGAGGCATTTTTCGGGGAGCCGTGGGCAATACAAACTATCTGCACGGGTCCTGAACTGGCCATCCTCAGGTTGCAGAGATGGCCTGCAATCTGGCATCCAGAAAGGCTTTACCCTGCTTACGGCCATCGGCAATCAACTGCTGGATGCGTCCGGGACTGCGATCAAGCTTGCTCTCGTAGTTCAGGCTTTTCTGGATGTCGCTCGACATCTCAATGAAAGGAATGTAGTAAGGCTTATCCGGCTTTTCGATAAAAGATCTGGGTATCTTGATGGGCTCTCGAATCCCTAACTCCTCAAGATAGTCTTCCTTAAAGGCTCCTCTTAATAGGAGATCATTGGTTTTTTCGATGGCCTGTAGTCCCTGAAAGAGAGAAATATTGCCCTCTAATTCATTGCGACGATCTAAGATGTCATTGGGTTCGACCGGAATCGAATCTCGCCGGGTCGGATTTAACTTAATCACCCAGATTTCCTGGGGAATATTGGCAATCCCCATAACCTTGGGGTCGATCAATTTCATGATAGGGGGATTGTCTGAAAAGATACCATCCCAGTAGGCATCTTTCCCAATTTCAACGGCAGGGAACAGGTTAGGAATGGCACAGGACGCCAGAATATGCTCAATCTGAATGGGTTCACGGGAAGAATTAAAAAGCCACAGCTTGCCCGTGAGAATGTTGCTCGCGCCCAATAGCAGAATGGGCGGCTCAGTCTGCACACCCCAGGTCGCAATTTCCTCAAAATCAATGTGGGCCTCCAGCAGTTCTCGAAAATTCGTGAAATTGGGCCGCAACCCGAGGGTAGCAAAAGCTGTCCACCATTGAGCAACCGGCGATGCCGGGCTGACATTGAACTGCGGAAGTAAGCCCCGACTGGTTAACTCCAGAGCCTTGATGCTGAAGTCATTGAATAATTTTTCCTGGTAAGTCTGAGCGGTGTTCTCTCGCCAGAAATCCATCAGTCGGGTCTCCACCGGATTTTCACCCTTTTTCATGGCATACCAGACCAAAGATGCGCCCAGAGCGCCTCCAGAGGTTCCGCTCAGACTCACAATCTCAAACTTATCCTGAATGTCGTTCTCAAAAAGAACCTGGAAGACCCCTGCAGTAAAAGCCGCGTGGCTACCCCCACCCTGACAGGCGATCGAGATCTTGGTTTTCATAAAATGCTCTTTGGGAAAAAAGGTGAAGTGCGATCCTTAAGCTAGTTAAAGCCTATTCTTTTTTGAATATAACCGAGTCGAATTCCAAAAATATGCATCTTAGGTCACATATTAGGAATTTTTTTCGCCAGAATAGGCCAACAACATAATAGCATGGAATTGACTTAATTACAGCTTGGCTAAAACTGCCATAAAGCTTGATTTACTTGACGCCCACGCCTTTCGAATTAAAATAATTCAAGAGAAATTTGAGGCTGAGAAAGCTTCAAATCTAATCATATCAATTTCATATATTTAATCATATCGATTTCATATATTCAGTCTCTATAATTAAGCCTGGTATATTATCTTCAAATAAAAAAAAGGAAATAGAAAATTGCTGAATCTGCTGAAAAATATTGTCTAGCTGCTGGTAATCTCCAGAGAAAACTTACTAACAAGTCCTGGTAAGTAGGCCGGTGAAATCCTGTGTAGGATGCGTTACGGCGATGCCTAACGCATCAAAGTTTATTACAGCATGGGTTACGCTGCGCTAACCCATCCTACGTCTGGTTTTATATTTAATTCGGTTCACCTACTGGTTCACCTACTTAGTGATGTACCTCAAAGCTGTATATGAACACGTTGATGGAATGGGGCATTGATATCCTGCAGAACTGTTTTGCTTCCAGCATGCGAAATGATCATGGCGCTGCCAGTCAGTTAGGTCTAAATCCCTGGAATTCGATAGATCGGGGGCTGGCCGCTTCTCAAAATGTCTGCTTAAAGACTGTTAAGGTAGCCCTCATACCGGCTGGTCAGTCGATGGAGATGGCAAACCATACCTCCTGGCTGACAGGGGGTGGAAACGTTTGGAATCAACTTTATGAAGCGACCTTGGGTTCCCTGGCTCAGGTTCCGCTTTTGGGGCAGGGACGAGAACTGAACCAGCGCGTCCTGCGGGCTGTCGATGCCCTGGCACGACTTTACCCAGCCAGTCTGGCTTATCAGGGATTGCTGATAGATATTCAGCGACGATCCTTTGAAGCATTTTTAGATGAACTGATCGTGATTACAGACCGGGGAGAGCCCCTCACCAATTGGGTTTATCTTCAGCAAGTTTGGAGCCGGGTAGCCGATCAGGTTTTTGAGGAAGTCATGGGTTCAAGGGCAGCCCTACGCACCAGGGGACAGTTTCTGAATGCCATGAATTCCTATAAAATTCACCAGCAAGAGCTGATGGAGATTTATTTGTCTTTGCTGAACCTGCCAACCCGAGGGGAGATCGATGATATTCATCAGACGCTTTATCAGCTCCGTAAAGAGGTTAAGCAGTTAAGAAAGGGATTACCTGAAGAAGTAGCCTGAATATTTTCTACTTAATTGGACATGTTATGCAAAGCCCCTTCCAACCCGCCTTCGAACAGACCCTCCTGATGGGCCAAAAGATTGCCAGGGGAATCGCGTACTGGCAATCTTTTCGGGAAGATGACATCACCATTGGGGCTACGCCAAAAGAGGCCGTCTATCAAGAAGATAGAATAACGCTATATCGCTTTCAGGTAGGCGCTGAACACTCTTCAGGCATACCATTACTGATTGTTTACGCTTTAATCAATCGCCCTCTAATGGTAGATTTGCAGGAGGATCGCTCCCTGGTTGCTAACCTGCTAAATCTGGGGCTAGACGTTTATCTGATCGATTGGGGCTACCCTACCCGAACAGACCGCTGGCTGACTTTAGATGACTATATCAACGGCTACATTAATAACTGCATCGATTTTGTTTGTAAAACCCATGGTCTGAGCAGCATTAACCTGCTGGGAATTTGCCAGGGCGGAACCTTTAGCCTCTGCTACAGTGCCCTTTATCCCGAAAAAGTTAAGAACCTGGTAGTGATGGTGACACCTGTTAATTTTCACATGAACAACTCGCTGTTAAATCAGTTGGGGGGGTGCACGTTGGGTGCAGAGGCGCTAGATGTCGATTTATTAGTAAAGGCTCAGGGTAATATTCCGGGCGATTACCTCAATGCTGAGTTTGTGATGCTAAAGCCCTGGCAGCTTGGGGTGCAGAAATATCTGAACCTGTTCGACATTATGGATGATGAGGAAAAGCTACTGAATTTTTTCCGCATGGAAAAATGGATTTTTGATAGCCCTGATCAGGCTGGAGAGGCTTATCGACAGTTTCTAAAGGATTTTTATCAGGGCAACAAACTCATCAAAGGTGAGGTCATGCTGGGTGGTAAGCGAGTTGACCTGAGCAATATTACTGCCCCAATCCTAAATCTCTACGCCGAAAAAGATCACCTGGTGCCACCTGCTTCATCTCTGGCGTTGGAACAGGGTAAGCGCAAGAAAAATGTTGCTATGAGATGCTAAAGGAGATCTGTAGGTGAACTGGTGAAAGTACGATGGTTCAAGGATTTGGAGCACCTTCCTCCCTCAAGACTTCAGGCTCTCGGT